>WBZO01000408.1_pt1 | contig 93486 bp, 86 predicted proteins | sample 5204261 | NCBI WGS metagenome assembly WBZO01 (sample SAMN12412400, study PRJNA552823) | activated sludge metagenome | isolation source: activated sludge from anammox sidestream of wastewater treatment plant... | place: USA: North Carolina | collected 2017-09 | reverse complement strand
CAGTATCCCTACCAGCCGAACATGACGGCAGAGACCGCGGTCGCCATCGCCGGCGGCTACTCGCCGCGCGCCGACAAGCGCAGCGTGCAGCTCACCCGCAACGCCTACGGCCAGCCGGCGCGCGCGCGCGTTGCGCCGGCAACGCCGCTGCGCCCCGGCGACACCATCCACATTCCCGAACGGTGGTTCTGAGCGCCGTCACGCCTTGAGGTTTGCGGCGAGGAACGCCAGCGTGCGATCCCATGCCTCCTTCGCGCTCGCGGCGTGGAAGCTCGCGCGCTCGTCGCAATAGAAGCCGTGGCCGGCGGCATAGGTATAAACCTGCGCCCTCGGCTGCTTGCGGCGGATCGTGTTGACGTCGCTCATCGGGATGTGATCGTCCTTCTCGCCGAAATGCATCTGCACCGAACATTTCGGCTGCTCGTCGGCGAAGCGCACGATCTGGCCGCCATAGAACGCAATTGCGGCCGCGACGCCGGCAAGGCGCGTCGCCGCAAGGAAGGCGACCGTGCCGCCCATGCAGAAGCCGATCACGCCGGCAGGGCCGCTGCCTTTGACCGCGTCGAGGGCCGCGGCCACATCACGCATCATCGCGTCCCAGTCCAAATGCGCCAGATGCTTGCGCGCATTGGCGACCTCGTCCGGCGAATAGCCGCTTTCGAAATTGCGCACGAAGCGGTCGAACAGCGCCGGCGCGATCGCGACATAGCCTTGGGTCGCGAGCCGGTCGCAGACGTTGCGGATGTGCGTGTTCACGCCGAAGATTTCCTGCGCCACCACGACTGCGCCTTTCGGCGCGCCGGCCGGATCGGCCCGATAGGCACCGAGCGGATGGCCGTCGGAGGCCGTCAATGAAAGCTGTTTACCCACGCTGTTGTCCCTTCCTGATTGCGGCCGCCTTCGCGACCTTGCGCATTCTAAAGCGGGGTGAGTTTTCCTTGAATCGTCATCCCGCTTTGTTTGAGCATGATCTTTTCCGAAAACCGCTTCGCACTTTTCGGGATCATGCTTTAGGGCAAATTGCGCCGCCCGGCCTATCCTGGAGATCGGGCGGCTTCACTTAAGCGGTTGAATTTTAAAATGGTTTCCGTGTCGTTGAACCGGCCGCGGCCGGTCGTCGACCAATGGGGGACGAGGAGCCCAAGGAGAAGCCCGATGTCCCGCATCACCCGCAATGCCCTTTTCGCGCTGGCTGCCGTCGTTTCGCTCGGCGCCCTGAGCGTCGCGTCCAGTTCCGATGCCCTGGCCTGGGGTGGCGGCGGCTGGAAAAAGCCCGGCGGCCCTGTGAAGCTTTGGCCGAAGCCGGGCTGGCACAAGCCGCACAAGCATTGGCACGGCCACTGGCGCCGTCATTATTACTACGCCGCGCCGGTCGTCGTCGGTGCAGGCTACGCCGCCTATCGCGCGGCCCCCGCAAAGCCCAATCTGTGCTCGTGCCTGACCAAGGAATACACCCCCGAAGGGCAGGTCGTGTTCAAGGACAAGTGCACGAACGAGATCGCGATCGCGCCGGTGCCCGGCGTCCAGCAGCAGGGCGCGGCGCCCGCCCCGCAGAACTTTGCCGGCCGCACCTTCACCGATTATCAGGCGACGCAGCCGACGCCACCGGCCCCGCCGCCTGCGCCGTTGCCCGGCGCGCCGACGAACTAGACGACCGGCCCGCCTGTCCGGGAGGAAAGCCAATGCGCCCCGGCTTCGGCCGGGGCTTTTTCTCGTCTCCGTCAGGCGGCGTCTATTCCGCAGGTTTGCGCCATGAGGGCGTAGCTGGCCTTGCGCGCCGCGTGATCGAAAACCATCGTGGTGATCATGACCTCGTCGGCGCGGGTTGCCGCGATCAGACGGTCGAGCTGCGGCTTGATGCGCTCGGGCGCGCCGACGAACAGGCGCGCGCGGTTCTGTTGCATGCGCTCGCGGTCGATCGCCGAATAGGGATAGGCGAGCGCCGCGTCGGGATGTTCGAGCGGCAGATATTCGCCCTTCGCGCGCCGCACGAAATGCAGGTCCACCGTCGCCGCAAGACGCTCCGCGGCCGCGTCGGTCGGCGCGCAGACGACATGAACCGCGAGGATCGCGTACGGCGCGCCGCGCATCGGCGAGGGGCGAAATGCGGAGCGATACGCGAGCATGGCGTCGGCGGCGTCGTGGCTTGCGAAATGATGGGCGAAGGAGAAGCCTGCGCCGATGGAGGCGGCCACCTGCGCGCTGTAACCGCTTGAGCCCAGCAGGAACAGAGGCGGCAGCGGCACGCCGTCCGGCATCGCGCGTATCTTCGAGAATGGATGTGCGGGCGGATATTCGCGGCTTTCCAGCAGAAGCAATTCCTGCAGCCGCTCGAGGAAATCGTCGTCGTCGCTGATGTCCTGCCGGCGGCGCAACGCGAGCGAGGTGACCGGATCGGTGCCCGGCGCGCGGCCGATGCCGAGATCGATGCGGCCGGGAAATAGCGCTTCCAGCGTTTTGAAGCGCTCGGCTACCGTCAAAGGAGCATGATTGGGCAGCATGACGCCGCCGGAGCCGACGCGCAGGCGCGCGGTCGCCGCGGCGATCTGGCCGATCATGATGTCGGGTGCGCAACTGGCGATCGTTGCGAGATTATGGTGTTCGGCGACCCAGTAGCGCCGGTAGCCGAGCGCATCGGCATGGCGCGCAAGATCGAGGCTGTTGTGCAGGGCCTGCGCGCCGGAAATCTCCGTCGTGACCGGCGAGAGGTCGAGCACCGAGAGCGGGATCATCGTTTTATCCGGGGCGGCGGGCACGGGCGCATGCTATCGCGATCCGATGGATCGGGGTGCGCGTAAATGACGACGCGGCCTCAATTGCCCGGCGTGTCGCTGCGGGCGGTCGTAACCAACGCTTCTTCCGTCGGCTGCGCGACCGGCTGCGGCCGGCGTCGCACCGTGCGGGCCGGGCGCTGCGCATGCGGAGCGGCCGATTTCGCGACGGAACCTGCTTCGGGAACGATCTCGACCGTCATGGGCTGGGCGATCGGCTCCGTCTTCAGTGTTTCGTCCGGCGTCACCGGCAGCGCCGTGATCTGCACCAGGTTTGCCGCATCCTTTGCGTGGACGCTGCCGTTCGCGGGCGTGGGGGCGATCCCGGTCTCGGCCGGAGCCGGCGTATCGGCGGGCGCGGGCGTTGCCGTCGCCTGATCCTGCTCGTTCCGGGCGGGCGCGAGCGAAACGGGGAGGGCCACCGGCGTGCCATCCTTGAGCAGCACCGCAAGTTCGCGCAACGCGGCGGCGCGGTTCGGCTCCGGCATCGGCCAGCCGGTCACGATGCGGTTGATCGGGCTCTCGTCCGCCGTTCGTGCATCGGTTGCAAACGGATCCTGCACCAGCCGCAGCGAGGCATAGAGGCCCACCGCCGCGGCGAGAAAGAACGTCGCCACGGTCGCAGGAATCAGGAGCCTCAGGTCAGGCAGCATCGTCAGCAGATCCGGAATGCGCCCGGGAGGGCGGTGCACTTAACGATGCAGACAGGATGGCGCAGCGACGCGTACGTTCCGTCTGGCATTGTCCGCAGGGTCGCGATCGAGGCACGCAGCCGCACGCAATCACGACTCGGCGCGCAATCTCGCTGATTCGTTCAATATGGTCACGCCGGAAACTAGCAAGGCGGCTGATACGATGGCTGGCAGGGCGGCTCGCCGTCGGTCGTCAGCGCGATATCGGTGCTGCGAGGTTCGAGGCGGAGCTCGGCGGACCGCCGGGCAGCACCACTACACGGGTACCGACCTTTACTCGGCTGTATAAATCCTCGACGTCTTCGTTGAGCATCCGGATGCAGCCGGAGGAGACGAACTTGCCGATGGTCGAGGGCTGGTTCGTGCCGTGAATGCGATAGATGGTCTTGCCGAGATAAAGAGCGCGCGCGCCCAGTGGATTGCCGGGGCCGCCCGCCATGAAGCGCGGCAGGTACGGCTGTCGTTCGATCATCTCGGCCGGCGGATGCCAGTCCGGCCATTCGGCGAGTTTCGTGATCTTCTCCGTGCCGGCCCAGGTGAAGCCTTCGCGGCCGACCCCGATGCCGTAACGGATCGCGGTGCCGTCGCCCTGCACGAGATAGAGGTACGTGCTTGCGGTATCGATGATGATCGTGCCGGCCGGCTGCTTGCTCTGATACTGAACGGTCTGCCGCTTGAATTGCGGCGGCAATTCTTTCGGCTCGCCCTCTTCGGGCTGGTCTTCCGGCGGCAGCGCGGCGACGGTGTTGGGCCGCGTCGGCGCGGGCTGCGCGCCGGGCACGGCTTGCGGCGGCACCGGGCCGATGGTCGCAGGCGGCTGCAGGGAGGCCGGCGTGTCGATCGGCGTGCGGTCGCCGTAATGGCCGAACGGTCCGCGCGGCGCGGCAGCGCCGGGCGCGGGATCCGCGGGATCGTTGTAGTTCGGGATCGGATAGGGATCGGACGCGGGCGCGCTGGTCTGCGCCTCGTCAGGCATGCGCACCTCGCGCGGCAATCGCGGATCGTAAGGATAGGGCGCGCCCTGGTCGTAGGGGTTCAGTCGCCCATAGGGCGACCGTGACCGCCGCTCGTCCATGTTCGGATCGAGCGTCATGACGCCGTCCTGGTCGGGCACGCCGCGATAGCCGCCCGGCGGATAGCTGTAGGGTTGCGGACCCGATTGCGCCCCTGCCTCGCCGGCGAAAGGAACGAGGCCGGCCGACACCAGGACCGCTACAAGCGCGTGACGAACAAGCATATTTTGGATCCCACCCGAAGCCGCCTTATGCCCGCCAGATTAGGCAGGATGAAGGCGACGTCCCGTTCCCCTGCCAATCTGCATCTGAGATTCGGCGCTCTCAATCTCAATATGGCCGGGGAAGGGTTGCAGAAGCGTGCACTGCGCCGCAAGGCCGCAGCCCGCCCCGCTACCGTGGCGGTCGGAACCGGCCGGCTTATATCCCTGCTCGAAATGGGCACGCCACCGATGACACCATCGCTCCGTCGCAATCGCCGCCTGGTCTGGGGGGCGGGCCTTGTCGCCGGCCTCGTGCTCCTGGGCGTCGCGGTTTTCGTGCCGGGGCTGCGCAGCAAGCTTGCGGGCTTGTCCGGATCGGCGCCGGATTCGTCCTACGAATGGATTTCCCGCGTCATGGCGCAATGCGAGGAAGAGGCGGTGACGCGCCCGGAGACGCTGAATTTCCTCATCGTTCCGCTGTCGCCGACGCGGCGCTATGGCCCGCTTTGGGCGGAAAAGAAGTTGGCCCAGGCTGGCACGACGCTGCTGTTCGGCTCGCAGGATGCGCTCGAGGGCCTGCGAACGGGCGTCTTTCGGATTTCGTCGCGTCCGGTCGTGCTGCACACACGCGACACGTCGAACGATACGACGCATCGCTGGAATTCGGTGTCGGGCGTATCGCGCCTCACCGCCGGCGACATCCGCTCCGACGGACCGTTCGAGATCCGCTTCCAGACATCGCCGGATGACCCTGCGCCGGGCTGGAGCACCATCACCGCCGAAGGCCGCGGCACCTGCCACTGGGCGTTCGCCCTCGTGGGCGAATAGTCCGATATGCCCGCGGGCCCTACACATTCCCGGCAGGGACCATTAGATTGAAGTCTGTACCCGGATTTCTTGTCGTTGAAGGACGGTCTCAGTGAGTGACTGGAAGGTTGCCGAAGCGGCCCAGCCCAAGCGCGAGCATTACAGCTACGATCTCGATGCCGTCCTGGCTTCGATGGTCGGCATCCGTTCCGTCATTCCCGAGGATGCGTTTACCGCCGAAACGCTCGGCACCGAGCGCGCCGGCCACGGCGTGCTGATCGGCAAGGGGCTCGTTCTCACCATCGGTTATCTGATCACCGAAGCCGAGCGCATCTGGCTTACGCTGTCGGACGGGCGCGTCGTGGAAGGCCACGCGCTGGCCTACGATTACGAATCCGGTTTCGGCCTCGTGCAGGTCCTTGCGAAAATCGATCTGCCGTTCGTGCCGATCGGCCAGTCGGCGCGCGCACGCGTGGGGGATGCCGTCGTGCTTGCCGGCGCGGGTGGCCGCGCCTGCTCGGTCGCGTCGCAGGTCGTCGCGAAACAGGAATTCGCTGGTTATTGGGAATACGTGCTCGATGAAGCCATTTTCACCGAGCCGGCGCATCCGAACTGGGGCGGCACGGCGATGATCGGCAGCAAGGGCGAGCTGCTCGGCATCGGCTCGCTGCAACTGGAACAGTCGCGCGGCAAAGGCCACGTGAACATGATCGTGCCGATCGACCTCCTGGTGCCGGTCCTCGACGACCTGATGCGGCTCGGCCGCCCCGACCGGCCGGCGCGGCCCTGGCTCGGCGTTTTCGCAACCGAGGTCGAGGACCAGGTGGTGGTCGTCGGCGTTGCCGAACGCGGGCCTGCACACCGCGCCGACCTGCGCACCGGCGACGTCATCCTTGCCGTCGACGACAACGAAGTGAGCGATCTCGCCGACTTCTATCGCGCGATGTGGGCGCTCGGCAATGCCGGCGTCGAAGTGCCGCTCACCGTTTTCCGTGACGGCGACACGTTCGACGTCACGATCAATTCGACCGACCGCACCAAGCTGCTCAAGGTGCCGCGCATCCATTGAGGCGCGGCGCGGACCGGCGATCGCCGGCCGCTTTTGATCAAACGCAAGGCGCGTGCCGCCGACGCGGCCATTATGCCGGTTGTCCCCTCGCATCAAAGGGGAAGCGAATGCCGTCTTTTTCTCCCGGGCCGCTCCTTGACCGCCGTCGTTTCCTGGCCGGCTCGGCGGCGGCGCTTGGCGCCTTTTCGGCGTCTCCCGCGCAAGGCCAGACGCTGAAGACCAAAGCGCGCATTGTCATCGCCGGTGCCGGCGCAGCCGGGCTCACCGTGGCGTCGCGCCTGCGTCGGCTTCTGGATGGCGCCGATGTCGTGCTCGTCGATGCAGGTATCGAGCACATTTATCAGCCCGGGCTGACGCTCGTGGGAACCGGAATCAGGCCCTCGCGCTATGTGCGGCTCTCGACCGCCGATTATGTGGCCTCGGGAACACGCTGGATTAGGGAAAATGTTGCGGAATTCGACCCGGTCGCTAGCAGAATCGTCACCGATAAGGGCACGTGGCTTCCTTACGATTTCCTCGTCGTCGCGACCGGTCTTGCGCTCGACTATGCCGCGATCGAGGGCATGGATGCGAGCCTGATCGGCCGCGAGGGGATCGCCAGCATCTATGCCGGGCCGGACGCTGCCGCCGCCTCGTGGGGCGTGCTGTCGGCGTTTGTCGGGAAAGGCGGGGTCGGGCTTTTCGGACGGCCCACGACAGAAATGAAATGCGCCGGTGCGCCACTGAAGCAGGCCTTTCTCGCCGACGATCTTCTCAGGCGCGCCGGCACGCGCGGCCGCGCCGAGATCATCTACAACGCGCATAACGACACGCTGTTCAGCGTGCCGCTGGTCGACGCGAAAGTGCGCACGCTGTTCGATCGTCAGGATCTGAAAGCCAATTTCAGCCATGTGCTGACGAGAATCGATCCCGGCCGGCGCATCGCAACATTCGCGACGCCACGCGGGACGGAGGAATTGCGCTGGGACTTGATTCACGTCATTCCGCCGATGCGGGCGCCGGCCTCGGTCCGCCACAGCCCTCTGGCATGGCAGAGCGGTCCCTTCGCGGCGGACGGCTGGCTTGAGGTGGACAAGGCGACCTTGCGGCACAGGCGCTTCCCCAACGTGTTCGGCGTCGGCGACATCAACGGGGTTCCCAAGGGCAAGACGGCCGCGAGCGTGAAATGGCAGGCGCCCGTCGCCGTCGACCATCTCGTCGCCGCGATGGCTGGCCGCAGCGGCACCGAAATCTACAACGGCTATACGTCGTGTCCGCTGATCACGAAGATCGGGCGGGCGATGCTTGTCGAGTTCGATTATGACAATCGTCTGACGCCGTCTTTTCCGTTCATCGATCCGCTCGACGAACATTGGGTCGTCTGGATCATGGAGGAAAAGATGCTCAAGGCGACTTACACGGCCATGCTGCGCGGGTTTGTCTGACGGAGATGCCGACGTGAAAGATTTCACGCTCACCGCGATGTTTGCGCTCTCCGCGGAAATGCTCGGCGGGTTCCTTTGGCCGATTGTTGCGCTCACCGCGCTGCTGGCTGTGTTGCTGTTGTTTGCTCTCATGCGTCAGCGCGGATTCCGCGGGCCGGCGGCGCGCGCAAGCGCGATCGCGGGATTTGTCGTCGGCGCGGCGGCGGGCCTTGCCGCTCCGGCGCTGACCAAGGCCTCGTTTTCCGACCTGCATGGCGCGCTCGACTGGGGCGCGCTCATCCTGATCGTGCTTGCGGGTTTTGTCGGCGCAACGGCGGCGACGTTCGCGCTTGCCGGTTGCGCATGGCATCGCGCCGGGAAAGGCTGAGGCGCGGCCGGCAAGAGCGCTGGCGCGCCCGAGAGGATTCGAACCTCTGACCTCTGCCTTCGGAGGGCAACGCTCTATCCAGCTGAGCTACGGGCGCGTGCGGATATCCGTATAGCCGATGACGGCGCACGACCGCAATGAGCGTGCTTGGAACATTTCCGGAGCGGTCTTGCGGCGGCCGCGGTCAGCGGGTCAGCACGATGAAATCGGTGCCTTTGCCGGTTTCCCAGCCGAGTCCCGCATCGGCGACGATCAGCGAAGCGCCCGGGCCGAGCAGCGCCTCGATGCGCGCGATCGCGTCCTGCGGGATGTCGATGCGCGAAAGCACGGCGCCCGCCTCGGGCGTCACCGGCGCAGGGACGGGCTCGGCCTTGGCCGGTTCGGCGGCGCGCGCGGCCTTGCGGCCGAGCTTCCTGGACGGCGCCGGGCGCACGAGCTTCGGTTTGGGTACATCGACTGGCAGCGAGACCGCAATCCATTTCACGTTGCTGTCGGGCGCCTCGATCGCGGAGAACACATGCGTGCCGAACGGCTGGTCGTCGTCGCGGATGTTCACCAGCGTTTCGAACAGCGGCGTGAAGCCCTGCCGCACGTAGAGCTTGCGGTCCTTCCTGCTGATGAAGACGGAAACCGGACCGGACGGCCTGGCCGGCTTCTTGGCGTTCGGATCCTCGTCGAGGATCGCCTGGCGGATGTCGGCGGTGACGTCGGCGACCGGCGGATAGTCCGGCAGCGTGAGGCCGTCCGGAATCGTCAGACGCTCGGCGTCGTTGGCGGTCGTGTCGGCCTGCGCCGTGCGCAACGTGCCGCGCAGTTCCGGCCGGGCTTCGGACAGGCGCACGGCTTTCGGCATGAACAGCTTCGGATGCGTGAACGGATAGGGCTCGGCCTCCTGCTGGGTCACCACCACGCGCGCGCCAAGCCGCGTGCGCTTCCACAGCGTCTGCGCGAAATCCTGGTTGAGGCGGATGCAGCCGTGCGAGGCCGGATAGCCGGGCAGCGCCCCCTGATGCAGCGCGATCCCCGACCAGGTGAGGCGCTGCATGAACGGCATCGGCGCGCCGCTATAGATGTTGGAGCGATGGTGGCGGTTCTTCTGGATGACGCTGAAGACGCCGGTCGGCGTCGGGAACCCTTTCATGCCGGTCGAAACCCGCGAGCGCGCGGCCACCACGCCGTCGCTGTAGACCGTGACGGTCTGCGAGCGGATCGAGATCATGATGTGAAGCTGACCGGCTGGGATTTGCGGCCTGGCATCGGCCTTGGCCGGGGCTTCGCGCTTGATCCGCCGCGCCACTGCGGCGTCGGCCGGCTCCAGGGCGGCCGGAACAATGAGTGCCAAGGCGAGCGTCAGGGCGGTCGCGAGCGCCGCCCCACGGTTCGACGGACAGGTGCATAGGCTGAAAGCGGACACCGGTGACCCCCCGAAAACGACCCAGGACGAAATGCAGACGGGTACGATACAAGCCGAATCCTGCAGGAATGTTAGGAAACCGGGGCGATTTCCGCCACTGCCCGGCGGCTTTGATCAAGGTAAACGGTCAGCTAGTGTTGTAGCCGAACGACACCGAAGGCCGCCGTCAGGCGGGTGTGTTGTCATAGGGAGCTAGAAAATGAGCCAGACCGCCGAAAAGCGCAGCGTCAAGTCCCCGACGCCGCTGAAGGACACGGCGTTCAATTGGGACGATCCGCTCGATCTGGAAGGCGAGCTGACCGAGGAAGAGCGCATGGTCCGCGATACCGCCCGCGGCTATGCCCAGGATCAGTTGATGCCGCGGGTGCTCACGGCCTACCGCGAGGAGCGGACGGACCGTGAGGTCATGCCCGAGATGGGCAGTCTCGGCCTGCTCGGCCCGACCATCCCCGAGGAATACGGCGGCGCGGGGCTCGGTTACGTGGCCTACGGTCTCATCACCCGCGAAATCGAGCGCGTCGATTCCGGCTACCGTTCCACGCTGTCGGTGCAGTCCTCGCTCGTGATGTATCCGATCTATGCCTACGGCACCGAGGCGCAGCGCAAGAAATACCTGCCCAAGCTCGCCAGCGGCGAGATGGTCGGTTGTTTCGGTCTGACCGAGCCCGACCACGGCTCCGACCCCGGCTCGATGATCACGCGCGCGGAGAAGGTGCCCGGCGGCTACAAGCTGACCGGTGCGAAAATGTGGATCTCCAACTCGCCGATCGCCGACATCGCCGTCGTCTGGGCCAAGCTCGACGGCAAGATCCGCGGCTTCATCGTCGAGCGCGGCACCAAGGGATTCGAGACCCCGAAGATCGAGGGCAAGCTCAGCCTGCGCGCCTCGATCACCGGCGAGATCGTGCTCGACGGCGCGGTGGTGCCCGAAGACAACCTGCTGCCTAATGTCAGCGGCCTTGCCGGTCCGTTCGGCTGTCTCAACAATGCGCGCTATGGCATTGCCTGGGGCGTCATGGGCGCCGCCGAATTCTGCTGGCATGCGGCGCGTCAATACACGCTCGACCGCAAGCAGTTCGGCCGGCCGCTCGCCGCCAACCAGCTCATCCAGAAGAAGCTCGCCGACATGCAGACCGAGATCGCGCTCGGCCTGCACGGCGCGCTGCGGCTCGGCCGCATGCTCGAGCAGGGTCGCGCGGCGCCGCCGGCCATCTCGCTGCTCAAGCGCAACAATTGCGGCAAGGCGCTCGACATCACGCGCATGTCACGCGACATGCATGGCGGCAACGGCATTGCCGACGAGTTCCATGTCATGCGCCATCTCGCCAATCTGGAGACGGTCAACACCTACGAGGGCACGCACGACATCCATGCGCTGATCCTCGGCCGTGCGCAGACCGGCATTCAGGCGTTCTTCTGAGGAGCGTTTCGTCTTCGCTCAGGCCGGGCGCCGCCGCTCGCTGATCGCGGCGAGGCGCTGCACCATCGCGCTGGTCGGATCGCTCAGCGGTTCGATCACCGTGAAATGGTTGGCGCCCGGCACCATTTCGTAACGCGCGTCGGTCGCGGGCTTCCAGGCGTCGACGATGATCTTCGCCTGACGGATGAATTCCGGCGATTCCGCCCCGCCTACGACCGAATCGAACACGCGGCCGGCGGGCGCTGGCCAGAAGACCGGCGACACCGCGCGCGCCTTCGCCTCGTCGAGGCGGAAGTCGGCGTTGTTCTTGATGTGAATGAGCGGGGTCAGGTCGAACACGCCCGACACCGAATAGGCGGCCGGCACGAGATCGGCCGGCACCTTGGGATCGTGCGCCGGCCAGTCCGTCGCCAGCATGCAGGCGGCGAGATGGCCGCCGGCGGAATGGCCGAAGACGGTGATGCGTTTTCCCAGACGGCGCCAGAGCAGGAGCGCCGCCGCGCGCATCTGGTCGATAATCTCGGCGATCGAGACGTTCGGGCACAGGTCGTAACCGGCGACGGCCACCGTGATGCCGTGCGCATTCAGCCCGCGCGCCATGTGGCTGAAGCTCGAAGGATGCAGCGCGCGCCAATAGCCGCCATGAATGAAAAGTGCGAGCGTGCCACCCTCGGTCTGCGCTCGGAAGATATCGACGAATTGCCGTTCGCTCGGGCCATAGGCGACGCCGAGTTCGGCGCGGCCCTCTGCGCTCATCGTCGCGCGATAGGCGGCGGCGTCGCTGTCCCAGCGCGCGAAGATCGCCGGATGCTCGGGCACCCGCGCGCGGTTGTCATACTCGGTTTCGTAGTCGATGCCCGCCATCCCGTCTCTCCCTTATTGCGGCCGGGAGATTGCGGCACCGGGGGCGTCCGGGCAAGCCCGGCGCGGGGCGTCGTCGGACGCCGCGCCGGGCGAGAGCGATCGGCATTAGCGATTGATCTGCGCCTTCAGCGTTTCGGCCACCACGCGATCGAATGAATCGCTTGCCGGCGCCGGCCTGGCCGCGTGCTTTTCGCGGATGTGGTGGTCGCGCTTGCGCACGAGCTCGGCCATGCGCTCGTTCAGCGTCTTGCGCTCGGCCAGGCGCCGTTCGATCTCGGCGCGGCGTTCCTTCGCTGGCATGCCGCGCAGCGTGTCAGGCAGATCGCTCTCGGGCACCGCATCGAGCGCTTTTCGCCCGGCGGTGACGTCGGCGACGAGATCGCCGTCGCCGGTCACCGCTTCGGCATAGCCCGCAGTGCGGATGCGCTTGTTGAGGTAGCTGGCAAGCTCAGTCGCCGACGAGGCCGGCGCCACCGCGACCTGACGCTGCTTTTCTTCCACGCGCGCTTTCTTCGCGCGCGGACCGTAGGGCAGCACGGTGCCGTTGATGCGCTTCTGCAGCTCGATGATCCCGTCGTCGTAGGGCGTCTCGATCACGACGATCTCGCCGCCGTCCTGCGGGATCGCGATGTAGCGGCCCTCGCCGAGCTGGGCGATCTCGCGCCATACGCGTTCGGTGTCGCGTGCGCCGCCGGCCTGCACCGCATTCACGATGATGTCTTTCTTGCGCGCCGTCGTGATCACCCCCGGATACTTGGTGTCCTGCGCGTAATCCATGTGCGGGGGCGCATCCCCGACCAGGAACAGGATGCGCCAGGTATCGGGACCGCTGCTCCAGTTGAGTTTCTCGACGCCGGCCTGCAGCGCCTCATTCACGCTTTCGGGCCAGTCGCCGCCGCCGCGCGCTTCCAGTTGCAGCAGCTTTGCGTAAAGGTCCTGGATGTCGGCGGTCAGCTCGAAAGTCCTGGTGACATATTCGTCGCCGATGTCGCGATAGGCGACGAGGCCCATGCGGATTTCGGCGTCGGCATTGGCCTCGACGATCGCGGTCGCGATCGACCAGATTTTGCGTTTCGCGCCCTCGATCAGGCGGCTCATGGAGCCGGTGGTATCGAGAACGAAGGCGACCTCGACCACGGGCTTGGCGGCCGCCGGGCTTGTGACAGCCGGGCTTGCAATTGCAGCGAGCGCAATGAGACAGGCGGGCGCGAACGCCCGGAACCAATGATGCAGCATGATTTCACCCCTCGTGAACGGCGTTTTCCGCCGCGCGAGAATCGTGTTCCGGCTTCGCGTCAGGGCCGGGCCGAAATTGCGGCTGACGGCTGGCGGAATGTCGGCAAATTTCCTTTTCGCCGGCCGCCAGTTCGGTCTTGCCAATTTGCGCCACCCGGCTCATCCCTTCGGTGAGAGGCAGCGGGATGAAAATCGAAGGCAGGGCCACGCGCAGCATCTGGATGGAAGCGGACGGCTGGTCGGTCGGGATCATCGATCAGACGCTGCTGCCGCACCGCGTCGCGAGGCTGCGGCTTGCGACGCTCGACGATGCGGTGCGTGCGATCGCGACCATGCAGACGCGCGGCGCGCCGCTGATCGGGGCGGTCGCCGCCTACGGTCTTGCGCTCGCCTTGCGGGCGGATGCGTCCGACCGCGGTCTTGGCCGCGCGTATGACGCGCTGCTGGCGGCGCGTCCGACCGCGATCAACCTGAAATGGGCGCTCGACCGGGTCGCGGCCGCGGTGCGTGACGCCGTGCCGGCTGAACGCGCGGCCGCCGCCTATCGTCGGGCGGGGGAAATCTGCGACGAGGATGTCGCGATCAATGCCGCGATCGGCCGTCACGGCCTGGACCTGATCGAACGTCTTGTCGCGGGCAAACGGCCCGGCGAGCCGGTCAACATCCTCACCCATTGCAATGCCGGCTGGCTCGCGACCGTGGACCTCGGCACCGCGACCGCGCCGATCTACATGGCGCACGACAGGGGGATCGCGGTCCATGTCTGGGTCGACGAGACGCGGCCGCGCAATCAGGGCGCTTCGCTCACCGCCTTCGAGCTCGGCCAGCACGGCGTGCCGCACACCGTCATTCCGGACAATACCGGCGGCCACCTGATGCAGCACGGAATGGTCGACTTCGTCATCGTCGGCACCGACCGCGTCACCGCGCGCGGCGATTTCTGCAACAAGATCGGAACCTATCTCAAGGCGCTCGCGGCGCACGACAACGGCGTACCGTTCTATGTCGCGCTGCCGTCGCCGACGCTCGATTTCACGGTGAGCGACGGCCTTGCCGAAATTCCGATCGAGCAGCGCGCGGCGGCCGAGGTGACGGGCGTGTCGGGGCGCACCGCGGACGGCCGCATCGAGACGGTCACGATCGTGCCGGGCGGCACGCCGGTCGCCAATTTCGGCTTCGACGTGACCCCGGCGCGGCTCGTCAGCGGCCTGATCACCGAGCGTGGTATTATCGCGGCCGACGCGCGGGCGCTGGCGGATGCGTTTCCCGATCACGCCTCGCGCGCCGTGGCGACGGAGCGGGCGGCGGAATGAGCGGCTTGTTGAAACCGGTCGGGGAAATCGCGGTGGTCGACGGCCGCCAGTCGGAGACCGCGCTTGCGGTCGCGCGCGGCACGATGCGGCTCCTGCGTTCGCTCGGCCGTTGCTGCGTCAGCGAATTGCCGCTGCCGTCCGGGCGGCGTGCCGACCTCGTGGCGCTCGATGGCGGCGGCGAAATCTGGATCGTCGAGATCAAGTCCTCGATCGCCGATTTCCGGGCCGACCAGAAATGGCCGGATTACCGTCTGCATTGCGACCGGCTGTTCTTCGCCACCACGCTCGACGTGCCGCTTGCGATATTCCCCGCCGATGCCGGTCTCATCGTCGCCGACGGCTTCGGCGCGCAGGTCGTGTGCGATGCGCCCGAGCATCGCCTCGCGGCGGCAACGCGCAAGAGCATGATGCTGCGCGTTGCCCAGTGCGCCGCATTGCGGCTGCAATCCCTGATCGATCCGCACGGACCGTACGGGGAGATCGTCTGAGCGCGGCTTGCCTCAGCGCGGCGCGCGCTTGGCGAGAATGCGCTGCAGTGTGCGCCGGTGCATGTTGAGCTGGCGCGCGGTCTCCGAGACGTTGCGTCCGCACAGTTCGTAGATGCGCTGGATATGCTCCCAGCGCACGCGGTCGGCGGACATCGGATGTTCCGGCGGCTGCGCCGGGCGGCCTTCGATCGACAGCAGCGCGGCGACGACGTCGTCGGCGTCGGCGGGCTTGGCGAGATAATCGACGGCACCGAGCTTTACCGCGTTCACCGCGGTGGCGATGTTGCCGTAGCCGGTCAGCACGATGCCGCGGGCGTCTGGACGCCGGCGTTTGAGCGCCGAAATCACGTCGAGGCCGTTGCCGTCGCCGAGCCGCATGTCGACCACCGCGAAGGCGGGCGGCGCCTTCTCCACCTGCTGCAGGCCGTCGGAGACGGTATCGGAGGAGGTCACGGTGAAGCCGCGCGATTCCATGGCGCGGGCGAGCCGTTGCAGAAACGACTTGTCGTCGTCCACGATCAGGAGCGAACGTTCGGCGGGAACGGTGGCGGCTTCCAGGGTCATCGTCACCTCATCCGGAAAGACGGTTACGGAATGGCAGGGGCCGCTTCCTGCTCGTGCGGGCGTTGCGGCTGCTCGAAGTCGGAACGCGACCACCGGATCGTAATGACTGCGCCGCGACGCGGGAAGGGCCGGTTAACAAAATTTAATGTTGCGCCGGAACGCTCCAGGAGCGTCTTGGCGATGAAGAATCCGAGCCCGAGACCGGTGTCGCCGCTCGCATACATGCGCCGGCGCCGGCGGCTGCGCACATAGGGCTCGCCGATCCGGCTCATGATTTCGGGCGCGAAGCCCGGGCCGTCGTCGGCGATGATCAGGGTGATTTCGTTCTCGTCCCAGTCGACGGTGATCTCGACGCGTTCGCGCGCGAAATCGACGGCGTTTTCGAGCAGGTTGCCGAGGCCGTACAGGATCGCCGGATTGCGCGCGCCGACGGGGGTAGGCTCACCGGGGCGCAGATTGACCTCGATCGCGATCCCGAAATCGCGATGCGGCGCCACCACCTCCTCGATCAAGGCCGGCAGCGGCAGGCGGTCGAACGGCTCGCCCTCGCCGGATAGCTGGTTCAGCTTGGCGAGGATGTCGCGGCAGCGTTGCACCTGCTCGCGCAACAGGCGGATGTCGTCGGCATATTTCGGGTCGGTGCCGATCTCGCGCTCGAGCTCGCGGGTGACGACCGAGATCGTCGAGAGCGGGGTGCCGAGCGCATGCGCGGCGGCGGCGGCAAGGCCGTCGAGCTGCGAGAGATGCTGCTCGCGCGCCAGCACGAGTTCGGTGGCGGCGAATGCGTCGGCAAGCTGGCGCTGCTCCTCGGCGATCTGGCGCGCATAGATGCCGATCACCACGATCGCCAGCAGGATCGAAAGCCAGATGCCGAGCAGATAATCGTCGGGGAAGGCGGGCCGGTCGACGCCCGTCCATGGCAGCGGATAGTGGAAGAACACGAGGATCGTCGCGCACATCATCGCGAACACGCCGAGCATCGTGGTGTGCTTCGGCGGCAGCGCGGTCGCCGACAGCAGCACCGGCCCGAGAAAGAAGAAGGCGAACGGATTTTCCAGCCCGCCGGTCAGGAACATCATGGCCGCGAGCTGCGCGATGTCGAACGCCAGCAGCCAGGCCGCGCGCTCGGGCTCGATGCGCCTCGTCTGCCCGAACCGCACCCGCAGCGCGATATTGAGCCAGGCCGACAGCGCGATCACCGCCAGGCACGACCATAGCGGCAGGTCGAACTCGAAGCCGATATAGACCACGAATACCGCGACGGTCTGCCCGACGACGGACAGCCAGCGCAGCCGGATCAGGGTATCGAGCCGCACATGCCGGCGCGGCAGATCGAGGCGGTCGAGTGGACTCATGACGTTTATTTTACCCCTCCGCCGCCGCCAAAAGAACCGTGACGCGGCCGCGCATGGCCGCCCGCGCTTGCGCTGCGCCGCCTTTGGCCTCACATGAGCACCGAGCGTCCGTCATTCCCGTTTGCCCATGATCCCCGACCAGTCCGCCATCGCCGTCGACCGCCTGTCCAAAATCTATAAGGGAAACCCCGCGGTCGACGGGATTTCGTTCGCCCTGCCGCGCGGGTCCATCACCGGGCTTCTGGGCGGCAATGGGGCGGGCAAGACGACGACCATCGCCATGATCATGGGTCTCGTCATGCCGAGCGCGGGCTCGGTGCGGGTGCTCGGCACCGACATGGCGCGCGAGCGCCACCGCGTACTGCACCGGATGAATTTCGAAAGCCCCTATGTCGACATGCCGATGCGGCTCACCGTCGCGCAGAACCTGCGTGTGTTCGGCATGCTGTACGGGGTCGCGGGCCTTGAGGAGCGCATCCGCGATCTCGCCGGCCAGCTCGGCCTCACCGAATTCCTCGACCGCCCGACCGGCAAATTGTCGGCCGGCCAGAAGACGCGCGTCTCGCTCGCCAAGTCGCTGATCAACGATCCCGAGGTGCTGCTGCTCGACGAGCCGACCGCCTCGCTCGATCCCGACACCGCCGACTGGGTGCGCGGCCATCTCGACACCTATCGCCGCCGGCGCGGGGCCACCATCCTGCTCGCCTCCCACAACATGACGGAAGTCGAGCGGCTGTGCGAGCGCGTCATCATGATGAAGTGCGGCCGGGTGGTCGACGACGACACGCCGGCGCGCCTGCTCGACCGCTACGGCCGCCAGACCATGGAGGACGTCTTTCTCGATATCGCCCGCGGCCGCGGCGAAGCGCGCGAGGCGGCGCAATGACGACGCAGCCCATCCCCTATGCTGCCTTCTCGCTGCGCCGGATTGGCGCGATGGTCTTGCGCTACTGGTATCTGATGCGCTCGTCCTGGCCGCGCCTGCTCGAGCTGATCTACTGGCCGATGGTGCAGATGCTGATGTGGGGCTTCCTGCAGAGCTATGTCGACCAGAACGCCAGCTATTTCGCGCGCGCCGGCGGCACGCTGATCGGCGCCGTGCTGCTGTGGGACATCCTGTTCCGCGGCCAGCTCGGCTTCTCGGTCTCGTTTCTGGAGGAGATGTGGGCGCGCAACATGGGCAACCTGATGATGAGCCCGCTGCGGCCGCTCGAATTCGTGCTCGCGCTGATGACCATGAGCATGGTGCGGCTGGCCATCGGCATGGTGCCGGTGACGCTCGTCGCGCTGTGGTTCTTCAATTTCAATCTTTATGCGCTCGGCTTTGGCCTCGCGGCATTCTTTCTCAACCTGATCCTGACCTCATGGGCGGTCGGCATCGTGGTGTCCGGGCTGATCCTGCGCAACGGTATGGGCGCGGAGGGGCTCGCCTGGACCATCATGTTCCTGCTGCTGCCGCTCACCTGCGTCTATTATCCGGTCGCCATCCTGCCCGGCTGGCTGCAGACGGTGGCCTGGCTGTTGCCGCCGACCTACGTGTTCGAGGGCATGCGGGCCATTCTGATCGAGCGCAGCCTGCGGATCGACCTGATGCTCATGGCGCTGGCGCTCAATGCTGCCTATTTCATTGCGGCGGTTATCGTTTTCCTGCGGTTGCTCGACAGCGCCCGCCGTCACGGATCGCTGATCCAGACCGGCGAATAGGCCCCCCTGCCGACGCCCATCAGCAGCGCGGGAACCCGGGTTTGTGTTGATTTCGTGACAGGAACCCGTCAGTGTGCGCTGCACAAGACCGGGAGCATCTATGCCGATCGGAGAATTCGGAGGCGCACCGCGCCTCCCCCTGGAAGGCAGTCCGGCATTTTCCACCGGGCTGTACTGGGCCTACGAGATGGGGCAGGCGGCGCTGCATCCGGCGCGCGCCTTTGCCGACGTGACCCGGCTCTATTTCAAGAACCCGCTCAATCCGCTCACCCATACCACGCTCGGCAAGTCGATCGCCGCCGGCATGGAAGTGTTCGAGCGCTCGACGCGGCGCTACGGCAAGCCGGACTGGAGCATCGATTCCACCCTGGTCGGCGCCGAGCGTCTGCCGGTGCGCGTCAATGTCGTGTGGGAGCGGCCGTTCTGCCGGCTTCTGCATTTCGAGCGCGTCTTCGATCATGCGCCGCGCCGCCCGCAGCCGAAGCTTCTGATCGTGGCGCCGATGTCGGGCCACTATGCTACGCTCCTGCGCGGCACGGTCGAGGCGTTCCTGCCCAATCACGACGTCTACATCACCGACTGGATCGATGCCCGCATGGTGCCGCTGGCGCAGGGCCGCTTCGATCTCGACGATTACATCGATTACCTCGTCAGCATGCTGCATCTGCTGGGCGGTGACTGCCACGTGATCGCGGTATGCCAGCCCTCGGTCCCGGCGCTGGCGGCGATCTCGGTCATGGAAGCGCGCAACGATCCCTACGTGCCGCATTCCATGGTGCTGATGGGCGGGCCGATCGATACCCGTATCAATCCGACGGGGGTCAATCTTCTCGCCAAGGAGCGCGGCATCGACTGGTTCCGCCGCCACGTCATCACCAAGGTGCCGTTCCCGCATCCGGGCGTGCTGCGCGACGTCTATCCCGGCTTCCTTCAGCTCAACGGCTTCGTGACCATGAATCTCGACCGGCACATGGACGCGCACAAGGAGCTGTTCTTCAATCTCGTGAAGGGCGACGGCGATTCCGCGCAAAAGCATCGCGAGTTCTATGACGAGTATCTCGCGGTCATGGATCTGACGGCGGAATTCTACCTGCAGACCGTGGAGACGAATTTCATCCATCACGCGCTGGCCACCGGGGCCATGACGCATCGGGGCGAGAAGGTCGATCCCTCCACGATCCGCAACGTCGCCATGCTGACCGTCGAGGGCGAGCGCGACGATATCTCCGGCGTCGGCCAGACCGAGGCGGCGCACCGGCTGTGCATCAACCTGCCGACCTCGCGTCGCGCCCATTACCTGCAGCCCGAGGTCGGCCATTACGGCGTGTTCAACGGCTCGCGCTTCCGCGCCGAGATCGCCCCGCGCATCGGCGATTTCGTGCTCTCGAATAACAATCGCAGCCGCGCCGCCCCTTCGCCGGCCCCGCTGCGCGAGCACGCCGCCTGACCGGCCGGTCCGCGTTCCCGACAGGCCCGTTCTGACCCGGTTTTATGGGCTCAAACGCTACCCGGGCGGCTGATTCCGCGCCAAGGCCTTATTATTGCGTGCAGAATTTACGGCCTCCGGGGTCGGCCCCGGGCGCGCCCGACAGGTCGGCCAGATATAATGATATGAATCATAATTCATGGTTTGATGCCCAATCGGTTGGGCATCCTCTTTATTGTCGGCGCTACCGCTAGGGCATCGGCTTTATTTTTGCGCCGCACCTCCCGCGCCGACCCGTTATGGCACTATGGCGTTGACTGGAAGACCAAGGGCCGAGCGCCAAGGTTGAGCCCAAGGTCGAGCCCCAAGGTTGAGCATCATGCCTACGCGTGCCCTGCTTTATCGCCGCCCGGCCGAACCGCAGGCGATCCAGGTCGTCTTCGACGAGTCGGTCTATCTCGTGCGCCTGCGGCGCCACCGGCAGGCGCGCCGTTACACCCTGCGCATCCAGGCCGCGACGCGCGAGGTCGTGCTGACGATGCCGCCGCGCGGCTGCCTCAAGGAAGCGAAGTCGTTCGCGGAGAAGCACGGCGGCTGGATCGCGGCGCGCCTGCACCGGCTGCCCGAAGCGGCGCCGTTCGCGCACGGCACCGTCGTGCCGGTGCGCGGCGCGCCGCATCGCATCGTTCATCGCCGTGGCGTGCGCGGCACGGTCTGGATCGAGATCGGCGACGACGGCGAACGCTCGCTGTGCGTGGCCGGCCAGGCCGAGCATGTGGAGCGTCGCGTCTACGATTTTCTCAAGCGCGAGGCCAGGAGCGATCTGGAGGTTGCGAGTCGCGCGGCTGCGGCTTTGCTCGGCGTGCGCATCCGCCGGGTCTCGGTTCGCGATCAGTCGAGCCGCTGGGGATCATGCTCGACCACCGGCGTGCTGTCCTATTCCTGGCGGCTCATTCTCGCGCCCTCTTTCGTGCTCGACTATCTCGTCGCGCACGAAGTCGCCCATCTCGTCGAGATGAATCATTCCGCGCGCTTCTGGCGGCTGGTCGATCGCATGTGCCCGCATGTGCGGCGCGCCAAGACCTGGCTCGACGTGCACGGCACCGATCTGCATCGCTACGGCATGCCGCAATCGCCGTTGCCCGCGCAGTTTCCGGGCACCTCGCGCCCGCGCTGACGAGGGCCGCCCGTCGCGCGCTGTGATCGTCAGCGCCGGCCGAACAGTCCGTCGATGAGCCAGTGGTCGAGGCCGCGCTTGGTCGCGGGGGACGCCGGTGCGGCGCTCGCCACCGGCTGTGTCGGACGGCCGAAGTCCGGCAGCGGAAACAGGCCGCGTCCCGAAAGTCCCGGCAGGTTGGCGGCTGCGGTGCCGCGATGCGCGGACTTCATCACGCGCGCCCAGGTCTCCGCCGGCAGGCCGCTGCCGGTCATCTTCCTAGTCGGCGAGTTGTCGTCGTTGCCGAACCAGACGCCGGCGACCAGATGCGCGGTGTAGCCGACGAACCAGCCGTCGCGGAAATCCTGGCTGGTGCCGGTCTTGCCGGCGGCCGGATAGCCGCCGAGATCGGCCTTGCGGCCGGTGCCGCTGATGAGCGTCTCCTGCATCATCGCATTCATCATGCCGACATAGTGCGAATCGATCACCTGACCGAGATCGTGCGGCGTGCGCTGATAGAGCATCGTGCCGTCGATGCGGCGCACGTTTTCGACGACGTGGGCGATGATGGGAGAGCCGCCATTGGCGAACGGCGCATAGGCGGAGACGAGTTCGATGAGCGAGACTTCCGACGTGCCGAGCGCGATCGAGGGATTGGGTTCGAGCTTGGACGCGATGCCGAGCCGGTAGGCGGTGCGGGTGACGGCGGTGGGGCCGAACTCGAGCGTCAGACGTACGGCGACGGTATTGAGCGACATCGCGAGCGCCTGCGTCAGCGTCACCGGGCCGAAATATTCACGCGTGTAGTTTTCCGGCTTCCAGCCCTTGAGCGCGATCGGCTTGTCCTCGCGCACGGTGTCGGGCGTGAGCCCGCGTTCGAGCGCGGTGAGATAAACGAAGGGCTTGAACGCGGAGCCGGGCTGGCGCTTGGCGGCGACGGCGCGGTTGAACTGGCTCTCCGCATAATTGCGCCCGCCGACCATGGCGCGCACGGCGCCGTCCGGCGTCATGGCCACGAACGCGGCCTGGGCGACGCCGGCCTTCTCGCCCTTGCTCGCGAGCTCCTCGATGATCGCCTGCTCCGCCATGCCCTGCAGCCGAGGATCGATCGAGGTTTCAACGACGATGTCGTCCTCGACGAAGCCGACAAGATCGTCGAGCACGTCCATGATCCAGTCGGCGATGTAGTTGACGGAGCCGGCCTGGGTCTGCCGCAGCACCCGCGCCGGCCGCGCGAGCGCGAGCGAGGCCGCCGATTTATCGATGAGATTCTGCTCGCGCATGGCCGCGATCACGAGCTGGGCGCGCTGCTCGGCGGCGTGCGGGTTGCGGGTGGGGGCAAGGCGGGAGGGCGACTTGACGAGACCGGCCAGCATCGCCGCCTCCGCCAGCGACAAATCCCTGGCGCGTTTGCCGAAATAGCGCTGTGCGGCGGCCTCGATGCCGTAGGCGCCGGCGCCGAAATAGATGCGGTTGAGATAGAGCGCGAGAATCTCGTCCTTGGAGAAATTGCGTTCGAGCCACAACGCGAGCACCAGCTCCTGCGCCTTGCGGGTCAGCGTCCGTTCCTGATTCAGAAAGAGGTTTTTCGCCAGTTGCTGGGTGAGGGTGGAGCCGCCCTGGGCCACGCCCCGCCGCAGCAGGTTCGCCAGCGCCGCCCGCGCAACCCCGCGCGGATCGATGCCGGCATGCTCGTAGAAGCGACGATCCTCGATCGCGATGAAGGCCTGAGGAACGTATTTCGGCAGATCCTCGAGCCGCGCCGACAAGCCGCTGTCGCCGCGCGTCACCAGCACGCGGCCGTCGAGGCCGGCGATCTTGATCGAGGGCGGACGCTTGGGAACCTGCAGCGACTGGATGGGCGGCAGGTGCGCGCCGATATAGAGGACCGCGCCGAAGCCGGCGATCGCAAGCCACAGACAGCCGACGACCCCCCAATAGAAAACGCGCGCCGGCCGCGAACGGCCCCGACGGCGCTTGTTCTCCGGACCGCCGGAATTGCGGGGCGAACCGCCGCGCGACGAAGCCGATGAACGGCGCACGCTCCCGGCTGCGGCCGGTGCCGGCCGGTCGCCCGCCGACAACCGCACGTCGAGCACCGCGCCCGGCCGCGCGAACCGCGGCTCCCGGCGCGCGATGCGTTTTCGCCGCCACCCTGGCATTGCTTCACATCCCTTGCGGCATCCGTACACGATGCCGTCCCGCGCCCTTCGCGTCATGCGCATAGGCGCGGCCTTCCCGCGAAACGACGCTAGGACGCGCGACTTTAAGGGCCGGTTAAGCCGTCCGGGCGCCGCCTGCAGGGGACGCGGACAGGCCCGAACCGGCCGGTCCGGCATGCGGGGCTCTCGCGACGGCGGTTCGGAAAGCGGCTGAATTTCCCGTGCGCGAAGCCGAACGGACGTAGGCAAATCAGCGGATTCGTGCATGATTCATGCGTTGCCGGGATGCACCGGCGGGGAAACTGGGGAAGACACCATGCGCAAGGGCGCTCTCATTCTTGCAATCGTCATGATCGCGGCCGCGCCGACGGCGGCTCTGGCTGCGAAGAAAAAGGCCGCGGCCGATCCCAACGCCAACGGCAAGGCTTTCGTGAAAGCCTGGATGTCGCAGCCGATGGAAGCGTGGAAGGCATCGACGGCGCCGGCTTCGAGCAAAAAGAAAAAGTAAGCGCACGACATTCGGCGGCTGCGCGGTCGCTGAAGGAATATTCATCTTGCACGGCCGGACTTGCGGCGAAACGTCCGCGGTCTGGCCGTTCTTGTTTTCATCGCGGCGTTTTCATGCATGATGACCGCGCCGGACCGTCCGGCGATTCAATATTGGGGGAAATTCCTATGCGCAAAAGCGCTCTGCTGCTCGCCGTCGTGATGATCGCCGCCGCTCCGGCCACCGCGTTCGCCAAGAAGGCGAAGGCGCCGGCCGATCCGAATGCCAATGGCAAGAAATTCGTTGCCGCCGCCTGGCAGCAGCCGGTCAATGTGCTGAAGGGCCTCACCACCCCGTGGTGGGTCGCCAAGAAGAAGTAAGCGGATTGACCCGATCCGATCGACCGGTTCGGGAGAACCGGCCCGGCGCCGCGGCCAACGCCCCGGCGCCGTTTTTTATTGGTCTACTCCGCCGCGGTCGTGCTCGCCTGCGGCTCGCGTCCGACAAAGAGCTGCGTGAGCGCGCGCTTGATCGCGGCCTGCCGCGTCGGCGAGGCGATCTTGGCGCCGAGCAGATCCGTCACATAGAACACGTCGACCGCGCGCTCGCCGAAGGTCGCGACATGCGCGGAGGTGATGTTGAGGCTGAGCTTCGACAGCGTCGAGGTCAGTTCGTAGAGCAGGCCCGGACGGTCGAGGCCGGTCACCTCGATCACGGTGTAGCGGTTCGACCATTCGTTGTTGACGTTGATCTCCGGCTCGACCGCGAAGGCCCGCAGGCGCGACTTGCCGCCCGCGCGCCGCGCCACCACTTCCGGCAGCTTGATCTCGCCGAGCAGCGCCTTCTCGATGGTTTCGGTGATGCGGCTCGCGCGCCGGCGCTCGTCGTCGTCGTGCTCGAATTCGCGTGTGACCGCGATCGTGTCGAGCGCGAGGCCGTCGGTGGTCGTATAGATCTGCGCATCGACGATGTTGGCGCCGGAGGCCGCGCAGGCGCCGGCGATGATCGAAAGCAGGCGCGGATGGTCGGGCGCGACCACGGTAAGCTCGGTGACCCCGCGCAGGGTGTCGAAGGAGAACTCGGTCGCCAGCGTCTTGCCGGCTTCCGCGGTCGCGCGCAGGAAGCGCGCATGCGCGAGCTTGTGGGGAAGATCGACCTTGAGCCAGTAGGCGGGATAATGCCGCGCCATGTAGGTGTCGATGTCCTCGAGCGCCCAGCCGGCAATGGCGCCGCGGAACTCGTTCTTGGCCGTCGCCACGCGCCGCTCGCGGTCGATCTCGGAAAAGCCGCCGGTCAGGACCGGCTCGGTCTCGTAATAGAGCGTGCGCAGGAGCTGCGCCTTCCAGCTATTCCACACGCCGGGCCCCACCGCGCGGATGTCGGCGGTGGTCAGGATCGTGAGCAGCTTGAGACGTTCGAGCGACTGGACGACGGCGGCGAAATTCTCGATCGTCTTGCGGTCGGCCAGATCGCGCGACTGCGCCACCGTCGACATGACGAGATGCTGCTCGATCAGCCAGGCGACGAGCTCGGTCTCCGCCGCGCTCAGGCCGAGCCGCGGGCAGAAGCGGCGCGCGATGCGCGCGCCGGCGATCGAATGGTCCTCGATGCGGCCTTTGGCGATGTCGTGCAGGAACAGCGTCACGCGCAGGAGCGCGCGGTGGCGCGGCTGGATCTTGCGGATCAGCTCGCTGGCGAGCGGGAAGTCCTCGTTGCCGCCGCGCTCGATGTCGGTGACGACGCCGATGCAGCGCAGGAGATGTTCGTCGACTGTATAGTGATGATACATATTGAACTGCATCATCGCGACCACGCGGCCGAACGCGGGGATGAAGGCGCCGAGCACGCCGGCTTCGTTCATGCGCCGCAATACGGTCTCCGCGTCGTTCTCCGCGGTCAGGATTTCGAGAAACAGCGCGTTGGCTTCCGGGTCGCGCCGCAGGCTCTTGTCGATCAGCTTGAGCGAGCGCGTCGCCGTCCGCATGGCGTCGGGATGGAAGGCGAGGTTGTGCTTCTGCGCCAGGTGGAAGATCCGGATCAGGTTGACGGGGTCGCGGCGGAACGCGTTCGCATCGGCGATATTGATGCGGTTATTGTCGACGACGAAGTCGTCCGATTCGCGCAGTCGCGTGCGGCCGCTGCGCGGCTTGAGCTTGGCGATCATGCGGCTGAGCACCGGTGCGGTCTTGGCCTGGCTTTCCTCAAGCGCCGCGCACAGGATGGCGGTGAGGTCGCCCACATCCTTGGCGACCAGGAAGTAGTGCTTCATGAAGCGCTCGACGTCCTGCATCCCCGGATGCTCGGTGTAGTCGAGGCGCTGGGCGATCTCGCGCTGGATGTCGAATGACAGACGCTCTTCCGGGCGGTTGGTCACGAAGTGCATGTGACAGCGCACCGACCACAGGAAATCCTCGCAGTGCCGGAACAGTTTCAGCTCGTCGTGGTCGAACACGCCGTGATCGACCAGCTCTTCCACGGTGCGCACGCGGTAGACGTACTTGCCGATCCAGAACAGCGTATGCAAGTCGCGCAGGCCGCCTTTGCCGTCCTTGACGTTCGGCTCGACAAGATAGCGCGACTGGCCGGCCTTGCGCAGGCGCTCCTCGCGCTCGGCGAGCTTGGCGGTGACGAATTCCTGCGCGGAGCCCTGCACCACATTCTTGTCGAAGCGCTCGACCAGTTCGGCGAACAGCCGCTCGTCGCCGAACAGGAAGCGCGATTCGAGAATGGCGGTGCGGATCGTCATGTCCGCCTTGGCCTGGCGGATGCACTCGTCGACCGAGCGAGTCGCGTGGCCGACCTTCAGTCCCATGTCCCACAGACAATATAGGATGGCTTCGGCCACCGATTCGCCCCAGGCGGTCTGCTTGTAGGGCAGCATGAACAACAGGTCGATGTCGGAGCCCGGCGCCAGCAGGCCGCGGCCGTAACCGCCGGTCGCCACCACCGCCATGCGTTCGGCCTCGGACGGATTGAGCGAGGTGTAGAGATGTTTGGCGGCGAACTCGAACAGCAGGCGGATGATCTCGTCCATCATGCCGCACAGCCGCTCCGCGCAGTGCCGGCCGTGCCGCTCGGTGAGCAGCAGTTCCTCGGCCTTGTTGCGGCCGGCGACAAGCATGCCTTTCAGATGCTGGGCGACGGCGGTGCGCAGTTCGCGCTCGCGCCCGGGCAGCGCGGCGGCGGTCCGTTCGAGCTCGGCCGCTGCGGCGTGCGCGTCGAAGATCACGGACAGGTCGCGCGGATCAGGAGGGGTCGATGGCATCGATATCGGACCGGACCGGACAGGAAAGGACGCAGACGGATTCATCGGGCGCCAGGGTGGAAGAGGATTTGTATCGCGGGCGCTTGGCGGAGGAAATGTAAATCTCCGTAAGCCTCTCATATTGCTATTATTTTCTCGTTGACGCGAGCGAATTGTCCTTCTAAATCAATGCTCAGCGCCGATTTGAGCGAGCAGCTTGCGGGCGCTTAACAAATGCAGCTAAAGCGGTCGGGGCCCGCCCCGTCGCAACAAGCTGACGGGCGGGCGAAGTTTCTTCTCCCGCCATCGATCAACCAGGCCGCGTGCCCGCGAGGGCGCGAACGGGCCATCGTGTCTGGAGTTTATCATGACGTTCCTTTCCCGCCGATCTCTCCTTGCATCCGCGCTGGTCGTCGGCCTAGTGCCGACGCAAGCTCTGTTCGCGGCCGAGAAGCCGAAGGAAATCCGCATCGACTGGGCGACCTACAATCCGGTCTCGCTCGTGCTCAAGGACAGGGGCCTGCTCGAGAAGGAATTCGCCAAGGACGGCATCGCGATCCGCTGGGTGCAGACGCTCGGCTCCAACAAGGCGCTTGAGTTCCTCAATGCCGGCTCGATTGATTTCGGCTCGACCGCAGGTTCCGCCGCGCTCGTCGCCAAGATCAACGGCAACCCGATCAAGTCGATCTATGTCTATTCGCGTCCCGAATGGACCGCGCTTGTCACGCGCAAGGACTCGCCGATCAGCAAGGTCGCCGACCTCAAGGGCAAGCGCGTGGCGGTCACGCGCGGCACCGATCCGCACATCTTCCTCGTGCGCGCTTTGCTCGATGCGGGCCTGAGCGAGAAGGACATCACGCCAGTGCTGCTGCAGCATCCCGACGGCAAGACCGCGCTCATCCGCGGCGACGTGGATGCCTGGGCCGGCCTCGATCCGATGATGGCGGCCGCCGAAGTGGAGGACGGCGCCAGGCTGTTCCTGCGCAACAAGGACGCCAATACCTGGGGCATCCTGAACGCCCGCGAGGAATTCCTGCGCGACCATCCCGATCTCACGCGCCGCGTGCTCGCGGTCTATGAGGAGGCGCGCAAATATTCGCTCGCCAATCCCGTCGAGGTGAAGCGCGTCTTCATCGCCGCGACCAAGCTGCCCGACGCCGTCGTCGACAAGCAGCTCAAGGAGCGCACCGAGCTGACGCATTCGAAGATCGGCGCACCGCAGAAGGATTCGATCCTCAAGGCCGGGCTCGCCCTCCAGCAGGCCGGCGTGATCAAGGCCGATATCGATGTCCGCAAGGTGCTCGACAGCCTGATCGACGAGACCTACATCGTCGCCGGCCACTGAGCGGGCCGCAGCGACCCTCCGGCTCCGCCGCTCCTCCCGGCCGGCGGGGCCGGACGTTATCCGAACGTGATGATGTCTGAATAAACGGCCGTCGCTGCAGGCCCTGCGGGCAGGATTTGCAGAAGCGACGCCTTCGAGAGCCGCTCATGTCTGTTGTGCCGATACTGATCGCCGCCGAAACATCCACCCCGAGCGCAGCGTCCGGCCGGCCGGCGCTGCGGCGCGTGTTGCGCGCGACGCTTGGGCTGATCCTGCCGGTGGGGCTTGCGCTGATCTGGGAATTTGCGGTGCGGCTCGGCTGGTCGGACGGCCGGCTGGTGCCGCCGCCGTCGGTGATTTTCAGCACGTTCACGGAACTTGCCAGAAGCGGTGAATTGCAGCGCCATGCCGCCGCGACGGTCGCGCGCGTGGGCGCGGGCTTCGCGCTCGGCGTCGTGGCCGGCACGCTCGCCGGCGCGGTGACCGGCTATTCGCGCTTCGCCAGCCGCCTCATCGACCCGAGCCTGCAGGCGCTGCGCGCGATCCCCTCGATCGCCTGGGTGCCGCTGTTCATCCTGTGGCTCGGCATTTTCGAGGCGTCCAAGATCACGCTGATCGCGGTCGGCGTGTTCTTCCCGGTCTATCTCGGCGTCATGGGCGCGATCCGCTCGGTCGACCGTAAGCTGGTCGAGGTCGGGCGCGCGTTCCGTCTGTCGGATGCGGCGATGGTGCGCCGGATCCTGCTGCCGGCGGTGCTGCCGGCTTATGTGATCGCGCTGCGCTCGGGGCTCGGGCTCGGCTGGATGTTCGTGGTCGCGGCCGAATTCATGGGCGCGTCCGAGGGGCTGGGCTTCCTGCTCGTCGACGGCCAGCAGCTCGGCAAGCCGGCGCAGATCGTTGCCGCCATCGTCGCCTTCGCCATCATCGGCAAGGTCACCGACTGGCTCCTGGTGCTCGGCTTCGCGCCGTTCCTGCGCTGGGAAGACCGTTTCAGCGCGCGCGGGGAGAACCGCTGATGCTCAGTCTCGACCGCGTCAGCAAGATCTATCCGAACCGCGTGCGCGCGCTCGACGGCGTGACGCTCGACGTCGCGCCCGGCGAAATCCTCGTCATTGTCGGCGGCTCGGGCTGCGGGAAATCGACGCTCCTGCGCGCCGTCTCCGGCCTCGACGCGCCGAGCCACGGCCGCGTGCTGCTCGACGGCGCGACGGTGACCGCGCCGCACGAGAAGATCGGCATCGTGTTCCAGGAGCCGCGGCTCCTGCCGTGGCTCTCGGTCGCCGACAATGTCGGCTTCGGTCTGGCGCATCTGCCGGCGGCGCAACGGCGCGAACGCGTCGCGCGCGCGCTCGACCGCGTCGGCCTCGTCGACAAGGCGAATGTGTGGCCGCGCGAATTGTCCGGCGGGCAGGCGCAGCGCGTGGCGATCGCGCGCGCGCTCGTGCCGCGGCCGGAAGTCCTCCTGCTCGACGAGCCGTTCTCCGCGCTCGACGCCTTCACGCGCGCCGACCTGCAGGATCATGTGCTCGATCTGTGGGCCGAGTTGCGGCCGACCCTGATCGTCGTTACCCACGACGTCGACGAGGCCGTCGTGCTGGCCGACCGCATCCTGGTGATGCGGCCGCGTCCGGGCCGCGTGTTCGCGGAGATCGAAACCGACCTGCCGCGTCCGCGCGACCGCCAGTCGGCCCCCTTTGATGTCGTCAAGCGGCGGGTGCTGGCCGCGCTCGACCGCTCGCTCGACAAGGCGGCCTCGGTCGACGAACGCGAGACCAAGGCTTCCGCCGGCGCCTCCCTGTGGTGGTGACGGCATTCCGGCCCCGGAGCGCGCGAGCGACGCGCAGGCAACCGGGTCCGGCCTTCGGCCGGACCGAATGCAAGCTTGACCCGCGCGGCCATCTAGAAAAAGCTCGGCGCCCAATCAGACAGGCGGCCGCATCCGGCCAGCCGGGGCTGCCGGGAGGATTCATGAAGAGCTTTGACGTTTGCGAGTGCGGCGCGCCGCTGAAACTGATCGAGCGCCCCACGCCGGAGCCCACCGGCTCGCAGGTGCTGGTGAAGATCGTGGCCGCCGGCGTCTGCCACAGCGATATCCATATCTGGGACGGCTATTACGAAATGGGCGGCGGCAAACGCCTGCAACTGCTCGAGCGCGGCATCAAGCTGCCGCTCACCATGGGCCACGAGAATGTCGGCGACGTGGTCGCGGTCGGCCCCGACGCGAAGGACGTCAGGATCGGCGCGCGCTTCCTCGTGCATCCCTGGATGGGCTGCGGCACCTGCATCGCCTGCAAGCGCGGCGAGGAAAATCTCTGCACCAGGCCGACCAATCTCGGCGTGTTCTCGAACGGCGGCTATGCCACGCACATGCTGGTGCCGCATCCGCGCTATCTGTTCGACATCGGCGACCTGTCGCCGGAAAAAGCCGCGCCGCTCGCCTGCTCCGGCATCACCGCCTACAGCGCGCTGAAGAAAGCGGGCGCGGTGCTGAAAGACCATCCGGTGGTCATCATCGGTGCGGGTGGCGTGGGGCTTGCCGCGCAGGCGCTGGTGAAGGCGATGGATGGCAAGGGCGCGATCATGGTCGATCTCGATCCGGTCAAGCGTGAGGCCGCCGGCAAGGCCGGCGCACTCGCGCTAGTCGACGGCGGCGCGCCCGACGCGGCCGGACAGATCATCGAGGCGACCGGTGGCGGCGCCTGGGCGGTGGTCGATTTCGTCGGCTCCGGTCAGACGGTGAAGCTCGCCATCGACAGCGTGGTGCCGAAGGGCGCGCGGATCATCGTGGTCGGCCTGTTCGGCGGCGACATCACCATCTCGACGCCGGTGCTGCCGATGCGCGCACTCACGCTGCAGGGGTCCTATGTCGGCAGCCTGCCGGAGATGCGCGAACTGCTCGATCTCGTTCGTCGCAAGGGCCTGCCGTCGGTGCCGGTCGCCACGCGCCCGCTTGCGGAGGTGAACGAGGCATTGACCGCGCTGAAAGCCGGAAAGGTCGTCGGCCGCGTGGTGCTGACGCCAGGCTGAATTTCTCTCAGACGTCATGGCCGGCACAGGGCCGGCATGACGAAAATAGAATTAGGAGCATGACAATGGATGCTGCCGCGCTGCGGGCGATGCAGGCCCCAATCAAGGAAAAATACAAGGGCGATGCAGGCGCCGCGCTGATCACGTTGCGCGCCAGGGGCACGCTCGACGACGGCAGCATCGCCTGCAAGGTGGAGACCGGGCGGGCGCTGGCGGTGGCCGGTCTGCATCCGGCGACCGGCGGATCGGGCCTCGAATTGTGCTCGGGCGACATGCTGCTCGAAGCGCTCGTCGCCTGCGCCGGCGTCACGCTGAAGGCGGTCGCGACCGCGCTCGACATCCCGCTCAAGTCCGGCGCCGTCTCGGCCGAAGGCGATCTCGATTTCCGCGGCACGCTCGGCGTCGCCAAGGACGCGCCGGTCGGCTTCCGCGACATCCGCCTGACCTTCACCGTCGACACCGACGCGCCGCAGGACAAGCTCGATCAGTTGCTCAAGCTCACCGAGCGCTATTGCGTGGTCTATCAGACCATCAAGGCCGGCCCGCCGGTGGCGGTGGCGCTCAAGCGCGCGGGGTAGGGAGCGCGCGGTACGTCCGACGACCGTTCGAATGACACCCGCCATGGCTGCTCTCAGGCCAATAGCCTGCGCAATCATCACAATGTCCCGGCGCTCAAACGCGCTGAATGATACCAACCGCGGGTGACTCTGATTCGTCATGCGCGGGCTTGAGCCGCGCATGCATCGGAAAAAGACGAGCCAATTCATGAAGATGGATTGCCGGGTCAAGCCCGGCAATGACGAGTGGATAGGTGGGAGTCACCTGCTGCTGGTATGACACCGTGAAGCCTCGCCCATGAGCACCCTTGCGCCCGAGCAATTGTTCGTCGTCGGTCTGCTCCTGAAAATGGCGATGACCGCGGCCATCATCGTCGGGGCGTCGGTGATCGTCGAGCGCAGCGGCCCGTTTGTCGGCGCGCTGATCGCGGCTTTGCCGACGGCGGCCGGCGCCGCCTACATTATTCTTGCAGTCGAGCATCCGCCGGCCTTCATCGCGCAAGGCGCGGTCGGCAGCATCGCCGCCAATGCCGCGACCGCAAGCTTTGCCTATGCCTATGCGCTGCTGGCGCAGCGGCGCGGGCTTGCCGTCAGTCTCGGCGGGGCGTTCGCGATCTGGTTCCTCGTCGCCGGCCTGCTGCGGCTCGTGCCCTGGACGGCGTCGAGCGCGCTCCTGCTCAATGCCGCGGTGATCGGCGCGACCGTGATCGCCGGCCGGCGCTTGCGTACCGAAGGCATGCGCAGTGCCGTGAAACCGACGCGCGCCGACATCGCCTGGCGCGCGCTCACCGTCGCGCTCTGCGTCGTGATCGTGACCACCGCGAGCCACAGCATCGGCTCGTTCGCGTCGGGCATGTTCGCGGTGTTTCCGGTCGCGATGGGCAGCTTCTTCATCATCCTGCATCCGCGCATCGGCGGGCCGGCGGCCGGCAGCGTTGCCGCCCATGTGCAGGCGCCGCTGATCGGGCTCGCGCTCGGCTTTCTTGCCGTGCATCTGCTGGCCGAAAATGTCGGGGTGTGGTGGTCGTTCGCCGCGGGGCTTGCCGTCGGCATCTCCTGGAACGCGCTGCTGTGGGGCGCGCGGCGATGGCGCGCTTGATCAGCTCTTCGTCGTGCCGGAAAGTCTGGCCTTGAGCGCATAGAGCGTATCCATCGCCTCGCGCGGCGACATCTCGTCGGGGTGGATGGCCTCGAGTGCGGCGACCAGTTGTTGCGCGGGCGAGGGCGGCGCGTCCGGCGCCGGCTGGCGCGTCGCCTGGAACAACGGCAGGTCGTCGAAGCCGCGCAGCGGCGTGGTGCGTTCCTCCGCCTCCAGTTCGGCCAGCACGACCTTGGCGCGCTCGATCACCGCCGCCGGCAGGCCCGCGAGCTTGGCGACCTGGATGCCGTAGGAGCGGTCGGCGGCGCCCGGCATCACCTCGTGCAGGAAGACGACGTCGCCCTGCCATTCCTTCACCCGCATGGTCGCATTGTGCAGGCGCGGCAGCTTCGAGGCGAGCGCGGTGAGTTCGTGGAAATGCGTCGCGAACAGCGCGCGGCAGCGATTGATTTCGTGCAGATGCTCGATCGTCGCCCAGGCGATCGACAGGCCATCGAAGGTCGCAGTACCGCGGCCGATCTCGTCGAGGATGACGAGCGAGCGCTCGCCGGCCTGATTGAGGATGGCGGCGGTCTCCACCATCTCGACCATGAAGGTGGAGCGTCCGCGCGCCAGATCGTCGGCGGCGCCGACGCGTGAGAACAGCCGGTCGACGACGCCGATATGCGCGCGTCTGGCCGGCACGAAGCTGCCCGCCTGCGCGAGAATGGCGATTAGCGCGTTCTGGCGCAGGAACGTGGATTTGCCGGCCATGTTGGGGCCGGTCAGGATGAAGATGCGTCCGGTCTTTTCCTTGGCCGGCGGCGAGAGATCGCAATCGTTGGCGATGAAGGGCGCGCTCTGCACGAGCGCGGCCTCGACCACGGGATGGCGGCCGCCCTCGATGACGAATTTCAGCGAGCGGTCGACCTGCGGGCGCACATAATCCCTGTCGCCGGCCAGCGTCGCGAGCGCCGCGGTAACATCGAGCACGGCGAGACCTTCGGCGGCGGCCTTGATGTCGTTGCCGGCGGCGATCGTCTGCGCGGCGAGGCGGTCGAAAATCTCAAGCTCGAGGCCGAGCGCGCGGTCGGCGGCGCTTGCGATCTTGGCTTCCAGCTCGCCGAGCTCGGTCGTGGTGAAGCGCACCTGGCCGGCGAGCGTCTGACGGTGGATGAAGGTCGCGTTCAGCGGCGGCGCCATCATCTTCTCGCCGTGTTGGGCGGTGACCTCGACGAAATAGCCGAGCACGTTGTTGTGGCGGATCTTCAGGATGCGGATGCCGGTGTCGTCGGCATAGCGCTGCTGCAGTTGCGCGATCACCTTGCGTGAGGCGTCGCGCAGCGCCCGCACCTCGTCGAGCGCGGCATCGTAATCCGCGCGCACGAAGCCGCCGTCGCGGCGAAGCGCCGGCAATTCGTCGGCGAGCGCCCGCGCAAGCTCGGCGGCGATGGCGCGGTCGGGCTGGCGCAGGGCGACAGCGGCTTGCGCGATTTCCTCGACCGGGCCGAGCGCGCCGGCAAGCCCGGCGATCGCGTGCGCCGCCGCAAGGCCGTCGCGGATGGCGGCAAGGTCGCGCGGCCCGCCGCGCCCGAGCACGAGGCGCGACAGCGCGCGCGCGAAATCGGGCACGCTCTTGAGCCGCTCGCGCAGCTCCTGCCTGACCTCCGGGCGGCCGACGAACGCCGTCACGGCATCGAGCCTGCAATCGATCGCGTTCGGATCGGTGAGTGGGGCGGAGAGGCGCTGCGCCAGGAGGCGCGAGCCCGCGGCGGTGACGGTGCGGTCGATGGTGGCGAGCAGCGAGCCGCGGCGCTCGCCCGAGAGCGTGCGCACGAGTTCGAGATTGGCGCGCGTGGCCTGATCGATGGCGAGCGTGGCGCCGGCCTCCTCGCGCAGCGGCGGCGACAGCGGTGGACGCTTGCCGAGCTGCGTGCGCTCGACATAGGTGACGCAGGCAGCCGCCGCAGTCAGCTCCAGCCGCGACAGCGCGCCGAAGCCGGCCGTGGTCGCGACGCCGAAATAATCGGCAAGCCTGCGCTCGGCGCTCGCCCCGTCGAACACGTCGCGCGGCAGCGGCATGACGTGATCGAGCTCGCGCAGGAGCGGCGCGAGCGCGGTATCGTCATAGACGGCGTCGGGCACGATGATCTCGCCCGGCTCAAGACGCGCGATCTCGGCGGCGAGATTGGCTCCGTCGCATTCGGCGATGCGGAATTCGCCGGTGGAAATGTCGATCCAGGCCAGCGCGAAACGTTCGGCCTCGGAGGAGAGGCGGGCGCGCGCGATCGCCAGCAGGTAATTGTTGCGCCGCGCGTCGAGCAGGCTGTCCTCGGTCAGGGTGCCGGGCGTGACGAGGCGCACGACGTCGCGTCGCACGACGCTCTTGGGACCGCGCTTCTTCGCCTCCGCCGGGTCCTCGGTCTGCTCGCAGACCGCCACGCGGTGGCCGAGCGCGATCAGCTTGTGCAGGTATTCGTCGGCGCGCTCCACCGGCACGCCGCACATCGGGATGTCGCGGCCCAGATGCCTGCCGCGCTTGGTGAGCACGATGCCGAGCGCGCGCGAGGCGGTTTCGGCGTCCTCGAAGAACAGTTCGTAGAAATCGCCCATCCGGTAGAACAGCAGGCTGTCTGGATTGGCGGCCTTGATCTCGATATATTGCTCCATCATCGGCGTGACGCGGCCGGCGTCGTCGGACGCTTTGGCGGTCACGCGCGCGGCATCGCCGGACGCGCGCGCCTCGGACGCGGGGCGGTCGTCGTCTTCCGCCATTGCGTCCGGAACGGGAGCCTTGCTCGGGTGCGCGGGGGCCATGCGCCCGACGCTATCAGATGGGTTGCACGCTTTCACCCCGCCGTGGCGGAAGCCCACAGGATCGGCCGGCGCCGGGCCCTATTTGACCAGCGTGCGGCCGGTGATGGTCTCCAGATTGCGGTAGAAGATCTTCTCCCGGTCGGCCTGCGGCAGATTGAGGCCGTCGAGGATTTCCAGCGTGACGCGGATGTAGCCGGGGCCCTTTTCCGGATCGAACGGGCAGTCGGAGGCGAAGATGATCTTGTCGACCGGGAAGAAGTCCATGCCGCATCTGGTGGCGCCGACGCCGCCGAACACCGCGGTGTCAGCGTAGAAATCCTGCTTGAAATAGTCGATCGGCCGCTTCTTCAGGCTCTTGCGCAGTGAGACGTAATCCTCGTCGGAGGTGCGCGCGCCGAGCTGGTCCCAGCCCGGGCCAATGCGGCCTTCCAGCATCGGCACGATGCCGCCGAAATGATGCACGATGAGCTTGAGGTTCGGATGCTTGTCGAGCGTCTTGGAGAAGACGAGGCGGGCCATCATCGCCGCGGTCTCGTAGGACCAGCCGAACGTCCACCAGATTTCGTACAGCGATTTCTTCTCGTCGAGATAGTCGGGATGGTTGGCCCCGCGTGCCGGGTGCGTCCAGACCGGCATGCCGAGCGCGTTCATGGCCGCAAAGAACGGCTCGAATTCCGGCCGGTCGAGCGGCTTGCCGCCGACATTGGTGAAAATCTGCACGCCGAGCGCGCCGAGCGCCTTGATCGCGCGCTCACTCTCGCCGGCGCCGGCGTCGCGCGCGGTGAGCGGGGCCTGCGCCACGAAGCCCGCGAACTGGTCGGGATATTTCCGGCAAAGCTCGGCCATGCCGTCGTTGCCGATCTTTGCAAGTTCGAGCGCGAGGTCGGGATCGCCCTTGGCCAGCACTTCGAGCGGCGGGGCGGCGAGCGAGATCACCTGCCTGTAGTCGGGGAACGAGTCGACAAGCTTGCGGCGCAGATCGAGGTCGTGCAGCACCGGAATATTGGTGACGCGCTTGCCGATGTCGGGAATGCCGCTCGACAGCAGGCGCTCGTAATAGGCCTTCGGGAAGAAATGGTTGAAGGCATCGATACGCATCATGGCAGGGGTCTCCGGTGTTTCCCGGGCGGGCTTCAGCCGCGCGGGGTGAGGGTTTGCGCGGCGGGGGCGCCGCGCAGGATTTCATAGGCGATGGCGACGACGGCCAGGGCGATGCCGAGCAGGCCGAGCGGTATTCCGGCCGGGCTTGCCTCGCCGGGCCACAGCACGAGCGCGGCGATCACGCCGTAGGCGATGCGCCAGGGGACCGCGATCGGGGCCTTGAGATAGCCGACCACCGCGATGGTGCCCATGAAGATGCCGAGCAGGGCGTTCGCGAAGGCGATGATGATTTCGAGCGCGCTGCCCTGCATGAGCAAGGCGGGCGAGAATACGAACAGGAAGGGGATGAAATAGGCGCACCAGCTCATGCGCGTCGCGGTCCATCCCGTTCGCCACTGGTCGGAGCGCGCGATGGTGGCGGCGGCGAAGGCGGCGAGCGCCACCGGCGGGGTCACCATGCCGAGAATGCCGTTGAACAGCACGAACATGTGCGCCTGCATCGGCGAGATGCCGGACTGGATCAGAGCCGGCGCCGCCAGCGTCGCGAGCACGATATAGACGCCGACCGTGGGCAGCGGCAGCCCGAGGAAGAAGGACGCGATCGCGGTGATGATCAAGAGCGTGACCAGATCGCCGCCGCTCAGGCTGAGCAGTTGCTGGGTGAGCGAGAAGGCAACGCCGGTGATCGCCATCGCCCCGATCAGGATGCCGGCAATCGCGGTGATCGCGATGATGTCGACCACCGAGCCGCCGGCGCCGATCACCGCCGCCAGCACTTCCCTGGGCGTCACGCGGCGGCCTTTGTGCTTGACCGTCATGGCGAGCACGATCAGCACCGCGGTCGCCAGCAGTGCGGCATATTCAGCCTCCATGTTCCAGCCGAGCAGCGCATAGACCAGCACGGCGAACGGGACGGTGAAATGCCAGCCGCCGCGCAGCACGCGCCACAGCGGCGGCCGCGCTTCGCGCGGCATACCGACGATGCCGTGCTTGGCGGCCTCCAGATCGACCTGCATGAACAGCGCGGCATAGAACAGGAAAGCCGGGATGATCGCGGCCACCATCACGCTGGCATAGGGGACCTGCAGATATTCCGCCATCAGGAAGGCGGCCGCGCCCATCACCGGCGGCGCGATCTGTCCGCCGGTCGAGCCGACCGCCTCGATGGCGGCGGAGGTGTGCGGCGGGAAGCCCGAGCGCTTCATCAGCGGAATGGTGATGGTGCCGACGCTTGCGACATTGGCGACGGCGCTGCCGGAGATCATGCCGAACAGCGCGGACCCGAACACCGCGATCTTGCCGGCGCCGCCGCGGAACTGGCCCATCAGGGCCGCCGCAAGCTCGGCGAAAAAATCCGAGCCGCCGCAGCGCGTCAGGACGCTGCCCATGATGATGAAGGGGATGACCACCACGATCGCGATCTGCAGCGTCGAGCCGAGCAGCGCGTTGGTGTCGATGCCGAGATAGACCATCAGGCGGCTGAGCGAGACCGGCCGGCTGGCGAAGGTGTCCGGCAGCATCCAGCCGAGCAGGGCGTGGGCGCAGAGCGCGAGCACGATCAGCACGAGGGCCATTCCGGTCACGCGGCGGCTCGCTTCGAAGACGAGCAGCACGATCACGCTGGCGACCAGCACGCCGTACCAGGGGCGGGTCACCAGCTCGACGATGAGCTGCGGATAGCGGATCGCGACATAGAAGCAGGAGATGAGGGCGGCCGCGGCCAGCACGAGATCGATGGCGCCGACGCGCGTCTCGTCCTTGTCACCCAGCATCTTTGCGGCCGTCGCCTCCTCGCCGGTGATCCTGGCGCCGAGCGGGAACATCAGGAAGGTCAGCGCCAACGCCAGGCCGAGCACGGCCACGAGCACCTGTTCGGTGAACAGCGGAATGTTGAGGTGGCCCGGAATATTCAGGATCGAGGCGACTACGATGGTGATGAGCGCGGCCTTGAGAACCGCCATGATCGTATCGAGCGCTTTTCCGGTCATGCGGTCCTCAATAGGGCGTGATCACGTTGAGCAGGGCCTGCCGCTTGTCGCGGACGACGGCATCGCGGGCGCGCGCGAGCGCCGCGGGCAGCTCGCTTGCGCGCTCGACGCGCTCGCCGAAGCCGCCCTGCGCGCGCATCAGTTCATCATAGGGCGGGCTCGGATCGAGGTCGGCGAGAAAGCGTCCGTCGTCCTCGCCGGCCAGTCCATCCTTGAACATCGACAGGGTGGCGCGTCGCACGGCGCCGTAGCGCTGATTGTTGAAGATGACGGTGAGCACAGGCAGCCGGTATCGCCCGCCGATCCAGTGCGCCACTGTTGGGTTGCTGAACAGATAGACGCCGTCGCCGAGGGTGGCGACGACCAGTTTCTCGGGCGCGGCGAGCTTGGCGCCGAGCGCCGCGCCGAGGCCCCAGCCGAGCCCGCCGGCCGCGCTCGGCGCAAAGAAGGTTCCGTATCTCGTGCGCGGGCAATGCGCGGGCATGAGCGAGTATTCGTTGAAAATGACCGCCTCGTCGCCGAGCACCTCGCCGATCGCGCGGCTGAGATATTGCGGCGTGATGCGCTCGCCGGCGGGCTGCGACTCGGCGAGGATCTGCGCGTTGCGGGCTGCGACGCGTTCGGCGATGCGGCTGCGCCGCGCGGCGACGCGCGCATGCAGCGCGTCTTCGCGGCCCGCCAGCACGCTTTCGAGCGCCGCCAGCGCATGCGCGGGATGGGCGGTGATGGAGAGGTCGGTCGGGAAGCTACGCATCGGATAGCGCTGGAAAGCCGGGTCTTCGCCGATATGGGCGAAGCGGCATCGCGGCGCCGGGGACGTCAGGCTCGGATAATAGGGCGCGTCGCAATCGACCACGATCGCGAGATCGGTATGCGGCAGCTCCGCCGCCGAATCGAATCCGCAAAGCATCGGATGCCCGGAAGGCAGCACCAGCGTGCGCGCGCCCTGCGAAACGACCGCGAGCGCAAAGCGCCCGGCGAGGCGCGCGAGCGTTTCCGCGCCCGCCGCGTTGCCCACATTGCCGACGATGAGCAGCGGATTGTCGGCGTCCGCGATCCAGCCGGCGAGGGTGGCGATCGCCTGCGGGTCGGGCTGCGCCGCCGCCGGCAAGGCGCGCGGCGCGGCGACATCGGCGTCGGCGACCGGCGCCGCCAGCGGCTCGCGCGGCAGCACGAGATAGACCGGCCCGCGCGGCGCGGTCATCGCGACCTCCCAGGCGCGCGCGACGACGTCGCCGACCTGGTCGGGCATGCGCAGCTCGTAGTCCCATTTCACCAGCTCGCGCACCATGCCGGCCTGGTCGAACATTTCCTGCGCCCAGTGGATGGGACGGTTGCGCGAGCCGAAATGGCCCTTCTCGGTGATCGGCGTGCGTCCGGCGGCGACGATGACGGGCGCGCGGTCGCGCGCCACGTTGGCGATGTTGTTGAGCGTGTTGGCGGTGCCGACATTGACGTGCACCATGACCGCCTGCGCACGGCCGGTCATCAGGTAGACGCCGTGCGCCATCGCGACCGCGAGATTCTCGTGCGGCACGAGCACCGGCTCCGGCACCGCATGGTTGGCGCGCCGTGCGCGCGCATAGGCCTCCACGATCGGCGGGAAATCGGTGCCGGGATTGACGAAGAAATAATCGACGCCGTGGCGGGCGAGCGCGCGCAGGAAATGGTCGGCGGCGATCGGTGCTGCCTGCGCGCGCCCCGGTTCAGCCGCCGGCCCTGTCGTCATCAAGCCTTGCTCGGTGTCAGCGCGTTTGCGCGCAATTCCCGGATATGGAACGGGAGACGCTATTGCGTCTCCGCGATTCCCTTCTCCTTGAAATAGGCGATCGCGCCGTCGTGATAGGGCACCTTGATGTTGTTATGGAGGCGCTCGATCTTCATCGCGCGGAACAGCGGATGGCCCTGGCCGAGCGCGTCCTTGTTCTCGGCGACGATCTTGAGGATCGCTTTCACACGCTCCGCCGGCATGTCTTTGCTCGCGAAGATCGTGTAATCGTAGAACATCGTCGTGATCGGCTCCTTCACGCCGGCAAGGTTAGCCGCGGGCTGCACCTTGTCGAGATAGGCGGTCGGGAATTCCTTCTTCAAAGCCGCAAGCTGCGTCGGGCCTTCCGGGATCGGCAGGAAGCGGATGCCGCCGGTCGCCGCATCGGCTTCGGCGACCTTGGCCTGGCCGAGCGCGAACGTGGTCACGTCGACGCGGCCCGCGATCAGTTCGTCGACGCCGCGGATCAGGTTGGGCACCAGGACGGTCTTGAGGTCGTTGACCGACATGCCGGCGGTCGCCAGCATCGCATCGACCGTCTTCTTGATGATTTCCTGGCTGGTGAAGCCGTAGGCCGTGGTCTTGCCCTTGAGGTCCTGCACAGTCTTGATCGGGGAGTCGCCGCGCACGAACAGTCCGACGCGGATCGGGAAGATCACCGCGACCGCGCGCAGGTTCGGGTTCGGGCGCTTGTCGAACGTGCCGACGCCGTGGAAGGCGTCATACAGTTCGAGCGTGTTGGCAAAGCCGATATCGACCTCGCCGGAATTGACCAGCGGGATCATGGCGCCGGTGCCGCTGGAGGGCTGGACGCGCGACTGGATATTGCCGACGTCGGCGAGGACCTTGGCGACCGTCGCGCCCAAAGCGTAGGTCAGCGTTCCCTGCGGCGACGTGCCGAGCCCGATCGGCTGCGCGCTGGCGCCGCCCGGCATCGCGATTATCGCAGTGGCGAAAAGAGACGCGGCCAGCAACGGCCCAAGCGTAAACCTGCGCATCGACTTCCTCCCGATTGGTCGTTCTTTTTTATTGCAGGCAAATATTAGCCGACCGGGACGAAGTTACAACGCTGACGTGGCCGCCGCGTCTATTCGGCGGCTTCGCGCATGGATTTGTGTTCGAGCGCGTCGAGGCAACGCTGCAGCGCATCGCCCTCGGGATCGACGAGCGCTGCGGTGCGGGCGCTCGCAACGGCGTCGATGCCTTGGCGGAAGGGCAGCCGCCCATCGAGCACCGGGCGGATCGCCCGCATCTCGATCTGCCGGAAATTCGCGCTGCCGCGCCTGTGCGTCGAGCCATAACCTTTGACGAGCCGCGCGCATTCGGCGATTTCGATCGCCAGATCGGCCGAACGGCCGCCGGCCTCGATCACGAGCGCCAGCCAGTCCTCGATCCCCGCCTGCTCCTCCTGATAGCGCCAGGTGCCGCGGCGATAGCGGCGCAGGCCGGCGAGCGCGCGGAAGCGCAGATAACCGGTCACCGAGGTAGTGCTGATCTCCATCCCGAAATACGCGCGGTCGAGCCAGCCGCGCCGCTCGGAGAAAGCCAGGATCGGGCGCGCCAGCCGTGGCGGCAGGATCTGGCAGAATTCCTCGATGCCCGGCTTGAGGAACTCGGTCACGCGGAACGGCTGGCCGGCCGCGGCGCCAAGCTCCCCGGCAATGCGCGCGAGACGCCCGGGATCGGCCTTGGCCTGCGCGACGCGGATCACGTCCTCGTAGGACATGCGGACCGCGAGATGGCGCGCGGTCTCGCGCAGCAGCCGCCCGCCGGCGCCGGCCTGCTCGTCAACCTTCTTCACCGGCGCGAGGCGGTCGAGATAGAGCTGCGCATAGGCGGCGTCCTGATAATTGTCGAGCCGACGCACGCCTTCGATCAGGATGTCCTGGGCGGCGGCGGGCATCTGGGCGCGGATGGTTGCTTCCATCGTCGCGATCCGGTCTCGATAGGCGGTCCCGCACTTGCCGTCGCCGGCGGGTGAAGGCCGATTGGCCTGCGCCGCCTTCATACCGGCTTCGAAACCGCGCAGGTTGGCGTCCACCGCCTTGCCGTCGGCGCGGATCGCCGCGGCGAGCTGGTCGGGGGACATCGGCAGCCGCCCGCAGCTTGCGAGCGCGCCGAGCATCACCGCGTTGACCATGGCGCCGCCTGCGCGCGCGGTCTCGCTCATGTCGAACACGATGGTCTCGCGCGCATTGCCGGCGACCGCGTCGGCCAGCCGCTTGTGATCGTAGCGGCCGTCGCCCATCGCGATCTTCTCGTCCATGACATAGAAGCGGCTGGAGGAGGCGATCAGGAGCGTGCGGTCGGGCGTGACGAAGCCGTTGGCGATCGCGCGTCCGGCCTCCATGAACTCGCTTGCGATTACGATATCGATATCGCCGAGGCCCGGCGTCAAGGCGAGCACCGGCCGCTTTGCGCCGAGTTCGGCGGCCGGTACCGGCACGATCTCAATGTAATAGGTGGTGGCGCCGGTGCGTTGCGCGACGCCGGGGATCGAGGTCGACTGCACCGGAAAGCCGCAGCGCGCCGCCGCGTCCACGATCCAGTTGGTCAGGACGCCGCCGCCCTCACCGCCGAGGGCCGCGATCAGGATGGTAACCGGACGAACGTTCTCGCTCACGCCGCAGCCTCCCCGACACGGCCGCCGAGCCAGCCGATCATCCGGCGGCGGACGGTGAACAGCATGCGGTCCCACAGGCCCGGATTGCGGATCAGCTCCGCCCGGTAGAAGGACGGGCACAGCACCGCGGCATGCGCGACCTCCCCGCACAGCCCGCAGCCGACGCAGGAATCGATCACCGAGGCGACCGGATCGGTGCGCAGCGGATCGGGATTGGGCTTCACCGTCAGCGAGGGGCAGCCCGAGAGACGGATGCAGGAATGGTCGCCGCTGCAGATTTCGTCGTCGACGCCGAACTTCGTGCGCACCACGCGCTGGCCCTTGGCGAGACGCGCGGCATCCTCCGCGCGCACCCGGCGCTGGCGGGCGAGCTGGCATTCGCCGTCGGCGATGATGACCTTCAGGCCGCGCTCGGCGCTGCCGAGCGCGCTCTTCAGCGTCGCCGCCATTTTCGCGACGCTGTAGGTGCGTACCTTGCGCATCCATTTGACGCCGAGCGAGCGCAGCGTGGTTTCGATGTCCATGCCCGGCGCGTTGCCCGAGCGGCCGGCCTTGCTCGAAGGCATGAATTGCAGGCCGGTCGCGGATGTGTAGCCGTTCTGCATCACGATCAGGATGCCGTCGCCCTTGTTGAACAGGTTGGAGGCGACGCCGGTGATCAGGCCGTTATGCCAGAAGCCGCCGTCGCCCATGATGGCGACCGGGCGCTTGGCCATGTTGGGTCCGACCGCGGCGGCGCTGGCGAGCGACATGCCGTAGCCGAGAATCGAATTGCCGAGGCTGAAGGGGGCGAAGGTCGCAAACGAATGGCAGCCGATATCGGTGCTGACATGGACCGGGCCGACCTCGCGCTGGGCGAGCTTGATGGCGGAAAAGACCGGGCGCTCCGGGCAGCCGGTGCAGAACGTGGGCGGACGCGGCGGCAGCGTGCCGACCGCGGCGGCCGCCGCCGGCACATGCGCGAAAATCCGCGCCGCGGTCGCGCCGACGCGCTCGGTATCGATGCCGGCCGGCTTGACCTCGGCGAGGAAAGCCGCAAGCCCTTTCAGGAGCACGGCCGACGAATATTCGCCGGCCTGCGGCAGCACGCCCTTGCCGAAGACGCGCGTCTGCAAATCGGCGCGGCGCAGTTCGACGTTCACCGCCTGCTCGACATAGTCGGGATGGCCCTCCTCGACCACGAGCACCGCGCGCTTGCCGGCGCAGAATTCGCGCAGCTCCTCCGGCACCAGCGGATAGGCGACGTTGAGCACATAGAGCGGAATGCGCGAGGCGCCGAAACAGTCGGCAAGGCCGTAGCGCTCGAGCGCGCGCAGCACGCTGTTGGTGAGCCCGCCCAGGACGACGATGCCGACGTCGTCGTGCTCGCCCGGGATGATCTCGTTGAGCTTGCGCTCGCGGATGAAGCGGCGCGCGGCCGGCAGGCGTTCCTCGACCTTGAGCCGTTCCTGCACGAAGGTCACCGGCGGATGCGACAGCCGTCCGTAATCGAAGCGCGGCGGTCCGGAGAGCCGGTTGAGGCCGGAATAGTCGCCGCGGCGGTTGTTCTTGGCGACGAATTCGCCGGTTACGTGGCAGGCGCGGATGCGCAGGTCGAGCATCACCGGCGAATGGCTGGTCTCGGACAATTCAAAGCCCTGCTCGACGCAGCGCACGATGGTTGGCAGGTCGGGCCGCGGATCGAGCAGCCACATCGAGGATTTCATCGCAAACGCGTACGAGCGCTCCTGGATGACGCTGGCGCCCTCGCCATAATCCTCGCCGAGGATGATCATGGTGCCGCCGAGCACGCCCGGCGAGGCGAGGTTGGAGAGCGCGTCGGCGGCCACGTTGGTGCCGACGATCGATTTCCAGGTTACCGCGCCGCGCAGCGGATAGCTGATCGAGGCGCCCAGCATCGCGGCGGCCGACGCCTCGTTGGTGCAGGTCTCCACATGCACGCCGAGCTTGTGCAGAAGGTCTTCCGCCTCCACCATGACATCGATCAAGTGGGAGACCGGCGCGCCCTGATAGCCACCGACATAGGACACCCCCGATTGCAGGAGCGCCTTGGTGACCGCCAGGATGCCTTCGCCGCGGAAGACCTCGCCGTCGCCCAGCTTGAGCGCCTCGACTTCTTTTGCGAACGAGCGTTCCATGATCCCGGCCTCCGGACCGAACAGCGGAGATAGTTTGATATCAAACTATTTTAGCAGATTGTCACGATTATAAAAAGTACCTTTCTGCCGGCTTTTGCGAATGTGGGACGTTATGGGCAGGCCGGCTCGGGCTGCGAAAACGCGGGCGGCGGACGGCGTCTGCCACGCGAGGTCCGCGCCACGCCTCGCGCGCTACATATGCGAGGGCAGCCACAGAGCGAGGAACGGGAAGGCCACCAGCAGGACCAGCCGCAGGATATCGGTGATGATGAAGGGCAGCACGCCGTAGAAGATGGTCGATATCTTCACGTCGTCGATCACGCTCTTGATCACGAAGATATTCATGCCGACCGGCGGATGGATCAGGCCGAGTTCCACCGTCATGACGATGATGATGCCGAACCAGATCGGGTCGAATCCGAGCTGCTTGATGATCGGAAAGACGATCGGAACCGTCAGGATGATCATCGCCAGCGCATCCATCAGGCATCCCAGCACCAGATACATGAGCAGGATCACGGTCAGGATGCCGTAACGGCCAATGCCGAGCCCGGTCAGGAATTCCATCACCTTCTGCGGCGTCTGCGTGATGGTGAGGAAATAGCCGAACAGCAGCGCGCCGATCAGGATGGTGAAGACGGCGGCGGTGGTGCGCGTCGATTCCAGCAGCGAGCGCAGGATGTCGTGGCGCGTCAGGCGCCCGCGCGCGATCCCGATGAGGAGGGCGCCGCCGGCGCCCATGCCGGCGGCTTCCGTGGCGGTGAACATGCCGCCATAGATGCCGCCGATGACGAACGCGAACAGCAGCAGCGTCGCCCACACGTCGCGCAGGCTGCGCCAGCGCTCGTCCCAGCTTGTGCGCGGGCCGGCCGGCAGAAAACCCGGCTTCAGCCGGCCGATGATCGAGATCGTCGCCATATACATGAGCACCGCGACGATGCCGGGGACGATGCCGGCAATGAACAATTTGCCCACGTCCTGCTCGGTGATCAGCCCGTACACCGCAAGCACCGTCGAGGGCGGGATCATGATGCCGAGCGTGCCGCCGGCCGCGATCACGCCGGTGGCGAAGGATTGCGGATAGTTGTAGCGGCGCATTTCCGGGTAGGCGACGCGCGAGAAGGTCGCCGCGGTGGCCACCGACGAGCCGCAGATCGCGGCAAAGCCGCCGCAGGCCGCGATGGTGGCGATGCCGAGGCCGCCGCGCAGATGCCCGACGAAGGCGTTCGCGGCGCGGAACAGTTCGCGGCTCATCCCCGACGTGGTGGCGAACGCGCCCATGAGCAGGAACAGCGGCACGACGGCGAAATTGAAGTCGGTCACCGTGCGCATCGTGGTGTGGCCGACGATCTTGAGCGCCGGACCGCCGCTCGTGAGATAGCCGAAGCCGGCGACGCCGACGAGGCCCATCGCCATGCCGATCGGCACGCGCAGCAGCATCAGTACGAACAGCGTGACGAACCCGATGATCGCAACGGCGTCAGAGGACATGGATTCACTCAACCGCTTTTCTTGCCATCGCGTAATCGCGCGCCATCAGTTCGGGATGGAAGATCAGGCGATAGGTGCGCACGACGATCAGCAGCACCGCCGCCACGTCGCCGATCCAGGCAATGAGATAGAACGGCCAGACCGGCAGGCGCAGATCGAAGGTCAGGAGATTGGCGTCGCGCGTGGAGAAGGTCTTGTCGAACAGCGTGTAGCTCTGCACGATCACCACGAACAGGAGCACGAGCGTCGCAAACACGTCGATGACGCGCTGCCAGCCGGGGCCGACATTGGCCCAGAGCAGGTCGACGGTGATGTGGGTGCCGCGATAGCTTGTGGCGGCGATGCCCCAGAAAATCACGATCCCGAGCATGAGCATGCCGAAATCGTAGGCGTCGGGAATCGTGAAGCCGAAAAAATAGCGCAGCATGACCGAGACGAACACGTCGAGCGCGACCACGCCGATGAAGAAGGCCGCGATCCACTCGATCGAATCGATGAATCGGTCCATGAAGCGGGTGAGCGCAGGAAAGCGTGTCGTCATCAGCGGCGCCTGCGGGGAGCGGATAGGTCTTTTGGAGATGATGACGGCGGCGCGTATGCCGCCGTCATGCTTTCGTCGTCGGGTATCGGCGGACGCCGCCGGCAATGACCGTCAGTAGGCGGCCTTGAACTTGGCGAGCGCTTCCCTCAGCTCCTTCATGAGCGTGTCGGGATCGCCGCCGGCCTTCTTGACGTTGTCGGCCCAGGTCTTCTGCAGCGGTTCGGCCGCCTTCTTCCACTCGGCAAGCTGGGCCTGCGTCAGCGGATAGACCTCGTGGGCGGGATCGCTCTTGAGCTTCTGGATGCCGCTATGCTCGAAGTCGGCCCAGGGACCGGCGACCTTGAGCGACCACTCGTTGGTGCAATGGTCGTCGATCACCTTCTTCTGCGCGGCCGACATCTGGTTGTAGGTGCCGGGGCTGAAGACGAAGGCGAACGTGGTCGCGTAGAGCGGTGCGTCGATGTGATACTTGGTCACCTTGTCGATGCCGAACAGCGGCACCGAACCCCAGGGGAAGGTCACTGCCTCGGCGACGCCCTTTTCGAGGATGTCGCGCACTTCCGGCGCGCTCGACTGCACGTTGGTGCCGCCGAGCAGCGTGACGAACGAGGCCATGGTGGCGTGGGCGGGGCGGATCTTCATGCCCTTGATGTCGCCGGGCACCATGATCTTCTTGGTCTTGGAATGGAACGAGCCGGGATCGTGCATGAAGGCGAGGCAGAACTTGACGTCCTTCATCTCTTTGGCCGCGTATTTGCGGTACCAGGCGTCGAGCGCCTGCGAGCCGCCCTTGGCGTTGGTGACGAGGAACGGCAGTTCGCCGGCGCCGATGATCGGGAAGCGGCCGGGCTGGTAGCCGGGATTGATGTAGGTGAGATCGGCAATGCCGTCGCGCGCCATGTCGTAATGGTCGAAGGCCTTGCCGAGCTGCTGCGCCGGATAGACCTTGTACTTGATGGTGCCGCCCGAGGCCTTCTCGACCGAAGCGCCCCATTCCTCGAGCGCCTTCTGCAGCGGATGCGAGGGCGGCACCCAGTGGGCGAGCTTCAGATCGAAGGTCTTGTCCTGCGCGGAGGCGCCGGGCAGGCCGAGCAGAAGGGTGCCGCCGACCATCGCGGCGCCGAGAGCGAGTTTGTGCAGACGTAATTGCAGCAGACGTAATTGCATGTGACGTCCTCCCTGATTTATGAGGTTGGTCGTTGAGCAACATCCTGTCGCTCCGCCAACTTTGTTATTATTGAAGCCGCGTGCGGCCCGTACTGTAAAGCAGAATAATAGTCGGATATAAAACTATCAATCCGGCAGTGCAGCATGCGCGGCCGACGATATATTGGGATGTGACCTTGGGAAGACGGACACTGGCTGCGCGCGTGACGCGCGGGCGCGCGGGGCCGGAGGCGGACGGCCGGCGCGCCGGCGACGCGATCGACTACGGGCCGCTCGAGAACTGGGCGGGGTTTCATCTGCGACGGGCGCAGGCCGCGTCGTTCCAGGCTTTTGCGCGCGAAGCCAAGCATGTCGATCTCAGCCCGGGGCGCTTCGCCACGCTGCTCCTGATCGGGCGCAATCCGGGCATCAGCCAGACCACGCTCAGCCGCGCGGTGGGCAGCGACAAGTCGACGCTGACCTTTGCACTCGACGACCTGGTCAGGCGCGGCTTCGTCAGCCGCGTGCGCCTGCGCAAGGACCGGCGGGCCTATTGCCTGTCGTTGACGGCGGCGGGCGAGAAAATGCTCGCCGAGCTGACCGAATGCGCCAAGCGCCACGACCGCAATCTCGACCGCATCATCGGGCCGCGCGACCGCGCCACGTTCCTGAAAATCCTGCGGCAGATCACCGCGGAGCTGGACTGAGCGGCTTCAGGATTCCTCGTCGGCGGAACCCGGTCCGAGCGCCGCGATCAACCGCCGCATCATCGGCAGAAGCCGGTCGCGCGCCTCCGCCCCGAGCGCATCGCGCACCTGCTGCTCGTGGGCGTCCACGCGTGCGTGCAGCTTGCCCATCAGGGTCTTGCCGCGGGCGGTCAGGTGCAGCGCATAGGAGCGGCGGTCGGCGGGCACCGGCTCGCGCCGTGCGAGGCCGCGCCGTTCCAGGAGATCGATCAGCGCGACGAGATTGGTGCGCTTGATGCCGAGCGCCGTGCTGATGTCGATCTGCTTGAGCCCGGGATTGTTCTCGATGACCGTCAGCACGGCATATTGCGCCGGCCGGATGTCGAACTCGGCGCAGGTCCGCACGAAATTCTTGAACACGGCAAGCTGTGCGCGGCGCAGCATGTATCCGACGCGGTCGGGCAGCGGCGACAGATCGATGGCGTCGGTCCTGCCGTTGCGTTCCGCGGTCTTGTCGTTCCTGCTCTTGCCGTTCCGGGTCTTGCCGCGCGGGCGCGCGGCGGCGGACTGGACAGGGATCGTGGCGCGGCGGGTCATGGGCAGCCTTTCAGCCGGCGCGGAATTTCGCGGCGAGGTCGTCGGGGATCGGCCGCGACTTGATGCGGCTGGGATCCTGTGGATCGTGGCCGACCCAGACCCGTGTCTCGAAGCCCTCCACGCACAGCGTGCCGGCGCGCGACAGCCTGTGAACGATGTCGAAGCTCGACATGCCGATCTTGGTGAATTGCGATTCGATGGTCACGTCGTCGCCGAAGCGGGTCGGCACCAGGAAGCGTGCGCGCGTATCGACCATCGGGTAGCCGGCCATGCCGTATTTCTTGAGCAGCTCGAACTTGTTCAGCCCGGACGCCACCGAAATCAGCGTGGTGGTCGAATGGTCGAACATCGCGAAATAGCGCGGATAGAAAACGATGCCCGCCGGGTCGCAGTCGCCCCACTCGATCCGCAGGATTCTCGAATTCTTCAGCATCCGGACGGCCCTAGCGCGGCGCCATGCGCAGCGCGCCGTCGATGCGGATCACCTCGCCGTTCATGTAGCCGTTGTGCGCCAGGAACAACACGAGCTCGCCGAATTCGCGCGGCTCGCCGAGCCGCCTGGGGAACGGCACCGAGGCGCCGAGGCTGTCCTGCGATTCCTGCGGCAGCGCCTTGAGCATCGGCGTTGCGAAAATGCCGGGCGCGATCGCCAGCACCCGGATGCCGAACTGCGAGAATTCACGCGCCGCCGGCAGCGTCAGCGCGGCGACGCCGCCCTTGGACGAGGCATAGGCGGCCTGCCCGATCTGGCCCTCGAAGGCGGCGACCGAGGCGGTGGAGACGATGACGCCGCGTTCGCCGTCGATCGGATCGGCCTTGCTCATCTCGGCGGCCGCGAGCCGCATCATGTTGAAGGTGCCGATCAGGTTGATCTCGATCACGCGCCGATAGTCCGACAGCGGCATCGGTCCGTCGCGGCCGAGGATGCGCTTGGCCGGCCCGATGCCCGCGCAATTGACGAGAATACGCGGCACGCCGAGCGTCTCGCGCACCTTGGCGACCGCGGCCTGCGCGCTTGCCTCGTCGGCGACGTCGCAGGCGGCGGCCATGCCGCCGAGCTTGCCGGCCTGTTCGGCGGCGGCCTTTTCGTTGACGTCGAGCAGCGCCACTTTCGCCCCCGCCGCCGACAGGATTTCGGCCGTGGCGGCGCCGAGCCCGGAGGCGCCGCCGGTGATGATCGCAACCTGCCCCTTCACGTCCATCGTCAGTTCTTCCCCTTCGGCGCCGCATCGGGGTTTTCGATGAGCAACGCAATGCCCTGGCCGCCGCCGATGCAGGCGGAGGCAATGCCATAGCGCAGATTCGCGCGTTTGAGTTCGCGCGCAAGCGTTACAGAGAGCCGCACCCCGGTGGCCCCGAGCGGATGGCCGATGGCGATGGCGCCGCCATTGACATTGAGCTTCGCCTCGTCGAGCCCGAGCGCGCGGGCGCATGCCATCACCTGCGCGCCGAACGCCTCGTTGATCTCGAAGCGGTCGATATCCGACAGCGTAAGCCCCGCGCGCGCCAGCACCGCCTTGATCGCCGGCACCGGCCCGATGCCCATGATTTCCGGCGGCACGCCGACCGCAGCACTGGCAAGGATGCGCGCCAGCGGGGCTTTCCTCGTCCGGTCGAGATAGGCTTTCGATACCACGATCGCCGCCGCCGCGCCGTCCACGATCGCCGACGAGTTGCCGCCGGTCTGCACGCCGCCGAAAGCCGGCTTGATCTTGGACAGCGCCTCGACCGGGGAGGGCCGCACATGCGTGTCGGCGGCCACCTCTTTCGTTTCGCGCGCGAGCCTGATGCTGCGCGGATTATAGCCTTCGCGCTCGAAGGTCTCGCTCGTCACCGGTGTGATCTCGCCGGCAAGGAATCCGTCCTTCTGCGCGTTCAGGGCGCGCTCGAAGCTGCGCGCCGCGTAGGCGTCCACTTCCGGCCGCGTGATCTGGTACTGGCGCGCGAGATTCTCGGCGGTGTTGCCCATGGTGACGCTGGCGGCGGGATCGAGCAGCGCTTCCCACAGGAAGTCCTTGAATTCGACCTGCCCCATGCGGAAGCCGCCGCGATGGGTATAGGCGGCGACTGGATTGCGGCTCATGGATTCGGCGCCGACGCACAGCGCGACATTCGTGCGCCCGAGCGAGGTGGCGTCGGCGGCCTGGCTCAGCGCCTCGATGCCGGTGCCGCAGACGCGCTGCACGAGATGCGCCGGCGTTTCGATCGGCGTCCCGCTATAGAGCGCGATGTGGCGCGGCAGCATGTAGGCGTCGAAGCTCGCCTGCGCCATGTTGCCGGCGACGACCGTACCGACATCGTTCGGCGACACGCCGGCGCGCGACAGCGCGGCGCGCGCGGCCTTGATGCCGAGATCGATGGGCGAGGCGCCGGCGAGCGGGCCGTTATAGTCGGTGAACGGCGTACGCACGCCGTCGAGCAGCCAGGCATCGCTGAAGGTGGCGCCGATTCCGGGAACTGGATCGGACATGTCAGGACCTTTCGTCGTGAACGAGAACGGAAGCCGGCGGCGGATCGGCATAGAGCGTCTGCACGCTCGCCTCGCGCCGGAACAGCACCGCGCGCTGGTTGATCGAGCCCTTGTCGGTCATTTCGCCGGCATCGAGGGAGGGCGGTTCGGCCATGAGGACGAGGCGGCAGAGGCGGTTGGAGCTTCCGGTGCCGGTCTTGCCGAAGGCCCGCAGGCGGCGCGCGAACTCCGCGCGCACGCGTGCGTCGGACAGGATCGCGTCGGCGTCGGCCGCGGCCGGCAGGTCGGGCGCGAGCGTGCGGCAGGCGTCGAGCGCGGGAAAGACCAGCGCGCCGATCTCGTTGCGGTCCTGGCCGGCAATCACCACGTCGCGCACATAAGGCGCGAAGAAATCGATGATGCGCGCGCGCAGCGGGCCGACGCTGACCCAAGTGCCGGTCGAGAGCTTGAAGTCCTCGGCCACGCGCCCGTCGAACAGGAGGCCGCGGTCCGGCCGCTGCGGATCCTCGAATTTCATCGCGTCGCCGAGCCGGTAATAGCCTTCCGCGTCGAAAGCCTGGGCGGTGAGGTCGGGCGCGCGCCAGTAGCCGGGCGTGACGTTCGGGCCCTTCACGCGCGCTTCGAGCTTGCCGTCGACCGGCACGAGCTTGAGCGTCATGCCCGGCACCGGCAGCCCCATGTTCGAGGGATTGGTCGTGTCCTCGGTGCGCACGAGCGCGCAGGGCGCGGTCTCGGTCGCTCCGAATCCGGTGAGGAACAGGATGCGCTCGCCGCAGGTGCGCAGCGCGAGGTCCTGCATCTCGTCGAACACCGGCTTGGACAGCGCGGCGCCCGCGAACCACAGCACCTTCAGGCGGCTGAAGAAATTCTGCCGCAACTGCGCGTCGCTGCGGAAAAAGGGCAACAGCGCCTCGAAGCCCTTGGGCACGTTGAAATACCAAGTCGGCGCGACGTCCTTGAGATTGCGCACCGTGGCCTCGATCGCGCCCGGCAGCGGCTTGCCCTCGTCGATATAGAACGTGCCGCCGTTATAGAGGACGAGGCCGACGTCGTGATTGCCGCCGGCGGTGTGATGCCAGGGCGCCCAGTCGACGGTGACCGGCGGCTCGTCCTGGAAATAGGCAAGCGCCGAGCGGATCATGACCTGGTTGGCGCACAGCATGCGCTGCGTGTTGATGACGCCTTTCGGCAGGCCGGTGGAGCCGGACGTGAACAGGAACTTGGCGACGGTGTCGGGGCCGACGCGCCGGTTCGCTTCTTCGATCGCGGGACCGGCGACGGTCGCGGCGAGATCGGAGAACAGCATCGCCCTGCGTTCGGCCGGCGGATGGCGCGTGACGACGATTTCCGCATCGGCGGGAACGGCCGCGGCCAGTGCCTTGCCGAAGACCTTTCCGTCCGAGGCGAACACGAGCCCGGGCGTGAGCAGAGCGAAAATCTGGCGCAGCTTGCCGAAATCGGTCGAGACCAGTGAATAGGCGGGCGAGACCGGCGCATAGGCGATGCCGGCATAAAGGCAGGCGAGCCCGATCATGGCGTGTTCGAGATCGTTGCCGGACAGGATGACGACCGGCCGCTCGGCGGACAGGTTGCGCGCGAGCAGCGCCTGGCCGATGCGGCGCGCGGTGTCGAGTGCCTGCGCGTAGCTGATCGTGCGCCATGCGCCGTTGCCGTCGCGGGCGGCGAACAGGATGTTGTCCGGCGTGCGTTCGGCCCAGTCATGCAGGCGGTCGGTCAGGCGCGCGGGGTAATCGTCCAGCGGCGCGCGGGGGCGGATGACGATGGCGCCGTCGGCACGATGCTCGACATCGAGGTCCGGCTTGCCGAGCCGCACCTTGCGGAACGGTGCGGCCGCAACATCGCTTCCATGCTGTGCGGTTTCCGCCATCGCAATATCCGGTTCTGCTGCGCGCGGACGCTCAGCCGCGCAGAACTTTGGGAGCGCGCTTTTCGAGGAAGTCCCGCAGGCGCGCCTGCGCCTCCTCGTCACCCGAGGCGATCGCGGCCATCAGGCTTTCCATCAGATAGCCGCCCGCCGGCTCCGCGTCGGCGATGCGCGGCAGGACATGCATGATCGCGTAGTTCGTGAGCCGGGTATTGCTGGAGACGCGCGCGGCCAGTTCGAGACCTTTTTCGAGCCCCTTGCCGTCGTCGACCAGATACTGCGACAGGCCCATGGTCTGGCCTTCGGCGGCATCGTAGGTGCGCCCGGTCAGCATCATGTCCATCATGCGCGCAACCCCGATCAGACGCGGCACGCGCACCGAGCCGCCGCCGCCGACATAGATGCCGCGCGTTCCTTCCGGCAGCGCGTAATAGGCCGAGCGTTCGGCGACGCGGACATGGCAGGCGGAGGCGAGTTCGAGGCCGCCGCCGACGACCGCGCCGTGCAGCACGGCCACCACCGGCACCTTGCCGAACTCGATGCGCTCGAACACGCGATGCCAGTTGCGCGAATGATGCACCGCCTCGACCGTGGTGCGGATCGTCAGTTCGGTGAGATCGAGGCCGGCGGAAAAATGGTCGCCTTCGCCGTGCAGCACCACCGCGCGGACATTGGCGGGCAGCGAGGCGAAGAAGGTCTCGATGCCGTCGACGGTTCCGTCGTCGAGCGCATTGCGCTTTTCGGGACGGGCCAGGCGCAGGATGGCGATGTCGCCGCGCAGCGACCCTGCAAGCGATTGCGGCAGCCCGGCAATGGGCGTTTCTGCGGCCATGTTCGAGCGTCCTCCCGGCCAATTTGTTATATGACATTACATTTCCGCCGGAGGCGGTCAAGAATGCCGGAACCGGCGGCGGCGCGCTCTTAAAGCACCTCGTAGACGTCGAGCCGCACCGCGCGCGCCTCGCGTGCGCCGCGGGCGAGCGCGAGGATGCGATTGAGCCAGGCGAGCGCGGGATCGGAGGTCTCGAACCGCATCGCGGTGCGGAAATAATAGAGCGCAGGATCGACATTCTCCCCGCGCGCAAGGCGCGCCAGCACCTCCGGCGGGCCGTGCCGAAGCCCTTCGCTGTTGACGAGAACGAGCCCGCCGGTCTCGGCGGCGATGGTGTAGCGGGCGCGGATGTCGGCTGCGCCGTCGGCGCGGATGATCTGCCAGTCGGCGCCGCCGGGCAGGATCGTGCCCTTCAGGCGCGGCCCTTCGACGCTGCCGCCGAGAATATGGATGATGCGGCGCTCGCCATAGGGCGTCGCACCCAGATGCAGGATGTCGGCCAGCTCGGCGCGGACCTGAAACAGCGGCTGCGGAGAAATCATCGGCGCTTCCTGGCGGCCGCCTGCGCGCCGGCGGCGATCGGGCCGGATCGTGGATCAGCCCGGGCTCTTGATCAATGGCCTGAGGTCCTTCTGCGCGGCCTTGAGCTTGGTGAGGAAGCGCGCGGACAGATCGGCGGCGGCAAAGCGCGCCGACTGCGTGCCGATATTGAGCGCGGCGACGGTTTTCCCGGCGGTGTTCTGGATCGGGACCGCGATCGAGACGAGCCCGATCTCGAGCTCCTGGTCGGTGACGCAATAGCCTTGCTGGCGCACCTGCTGCAGGATCCGCAGCAGGTCCTCCTCGCGCGTCATGGTGCGCGGCGTGAACGCCTTGCGCGGGGCAGCCGCGATGCGGCGCGCGGCCTCGTCCGGATCGAGCGAAGCCAGCAGGACGCGCCCCATCGACGTGCAAGTGGCGGGCAGGCGCGCGCCGATACCGAGCGCGACGGTCATGATGCGCTTGGTGGCGGCGCGCGCGATATAGACGATCTCGTCGCCGTCGAGGATCGAGGCCGAGCACGATTCGTGGATTTCGCCGCTGAGCTGGTCGACGCGCGGCTGCAGCAGGTCGGGCAGTTCGTTCGAGGCGATGTAGGCGAAGCCGAGCCGCAGCACGCGCGGGGTCAGGCGGTACAGGCCGCCGTCGAGTTCGGCATAGCCGAGCCGTTGCAGCGTCAGGAGACAGCGGCGCGCGGCCGCCCGGCTCAGCCGCGCGCGCGCGGCGACCGCGCTGACGCTGAGCAGGACATTCTCCTCGTCGAAACATTCGATGACCGACAGGCCCTTGCCGAGCCCGGCCATGAAGTCGCGGTCGGTGCGGGCGTCATTGCGCGGCGGCATGGCGTGGTCCAATCTGGAATCCTAGGTGCGTGCGATTATCGCACAGGATCTTGCATTTTGTTGACCAAAGGGTCAAATTTTCGTATAAGTCAAAACGCTAGTAATGTGCGATTATCGCACGTTTTGATCAAAATAAAACCGCGACAACAAAAACAGACCGCAAGGGTCGCACAGGGAGGTTCGCGAATGGCGCGCGTATTGCCGCTGGCGGAAGCCGTGGAAGCCATCGTGCGCGACGGCGACAGCGTCGCGATGGAAGGCTTCACGCATCTCATCCCGCATGCGGCCGGCCACGAGATCATCCGTCAGAGCCGCAAACATCTCACCCTGATCCGCATGACGCCGGACATCCTGTACGACCAGCTCATCGGTATGGGCTGTGCCGACCGGCTGGTGTTTTCCTGGGGCGGCAATCCGGGCGTCGGCTCGCTCTACCGGCTGCGCGATGCCGTCGAGAACGGCTGGCCGCACCGGCTCGAGGTCGAGGAGCATTCGCACGCCGCCATGGCCAACGCCTACGAGGCGGGCGCCGCCGGCCTGCCGTTCGCGGTGTTGCGCGGCTATATCGGCACCGATCTGCCGAAAGTGAATCCCAGGATCAAAAGCGTCACCTGCCCCTATACCGGGGAAGTGCTGGCGACCGTTCCCGCTCACCGGCCCGACGTCGCGGTCATCCATGCGCTGAAGGCCGACCGCGAGGGCAACGTTCTGCTGGAAGGCATTCTCGGCGTGCAGAAGGAAGCCGTGCTCGCCGCCGAACGCGCGCTCGTGACCGTGGAAGAAGTGGTCGACGATTTCGGTCCGCGCAGCCTCAATGCCTGCATCCTGCCGGCCTGGACCGTGTCGGCGGTCGCGGTGGTGCCGGGCGGGGCGTTCCCCTCCTATGCGCAGGGCTATTACAAGCGCTTCAACGCCTTCTACAAGGAATGGGACGGCATCGCGCGCGAGCGCGACACCTTCCTCGCCTGGATGAAAGAGAATGTGCTGACCAAGACCCCCGACGCGTTCGCCGCCAGGGTGCGCGCGCTGCAGGCGGCGGAGTGACGTTATGACGCCGGATTACAAGCCCAACGAGATCATGACGATCACCGCCGCGCGCGCCCTCAAGAACGAGGACGTCGTGTTCGTCGGCATCGGCATGCCTTCGGCTGCCGCCAACCTGGCGCGCCTGACGCACGCCCCCGGCATCACGCTGATCTACGAATCCGGCACGCTGGCGACGCGCCCTTCTGTGCTGCCGTTGTCCATCGGCGACGGCGAATTGTGCGAGACGGCGCTGACCACGGTGTCGGTGCCGGAAATGTTCCGCTACTGGCTGCAGGGCGGGCGTGTTTCGGTCGGCTTTCTCGGCGGCGCGCAGATCGACAAATTCGCCAATCTCAACACCACGGTGGTCGGGCCCTACGACAAGCCGAAGGTGCGGCTGCCGGGCGGCGGCGGCGCCCCGGAAATCGCCACCTCGTGCGGCGAGATTTTCATCATCATGGCGCAGTCCAAACGCGGCTTCGTCGGCAAGCTCGACTTCGTCACCTCGCTCGGCCACGGCGAGGGCGGCCGGCATCGCGAGAAGCTCGGCGTGAAGACCAGGGGGCCGACCCGGCTCGTGACCGACCTGTGCGTTTTCGAGCCCGATCCGGAAACCCGCGAGATGACGGTGGTCTCGATCCATCCCGGCATCACCCGCGAGCAGATCCAGGACAATACCGGCTGGACGGTGCGCTATGCGGCGAAGGTCGCCGAAACCGCGCCGCCGACCGCCTCCGAGCTTGCGGCCCTGCGCGAGCTGCATGCGCGCACCGCACGGGCCCATGGCGCCGCCGCTTAGGTCAATGACATGGGGGCGTTTATGATTTCCCGTGTCGTCCCGCAACGACCGGCCGCCGGCCGGCCGGCGATGAATGAAGGATCAGGGCCGTGCCCGCGGCTGCCTTGCGGCAGCGCCGTCGGGTGACGGAGAGAGGACCATGCCAGCCATGAATGCACGCGACGTTTTCATCTGCGATTATGCCCGCACCGCGATCGGTCGCTACGGCGGGGCGCTCGCCAGGGTGCGCACCGACGACCTGGCGGCGACCCCGATCAAGGCCCTGATCAAGCGCAACGCCAAGGCGGACTGGTCCGCCCTCGACGAGGTCTATTTCGGCTGCGCCAACCAGGCCGGCGAGGACAATCGCAACGTCGCGCGCATGGCGCTGCTGCTGGCCGGCCTGCCGGACGGGATTCCCGGCATCACGCTCAACCGGCTGTGTGCGTCCGGCCTCGACGCGGTCGGCAGCGCCGCGCGCGCGATCCGCTCGGGCGAGATCGATTTCGCCATCGCCGGCGGCGTGGAGTCGATGACGCGCGCGCCGTTCGTGATGGGCAAGGCGGCGGAAGCGTTTTCGCGTAGCGCCGAAATCTACGACACCACGATCGGCTGGCGTTTCGTCAATCCGCTGATGAAGCAGCAATACGGCATCGATTCCATGCCCGAGACCGGCGAGAACGTCGCCGAGGAATTCCAGGTCACCCGCGCCGACCAGGACGCGTTCGCGCTGCGCTCGCAGCAGCGCGCCGGCCAGGCGATCGCCGCCGGCTTCTTCGCCGGCGAGATCGTTGCGGTCGAGATTGCCGGCCGCAAGGGCGAGACGGTGACGGTCGACAAGGACGAGCATCCGCGGCCGGAGACCACGCTCGACCAGCTCGTCAAGCTCAAGACCCCGTTCCGCAATCCCGGCACGGTGACGGCGGGCAATGCCTCGGGCGTCAATGACGGCGCCGCCGCGCTCGTTCTGGCGTCCGCCGACGCGGTGAAGAAGCACGGCCTGACGCCGCGCGCGCGCGTGCTCGGCATGGCGTCCGCCGGTGTCGCCCCGCGCATCATGGGGATCGGCCCCGTGCCCTCGACCCGCAAGCTGATGGAGCGGATGGGCAAGACGATCGGCGACTTCGACATCATCGAGATCAACGAGGCGTTCGCCTCGCAATCGCTCGCCTGCCTGCGCCAGCTCGGGCTGGCGGACGATGCCGCGCACGTCAATCCGCACGGCGGCGCGATCGCGCTTGGCCATCCGCTCGGCATGTCGGGCGCGCGGCTCGCGGGGACCGCGATGCGCGGCCTCGAAGCGCGCCGCGGCAAACTCGGTCTTGCCACGATGTGCGTCGGCGTCGGGCAGGGGGTGTCGCTCGCGCTGGAACGCGTGAGCTGAGCAGGAAGCAAGGACGGAAGCGATGTCGCTCATTTATCCGAAGGAAAGCCTGAGCGCTTTCCCCAAGCATCTGAGCCCGGGCTACAAGAGCACGGTCAAGCGCTCGCCGTCCAAGCCGCTGATCCTGATGCCGCACACGCTGTCGGAATTGACGGGGCCGGTTTACGGTCACGACGCGATCCAGGACGGCGACAACGATCTCACCCGCCAGCATGCCGGCGAGCCGCTCGGCGAGCGCATCATCGTGCATGGTCATGTGCTCGACGAGGACAGGCGGCCCGTGCCGGATTCGCTCGTGGAGCTGTGGCAGGCCAATGCCTGCGGCCGCTACGTCCACATCGTCGACCAGCATCCGGCGCCGCTCGATCCGAATTTCACCGGCGCCGGCCGCACCGTCACCGACAAGAACGGCTATTATAAATTCATCACCATCAAGCCGGGCGCCTATCCCTGGGGCAATCACCACAATGCCTGGCGGCCGAACCATATCCACTTTTCGGTGTTCGGGCCTTCCTTCCTGTCGCGCCTGGTGACGCAGATGTATTTCCCCGGCGATCCGCTTTTCCCGTTCGATCCGATCTTCAATTCGGTGACGGACGAGAAGGCGCGCAACCGCATGATCGCGACCTTCGACATGGAGAACACGGTGCCCGACTGGGCGCTCTGCTACCGCTTCGACATTGTCGTGCGCGGCCGCGAAAAGACCCCGGAGGATATCGACTGATGTCGGAACTCACGCCTTCGCAAACCGTCGGTCCGTACTACGCCTACGGCCTTACGCCGGAGGGCCGCAAGAAATGGAAGCCGGACGAGAAACTCTATCGCTGGAAGGAAACCACCGGCGACAATCTCGTCACCGCCGACGCGACCGGCGAGCGCATCCGCATCGAGGGCATCATCTATGACGGCGATGGCAAGCCGATCGACGATGCGATGCTCGAAATCTGGCAGGCCGACGCGCAGGGCCGCTACGCCGATCCGCGCAACGGCAAGCCCATTCCCAATTCGAGCTTCAAAGGCCACGGCCGCTCGGCGACCGACGCCAGCGGCCTGTTCGCCTTCGACACCATCAAGCCCGGACAGGTGCCGGGTCCCGGCGGCAGGATGCAGGCGCCGCATATCGTGTTTGCGATCTTCTCGCGCGGCATGCTGCGTCAGGTCTACACGCGCCTGTATTTTCCCGACGAGGTGGCGAACGCCGCCGATCCGGTCCTCGCGCTCGTCCCCGCCGACCGGCGCCCGACCCTGATTGCTACGAGATCCGAACGCGGCGGACAGAAAGTGTATCGCTTCGACATTCGGGTGCAGGGAGACGACGAGACGGTGTTTTTCGAAATCTGAGCCGGACCGGGCCAGGGGCCGGACGGCGAGGTGGGCGTGCGTATCCGCATCATGGCGTGCGTGCAGCAAGCGGCTTCGTGCGATCTGAATCCGTAATCTGTGTGATCGAAAATCGTAAAGTGTTGCGACACTTTTCAGCATCGCGCATGACCTCGGAGGACTGGATTGAGGGGGCGGGCGCTGCTACAACGGCAAGCGGAAAATCGTTTGCAATAAAACTAACTGATGGGAGGTTGGAGTGAAAGCATACAAATGGATGGCGGCTTTGTCGGCCGCTGCGATCGGAGCGCTGGCGGCAGGTCATGCCGGCGCGCAGGAGACGGTGAAGGTCGGTCTGATCGTATCGATGACCGGCCAGCAGGCTTCGACCGGCAAGCAGATCAAGGCCGCGGTCGAGCTGTATCAGAAGCAGAATGGCGACGCCGTGGCGGGCAAGAAGGTGCAGGTCATCCTGCGCGATTCCGGCAGCGTGCCCGACAACACCAAGCGCCTGGCGCAGGAACTGATCGTCAACGACAAGGTCAATATCATCGCCGGCTTCGAGATCACCCCGGCCGCGCTTGCCGTGGCGCCGCTCGCCACCGAAGCCAAGGTCCCGGCCGTGGTCATGGCGGCGGGCACTTCGATCATCACCGAACGCTCGCCCTATATCGTGCGCACGAGCTTCACCGTGCCGCAGTCGTGCGTGATCATCGCCGACTGGGCCGTCAAGAACGGCATCAAGAAGGTCGTCACCATCGTGTCCGATTATGCGCCGGGCTTCGACGCCGAGAAGTCGTTCACCGAACGCTTCACCGGAGCCGGCGGCCAGGTCGCGCAGGCGATCCGCGTTCCGCTCGCCAATCCCGACTTCGCGCCGTTCCTGCAGCGCGCCGCCGACGCCAAGCCGGATGCGATCTTCATCTTCGTGCCGTCCGGTCAGGGTGGCACCTTCATGAAGCAGTACACCGAGCGCGGCCTCGACAAGGCCGGCATCAAGCTGATCGGCCCGGGCGACGTCACCGACGACGACCTGCTGCCGAACATGGGCGATGCGGCGATCGGAACCGTGACCGCGCACTTCTATTCGGCGGATCACAATTCTCCGAAGAACAAAACGTTCGTCGAAGCCTTCACCAAGGCTGCCGGCTTCCGTCCGAACTTCATGGCGCTCGGCGGCTATGACGGCATGCACCTCATCTATGAGGCGCTCAAGAAGACCGGCGGCAAGGCCGACGGCGACTCGCTGATCACCGCCATGAAGGGCATGAAGTGGGAAAGCCCGCGCGGTCCGATCCAGATCGATCCCGAGACCCGCGACATCATCCAGAACGTCTACATCCGCAAAGTCGAGAAGAAAGCCGGCTCGCTTTACAATGTGGAGTTCGCGACCTTCGAAGCGGTGAAGGATCCGGTCAAGGCGGCCAAGAAGTAAGCCGCACGGAATGAGGCGCGGCGGCAGGATGCCGCCGCGCCTTAATTTTTAACGTCAGTAGCATTGCCGTTTGGCCGGCCCTCGACGCCGGGCGGGCCGGCTTACGTCAGACAAGACCCGAAATTGCGCCGTCAGGGACATGCCCGGGCGGCTTCACACCGAAGATCGAGAGCAAGACTGTACGATGCTCACTATTCTGTTCGACGGAATCGCCTATGGTATGCTGCTGTTCGTGCTGGCATGCGGCCTTGCTGTCACCCTCGGCCTGATGAATTTCGTCAATCTCGCGCACGGCGCGTTCGCCATGGCGGGCGGTTACGTCACCGTCGTGATGGTCAACCGCTGGGGCGTGCCGTTCTTTGCGGCGCTGCCGCTCGCTTTTCTGTTCAGCGCCGTGATCGGCCTGCTATTCGAGCGCACGCTGTATGTCCATGTCTATCGCAAGCCGCATCTCGACCAAGTGCTGTTCACCATCGGCCTCGTGTTCATGTCTGTGGCGGCGGTCGACTTTGTGATGGGCTCGCAGCAGGTCTTCGTTCAGTTGCCGTCCTGGCTCGAAGGGCAGTTCACGGTCTTCGGTGTCGGCATCGGCCGCTACCGCCTGCTGATCATCGTCATTTGCGGCGTGCTGACCGTCGGGCTCCAGCTCGTGCTGTCGCGCACCCGCTTCGGCAGTCGCCTGCGCGCTGCGGTCGACGACGCGCGCGTGGCGCGCGGGCTCGGCATCAACGTCAACCGCGTGTTCGCGCTGACCTTCGCGTTCGGTTCGGGTCTCGCCGGACTCGGCGGCGCGCTCGGCGCGGAAATCCTCGGGCTCGACCCAATCTTCCCGCTAAAGTTCATGATCTACTTCCTGATCGTGGTCACCGTCGGCGGCACGTCGAGCATCACCGGACCCTTCCTCGCCTCGCTTCTGCTCGGCATCGGCGACGTGGCCGGCAAATACTACGTTCCGACCTTCGGTTCGTTCGTCATCTACACCATCATGATCGTTGTCTTGATCTGGCGTCCGCAGGGGCTGTTCGCACGCCCCGTGGGCCGGTGAAGGGGGACCGCCTATGTTGCTCGCGCGTCTCTCGCAAGAGGAAGTCACCGGCCGCCTCGTCGGCCGCGCCCACTGGCATCCGCTCGAAGTGCTGTTCTGGGTCGCCGCGTTCGCGACGATCTGGCTGTTTCCCAGCAAGCACCTGATCCTGACCGAGATCGCCTGGCTCGCGCTGTTCGCGCTCTCGCTCGATCTGATCCTCGGCTATGCCGGCATCGTGTCGCTCGGACATGCGGCCTTCTTCGGGTTCGGGGCCTATACGGCGGCGCTCCTCGCCAAGCACGAGATCATCAACGAGCCGGTGATCGCGCTTGTCGTCGCGGGCCTTGCCGCGAGCGCGCTCGGCTTCGTGACGAGCTTTCTCGTGCTGCGCGGCACCGACCTCACCCGCATCATGGTGACGCTCGGCGTCGCCTTCGTGCTGCGCGAGATCGCCAACCAGAACGGCTGGCTGACCGGCGGCGCCGACGGCCTGCAGGGCGTGACGATGAAGCCGATCCTCGGCCAGTTCCGTTTCGACATGTTCGGGCACAACGGCTACGTCTATTGTCTCGTCGTACTGTTCGTCCTGTTCCTGCTGGCGCGCCGTATCGTCAACTCGCCGTTCGGCCTCTCGCTGCAATCGATCAGGAACAATCCGCTGCGCGCCTCCGCCATCGGCATCAACGTCAATGCGCGGCTGATCGCCATCTACACCATCGCCGCCGGCTATGCCGGCATCGCCGGCGCGCTGCTCGCGCAGACGCAGGCCTTCGCCTCGCTCGCCTATTTCGATTTCGAGCGCTCGGCCGATCTCCTGCTCGTCCTCGTCATCGGCGGCACCGGCTATCTGTATGGCGGCATCATCGGCGCGGTCGTGTTCAAGTTCATGCACGACTATCTGGCCGTGCTGACGCCGCAATACTGGCCGTTCTGGATCGGCCTGCTGCTGGTCGTCCTGGTCATGGTCGGCCGCGAGCGCATTACCGGCTGGACGGCGCCGTTCCGCCGCATGGCCGACCGGCTCGATTGGCGGCGCCTGCGCCCGCGTGGCGAAACGACGGAGGGCCGCTGACCATGACCGTCGTGCTCGAAACCCGCAATCTCGAGAAACGCTTCGGCGGCATCATCGCCACCGGCAACGTCTCGCTCTCGATCGAGAAGGGCGCGCGCCACGCTTTGATCGGCCCCAACGGGGCCGGCAAGACCACGATCATCAACCAGCTCACCGGCGTCCTGCCGCCGACCTCCGGCAGGATCCTGCTGGAAGGCCAGGACATTACCGGCCTGAGCGCGCACGCGCGCGTGGGGCTCGGGCTCGCGCGCACCTTCCAGATCAACCAGCTTTTCGCGGACCTCAGCCCGCTTCAGACGCTTGGCCTCGCGGTCTCGGAGCGGCTCGGCTACGGCCACGACTGGTGGCGCGTCACCGGCAGCAAGCCGCCGGTCATGGCCGAAGTGGTCGAGCTCCTCGAACGCTTCAATCTTGGCGACGTGATGGAGGATCCCACCTCGCAACTGCCTTACGGCAAGCAGCGGCTGCTGGAGATCGCCGTCGCCATCGCCTGCCGTCCGCGCGTGCTCCTGCTCGACGAGCCGGCGGCCGGCGTGCCCGAAGACGAGCGCGAGGACATCCTGGCGGCCGTCGCCGCCCTGCCGAGCGACGTCACCGTCCTCCTGATCGAACACGACATGGACCTGGTATTTTCCTTCGCCGACCGCATCTCGGTTCTCGTCAACGGCAGCCTTTTCGTCGAAGGCAAGCCGGAGGAAGTCGCGCAGGACCCGCGCGTCAAGGCCGTCTATCTCGGGGAGGAAGCCCATGTCTGAGCTTCTCGCCGTAAGCGGCCTGTCGGCAGGCTATGGCGACGCCGTCGTCCTGTCCGACGTCACCTTTTCGATCCCGGAAGGCCAGGCGCTTGCCTTGCTCGGCCGCAACGGCATGGGCAAGACCACGCTCGTCAACACGCTGGTCGGCGTCACGCGCTATCGCGGCGGCACGATCGCGCTGTCGGGCGACGACATCACCGGCCTGCGCCCGGACCAGCGCGCACAGAACGGCATCGGCTGGGTGCCGCAGGAGCGCAACATCTTCAAGTCGCTGACGGTCGAGGAAAACCTCACCTGCGTGGCGCGGCCGGGGCGCTGGGACCTGACCCAGATCTACAAGCTGTTTCCGCGCCTGCAGGAGCGGCGGCGCAATCTCGGCAACCAGTTGTCCGGCGGCGAGCAGCAGATGCTGGCCATCGGCCGCGCGCTCGCGCTCAACCCGCGCATCATGCTGCTCGATGAGCCACTGGAGGGTCTGGCGCCGATCCTGATCGAGGAATTGCTGGCCGCATTGCGCCGGATCATCCGCGACGAAGGCGTCTCGGCGCTGATGGTCGAGCAGAATGCCCAGAAAGTCCTGAGCGTGACCGACCGGGCCATCATCCTGGAGCGCGGCGCCATCGTCTATCAGGGCGAGAGCACGACGCTGGCGACCGACCGCGGCACCCTCGAGCGTTATCTCGGGGTGACCGAAACCGGACCGCGCCGCGCCCGCAATGCGCAGAACTGAGCGTCACGCCGGGCCGCAATCCCGACCCCGGCGCCCCTGCTCTGCCGTCCAAAGTTATCGGTCAAAGTTTATCGCCCAAGCTTTATCGCCAGGGTCCTGTCGCCCCGGACCGCTCGCGCTAAAATCACCCGTGCCAGGCCGGACGCTGAAGGCCGGACGCCGGTGGGCCAAGTCCCATCACCATCGCCCACTCCCGGGACTTGCCTTTTGTGGTTGACGAAACCGGTCCGTCCCGGTTCGCTTTGCCGCACTTTGCTGCAATTCAAAGACGTGAAGCTGGAGGAGCCTCAACGATGAAAAGAACCAAACCCCCTTATCGCGCCGACCAGGTCGGCAGTTTCCTGCGCACCGCCGCCATCAAGGACGCACGCGCCAAGCGCGAGAAGGGCGAGATCACGGCCGACCAGCTCAAGCAGGTTGAGGATGAGGAAATCCGCAAGCTGATCAAGAAGCAGGAAGAGGTCGGGATGCAGCTCGCCACCGACGGCGAATATCGCCGTTCCTGGTGGCATTTCGATTTTCTCGGCCTGCTGGACGGCGTGCAGCTGGCCGAAAGCGACCAGGGCATCCAGTTCAAGGGCGTCCAGACCAAGGCGCAGACCCTGCAGATCCACGGCAAGGTCGATTTCCCGGACAATCACCCCTTCCTCGAACATTTCAAGTTCCTGAAGGCCAATACCAAGGTGACCGCGAAAATGACGATCCCGTCGCCGACGGTGCTGCATTTCCGCGGCGGCCGCCGGTCGATCAGCAAGGACGTCTATCCGGACATGGAGGCCTTCTTCGAGGATACCGGCAAGGCCTATGCGAAAGCCGTGCGCGCCTTCTACGACGCCGGCTGCCGTTATCTTCAGTTCGACGATACCGTCTGGGCCTATCTGTGCTCGCCGGCCGAACTGCAGAAGGCCAAGGACCGCGGCGACGATCCGACCGGCCTGCAGGAAACCTATGCCAGGATGATCAACGCCGCGCTGGCCGCCAAGCCCGCGGACATGGCGATCACCACCCATGTCTGTCGGGGCAATTTCCGCTCCACCTGGATTTCGGAGGGCGGTTACGAGCCGGTCGCGGAAACGTTGCTCGCGAAACTAAATTATGACGGATACTTCCTCGAGTACGACACCGAGCGGGCCGGCGGCTTCGAGCCGCTGCGTTTCCTGCCCAAGGGTCAGAAAATGGTTGTTCTCGGTCTCATCACGTCCAAGAGCGGGACGCTCGAAAAGAAGGAGGACGTGAAAAAACGCATCGAGGAAGCGGCGAAATTCGCGCCGCTCGAGCAATTCTGCCTTTCGCCGCAATGCGGCTTTGCTTCGACGGAAGAAGGGAACGTCCTGACCGAAGAGCAGCAGTGGGCAAAAATGCGCGAGATCGTGGAACTGTCGGAGGAAGTCTGGGGCTGACGGATTTCACAATAAAGCGACCAATTGGCCGCTTGAAGGATAAGGGGGGATCGTGAAGAATCCCCCCTTATTAATTATAATAATCGAATGGGAGGACTGCATGGTGGAGTTTCCGAAATTGCGGTCGGTCGGCCGCATGATGCTTGCGGCGCTCGCTGCAGCGGTGTTCGTGCTGGCAGCGGGTGCCGGCGCCAAGGCCCAGGAAATCAAGATCGGGTTTGCGATGGCGCTGACCGGTCCGCTTGCCGCCAACGGCAAGCAGGCGCTGCTCGGCATGAAAATCTGGGAAGAGCTGATCAACAAGAAGGGCGGCCTGCTCGGGCGTCAGGTGAAGCTCGTCTATTACGACGATCAGACCAATCCCTCGACGGTGCCGGGCATCTACACCAAGCTGCTCGACGTCGACAAGGTCGATCTCGTGGTCGGCCCCTATGCCACCAACATGATCGCGCCGGCCATGCCCGTGATCATGCAGCGTAACAAGGTGTTCGTGATCCTGTTCGGTCTCGCGGTGAACAGCGAGTTCAAATACGACAAGTATTTCGCGATGATCCCGACCGGTCAGAACACCAAGCCGTCCTTCACGGAAGGTTTCTTCGATGTCGCGGCCGAGCAGAATCCGAAGCCGAAGACGGTCGCGCTCGTCGCCGCCGACGCGGAATTCTCGCGCAATGCCTGTGAGGGCGCGCGCGAGAACGCCAAGAAGCACGGCTTCCAGGTCGTCTATGACCGCACCTATCCGCCGGCGACGACCGATTTCACGCCGATCGTGCGTGCGATCCAGGCGTCAAATGCCGAAATCGTGACGGTCTGCTCCTATCCGCTCGACTCGGTCGGCATGGTGAAGGCGGTCAACGAAGTCGGCTTCAAGCCGAAGATGATCGGCGGCGCGATGGTCGGCTTGCAGGCCACCGTCTTCAAGACGCAGCTCGGCCCGCTCCTCAACGGCTGGGTCAATTACGAGACCTGGGTCCCCTCCAAGCAGATGATGACCCCGGACGTGCAGGAATTCCTCAACATCTACCAGTCGCGCGCAAAGGCCGAGGGCGTCGATCCGCTCGGCTATTATCTCGGCGGCTGGGGCTACGCCTATATCGAATTGCTCGGCAAGGCGGTCGAGGGCGCCAAGTCGCTCGACGACGCCAAGATCGCCGACTATCTCAAGAAGAACACGATCAAGACGATCATGGGCGACATCAAGTTCGGCGCCAACGGCGAGTGGGCCGAGTCGGGCATGATGCAGGTCCAGTATCACGGCATCAAAGGCAACGATCTCGAACAGTTCCGCGGCATGGAGACCCAGACGGTCGTCCATCCCTCGAAGCTCGCCACCGGCAAGGCGGTATATCCGTTCGAAAAACTGCGGCAGTAAGCGCCGTATTCCGAATGCGGCGGCGCCGCGCCCGTGCGCGGCGCCGTTTTCTTGACACGCAACATCCGGACGACCGTCATGCTGCTTCCGACCAGTCTCGTGGGCTCCTACCCGCAGCCGGACTGGCTGATCGACCGTGAGAAGCTGTCGAAGCAGGTGCCGCGGGTGCGCATGCAGGGTTTATGGCGGGTGGACGCCAAATTCCTCGAAGTCGCGCAGGATGACGCGACGCTGCTTGCGATCCGCGACCAGGAGCGCGCCGGGCTCGACATCATTTCCGACGGCGAGCAGCGCCGCGAGAGCTATTCCAACCGCTTCGCGACTGTGCTTGACGGCGTCGACATCGACAATCCCGGCACCACCCTCAACCGCAGCGGCAAGCCCATCCCGGTGCCGCGCATCACCGGCAAGGTGCGCCGCCGCCATCCGGTCGAGAAGCGCGACGTCGAGCTGCTGCGCGCCAGCACCGCGCGCGCGATCAAGGCGACCGTGCCGGGGCCGTTCACCATGGCCCGGCAGGCGCAGGACGATTTCTACAAGGACGAGGAGGCGCTCACGCTCGATTATGCCGACGCGGTCAATGCCGAGATCAAAGACCTGTTCGCGGCCGGCGCCGACATCGTGCAGATCGACGAGCCGTGGATGCAGCAGCATCCGGACAAGGCGCGCCTCTACGGCGTCAAGGCGCTCAACCGCGCGATCGAGGGCACCGGCGGCACCATCGCCGTGCACCTGTGCTTCGGCTATGCCGCGGTCGTGCATGACAAGCCGACCGGCTATTCGTTCCTCGCCGAGCTCGAGAATTCCAACGCGCAGCAGGTGTCGATCGAGGCGGCGCAGCCGAAGCTCGATTTGTCGGTGCTCAGGGCGCTGCCGTCCAAGACCGTCATCCTCGGCGTCATCGATCTGTCGGACATGGCGGTCGAGACGCCGCAGACCGTCGCCGCGCGCATCCGCGCGGCGTTCGCCCATGTGCCGCCGGAGCGCATCGTGGTGGCACCCGATTGCGGTATGAAGTATCTGCCGCGCGCGGTGGCGTTCGGGAAGATGAAGGCGATGGTGGACGGCACGCAGATCGTGCGCGACGAGTTGACCCGCGCCTGAATTCCCGCGATGGCCATCGATCCGCAAAAGCTGCTGGCGCTCTCCGTCCCCGACATCGCCCATCGCTACGCGGAGAAGGACGCGATCCTCTATGCGCTCGGCATCGGCCTCGGCCAGGAGCCGCTGGACGAGCGGCAACTGCGTTTCGTGTATGAGCAGGACCTGCAGGTGCTGCCGACGTTCGCGGTGGTGCTCGCGGCCTCGCCGTTCTTCCTGCGCGATCAGGAGACCGGCATCGACTTCCAGAAGATCGTGCACGGCGAGCAGGGCCTCGTGCTGCATCGTCCGCTCCGGCCGCGCGGCCATGTGGTCGGGCGCAACCGCATCCTCGACGTGATCGACAAGGGCGCCGGCACGGGCGCGCTCCTCTATATCGAGCGCGTGCTTGCCGACGCCGACTCGGGCGAGACCATCGCGACCCTGACCCAGACCATCGTCTGCCGCGGCGACGGCGGTTTCGGCGGCACTCAGCGCGCAACGCCGGCGCCGCATCCCTTGCCCGGCCGCGTTCCGGATTTCGTCTGCGATCTTGCCAGCCGGCCGGAAACCGCGCTGATCTACCGGCTGTCCGGCGACCTCAATCCGCTCCATGCCGATCCGCAATTCGCGCGCGGGGCGGGGTTCGCGCGGCCGATCCTGCACGGGCTTGCGACCTTCGGGATCTGCGCGCATGCGATTCTGCGCATGGTGTGCGATTACGCGCCGGAGCGGCTGCGCGCCATTGCCGGGCGCTTTTCCGCTCCGGTTTTTCCCGGCGAGACCATCCGCACCGAAATCTGGCGCGACGGCGGTGTCGTAAGCTTTCGTGCACGCGTGCCGGAGCGTGATATCGTCGCTCTGAACAATGGCCGGGCCGAGGTGGTGTGAGTGAGCGGACAGACTGAGGATTTGAGCGATGCCGGCGAAATCGCCGCCATCCGCGAAGCGGTGCGCGCGCTGTGCGCGGATTTCCCGGGCGACTACTGGCGCGAATGCGACCGCACCCGCGCCTATCCCGCGGCTTTCGTGGCCGCGCTGACCAAAGCCGGCTTTCTCGCTGCCCTGATCCCGGAGGCCTATGGCGGCTCGGGCCTGAGCATGCGCGCGGCCGCCGCCATCATGGAGGAAATCCACGCCGCCGGCTGCAACGGCGCCGCCTGCCACGCCCAGATGTACACCATGGGCACGCTGCTGCGCCACGGCAGTGAGGCGCAGAAGCGGGAATACCTGCCCGCCATCGCGCGCGGCGAATTGCGGCTGCAGGCGTTCGGCGTCACCGAGCCGACCTCGGGGACCGACACGCTCTCCCTGCGCACGACCGCGGTGCGCGAGGGCGATGCTTACGTCGTCAACGGCCAGAAAATCTGGACCTCGCGCGCCGAATATTCCGACCTCATGCTGCTGCTCGCGCGCACGACGCCGCGCGAGAAGGCGAAGACCCGCACCGAGGGGCTTTCGGTCTTCCTCGTCGACATGCGCACGGTGCGCGACCGCGGCCTGACCATCCGCCCGATCCGCACCATGATGAACCACGCCACCACCGAGGTGTTCTTCGACAATATGCGCGTGCCGGCCGCCAACCTGATCGGCGAGGAAGGCAGGGGCTTCCGCTACATCCTGTCGGGCATGAATGCCGAGCGCATCCTGATCGCCGCCGAATGCATCGGCGACGCCAAATGGTTCATCGAGCGGGCGACGTCCTATGCGAAGGAGCGCGTGCTGTTCGGCCGGCCGATCGGCCAGAACCAGGGCGTGCAGTTTCCGGTCGCGCGCGCCTATGCGCAGATGCGCGCCGCCGAGCTGATGGTGCGCGAGGCCGCGGGCCGTTACGACGCCGGCGCCGATTGCGGCGCGGAGGCCAACATGGCCAAGCTGCTCGCCGCCGACGCCTCATGGACGGCCGCCGACATGTGCGTGCAGACGCATGGCGGCTTCGGCTTTGCGGAGGAATACGACGTCGAGCGCAAGTTCCGCGAGACGCGGCTCTACCAGGTGGCGCCGATCTCGACCAACCTCATCCTGTCCTATCTCGCCGAGCATGTGCTGGGATTGCCGCGGTCGTATTGAAAATGGTTTCCGACAGTGTTTTGGTCATGGCCGGGCTTGTCCCGGCCATCCCGCTTAGGGGCGCTGCGAAGATGCGTCAGTACTACGTCTACATACTTGCGAGCCGCCTGGGAGGGGCGCTCTATGTCGGCGTGACGAACAATCTGGTGAAGCGGGTTTTCCAACACAAGCAGGGCGCGGCCGAGGGTTTCACCCGGCGCTATGGCATTACCGACCTCGTTTACTACGAGCCCTATGATTCCATCGCTCTTGCCATCCAGCGCGAGAAGAATATCAAGCATTGGCCGCGCGCGTGGAAAACGAAGCTCATTGGCCAGTCGAATGCGGAATGGCGGGACCTTTATGACGACATTGCGCGTCCCTGAGCGGGATCGCCGGGTCAAGCCCGGCGATGACAATCCTCATAGCTCGGTCACGCGGATCGACACATGACCCTGCCTCTCTCCGGCCTTCTCGTCGTCTCGCTCGAACAGGCTGTTGCGGCGCCGACCTGCACCTGCCGCATGGCCGACGCCGGCGCGCGCGTGATCAAGGTCGAGCGCCCGGAGGGCGATTTCGCGCGCGGCTATGACGGCGTGGTGCACGGGGAGAGCGCCTATTTCGTCTGGCTCAACCGCGGCAAGGAATCGGTCGTGCTCGACCTGACGCGCGCCGACGACAAGGCGCTGCTCGCGCGCATGATCGCCAAGGCCGACGTGTTCGTGCAGAATCTTAAGCCCGGCACCGTCGGCAAGCTCGGCTTCCCGGTCGCGCAATTGCGGCGCAGGCATCCGCGCCTGATCGCGTGCTCGATCTCCGGCTATGGCGAGAGCGGCCCCTATGCCGCGCGCAAGGCCTACGATCTCCTGATCCAGGCGGAATCGGGTCTCGCCTCCGTCACCGGCGGCCCCGAAGAGCCGGCGCGCGTCGGTGTTTCCGTCGTGGATGTCGCGACCGGCATGAACGCCTACGAGGCGATCCTCGAAGCGCTGATCGTGCGCGGGCGCAGCGGCGAGGGCGCGGAGATTTCCGTCTCGCTGTTCGATTCGATGGCGGACTGGATGACCGTGCCGCTGCTCCAGCACGAAGGCGGCACGCCGCCGCGGCGGCTCGGCCTCGCCCACCCCTCGATCTCGCCCTATGGCGTGTTCCGCACGCGCGACGGCGTCGATATCCTGATCTCGATCCAGAACGACCGCGAATGGCGCGTGCTGGCGGAGAAGGTGATGGGGGACGCCGCGCTGGCCGCCGATCCGGATTTCGCCACCAATGTCGCGCGCGTTTCACGCCGCGCGCAGACCGACGGCAGGGTGGCGGCGGCGTTCGCCGCGATGACGGCGAAGGACCTGACCGCAAGGCTGCTCGCCTGCGACATCGCGTTCGCGCCGGTCAACGGGCCGGCCGAGCTGGCCGCGCATCCGCACCTGCGCCGCATCGGCGTCGGCACGCCGAGCGGGCCGGCGAGCTGTCCGGCGCCGGCACCGTTGCGGGCCGGCGAGCAGCGCCGCTACGGCGCCGTGCCCGCGCTCGGCGAGCACACCGAAAGGATCCGCAGCGAATTTTCCTGAAAGGGGGTAGAGATGGCCGAACACGACACGACCCGCATCGACCGTACGCGCCTTGCGATTCCCTCGCTTACCGGCTTCTACGGGGCGTTCTCTCCCTACACCTATGCGTTCATGCGTTTCTCCGCCGGCGCCATCATGGTTCCGCACGGCGTGCAGAAACTATTCTACGGCACGGCCGTCAATACGGCCCAGGGCATGGCCGCCAAGGGCTTCCCGTTCCCGCTGCCGCTCGCCTATTTTGTCGGCTTCGTCGAGTTTGCGGTCGCGATCGCGCTTGCCGTCGGGCTGTTCACGCGCGTCGCCGCCGCGATGCTGGCGATCGAGATGATCGTGATCATCGTCTGGTTCGTGGGACCGAACGGCTATTTCTGGGGACGCCAGGGCTACGAGTTCGCGCTGCTCTGGCTGCTGCTGTTCGTCGCCATCTTCTTTCGCGGCGGCGGCCGCTATTCGCTCGATCATTATCTCGGCAAGGAAATCTGACCGCACGGCCCGCTCGCCGTCATCGCAAGGAGAAAATGATGGACAAGGAACTTTACGAACGCGGCCTCAAGATCCGCACCGCCGTGCTCGGCAAGGACTATGTCGACAACGCCACGAAGAATGCCGACGCCTTCAACCAGCCGATGCAGGATCTGCTCAACGAATATTGCTGGGGCGCGATCTGGGGCCGCGAGGGCCTGCCGCGCAAGACGCGCTCGATGCTCAATCTCGCGATGATCAGCATCCTCAACAGGCCGCACGAGCTGAAGGCCCATATCCGCGGCGCGCTCACCAACGGCGTGAGCCGGGAGGAGATCACCGAGATATTCCTGCAGGTCGCCATCTATGCCGGCGTGCCGGCGGCAGTCGATTCGTTTCGCATCGCGCGCGAGGTCTTCGCGCAGGAAGCCGGCAAGGGCTGAGCCGCCCGGCGCAGGACAACAGCGGAGGACGGCATGTCCGACGACGTCCACGAAGTCTATGCGGTGCGCTACGCCTCGTTCCAGCGCAAGGCCGCCGACAATTACATTTTCGGCGACCCGCACGACGTCCTGACCGACATCGCCTATTATGTCTGGGTCGTCCGCGGCGCCTACGGCACGTTCGTGGTCGATACCGGCTTCGACGAGAAGGTCGGACGCGAGCGCGGCCGCGTGCTGTCGCATCCGGTCGGCGAAGGCCTGCGCGCGCTCGGCCTCGACGGCGGCCAGATCGATCACGTCATCCTCACGCACCTGCATTGGGACCATTCCGGCAATTACGACCTGTTCCCGAACGCGCGCTACCACGTGCAGGACATCGAGATGGCTTATGCGACCGGCCGCTGCATGTGCCACGGCATGTTGCGCATCCCGTTCGGCGTCGAGGACGTGGTCGCGATGGTGCGCAAGGTGTTCGACGGGCGCGTGATCTTCCATGATGGCGTCGACGAGATCGTGCCCGGCATCACCGTGCATCATATCGGCGGCCACTCAAAGGGCCTGCAATGCGTGCGGGTGAAGACGCGGCGCGGCTATGTCGTGGTCTCCTCCGACGGCACGCATCTCTACAGCCATCTCGACGAGGGGCGCGTGTTCCCGATCACCTACAGTGTCGGCGACACGCTCGAAGGATACAGGACCATCAGGCGGCTGGCGTCCTCGCGCCATCACGTCATTCCCGGCCACGATCCGCTGGTCGGTGCGCTCTATCCGGCCGCGGCGCCGGGGCTCGAAAACTGGGTGATGCGCCTCGACGTCGATCCGGACGTGTAGGCGCGCCGCCTCCTCGCGCGAGGCGTTCAGCCGACCCCGAAATCGATCAGCGCGTCGCGGTGCAGATGCGCGGAGGCCTCGCTGAAGCAGCAGAATATGATGCGTTCGGGTGCGTCCTTGCGCGCGGAGATTTCGGAGATCACGGTGCCGGTCGCGATTCGCGACGCGCGTTCGGGCGGGAAGGCATAGACGCCGGTGGAGATGGCGGGGAAGGCGAGCGAGGCGAGGCTGTGATGCGCGGCAAGCGCGATCGCGTTGCGATAGCAGGCGGCGAGCAGCTGGTCCTCGTTGCGCTCCCCGCCGGACCAGACTGGGCCGACGGCGTGGATGACATGACGCGCCGGCAAGCGATAGCCGGCCGTGATCTTGGCCTCGCCGGTCTCGCAGCCGCCGAGCGCGCGGCATTCGGTCAGCAGATCCGGTCCGGCGGCGCGATGGATCGCCCCGTCCACGCCGCCGCCGCCGAGCAGCGAACGGTTGGCGGCATTGACGATGGCGTGCACGTCGAGGCGGGTGATGTCGCCCAGCATGATGTCGAGCAGCGTCGGTCCGACCTCGATCGCATGAATGCGGCGCGGTTCTTTCATTTGTCCAGTCTAGAGCGTTTTCGAGCGAAGCGGGTACCGGTTCGCGTGAAGAAAACGCGTCAAGATAGAAAGCTGGAGCCCCTGCTTTGATTCCATCAAAGTAGGGAAGACTCTAGAGCACCGGCCCGACCATCGTCTTGACCGATTTGATGCTCCGCGGCCGGGGTCAGGCGCTCGCGGCGGTGGCTTCGGCGAGATCGAGCGTGCCGCGACGGCCGATATCGCCGAAATGCTCGTCGAGGAAACGCCGCGCCGCGCGGCGGCCGGCGCGGTGCAGCAGCGTGAAGAAGTCGTAATCGGTGTTGAGTTTGCTGCCGGCGCTCAGCTTCTTGCCGACGCCTTCGAGCACGATGCGGTGGACTTTGAAGCGCCGCCGGCTCCCGGCGATGCGGCCGGCATATTCCAGCGCGCGCAGCTCGGAATCGAGCGGCGCGTTGAACGTGATCTCGTTGACGCGGTGCAGGATGTCGCGCGAGGACGTCGGCGTCGTTTCGCGCGACAGCGGCGAAATCTGCACCACCAGAATGTCGTCGATGTCGTTGGCCTCGATCAGCGGCAGGATCGCCGGGTTTCCCGTGAAACCGCCGTCCCAATAGGGCTCGCCGTCGATCTCGACCGCGCGGAACAGCATCGGCAGGGCAGCCGACGCCATGATGACATCGGCGGTGATCTCCTCGCGGCGGAACACCCGCAGGCGGCCGGTGCGCACGTTGGTGGCCGAGATGAAGAGGTCGAGCTGCCTGCCCGCGCGGATGGCGTCGAAATCGACGAAGCGTCCGATCAGGTCCTTGAGCGGGTTGATGTTGAGCGGATTGAGGTCGTAGGGCGACAGGAAGCGCGACATGGCATCGACCATGAACTGCACCGGCGCCCCGTCCATCGGCAACAGCGACATCAGCCGCTCGACCACGGCGCGCTGCGGACCCGGCAGGTTGCCGCCGACGCTCGCCGCCCGCCAGAATTCGGCGAGCCGCGCCCGCGCCTCGAGCGCACCGCCGCGGGCGAGCCCGTCCGCCAGCATGACGGCATTGACCGCGCCGGCCGAGGTTCCCGACACGCCGGCAAAGGCCAGCCGCCCGTCTTCCAAAAGATAGTCGAGAACGCCCCAGGTATAGGCGCCGTGCGCCCCGCCGCCCTGGAGCGCGAGATTGACCTTCTTCCGGACCGGCCGCCGGAGGAGGCGATGGAGCATGGTTCGGTTCCCGTTCGGGTTATGGCTCGATTCCGTAAGGTAGGGGCGATTTGTTGCATTGCAACAATTACTTTGCTGCGCCGCGGCGGGAATAGGGCAAATTCCTTAACGGCCTTTGCCAAACCGGGATAAAGCCCTGATATGAGAGGAATGGCCCTGAGTGCATTCCCGACCCCCGATCACGACCACGACCGCTGCACGGCCGATGCGCTCGCCCATGCCGAGGCGCTGTGCGAGGCGCGGGCGCAGCGCCTCACCCCGATTCGCCGGCAGGTGCTGGCGGCGCTGCTGACGAGCCACCGGCCGCTCGGCGCCTACGAGATCATCGAACTGACCGGGCAGGAGGGGGCCCGGCCGGCCCCGATCACGATCTATCGCGCGCTCGATTTCCTGATGGAGAACGGCCTCGTTCACCGCATCGAGAGCCGCAACGCCTTCATCGCCTGCATCCACAATCACTCCACGGCGGATTTCGTGGTGTTCCTGATCTGCGAGCGCTGCGGGGCGGTCGGTGAAGTCTCGTCGGGAGCGATCGGCGAGACGCTGTCGAACGCGGCGCGGGCGGCCGGCTTCGCGCCCAAGGCGCCGGTGGTGGAGATTTCCGGCATCTGCGCCCATTGCCGCGGGGCCTGACCGGTCGCATGGCGCGCGCTACGGTTCCTTCGCCCTACACCGATGCCACGCGTCCGCTCGATGCGATGGGCACGGCGCTCGCCGTTCTTCTGTGCTTCAGCTGGGGATTCAATCAGGTCGCGATCAAGCTCGCCTTGCAGGACTTCCCGCCGATGATCCAGGCGGCGCTGCGCTCGGGCGGCGCGACCCTGCTGGTATGGATGTGGGTGCGGGCGCGCAACATCTCGCTGCGCATCGACGACGGCACGCTGTGGCCCGGCATTGCGGCCGGGCTTCTGTTCGGCATCGAGTTCATTTTCATCTTCAGCGGGCTGCAATACACGACCGCGACCCGCTCGGCGCTCTTCTTCTATACCGCGCCGTTCTGGGTGGTGATCGGCTCGCGGCTGTTCCTGCCGAGCGACCGGCTGCGTCCGCTGCATTGGCTCGGGCTTTGCCTTTCGTTCGCGGGCATGGGGGTGGCGTTCGGCTGGCCGGCGTCGTCGGGCAATCCGTCCGAGACGATCGGCGATATCCTGATCACGCTCGGCGCGGCGGCTTGGGCGGCGACCACGCTGCTCGTGAAAGCCTCGCGCCTCAACCGCGTCCCGCCGGAAAAGACCATGCTCTATCAGCTCGTGGTCTCGTTCTTCGTGCTGGTGCTGGCCGCGCTCGCCTTCGGCGAAACCATGACCGCGCTGCCGGGGCCGGTGGCGACCGGCGCGCTCCTCTACCAGACGGTCTGGGTGGTGAGCGTCACCTTCGTCATCTGGTTCATGCTGGTGGTGCGCTATTCGGCGAGCCGGCTTTCGGCCTTCACGTTTCTCGCGCCGCTGTTCGGGGTGACGGCCGGCCATCTGGTGATGGGCGATCCGGTCACGCCGGCCTTTGCGCTCGCGGTCGTGCTGGTCGTGGGCGGCCTTATTCTCGTGAACCGGCCGGGCTAGACATGCTCCCCCGAAGCGCTCCGGCAGCGTAGAATGACATCATGAGCGAACCCGATCTGTCCCTGTCCGGCGCACCGGCGCCAAGGCACCGCAGCGTCGCCGTCGATGTAGGCGGCGTCGTCGTCGGCGGGGCTGCGCCCATCGTCGTGCAGTCGATGACCAATACCGACACCGCCGACGTCGAGGCGACCGCGCGGCAGGTGGCCGCGCTCGCTCGCGCGGGTTCCGAGATCGTGCGCATCACCGTCGACCGCGACGAGGCGGCCGCCGCCGTGCCGCATATCCGCGAGCGTCTCCTGAAGACGGGCGTGAGCGTGCCGCTGGTCGGCGACTTCCATTATATCGGCCACAAGCTGCTCGCCGACCATCCGGCCTGCGCGCAGGCGCTCGACAAATATCGTATCAATCCCGGCAATGTCGGCTTCAAGGACAAGAAGGACCGGCAGTTCGCGGCCATCATCGAGACCGCCCTGCGTCACGGCAAGCCGGTGCGCATCGGCGCCAACTGGGGCTCGCTCGACCAGGAACTCCTCACTCATCTGATGGACGAGAATGCAAAGAGCGCGCAGCCGCAGGACGCGCGCGCCATCACGCGCGAGGCCATGGTGCAGTCGGCGCTGCTCTCCGCGCAGCGTGCGCAGGAGATCGGCCTGCCGCAGAACCGCATCATCCTCTCGGCCAAGGTCTCAGCGGTGCAGGACCTGATCGCGGTCTATGCCGAGCTTGCGCGCCGCTCCGACTACGCGCTGCATCTGGGTCTCACCGAGGCGGGCATGGGCAGCAAGGGCATCGTCGCCTCGTCGGCGGCGCTCGGCGTTCTCCTGCAGAGCGGCATCGGCGACACGATCCGCATCTCGCTCACGCCCGAGCCGGGCGGCGACCGCACGCTCGAGGTCAAGGTCGCGCAGGAACTCTTGCAGACCATGGGCTTCCGCACCTTCGTGCCGCTGGTCGCGGCCTGCCCGGGCTGCGGCCGCACCACCTCGACCACGTTCCAGGAGCTGGCGCGCGATATCCAGAGCTTCATCCACGACTCGATGCCGGACTGGAAGAAGCGCTATCCGGGCGTGGAGACGCTCAATGTCGCGGTGATGGGCTGCATCGTGAACGGCCCGGGCGAGAGCAAGCACGCCGACATCGGCATCTCGCTGCCCGGCACCGGCGAGGCGCCGGCCGCGCCGGTCTTCATCGACGGACGGAAAGCGGCGACGCTGCGCGGGCCGACGGTTGCTGCCGACTTCAAGGCGATGGTGATCGATTACATCGAGCGGCGGTTCGGCGCGGGCGGGGGACGGACGGCGGCGGAGTGATCCTCTTCTTCACCTCTCCCCGCTTACGGGGAGAGGTCGACGCGCGAAGCGCGGCGGGTGAGGGGCGCAGTCATATCGAATATGTTTCCTGCACGGCATTCCGCTTTGCTCCATGCGGGCTACGGTCATCGGCTTCTTCCGGCCTCATGGTGAGGAGCGTCGCGTAGCGACGCATCTCGAGCCATGGGCTGCCCATCCTTCGAGACGCCGCGCGGAGTTTATCATCGGGCTGCGCTTCGCGCGGATCCGTTGGCGCCCTCCTCAGGATGAGGCGGAGAAAGGTTGTAGCGCGGATCGGGCATATTGCCGCCGCTTTCGCGTGTCCCCATATTCGCCGCATGAGCAACGAGCCCGACCGTCCCCGTGCCGAGCAGCCGCGCCATGAGCCGGAGATCATCCCGCCGGGCGAACAGGCGCGCGGGCGCGGCGGCTTCGAGAGCATCTTCATCCATGTCGAGGAAGGCCCCGACGGCATCCGGCGCATGTCGCTGAAGCGGCCGGGACCGTTCAGCATCGTGCTGATCCTGCTCGGCATCGGGCTTGCGGTGGCGCTCTTTTTCGTCGTGCTGTCGGCCGTGGTGCTGCTGTGGATTCCCGTCCTCATCGCCGGCATCCTGTTCGCGATGTTCTCCAGCGCCGGCCGGCAATATTGGTCGCGCCTCCAGGACTGGTGGCGCGGCGGGCGGTAAAATTCCCCGACGCACGCAGCGCGATCCGCGATGGCGCGAGACAGGGCACGGAACGAATACCGGCGACGAACGCAAGCGCGGCGGACGCGAGGTTCGCACCCGCGAGGCCCGGCACCAACCTCTCTCCTCATCCTGAGGAGCCGCGCCAACGGGTCCGCGCGAAGCGCGGCCCGATGATAAACTCCGCGCGACGTCTCGAAGGATGCGGCCGCATGCGCGCCCGCATCTGCAGTGCTGTGGCTTCATGGCCATGACCTTATGACCGTGGCCTCATCATTGGGGCCTCATGGTTCGAGACGCGCCGCAAGCGGCGCCCCTCACCATGAGGATCGGGAAAGAAGGTGTGCTGGAGAAACTCAGCATTGTCATCCCGGACGCGTGTCAGCGCGAGCCGGGATCGTTCTCGTCTGCCCCGCGGAGAGCGATCCCGGGTCTGCGGCGCACCGTTGCACGCTGCGCCGCGCCCGGGATGACGCAGGACGTTGTCGTTATCCCCGCGCCCGCGCTTGTCGCGGGCATCCCGCCTGGGAGGGCCATTGCGCTCCTGATCGGGATGGCCGCAACGGGCCCGGCCATGACGACGGAGAAGAAAGCATCACCAAGATTTTTTCCTGCCGGTCCTCCCATCGCCTTAGTGCTGCCACGATCTAGGATTATTTTCCTTGTCATCCTGTTCCCCGCAAGGGCGTCTGATCAGCGTCATGAGACGCGGAGCAGGAGGCGGTGGTCGCGGCAGGGCGCAGGACGTACGCCCGCGCCGCGGAGGCCCAAGCTGCGATGATCCGGCCCACCGGCCGTGGGTCACCAGCGGAGGATACCAAGTTGGCCGCCCTCGCCAGGGCGTCTGTCCTCCGGGGTTGTCGCAGAGCAAGCCTTCAAACACCGCGCGCGGAACGCCGGAGATTTCGGCTTTCCGTGGTGACCATGCTCGTGTGCTTCTTCGCTTTCGCACACGGGGCCGCGGGCAGGCTGAGAGCCCGGCGTTCCGCGCGCCCTTGCACATCGGGCTTGCCCGATGTGCAACATCGCTTTTGCACATCGCATGTATGCGATGTGCAACACGAAAAGGGCAGCGGATCTGGAACTGAAGGCGCGCCCGCGCCCGCCAAACAATAGGGCCGGCGCAGCTTTGGCTAATTCATTGCTGCGGGGATCAGGCGTGCCGCAACGCTTCGATCGGATCGAGACGCGAGGCGCGCAGCGCCGGATACCAGCCGAAGAACACGCCGACGAGGCCGGAGAACGCCACCGCCAGCAGCACCGCTTCCGGCTGGATCAGCAGCGGCCAGCCGGCGAAGGTGGAGATGATGTAGGCGACCGCGACCCCGATGACGACGCCGACCGCCCCGCCGATCCCCGCCAGTCCCGCCGCCTCGAACAGGAATTGCCGCAGAATATCTTTGGGCCGCGCGCCGACCGCGAGCCGCAGCCCGATCTCGCGCGTGCGCTCGGTCACCGAGACCAGCATGATGTTCATGATGCCGATGCCGCCGACCGCGAGCGACACGCCGGCCACCGCGGCCAGCAGCACGGCCAGCGTGCTCGCACTTGCCTCGCGGGTCGCCGCAATGTCGGCAAGATTGCGGATCGAGAAATCGTCGTCCTGGCCTGGCTGGATACGGTGGCGCTGGCGCAGCAGCGCCTTCACCTCGTCCTCGGTCTGCGTCAGGCTTTCGCCCTCGCGCACCTTGACATAGATCGCGCCCACCGCGCGGGCGTTGGCGAGATTGCGGCCGAGCACGCGCTGGCGCGCGGTGTTGAGCGGCACGAACACGACGTCGTCCTGGTCCTGTCCCCAGGTCGATTGTCCCTTGCGCCCCATGACGCCGATCACGCGGAACGGCACGTTGCGGATGCGCAATTCCTGATCGACCGGGTCGAGCCCGCCATAAAGGTTGCGCGCCACGGTCTGGCCGAGCAGCGCCACTTGCGCGCCGCGCGCGATCTCTTCCGGCGTGAACTCGCGGCCGTGCTCGACCTCCCATTCGCGCGCCTCGAACCAGCCGGCATCGATGCCGAAGATGAGCGTCGACCAGTTGACGCCGCTCGCGATCAGTTGCGCGGTTCCGCGCATATAGGGTGACGTCACCTGCACGCCCGACACCTCGGCGGCGATCGCGACGGAATCGTCATCGGTCAAGGTGGAGGCGGCGCCGCTGCCCAGCCGCACGCCGCCCTGCGTGACATTGCCCGGCATGACGACGAGCAGGTTCGCGCCGAGGCTTCTGATCTGGGCCACCACCTGCTCGCGCGCGCCGCCGCCGACAGCGACCATGGCGATCACCGCCGCGACCCCGATGATAATGCCGAGCATGGTGAGCGCGCTGCGCAGCTTGTTGAGGCGCAGGGCGTCGGTGGCGGAAATGGCGGCGTCGCTCAGTTTCACGGTTGCGCTCCGGCATGGTCGCGGGCGTGCGCCGCGCGCAGGGCCGCAAGGTCGGCCGCCGCGTCGGCCGGGGCCTGCTGCGTATCGCTTTGCACCCGGCCGTCGAGGAAGCGGATCACGCGTCCTGCATAATGGGCGATATTGGCTTCGTGGGTGACGATGAGAACCGTGGTGCCTTCGCGGTTGAGCTGCTGGAACAGCGCCATGATCTCGATCGATGTCCGGCTGTCGAGCGCGCCGGTCGGCTCGTCGGCGAGCAGCACTTTCGGTCTGTTGACGATCGCGCGTGCAATCGCCACGCGCTGCTGCTGTCCGCCGGATAACTGCGTGGGTCGGTGGTGCATCCGTTCGCCAAGACCGACGCGGCGCAGCGCCGTCGCCGCCAGTTCGTCGCGGCGGGCGCGGTCAATGTCGGCATAGATCAGCGGCAACTCGACATTGTTGAGCGCATCGAGTCGGTCGAGCAGGTGAAACTGCTGGAAGACGAAACCCATCTTGTGGCTGCGAATCGCGGCGAGCGCATCGCTGTCGAGCGCCGATACCAGCTCGCCTTGAAACCGGTAGGTCCCCGAGGTCGGGCGGTCGAGACAGCCGATCACGTTCATGAAGGTCGATTTGCCCGAGCCCGAAGGACCCATGACCGCGACGAATTCGCCGTCGTTGATCGCGAGCGAGACGTCGGCCAGCGCCTTCACGGTTTCCGAACCGAGCGAATAGTGACGGGTGAGATGCTCGGTTTCGATCAGCGCCATGGTCGCCTCGCCCGACCTCTCGCGCGCTCAGAAGCCGAAGCGCGGGCTGCGCGTCGTGCCGCCGGCGCGCTGTCCGCCGCCGATGATGACTTCGCGACCGGCTTCGAGGCCGGAGAGAATTTCGGTCATCACACCGTCGGTCGCGCCCACGCGCACGGTGAGGCCCTGCGCGGTGCCGCCGCGTCCGGGAACGAAAAGGCGCGCGATCTGTCCGGCCTGACCCTGCGCGGCGTCGGTCGCAAAGCGCTTGCGGATTTCCTCGAACAGCGGGCGCTGCTTTTCGTCGAGCACGCCGGCGATGCGCTCCTCGAATTCGCGGCGCAAAGTGCGGGCGCGCTCGCGACGGTCGGTCTGCGAAGCGCCTTCGGCGGCGCTCGCTGCGAAACTCTTACGCAAGTCGGAGAGGGCGGCCTCCAGCTCCCTGCTCTGGGCGGCGGCGAGCTTGAGCTCGGTCTTGATCGCCTCTGCGAATTCCGTCAGGCGGGCGGTTGCCGTATTGCCGGCGCGTGGAGCGGCATTCTCGGCGGGTGCCGTGCCGATCGCGAGATCGGTCGCCGGCGGGCGCCAGCGCAGGGCGGCGTTGGGCACGCGGATCACGTTCTCGCGCCGGTCGGTTTCCACGCGCAGGCTTGCCGTCATGCCGGGCAGCAATTCGAGTCGCGGATTCTCGATCGAGATGATGGCGGTGTAGATCACGACGTTCTGCACCGTCTGCGAGCCGAGCCGCACCTGCTTGACGTTGCCCTCGAACGTGCGGCCGGGAAAGGCATTGACGGTGAAGACCGTCCGCTGGCCGGCCTGGATGCGGCCGACATCGGTCTCGTCGATATTGGCGGCGATCTCCATGTGGCGCAGGTCGTCGGCGATGCGGAACAGCTCGGGCGCCTGCAGGGACGCGGCGACCGTCTGCCCCAGTTCGACGTTGCGCTGCACGACGACGCCGGAGACCGGCGACTTGATCTCGGTGTTGCGCAGGTCGACCTCGATCTGGCGGACGGAGGCCTCGCGTTGCGCGATCTGCGCCTTTACCGCTTCGAGATTGGCTTCGGCCACCTGCAGGTCGGCGGCGAGGCCGGCGAGCGAGGCCTTGGCGGAGAGCACCTGCGCGCGCGCGGAATTAAGGGCTGCTTCCTGCGCGTCGCGGGTCGTGCGCGCGGTGTCGTAGGTCTGCTGGGCGGCGAAGCCGCGCGAGCGCAATTCGCTCTGGCGCTGGAAGATGCGTTCGGTATCGGCGAGCAGCGCCTCGTTGCGTGCGACCTGCGCTTCGGCGTCGGCGATCGCGGCGCGCGCCTTGTCGGTGTCGGCGCGCACCTTGGCGATCATGCCTTCCTGCACCTGCCGGTTGGCGCGCATCTGCGCGAGATCGGCGCGGGCGGCGTCGAGGCGGGCGCGGATCTGGTCGGAATTGAGCCGCGCGACCACCTGCCCGGCCTTCACGGTGGAATTGAAATCGGCCAGGATTTCGACCACCTGCCCGGACAATTGCGAGCCTACGATGACGGTGGTGATCGGATTGATGGTGCCGGTGGCGCTGACGGTCGCGAGGATTTCGCCGCGATCCGCCTTCGCAAGCCGGTACGAATCCTCGGCCGGCGCGCCGTTCGAATAGAAATAGAAGATGGCGGCGATGGCTGCGATGGCGAATGCAGCGATGATCAAGAGGCGGCGTATTGGCACAGCCCGGTTCCTTCACGATGTCATTTAGTGGGCGCCGGGGCGTCCGTCACGTTACCTTTTGGATAGCTTGCGCATCAGGGTTAAGGCAAAAGCATGGCTGTCCCGCGCCATACCGACCATTAACGCTCCCGCTCGGCGACGTAGCGGGCGGCCTGCTGCAGGCAGGCTGCGCGTGTCCCGAAAACCGACAAAGCGGCTTGCGCGCGGTCGACGAGGTCGGCAAGCCGCGCCCGCGCCGGCGCGATGCCGAGCAGGCCCACGAGGGTTGCCTTGCCGGCCGCGGCATCCTTGCCGGTCGCCTTGCCGAGCGCGGCGGCGTCACCTTCGATATCGAGCAGGTCGTCGGCGATCTGGAAGGCGGCGCCGAGCGCCTCGCCGTAATCGGCGAGCGCCTTGTGCTCGTGCGCCGACGCGTTGCCGAGAATGGCGCCCGCGATGCACGCGAAGCGCAGCAGGGCGCCGGTCTTCATGCGCTGCAATTCGACGATGCCGCGTTCGTCGGGGACGCTTTCGCCGAAGCGGCCTTCGGCCGCAAGGTCGAGCATCTGTCCGCCGGCCATCCCGCCGAGACCGGACGCGCGCGCGAGCGCGCCGGTCAGCGCGACGCGCACGGCCGGATCGGGATGGACCTGCGGCCGGCTGAGAATGTCGAAAGCGAACGTGAGCAGGCTGTCGCCGGCGAGAATGGCGGTTGCCTCGTCGAAGGCGATGTGGGTCGTCGGCCGGCCGCGCCGCATCGCGTCGTCGTCCATCGCCGGCAGGTCGTCATGCACAAGCGAGTAGCAGTGCACGCATTCGAGCGCGGCGCCGGCCATGGCGGCCTGCTGCGGCGGCACCGAAAACAGCGCGGCGCTCTCGATCACGAGAAACGGGCGCAGCCTTTTGCCGCCGGCGAGCGCGGCGTGGCGCATGGCCTCGATCAGCCGGCGCGGGCGCATGATCTCGCCGGGCTCGGCGCGATCGGCGAGCAGCGTTGCCAGAAGCTCTTCGGTCGCCGCGGCGGCGGTGCCCAGACGCGCGGTAAAGAGGGCGGGATCGGGACGCTCGGTCATCGGACAGGGCACCGCAAGGGCATCGGAGAGTGCGCCCGGCGACAGGCCGTCGCAGGACGGGGTCAGCGCCGCTTTTAGCGGATTTGGCCTCAACATGGCGACGTTTTCCGGCGATAGTCCGGCATGTCTGATGCGCCCGCCGCCCCGCCGCCGCAGGACGACAAGCTTTTCGTGCCGTCCGGGCCGACCGCCCCGCCGGTCGAGCCGAGTGCTGCCGACATGCCCGTATCGTCCGCCCTCTTCCGCCGCCCGCCGCATCTGCGCGCCGTCCTGCGCGCGGGGCTCTATGCGCTCGTCGTCGCGCTGCTGCTGCCGTATCTGCTGGTGCCGCTCTATGCGTTCGTGACCCCGCCCTCGACGCCGATGCTGTGGCGCTATCTCACCGGCCAGCGGGTGGTGCGCACGGTGGTCGCGCTCGAAGAGGTCGCCTCGGCGATTCCTCTGGCCGTGATCGCGGCCGAGGATCAGCGTTTCTGCGAGCATGGCGGTGTCGACTGGGCCGGACTCTGGCAGGCGATCGAGGAAGCCGAGGACGTCGAGGACCTGCGCGGCGGCTCCACCCTCACCCAGCAGACGGTGAAGAACCTCTTCCTGTGGCAGGGGCGCAGCTACCTGCGCAAGGCGCTGGAATTTCCGCTCAGCCTGTGGGCCGATCTCGTGCTCTCGAAGCCGCGCGTCATGGAGCTTTATCTCAATGTCGCGGAATGGGGGCCGGCCGGCGAGTTCGGCGTGGATGCCGGCGCCCGCCGGGCCTTCGGCCGCCCGGCGAGCCGGGTCGGGGCGGGCGAGGCCGCGGTCCTGGCGGCGGTGCTGCCCAATCCGCGCCTGCGCAATGCGCGCAGCCCGGGCCCCGGCGTGCGGCGGCTGGCCGGCATTTACGAGCGCCGGGCGGCGACCCTCGGACCGCTGGCGGCGTGCCTGCCCCGAACACGCGGCCCCTAGCCTTGGACGGAGCCTTGCTCTATAAGCCCGGCAATCCCCGATCGCACGGATCCGTCCGCGGACCGATAATTTCCTCAAGGAGCTCAGTATTATGGCTGTCCCCAAACGAAAGACCTCGCCGTCGCGCCGCGGCATGCGCCGGTCCGCCGATGCGCTCAAGCAGCCGACCTATGTCGAGGACAAGGATTCGGGAGAGCTGCGCCGGCCGCACCATGTCGACCTGAAGACCGGCATGTATAAGGGCCGTCAGGTTCTGAAGGCCCAGGCGGAAAGCTGACGGCTTCGCAAACCGGAGCCGGAGTGGAAGGACCACATCCATGTATCTGATCGGTTTTCCGCTCCTGCTCATCCCCCTCGCGATCTACAACATCATCGCCTACCTGTTCGGGCTCGGATTCAGCGACACCGTATTCAAGATTCCGATGCTGTCGCGCGCCACGCTCGACGTCTCGACCGGCGACCTGCTGATCATCTTCTCGATCTTCCTGTTGTTCCTCGAAATTCTCAAGGCGACCCGGATCGGCACCAAGTCGATCGTGGACCATATCCTGTCGTTTGTTGTGTTCATCGCCATGGTCGGCGAGTTCATGATCCTCCAGCGCGCGGCGACCTCGACGTTCCTGCTGCTCGTCGTCATTGCGTTCGTCGACGTGGTCGGAGGCTTCTCGGTGTCCATCCGCACCGCCCAGCGCGACATCGGCCTCGACGGTATCGACCGCCTGAGCAACAATTGACCCTGTCGCGTTCGCGCGACACACCGGGGCATTGTCCGAAGCCGATCCGATGACACGCGACTTTCACCGGCCCGGCCGTTCGGCTGTCTATGCCTGCGACGGTATGGTGGCGACATCGCACCCGCTCGCTTCGCTGGCGGCGGTCGAAACGCTGCGCGCCGGCGGCAGCGCGGCGGATGCGGCGGTCGCCGCGGTCGCGCTTCTCAGCGTGATCGAGCCGCACATGACGGGCATCGGCGGCGACTGCTTCTGCCTCGTCGCGCAGCCCGGCCGTCCGGTCTGGGGCTATAACGGGTCCGGCCGTTCCGGCGCCGCCATGAGCCTCGAGCGGATGCAGGCCGAAGGCCTGGCCGGAGCGATCCCCGAAGATTCCATCCATGCGGTGACGGTGCCGGGCGCGATCGATGCCTGGGACGCGCTGCTGCGCGCGCACGGGCGGCTCGGCCTCGAAAGGGCGCTGGCGCCCGCGGTCCGCGCCGCGCAAGACGGCTACGCGGTGGCCCCGCGCATCGCGCATGACTGGCGTCTGGCCGCCGACCGTCTGCGCCGCGATCCCGCCGCAGCGCGCCATTTCCTTCCCTCGGGACCGGCGCCGGGCGAAGGCGACGTGGTGCGCCTGCCGGCGCTGGCGGCAACGCTTTCGCGCATCGCGCGCGAGGGCCGGGACGCATTCTACAGCGGCGAGGTGGCCGCCGATCTTGTCGGCACGGTGCGTACACGCGGCGGTCTGCTCACGGAGGATGATCTGGCCGCCCATCATGGCGAAGCCGTCGATCCGATCTCGACGAACTATCGCGGCCTCGACATCGTCGAGTTGCCGCCGAACGGCCAGGGACTTGCGGCGCTCCTGCTGCTCAATATCCTGCAGCAATTCGACATGTCGTCGCTCGATCCGGCCGGCGCCGAACGGCTGCACATCCTGCTCGAAGCCGGCCGGATGGCGTATGCGGTGCGCAATACGCACCTCGCCGAACCTTCCGCCATGCGCGCTTCCGTTCCGGCGTTGCTCGACCGCGCCTTCGCCGCAGAGCTTGCCGACCGCCTCGATCCGTTCCGCCGCGTCGCGGTTCCGCCGGCGCCGGGACCGCGCGGCGACACGACGCTTGTGACGGTGGTCGACCGCGACCGGCAGGCCGTCGCCCTCATCAATTCCCTGTTCGTGCCGTTCGGCGCCGCAATCGCCACGGAGAAGACCGGGATCATGCTGCACAACCGGGGCATGAGCTTCGCGCTCGATCCGGGCCATCCCAATTGCGCCGGTCCGCGCAAGCGTCCGATGCATACGATCATTCCCGCGCTCGCCCTGCGCGACGGCCGGTGCGAAATGGCGTTCGGCGTCATGGGCGGCTCGTATCAGGCCATGGGCCACGCCCATTTCATCTCCAATCTCGTCGATCACGGACTTGATCTGCAGGCCGCCATCGACATGCCGCGGGTATTTTTCGAGGGCGAGACGACGGTGGTCGAGCGCGGCGTTTCCGCCGACGCGATCGCGGGTCTGCGCGACCGCGGCCACGACGTCACTCTGCGCGCATTGCCGCTCGGCGCCGCGCAGGCCGTCCGGATCGACTGGGAGCGCGGCGTCCTGATCGGGGCATCCGACGGGCGCAAGGATGGTTGCGCGCTTGGTTACTGAAGGGTGACCGTCGCCTAGAGCGATTTAAGAGGCGTCTTGCGCATTGCCGGATGGGACGCGGCCGCCTGATAGAGACCGCTGGCTTCCCGGGGATCGAGGCGGCGGCGTTCGCGGGTCTGCGGCGCGCCGTTCGCCGTCGCAATCAGATGCGCCAGATAGGGAGCAAAAGGACGCGAAACCTGTGCTTTGCCGTGCCGAAACGTATCGCTCCGGGCGCGGCTCGCGGGTTCGACCGGCACAAGGGCGCGTTGTCCGGTGGTCTGGCCGGGTCTGACGCCATGGACCTGGGCCAAAAACCGGTTGACGCCGGCGGGTCCGATCGTCGACATGTCGATTCTCCCTGTGCCGATTTGGGACATTCCGTCCTCTGGCAGGAAGAACCTCGCAAGCAGCGTGCCGGCCGCCGGCACGGAGACGACCGTTAGAATAACGGGCCGCCATTTCTCAGAATTTTTAGGTTTGTGCGGTAAGTTTAAACAACAGAACTGCCCTCTTGTCGGTACGGCGGGCGACACAATTGTGCCGAAAGGGTTCAGCGTGGAAGGCAAGCAAACTCCGTTACGCCGTCCCAAGCGCGAATTTGTGGATGGCGCGCAGCCCTGCGTGGTCGGAGCGACCGAAGCGCCCGACGGCGCGGCGGTGGAACGCATCGACATCGCGGAAATCGTCCAGTCCCTCGGCGATGCGCTTTATGAATGGCGGCTGGACAGCGACCGGCTGATCTGGAGCGCGAACGCGCCGCAGGTGCTCGGCCTGCGCGACGTCTCTCTGATCGCCAACGGGCGCGCCTATGCCAACCTGCTCGATCCCGGCAATGTCGAGACGCGTTTCGACGCGGTGATGCACGGCCAGCGCAAGGACGAGGGCGCGGGCGTTCCCTACCAGATCCAATATTGCCTGCGCGCGGCGCCGCGCGCCGAAAAGACCTGGATCGAGGATACCGGACGCTGGTATGCGGGACCCGATGGCCGGCCGCTGCGGGCGCATGGCATCATCCGCGTCATCAACGAACGTTATGCGCGCGAGCAGGAGCTCGCCTATCTGTCGCAATTCGACGGTCAGACCGGCGAGATCAACCGCAGCCATCTTGCGAAGATTCTCGAACAGACGCTGCAGGAATCGATCCGCGGGCGCACCTCCTGCGGCTTCCTGCTGGTCGCCATCGACAATCTCGGCCGCATCAACGAAGCCTATGGCTACGACATCGCCGACGAGGTGATCGGCGCCGTCGCGAAGCGCCTGCGCAGCAAGATGCGCGGCGAGGACTGCCTCGGCCGCTTCTCGGGCAACAAGTTCGGCATCATCCTGCGCAACTGCTCTCCGGACGATCTGCTGATCGCCGCCGACCGCTTTCTGGCCGGCGTGCGCGACGAGGTGATGGCCACGTCGGTCGGCCCCGTTGCCGTGACCACGACGATGGGCGGTGTCACCGCGCCGCGCCATGCGCGCACCGTGCACGAAATTCTCTCCCGCGCGCAGGAGACGCTCGACCGCGCCAAGGCCAAGCGGCCCGGCTCGTTCTTCGCCTATCAGCCGAGCATCGAACGCGAGGCCCAGCGCCGCGAGAACGTGCGCTCGACCGAAGAGATCGTCACCGCGCTCAACGAGCGCCGGATCCTGCTCGCCTACGAGCCGGTGGTCGATACGCAGACCCGCGAGACGGCGTTCTACGAATGCCTCATGCGGATCCAGCGCGCCGACGGCACGATCGTTCCGGCGTCCGCGGTCATCCCGGTGGCGGAGCAGCTCGGTCTCGTGCGTCTTCTCGACCATCGCGTGTTCGAGCTGACCGTGCAGGAATTGGCGGCCAATCCGGCGCTCAGGCTGAGCTTCAACGTCTCGCCGGCCTCGACCATCGATCCGGACTGGTGGGTCCGGCTCGGGTCGCTATTGCGCGCCCATCCGGACGTCGCGCCGCGCATGACGGTCGAGATCACCGAGATGGCCGCGATCCACGATATCGACGATACCCGCGGCTTCGTGACGCGGGTCAAGGATGCGGGCTGCCGCATTGCCATCGACGATTTCGGCGCCGGCTACACTTCGTTCCGCAATCTGCGCAAGCTCGGCGTCGATATCGTCAAGATCGACGGCTCGTTCGTACAGAACCTCACGCGCTCTGAGGACGACCGCACCTTCGTGCGCACTCTGGTCGACCTCGGCCGTCGGCTCGGGCTCGAAACGATCGCTGAGTGGGTGCAGGACGAGCAGTCGGCATCGATCCTGTCGGCCTGGGGCTGCCATTACCTGCAGGGCGCGCTGATCGGCAAAGCCCATATCGAGCGGCCGTGGGTTACGGCCCTGCCGCAGGATTCCGCGCGCGCGGCAACCGCCTGAGCGACAGGCGTGCGCGGCGGCCGTCCGCTTACGGCTTGTCCTTGGTCGTCATCTGGTCGAGACGCCGCTGCATCTCTTCCAGTTGACGTTTCATGGCATCGATGTCGCCCGTGGCTTCGGCCGGCTTTGCCGCCGCGCCCTCGCGTTCGTCCTTGCGGGCGAACGGGCTGAACATGCCGAATGCCTTCTCGAACATCTCCATGTTGCGCCGGACCTGGTCCTCGATCGGACCGAATGCGCCGACGCCGAAGGCCTGCGACATCTGCTGGCGGAATTTTTCCTGTTCCTTGGTTAGTGATTCCAGCGACACTTCAAGATAGCGGGGAACCAGCATCTGCATGCTGTCGCCGTAGAAGCGGATGAGCTGCCGCAGGAAATTGATCGGAAGAAGGTTCTGGGTGCCTTCCTTGTTTTCCTGTTCGAAGATGATCTGCGCCAGCACAGCGCGGGTGATGTCTTCGCCGGTCTTGGCGTCGTAGACGACGAAATCCTCGCCGCTCTTGACCATGGTCGCCAAGTCTTCCAGCGTCACATAGGTACTGGTTCCAGTATTATAGAGGCGACGATTGGCGTATTTTTTGATCGTGATCGGTTCTTCAGCTTTTGTCATGAATTCCGCGATGGTTGGCGCCCGCCGGCGCGTAAGCAGGGGTCCCCGGAAAATAGGCGCTTTCTTCCGGTCCGGCCACCGTTTTATGCAAGCCCCATAGGCCCGCCCCGCGCCGGTCCTGCCGCCAATTTGCGCAGCCCATCGGCCGTGCTATCGAGGGGCCCACGGATCAGGGAGCATGGTCATGAAAGACGACATCGTTATCGTCGGCGCCGCGCGTACGCCGGTTGGTTCATTCAACGGATCGCTGGCCGGCCTGCCGGCACATGAGCTGGGTAAAGTGGCGATTCAGGAAGCGCTCAAGCGGGCCGGCGTCGCGCCTGCGGTGATCTCCGAAGTGATCATGGGGCAGATCCTCACCGCCGGCCAGGGCCAGAACCCGGCGCGACAGGCGTCGATCGGCGCCGGCATTCCGGTCGAGAGCCCGGCCTGGGGCGTCAATCAGCTCTGCGGCTCGGGCCTGCGTTCGGTGGCGCTCGGCTATCAGGCGATCCTCAACGGCGATTCCGAGATCGTCGTCGCCGGCGGACAGGAATCGATGAGCCAGGCTCCGCATTGTGCCCATCTGCGCGACGGCACGAAAATGGGCGACCTCAAGCTGATCGATACGATGATCAAGGACGGCCTGTGGGATGCCTTCAACGGCTATCACATGGGCAAC
>WBZO01000407.1_pt1 | contig 93566 bp, 88 predicted proteins | sample 5204261 | NCBI WGS metagenome assembly WBZO01 (sample SAMN12412400, study PRJNA552823) | activated sludge metagenome | isolation source: activated sludge from anammox sidestream of wastewater treatment plant... | place: USA: North Carolina | collected 2017-09 | reverse complement strand
AGCGGTGGTTAAGGCGACAGTTGCCAAGTTTCAATCCACGCACGCGTGAAGCGTGCGACACCTTTTGTTGCGTTCTGAAAACCACGTTTTTTAAGTTTCAATCCACGCACGCGTGAAGCGTGCGACTATTCATATCGGATGTAAGTGAGATGATAGCCTTGTTTCAATCCACGCACGCGTGAAGCGTGCGACATGTATCGAGGTAAAAAATATGGGGATGCAATCAAGTTTCAATCCACGCACGCGTGAAGCGTGCGACGAAGATCGAGGATATCATTCAGGAAAGCATACAAGTTTCAATCCACGCACGCGTGAAGCGTGCGACTTCTGGTTTGACGTGGATTCTATTTCTCTTTATGTTTCAATCCACGCACGCGTGAAGCGTGCGACATGTTATTAAGCTGTAATTATTAGGCATTTTGTTGTTTCAATCCACGCACGCGTGAAGCGTGCGACTCATCGTTATCTAATCCCTTCTCCTCAATAATCCCGTTTCAATCCACGCACGCGTGAAGCGTGCGACTGTTATTATTTTAAATGTTTAGTATAAAATGTTTTAACGACATATTTCCGCTTAGTAGCCTGAAAATTTTAATAATTGTTATCATTATCCGATATTATTATTAAACAATCAAATTTTCAAAGAGCTAACCTCCTTGGTGTTTTATGTATGCTTCAGTTAGCAGTCATAAAATTAGCGCATCTTCAATATTAAGACTTTTGCTTTTGCCAAAACTTTCAATTCGTCTTTGATAATTTGAACCGAGGTAATAAAACTTCAGGTTATCTTCCTCAGGTTTGTAAATAGATAACAACTCATTTTTAAGTATCTCCCATTGTGCGGGGTCTATAATACATTCAAAAACAGAATTCTGTGCTCGTATCCCAAAATCAAGGCAGGTTTTTGCAACCTTATTTAATCGTTTCTTCCCACTCTTTGTTGTTGTGGATACATCATAGCTAACTACGACCATCATAATTTAATTAAAAATTAAAAATGAAAAATTAAAAATTTAGAACAATTGATATTCATAAAATTATTTCAGATAAAATGGTGGATAATCTTCAATGTCTCCGCGAATATATCTTGCAAGCAATTGTGCCTGAATATGCGGCAACAATCCTATCGTCATCTTTTCTCCAAGAAACGGATGAGTTATCTCTTCCTGCTTTCTTTTTTGGTATGCTGATAGTAATTCTTTTCTTGCATTGTCAGACATTCTTACTTCACCAGATTCTCTGATTTCAAAATCTTTTATTGATACTTGTTTCAGATTAATCAAATTCAGCATTACTCTGTCACCCAAATATGCCCTGAACTCTTCCATAATGTCTAAAGCCAGAGAGGGTCTTCCTGATCTAAGCTGATGCAAAAATCCAACCTGCGGATCAAGACCTACTGTTTCAAGTGCGGAGCGTACATCGTTTGCAAGTATTGCATATAAAAAAGATAAAAGTGCATTTGCCGGATCGAGTGGCGGACGTTTTGATCTTTGCGTGAATAAAAAATCTTCTCGCTGAGAAGTTATCAAAGAAGACAGAACACCGAAATATGTATTTGCACATTCACCTTCATAACCACGCAGTTCATTTAATGTTTCTGCCTGCTTAATATTATTCAATCTTCGTCCGAGTGTTTCGGCTGCATCAACAACAGCATCAGGACAATTTTCCGGATGGTTGCGCTGATGACGAAGAAGGATGTATCTGTAATTAGAAACTTTTGCAGCGATAATTGGTTTTGCAATTTTTAATGATTCAAATTCATTATCTGAAATTGCGTACTGAGTTTTTCTTAATAAAACATTTCCTTTCTGTGCTCCATAAACTCTTGCAAGAAATTTACCGGTTTCTGTTAAGTAGCTTATGCCTACATTATTCTCTGCACAGAATGCCATTACTTGCGGAGTAAGTGGTTTGAAGCCGAAGCAAACAATATTTTCGATTGTATGTATCGGAGCCTGAAAAGCTTTCTTTGAAACTCCTTCATCATCAGTTACTTCTACAATAAATGTTTCTCGCTCTTTTCGAACAAAAGCTTTATCTGAAGTTATATAAAGTGTGTTTAGATGTTTTTTCATTTTTAGATTTAATAAAGATAACATCTTTTAATAAAGAAGTCATCTTTTCTTATTATGAATACAAATCTTTAATATAATTTTGCAATTTTCTTTTGTTCATTGCTTTCGGTTGACAGATAGATTGCAGTGAACAGTTTCTGCATTTTGAATTGTACTCAATCCTCGGAATTATTTTTTTATCTACAATCTCTCTAACTGCCTGAATAACTTGTAATGTTTGACTGCGAAGTTCCTCATCAATTGTTACCAAATTTCTTCTACGGATTTTGCCATAAAAGAAAGCTGCACTGGATATTTGTGTGTCTTGCATTTCTTCCAGGCAAAGCACCTGTGCACATAGTTGAACTTTATCGCTTATATCTTCTTTAGGTTCGCCCGCTTTGAATTCAACCGGAAAAATTTCTTTTCCTTTTGAAGTATGTTTGAATTCGACAACATCGCATCTTCCGACCAACCCGTATTTGAAAGAATGAATTCTAAGACCACGAACAGTTTTAATGTCACCTCTTGTTTCATAAGTATCGGTGTCAACTTTTTCGTGCAGAATTTCTCCGCGCACAGTAAACAGATTATCCTGCCAAACGTCATCCACGTGGATTAGACCGCATTGGCGCGGGCAGAAAATATAATGCTGCAAAGCACTGATCATTATAAAGTCATCTTCAGTGAACATAGATTATTTTCTACCTTTGTCAATCTTACGTTTTTGTTTTTCAGTTAAAGCTTTATAATTCTCCTTTGTTACAACCTTTCTTCCCGATTTTTTCTCAAGGTCCTTTCTTGCTTTTCCTGCAACACTTCCACCTTCTCTGGCTGCATTTTTATTAGGAACAAATCCATGAGCATTTTTAGTTCTCGCAATTTCAGTAGTAGAAGCTTCTCCAAGCATTGTAAAGATTAATTCCAAATCTGTCATATGGTCACGAAGATTTTCCTGTGCTTTAGTTAACCCTTTATGTTTTTTATAATCAGAAGGTGTGAATCCAAAAGTTGCTTTACTAATTTCAGCAGTAAGTATGGCGTATTCTAATCCTTCTTTGACACCACGCTTTTTCCATTCGTTAGTTAATTCATCTCTAACGAAAATCCCTCGAACACGTTTTTCAATCCATTCGTCTGAATAACCTTTAGCCTTGTATATCTCACGCATTCTGTGTTGAGCAAGTTCCGGATTTTCTATTTCTTCCAGGCGTTCATAGCCTACTTTTGCCAACCATATTTTAAATGGTTCTGCTTTGGGTGAAGGGACGGATTGAATCAATCTCAGTAATTGATTTACATCGGCAACATCAGTAAGGCGCATTTTATCATCGGAGGCTCTCATTTTCAAAGCGTTACAATTTGTAACGGTTTCATTTCCTTCGGCTTTAAGTCTCTTTTTTAAAACACGCCAATATACTTGCGGATTTGGACTATCAGTTAAAACTGCAATCACATCAACAATTGCAAAATACCACTTCTGTTCGGATTCGCTCCATTCAGAACGGATTTTTTTACTTTCAAAGAGTTTTATGTTGGGCATAATGTTACTCGTTTTGTTTATAACTCAACAATCTTAAATGTTTCGGGAAACGTTTTACCATCGAGATAAATTTCGTAATCTGAAAATTCTTTTGTGGAACACATATTTGATTATTTTTAATTCTAAAATACCTGGTAACCTTCATGATCTCTTTCAAGTAAAGGGAGTAAACCTTTCATGTAACCAAGAAAAGCTGGATCATAATCATATTGCCAAGCATACAGACCTGAATTTTCATAACCCTTAACGAAACCAATTGAAAGCATGTTGATTTTGTTTAACCATAATTGAACACTTTTCCTGTTTATTTCTTTTGGGCTAACTTTTATGTGGTTTTCAAGTCTTTTAACTAATTCCTTGTCAACAACAACTAACCTTGTATCTGAAGCAATAACTTTATAAAGATTTGCAACTTCGGGATAGTCCATTTCATCTTCCATTTTTATTAAGCGTTGATGTTTTTCATTTGTATCAGACATTAATTCTCTGCGTAAAGCATCCGTTATTAAATCAGCGGGCGAATCAGCTGCCACTCTGTTTTCTTCAAATAACTTTTCAAGAATCTGACTTGGTAATGTAAAAGCAGGATGGCGGTTATAAAGCGGAGATTGAATTTTGAAATCAATTAATGTTGCAATATAATCTTCATTGTTTCTTCTAACTCTACCACCGGTTTGAATTAGGTTTGCTATACCTGCTCGCTCACGAAATGCAGAGCGAAAAGAAAAATCAACACCTGCTTCCACGCAACTTGTTGATACCAATGTCCATTCTTGTACTCCAAAATGAAGACGTTGTTTTATTAATTCCAAAATCAATTCTCTGTGAACAGGTGCAAGTGCAGTTGAAAGATGTAAAACATCATGTCCAGATTTACGCATAGATTCAGCAAGAACTGCTGCAGACTGAACTGTATTCATTATAACAAGTCGTGGACCCGTTTTACTTTGTATCAAATCAATCAATCCTTTTTCGTCAAGCAAGGTATTATGGCGTAAAGGTGTTATCCGTTTTGTTTCTTGTTTAAGTGCTTCATTTCTTATTTCTTTTGGGATTAATTCCGGTAATTTTACAGTCAGATCCATCATATCTTTTAATTCCCAAAATCTTGGCAAAGAGCCTGAAGCAAAAACAAAATGACAACTCCATTTATCTGAAAATTCCTTTAACCATTTCCAAGTTTGTGGCCAAAGAAAATTCGGTATTGATGCATGAGTTTCGTCAATAAAAACACCACTTCCGGGTAGTTCATGGAGTTTACGAAGTTTAGATGGGTGATTGCTTGCTATTGTTTCAAAAAACTGAACAGCAGTTGTAACAATGATTGGAGCTTTCCATAATGTAGAAAATTGTCTTGTTTGTAATGTTTCAAAATCTGCCTGATGATGATGTTCTGCAACTACTTCATCTGCTTTTTCCCCAGGTAAAATGAGTGACTTCCTATAAATATCAACAGATTGTTTAATGATATTTGTGTATGGTAACACAACTATTATATGCCTTAAATTTTTTGTAATAGCTGTTTTTAATAAATGAGCCATGATTGCTGTTGTTTTTCCGGTTCCAACCGGACTATCGCAGGCATAAAAAGATGGAGTTGTGTCTGCCTCTTTGCAGGCATCATATATTTTTCTTCGTAATAAATTTCTTTCACTCTTTTCAGTGTCTTTTCCTAAGCCATTTATATAAATATCAAGAGCTTTTAACCTTTCTTTCCATTTTGCTTCAACCTTGGTAGAGGGATATTCTTGCCCATAATTATTTGCGGTATCACCATGATCTGCATCTACTAAACATGAAAGGGCAATACGCCGTGTCAATCCATTCCAATCAGAAGCTCTATCAATATGTTTATTAATATTCTCACAACCAGATTGAATGTGTTTTGAGAGATAATCTTTCAAATATTGTTCAGTTCGAGTTTCTAAATTTGGATCGCGAAGGAATAATTCTGCTTTTGATCGTTCTTGAGGTATAGATTGTAATCCTATGTGGTGGGCATAGACTATTAATGCTGATTCTACTAAATCATTATTAACTAAGTTTTTTGTGCCAGCATCTACATGATTAATGGGTAAACCTTTTCCACCACCTATAAAGAGTACTTTTTGGTTATCATCATCAAGCTTACCCAAATCGTGAAAAAGGGCAGCCGCACGTACAGCTTCAAATAAATACTCATAGTTACCTTTATAATAAGAAGCCAGATTTTTTATATTTTTCTCTGCTCTTCTTAATACTTCTGAAATATGTTTGTAGTAAGATTGAGCAGGTACAGGCGGATTCTTTCCTTTACTATGTGCTAGCCACTCGGTCATTTATATTTCTTTCATCAAATCTCTAATTGATTTCACTTTTTTCTTTAATTCATCAGGTACGTCCTTTTCAGTTGGTATTTTGTATTCTGCACGTGATGTTGATGGCTTCTCGGGTTCCTTTAGTTTAATTGGAGTTAATGCTGAGATGAGATCAAAATCAGAACAGGAACCGAGAGGAGAATTGTGTTCAATATACCATGCGTGCAGGATTTCAACTTGTGAACGAATATATGAAGCTGTATTTGTATAAGCATAAGGTATTACTTTTGTTAAAAGTTCAATATCCTGCATAGTACAACCAGTCTTGTAAGCTACTGCGGGATTTACAAAGAAGGGCATACAATACAAACCATGCTGTGCTATTCTATAGCTCAATGGAGCCATTCCTCTATCTTTGCCTTCTTCAACACCAGATTTATTCGTAGTAGTTAATCTTTCTATATTGATTGGAGCAATAGAAACCCCAAGACCAAATTGAACCACGCCAGTCTTAATACTTGTCGAGGAACCTTCTTCGAGAAATGTATTTCCAAATACACGTCCATCCCAAAATTTCTGTTTAAATTTTTCTTGATTATTTTTTAGTAACTCAATAATTTTTGTTCTATCCCGATCCCTTTTTTCTAGAATATCAAACCCATCATTGATTTTAAGTTTTTGAGCAATACTTTTCCATACCTCTCCATCTTTATCTTCTATTAAGTCGCGAAGTTTGCGTTTGAACGAAACAGGCGATATTTCACCTCTCTGATCATTCCTTTGGCGCGGATCGCTTTCTTTATCAGGATCTCCATTAGGATTAGAATTAATAACTTCAATGACCAACAAGCCTGTGGCACGATTAAAAATTTCTTTGTTTGTTTTATTTGACATAATGAACTCCATTAGATTTGTTAAAAAATATTTTAATTATTCTCATTATTTTATTTAAAAGTACTGTCAGAAACAGATTCTGCTTTACTTTCTGATCTTGATAAATATCCTAAAAGTATTTGCGCTCTTTCTGCACTGGAAGTCGATGAAGGTAAGTCTTTATTACTAAGCAAATCAGTAACCTTTCCAAGTTCACCTACGGCCCATCTTGCTAACTTCACTTTCTCTCCAGATTCTTTTCTTGTCCATGCTTGATAAACACCTAACCTTTTTGAAAGCATATCAAGTGCAGAGACGGGATTATCTAATGCAATCTGAAGATGTGAATTACCCAACAGTTGTGGGGGGATACTTCCTCCACGCACATTGTTACAATATTCAAAGTGAAGAGTATCTATCAATGATAAAAATCTACCAATATAGAAAAATGTGTCTTTCATATAGTTCTCCTTTTTAATTCCAAGTTTGAATAAATAAATAGATAAAATTGATATTGCTTTTAAAACAGTAAATCTTGCATCAAGATAAAAAACTGTAATCTCATTTTTATGGTCAGAATTGCCTAATCCTATAAGGAGAGATTGTGTTCTTTGAAGGGTAAGGTTAAGTAAGTTTTCAATTAAATACGTTTGCCTATTCTGTGTATCAAAGAAAATATCGTATATATCTCCTAAAGAAATTCCTGAGACAGAAGATGTATCTTGTCCAAATCTAATCCACTGTTTTTGAGTAATTTGAACAAGATCAGCAGGGAAAGGGCACCAAGGTGAAAGAAAAATTACCTTCGATTCATTGTTATTAAGAAATTGAGAAATTAATTCAGATTTACTCTGTTGTTTTGCAGTTTTTCTTTCAATTTCTTTTCTGAAAAATGGTAAAGAAAAATTGGGGTAATTTCTAGCAGCTTCACGCCATAGTTCATCAGCTTGTACTAATTGAGAAATTGTATAAATACGCTGCAAAGAAACCTGTGTGCGCCCTAAGTCTGCTTTTCGTAAAGCAATAATCCTTAAAAGATCATTAGCTTTAACAATTTCCTTTCCTTTTAACGCATCAACTACAACCTTTGCTGTTGCTTCATAATTGCTCTCACTAAAGTCATGCTGACTCACTCCACCTAATAAATAAGCTTTGTTAACATTGATATCTGGTTTGTTCTCAAGATATGCTATAAGTAAATCTCTCTTATCCATTAATCCTGGAACAAGACACCAAGTTTTCTCTTTTCTTGATTCCTCAGTAATCCAATTTAAAGAATCCTGAATTGTATTAGCTTCTTTTCTTCCAATTGGTATTATATCTGTGCTGATCTTTTTGTATCGGGTTTGACAAGGAGTTTGATCGTTTACTGAGAAAAGATAAGTCTCCCCTATTGGTAATTTTGGATTGGGAAATTTGTCATTTTCTAGAATTTGTTCTATGCCTGATAACGCGCTTATCCCAATAGTTACATTAGTTGTCTGTGCAGTTGAATCATCTTGCATTTTAAATAAGCATTCGCTGACAAAATTTTCAAACTTTTGGTTGGCAACACGAATGGAAAAATTTTCCCAGTCACTTACATCGAGCATTAAAGGTATCTCTGCAACATATTCTTGTTTTTTATTTTCCCATTTATTACCTATTAAAATATTCTCAATTAAGGAATAAGGAATATCGTTCTCTTTTTGCTTTAATTTAATTGACAAATCATAAATGAAATCATCTACTTTTGAAATCAAGAATCTTTTCATTAATTCTGCGAGTGCTTGATATTCTTTGTTATTTGTTTCAATAAAAGGTAGAAGATTTGTAACTCTCTCTTGTAGTCTATTCCACCAATTATTTTCTGAATCGGTAATATTTAATTCTCTATTCTCTCCAATTAATAATCTTCTTTTTTGATATTCATCTTTATTTAGATTATTTAATTTTTTTCTAATTTGATCATCTTTCCCTACTTTCCAAATTGGTTTTTGCAATTTCAGCATAGGAAAGCGATTATGATTTCCTTGACTTGTAGTCCATAATCTTGCGATATCATCTCTATTCCGAAATTCTATTCTGTCAACTTTACCTTCTTTATTTAATCCAACAATTAATCCATCTTTTCTCCCTGGCTCTTTAATATCTGGATGTCTTTTAGTAAGATTGATACCACATCTTTCCAGACTTTTATAAAGAACATATCCTTCATTCAACATATTCGAGTACCCCTTTCTTAATCCATACATCTTGTTTATATGATGGATCATATTTATTTGGCCCGCTGAAAACAGAAAAGAGCATTGAGGGAATTATTTGTTCGATAGATTCTTCAACTTTAGTTTCTTCACGGAATAACCCAACATAAGTTGGTGTAAATTCTTTCCATCCCAAACAAGGAACGTGATACCATTTTCCATTCCTCAGTCTTTTTATAAATTTATCTTGGAGTAAATGCAAATGATTTGTTGTAATTACATCATTGTTATTCGGCAGGTCTAGTTCTTCAACAATTCCATAAATTCGATAACAAACATTTGTAAGAATTGTAGCAAATAATTGAAAGTTATCAGTTCCACTTTTTCTTAAAGGTCCGTGATAATTATTTGTATAGCGGTGATAGTGAATTGGAGCGCATATTTCAACTTTCGTTGGTTTTATATATGCACTCTTAACTCGTGCAATTGATTCAAACATACCTTTTGCTGCTGAATATGTTGGAGCGGGATAGGAAATTGGCGTTGCCCCTGTATCCGGTCTTGTAAACATTGCTGCTGGTCCAGCAATTTCAAATTTAACTTCATAAGGTTTTGTTTTTTTTGACATAGTGTTTCCCTTTTAATTATATAAAATTAGTTTTAAATAATATCATAAGAATAAATTTTCTTCAAGATCATAACCAGATTTTCTGCATAACTATTTTTGCCAATCAGGATGAAACTTGCCAAGGTCATGAAGAAAACCAGCTAATTCTGCCCAATCCTTATTACCAAATTCTTCTGCAAATTTTCCAGTAAGTTTTGCAACGGCATCAAGATGAACTTTTAATAGGTGTGGTTCTTTCCAGTTCCCATCTTCCTTCAGTTTTACGTGTGCAATAAATCCTTTCTTCATAACCCGCCTTAAAAATTAATAAACTTTGTGAGTTTAAAAAGATGACTTTCAAAGAATGTTATTTTGATTTTTGAAGTAATAGAAAATTGATCCAATTCTGAAATTTATTTCAATAATTTCCTTTGTGGAAGCACTTTTAACTGTCCCGGCTAATGTCTGAATTGTAGATTTAAATGTAAAAATTATTCTTCATAATCTCTTTAAAATATTTATAACAGCATTTCATTGTCTATTTTTTTCTTTTCTTCTTTTTTTTCTTTAGTTGGTCTTTTTTCTCTTCAAACTCAGCAAAGAATTCTTTAATATTTACGTAAATCTTAGCAACAACATCTGAAGCTGTTTTTTTATCAAGCTCTTCTTCTGCAATGATCATTGCATTTGCAAGAAAATCATCTTTCTTGTTTTTGTTTTTTTCAAAGTAGGCAAGGTGTATTTCAAAAACCAGATCGTACGCCCAATTAAGTAAATCTTCTTCAATTTCTGTCGGTTCTTCTCCTTCAGTAATTTTATTAAATCTTTCCAGAAGATAACCATAAGCTTCAAGTGCTGGTCCGGCAAGCAATAAATATATTATTGCTCCTTCGGGCAGGAAATAAAATATATCATCAAAAGATGAAATCAATTCTTTTGTGAATATATCTAACTCAGGAATGTTATTATTAGGTAGATCTGTGATATTTAATTCTTCAAAATCAATCTCAATTGAATTGAACCAACTAACTTTTGCAGCTTGATTAAGATTATTGAGACGTAGGTGATCGGAAGCAATTTTTTCGTTATATATATTTAGAATTTCCTCAATAACAAATTCTGCTTCTTTATCATCACTGAATGCAGACTTGTTTTTTCTGCTTAAATATTTACTAATTTGAATATCCGCAAAGAGATGATAATCACTTTTTATTTCTTCAATTGATTTTTTCATTCGTAATCCCCGATCATATATTATTTGAGAACGGATATTTTCCGCACAACGAAGGATTGTCGTTTTATATTTCTAACAATGCTTTAAAACTAATAAAATTATCAACGAATATCGAGAATGGATAAATTCTTCTTTTGCTGGCTGTTTCCTTTAGTCTAAATTTGTGTAAATAAATTAAAAAATATTTCATCCCATCAGTTTGCTAAAATTTTCAGTAATAAATAAAGATAAAGCCTCCAAAGCCCGTGCAGGTTTTTTTGAAACGGATCACGGAGTAGTTGAAACTCCTGCGTTTATGCCTGTCGGCACTCAGGGAACTGTAAAAGCTGTTAATCAGGATTATCTCGAAAAAGATATTAATGCACAAATAATACTTTCAAATACTTATCATCTCTATCTACGACCGGGAACTGAGGTTCTCGAAAAAGCTGGCGGACTTCATAAATTTATGAACTGGCAAAAACCAATTTTAACTGACAGCGGCGGCTACCAGGTTTACAGTCTTTCAAGTCTGAGAAAGTTAAAAGAAGATGGAGTGGAATTCAGATCTCATCTCGACGGCTCAACTCATTTCTTTTCACCAGAAAAAGTAATTAAGATCCAACGAAGTATTGGCTCTGACATTATGATGGTTCTTGATGAATGTACTCCTTATCCTTGCGATTATGAGTATGCAAAAAAATCAACCGAACTCACAAGCAAATGGGCAATTTTAAACAAGGAAGCTTTTGAAAATACAAAACCGTTGTACGATCACAATCAATTTCTTTTTGGAATAATTCAGGGAAGTGTTTACGAAGATCTTAGAGAAAGCTCAGCAAAAGATTTACTGCAAAATAATTTTGATGGTTATGCGATCGGCGGATTAGCAGTAGGTGAACCGACAGAGATGATGTATGATATAACAAATTTTACGACCGATTTTATGCCGGAAGATAAACCGAGATATCTGATGGGAGTCGGTCGTCCCGAAAATATACTTGAATCAATTGATCGTGGAATCGATATGTTCGATTGTGTTATGCCAACCAGAAATGCAAGACATGGAGTTCTCTTCACAAATTCAGGTGTATTAACATTGACAAACGCAAAATTTAAAGATGATTTTGAAAAAGTTGATGAAAATTGTAACTGCTATACTTGTCAAAATTATTCAAGAGCATACTTAAGGCATCTGTTTAATTCCGGAGAATTATTAGCTTTGCAACTGGCAAGTATTCATAATCTGCATTTCTATATTTCAATGATGAGTGAAGCAAGAAAACGGATACTTGAAGGATCATTTAAAGAATGGAAAAACAAAACAATGAAAAAAATATCAATCAAAAATAATCTCCGTGAAAACGGGATGGAGGAATAGTGAATCAATTATTAATTGCAATGGCTCCACAAGGAGGAGAAGGCGGCGGTGGATTAGTTAGTACGCTGATCATGTTCGGCGCAATCTTTTTAATTTTTTATTTTATGATTATCAGACCGCAGCAGAAACGAGCTAAGGAAAGAGATAAACTTCTTTCAAATCTTGAGAAAGGTGATAAGGTAGTTACTAATGGCGGAATCCATGGTATAATCTCAGGCTTAGAGGAGAAGACTGCTCTTTTACAAATCAGTGAGAATACAAAAATTAAAATTGAACGATCAGCAATAACAACAGTCCTTCCCAAATAATCTTGATATTATATAGCCCTAAATAATCATTCAGTAAAAAAATGATAACCATTGCCCCGGAAAGTTAGCCGGGGTTTTTTATGATATAAATATGCTCTTGCAAAATTTTTTTTCTTTAATGCAATCAATCTATTTTTACATTAAGAAAATTATTTTCTAAAATTGAATTCGGATTTAAGTATGAAAGCTTTATACAATTTATGCTTTTTGATCTTATTATTTACAATCTGCTTAAACGCTCAGAAGAAAGTTTATATAGCATATATTGAAGGAGATATTGACCTTGGTCTTGCGCCTTATGTAAGCAGAGTAGTTGCTGAAGCAGAAAAAGATAATGCCGAAGCAATAATTTTTAAGATCAATACTTTTGGCGGAAGAGTTGATGCTGCGACTCAGATTAAAGATGCAATTATCAACACTGACTTGCTTACAATTGCCTTCATTAATAACCGGGCAATTTCTGCTGGAGCTTTGATTGCACTCTCCTGCAAAAAAATTGTTATGGTTCCCGGAAGCTTAATCGGTGCTGCAACTGTTGTTGATCAACAGGGTGAGAAAGTAGGTGAGAAGTATCAATCTTATATGCGTTCTGAAATGCGATCAACTGCTGAGAAAAACGGAAGACGTGTTGATATAGCTGAAGGAATGGTTGATGAACGGGTAGTTGTGCCAGGAATTGATGATTCGACAAAACTAATTACACTTACTTCAACTGAAGCACTAAAATATGGTTTTGCCGATACACTGTTAAAAGATTATGATGAAATTTTTGCATATTTCAAATTAGGAAATGCAGAAAAAGTATTTCAGAAATCCAACTGGGCAGAAGATGTCGTCCGTTTTCTGAATAATGGAATAGTTTCATCAATCCTTATAATGATTGGAATATTCGGGTTAATGGCTGAAATAAAATCACCTGGCTGGGGGCTTCCCGGAACGGCAGCTTTAATCGCTCTTGCACTATTCTTCGGTTCATCATACATACTTCAGCTTGCTTCCGTAATTGAAATCCTGATGTTCGTTGCTGGACTTGTTTTGCTTCTGCTTGAGATTTTTGTAATCCCCGGTTTTGGAGTTGCAGGTATTAGTGGAATCATCCTGATAATAGCATCACTTTTTTTATCAATGCTTGGTGCAGATCCGTTTCTTGATTTTAATGCTGTCTCAATGGCAATCATCAAATTGACGATAGGATTAGCGGCTGCGCTGGTTCTTATTTTTCTGCTTGCAAGATTTTTACCCAAATCCAATTTCTTTAAGAAATTTATTTTATCTGAAGAAGAAAAAGCAACTGAAGGCTATACTTCACGTGCGAATTTATCTGAACTTCTTGGCGCTGAAGGAATTGCTGTAACAACACTCCGCCCTGCAGGAACCGCCGAGATTAACGGAAAACGTGTTGATGTTGTTACCGATTCTGAATACATCGAACATGGTAAACCAATTGTTGTGAGCGCAGTTGAAGGTATGCGGGTTGTTGTTAAAGAGAAAAAAATAGATTGATTTATTGAGGCTGTCACATAACCAATTATTTCTGTCCCCCTGAGTTTGTCGAAGAGCTCACTCTGACATTTTTTGACTTTTAAGACAGCCTCCTTAGTATAATTTGAGAAACATAATAAGATCAGTTTCTAAAATAAATTCTGGTTTGCATCTAATCTACTCATTCAAAACTCTGCGTTTCAAGAAAGAACGTAACTTCCTGGTGAATTAATCTTACACTTTGTGTGGAAAAATTTTTTGTTTCACCGGGCTCAAGTCTGTCAATACTTGCCTCAACAGGTTGAGCATTCAGTTTGTATTTCAGTAAAATGTTGGAAACTGGTTTATCACTTACATTTTTAACAGTACCCTGAATAGTACCAAATCTTGACGGCGATAATGCTGGTGCATCAATATCCATTGAATGTTCGGTTGATATGGATTTATTAGCGTGAATTTCAAGTACAGTTTTTTCTTCAATGAAATATTTATAAGCGAAAAAACCACCCGCCACTAACAATATGAATATGAATAATTTTTTCAATTCTGTTCTCCTGTGATGTTTGACAAAATTGTATCAAATACTCAACCATGTTTGGGAATGGAAAAGAATTAAAAAATGGAATATTTTTATGGTAAAAGGGGAGGAAGATCGCAAAATATTCCTCCCGAACATTCATAAAGGAGAAAAGAAGACCGTGATAAAAGTAAGAAAAACTATTGTAGAGAATTAAAATTAATCAGAGCAATTCCAAAACATTTACGCTTGAAGTTTGTTCCTTTGCACTTGCTTTCTTAGTTCCTTGTGGAGACGGCATTTCCATCTGATATGCATTTTTCATTTCTGACTGCGACCTGCTTTTTTGAATCATTCCTCTATCAAGATTGAAATAAATTTTTCCGGATGCAGTGGAAACTGGTTTATCAAATTTATAATTCACACCCTGCTCAGTAAAACTTGATTGACCTGTAACATCAGTTTTTATTGAACCGGTGACAACTGCAATTTTATCATCACCAAGCATTTCAAGGTTATCTATTTTATATAGATTTTCATAGTCAACTTTAAAAACCGTCACCTGTAATGATTCGCGTTTGTAAGACCACGTTGAATCTTTTGCCATTTCTTCATCCGGTACTTCACGGAATACCTGAGCAAGAATCGGTTTGATTGAACTGTTTGTTAGCTCCTGCGAAGCCATGACTTTTTCTTGTGCACTGAGTGAATCAGCCAACTTGCGAAGAGTTAAGAAGCGGTTAATAATTTTATCAATCATATATATGTCAATTATTTCACCTTGTTTTCCTACTCTGATATTAAACGGATTATTTATGTAAGATTCGTATTCTGCAAATCGTATTCTGTCAGTGGAGTCAAGTTCATTACCGGATTGGTAAGTAATATCTTTTCCTTTTGCATTGGCTTTAAAATTAATTGAGCTGAAAGTACATTGTAATTCAGCAACACTATCTTTGTCAATACCCAAAGTCTTAAAATTAATTATGAAGATTATTGTTTGATTCATTTTTTCAGTCATTGTGCTGTCGGTAACTACACTTTGAGATCTTTCGGATATGGTAGTTAATCGGTACTTAAAAGTTTCGCCCGGATTGAACTTATATCGCATATAAAATGATTGCGGTTCAGTTTGGTCCAATGCAGTAGTTTTTAGTGATGTACTATCAAAAGAAAAAGTAATGTTTTGCTCTTCCTGATTTTCCTTTTGCTTATTCTCTTTTTGGCAAGAAATAAAAAGGATGAGTGAAAGTGATGTTAACACAAAAATATTTTTCATTTATCTCCTTGATGAAATTCGCACGGCATTGATTTAATTTGAAGAGAATATGACACAAACAAACACTGGTTTCATTCCGAATAATTATTCAACAGCTCATCTTTTGAGAAGAAGTGAGCGATTTCTTTTTCTGCATTTTCATCTGAATCCGAACCATGAACAGCATTAAGCTGAATGTCAACTGCATATAATTTCCTGATAGTACCTTCAGCAGCTTTTTTAGGATCTGTTGCTCCGATAAGTTTTCTGTATTCCTCAACTGCATTTTCCCGTTCGAGTGCAATCGGAACGCAGCAACCGGAAGTCATATAAGCAACGAGGTCATTAAAGAAAGGTCTTTCCTTATGAACGGAATAAAATCCTTCGGCGGAAGATTTTGTAAGACGCAACATTTTCATTGCATTGATTTTAAAACCTGCTTTTATGATCATAGATAGAATTTCGCCGGTGTAACCCTTTTGAACTGCGTCAGGTTTAATTATAGCTAAAGTTTTAGTTCCCAAATTGTTTTCTCCAAAATAAATTTTTTGTTGAAAATAAAATTCAAGCCCGAAGTGGGCTTGATATATTTTAAAATATTTTTATTGTTATTTATTTCTTTTTCTTCTTTATCGAAGTTTTTTTAGTACCGGCTTTTTTCTTTGTTAAAACTTTTTTAACGGAGGTTTTCTTCTTTTTGGAAATTGCTTTTAACATTGTAGTTCCAATTTCTGCCGGATTATCAACTACATGGATTCCTGCATTCTTCATTGCAGCCATTTTTTCTGCGGCTGTTCCTTTTCCACCCGAAATAATTGCACCGGCATGTCCCATTCGTCTTCCGGGAGGTGCAGTTCTGCCAGCTATAAATCCGACGACAGGTTTCTTCACATTTTTTTTGATAAACTCTGCTGCTTCCTCTTCTGCACTTCCGCCGATTTCACCAATCATTACAATGCCTTTTGTCTCTTTGTCTTCATTGAAGAGTTTGATAATATCAATGAACTTTGAACCGATAACAGGATCTCCACCAATTCCAACGGCTGTGGATTGACCAAGACCGACATCAACAATTTGTTTTACAGCTTCATAAGTCAAAGTTCCACTTCTTGATACAATACCGATATTTCCTTTTTTATGAATGAAGCCTGGCATAATACCAACCTTTGCTTCACCGGGTGAAATAACTCCGGGACAATTTGGACCAACTAATACAACTCCTTTTTCTTTTATTGAATTGTAAACTTTAATCATATCGGCAGCAGGAATTCCTTCAGTAATGCAGATGATAATCTTTATTCCTGAATTAGCTGCTTCAAGAATTGCATCAGCCGCAAAGGCTGGCGGAACGAATATTACAGAAGTGTTTGCGTTTGTATTTTTAACGGCGTCAGCAACTGTGTTGAATACGGGTACATCAAGATGTTTTGATCCACCTTTACCGGGCGTTACACCTGCAACTACTTTGGTTCCGTAATCTATCATTTGTTGTGAATGATATGAACCTTCACCTCCGGTTATTCCCTGCACTAAAAGTCTAGTATGTTTATTTACAAGAATGCTCATAAAATTTTTCCCTGAAATGGATTAGCAATTAAAAATTGACTGACAAATTTAAGAAAATGGAAAGACCTCTCCTAAATGATAAGTAATGGAGTGGGGGATTAATAAAATGTGAATTTGTCCGCCGCTAAAGATTCGTCACAAAAAAGTGAGCAGCGACTAACCTGTCTGCTGTCAGGTAGGTTCACGAATTTAAAACTAATTTTTTTTCTCGTCTATCTTTTTAGAATCAGTATCTGCAGATTTAATTTCGGTTTCAACATCTTTAAGTCCCTTTTTGAACTCACTCATACCTTTACCAATACCGCGGGCAAGTTCAGGTATCTTTTTAGCTCCAAAAAGTAAAAGTACAACTAACACGATTAGAATTATTTCGCCAGCGCCTAAATTACCAAACATGTTTTACCTCTTAATTATAAATATTATTTACTAACGAATTGAAAATAAGACTTCCATCTGTTTTTCCCAAGACCGGATCGCTGCTCCTTTCAGGGTGAGGCATCATTCCAAATACGTTCCCTTTCTTATTCATTATTCCTGCGATATTACTTATCGAGCCATTAGGATTTGCCTGAGAATTCACTGAGCCATCAATTGTGGAGTATCTGAATACAATTTGATGGTTGTCTTCAAGTTCACCCAATGTTTTTTCATCGGTAAAATAATTCCCTTCACCATGAGCAATCGGAATTTTCAATAAAGATTTATTGGTTATTCCTTTTGTTAATACTGTATTTGAATTTTCGATTTTTAAATAAATATCTTTACAAACAAAGTTCAATGACTCATTTCTTATCATAACACCCGGAAGTAATCCGGCTTCAAGTAATATCTGAAATCCATTACATATTCCGAATACATAACCACCATTATTCGCAAACCTTATTACTTCAGTCATAATGGGTGAGAAACGGGCAACCGCGCCTGTTCGTAAATAATCTCCATAAGCAAATCCACCTGGCAGAATAATTATGTTACAACCTTCCAATGAAGTTTGTTTGTGCCATAAGAAAACTACATCTACATCTATAATTTTTCTTAAAACATAATATGTATCGTGGTCACAGTTAGACCCGGGAAATACCACTACTCCGAATTTCGGATTACTCATTTAACTTTTGCCTCCGAAGGAGTACATTTGGACAAAGTAAACTCATAGTCTTCCATTATCGGGTTCGCAAGAAGTTTTTTACAATATTCATTTACTTCCTGTTCAGCAGTTTTAAGATCAGACGTATCAACATTAAACTCAACATATTTATCAATACGTGTATTTTTAATGTTGGTAAGTCCGAGATGCTTTGCTCCGATTTCAATTGCTTTTCCCTGTGGATCCAGTATTGTTTTTCTTCTTTTGATGAGAACTTTTGCTTTGAACATATTTAAATAATTTTAATTTTGTGAAGGTGATGTAATCAATTTGAAAATGTGCCGAAAAATACCAATCACAATCATGAAAACAAAAGTGAGAAATAATCCTTTTATATATAAAAATGTTACAAGCGATATTGCAATTAATAGAAATATAAAATGAAACGGTTTTTCTTTAATACTTTTTATGGAGAATTTAGGTACAACTTCATAACGTATATTGCTAATCATTAAATAAGATAGAATCAGGATCATTGGTGTAATGAAGTCTGACATTGGTGAGACAAATCCATCATGATAAAATGCGAGAATGAATGATGCAATTGTCAGAGCAGCAGAGGGAATTGGTAAACCCAGGAAAAATGATTTTGAAAAACCTACCAGTTGAATATTAAATCTTGCAAGTCTGAATCCACCGGCAATCAGAGGAAGTGCACTGATAAGAATTCCCCAGGTATTCATCGAATAAAAAAATGTTTTATAGAGAAGAAAGGAAGGAGCTGCACCAAAACTAACAACATCCGATAATGAATCGAGTTCAACTCCAAGCTCGCTTGAAGAGTTGGTCAGTCTTGCAACCAAACCATCAAGTGCATCGAATACAGCAGCAACAAAGATAAGCCATGCAGAATATTCATAATTTCCTTCCGAAGCGTTGATGATTGAAAGAAAACCACAAAACATATTCATCGCAGTAAATAGATTTGGGATAACAGAAGGAGTAAGTCGTGGTCGGTTCATTTAGTTTTTATTTCAAAAAGTATAGTTTCACCGGCATATACATTCTCATTTAAATTGACAGCAGGAATATATTTTGATGGAACAAAAATATCTACTCTGCTTCCGAACTTTATCATACCAAATCTTTCACCGGTTTTTACTTCGTCACCTATCTTTAGTTCGTTGACAATTCTTCTTGCAAGGAAGCCTGCTACTTGTGTAAAAAGAATTTTACCTTCACTATTTACAATTCCGGTTTCCATCCTCTCATTATTCTCAGACGCTTTATCGTCGAAAGCGGCTACAAACTTTCCTTCATAATATTTTAAATGTTCAACTTTGCCATCGATTGGAATTCTGTTTACATGAACATTTAACGGAGACATAAAAATGGATACCTGATTGCAATTTTCTCCAACAAAATGATTAAAAATATTCTGTTTAATAACAATAATTTTACCATCTGCCGGAGCTACGACAATATTTATTGCTGAAGGGGTTTTTCTTTCCGGATCTCTGAAAAAATTCAGAGTTAAAAACAAAATTGCGGCAGCAATTAATATTATTACAATCTTTAATGGATTATTCTGCACGAAAAAACTTAGCGAAATAAGAAGAAAAGCAATTACACCAACTATTCCGATTGTTGTGTAGCCATATTTTGTGAACATCTATTCTCCGCTCGTCAATTTTATTAGGCAGTCAGCGTATTTCTTCATTTGTGCAGGTGTTTTGATTTTAAATGGATCAGGAACTATTTCATTTTTACTTGTATCAATAATTTTAATGCTCTCGGGAGAAAATTCACCGACTAAAAAAATCTTCCCATCAAATTTACCAAATATGCAGGTCAGTTCAAGAAGTGTAACGCTTCTGCGATCAAAAAAGGATTTTACGATTGCATTTATTTTTGAACAAAGTCTTATGATGAATTTTATATCATCGTATGAAGAAAGGTTGAATGATACAATGTGGCTTTCAGTTATGAGTGAATCTTTATCATCACTATAATGGAATTCAAATATTGGCAGTTCAAGTTGTGATTGCGGTTTAATAGAGAATATTTTTGATGTCCGTAAATCAGCATTATTTAATATTCTTACTTTGAACGGAATCTCAGTAAAATTAATAAAATACAATTGATTTTTACTATTTCGTTTCTGGTAAGCACTCGGAATATTATAACCCTTTAAATAATCGAGAAAGAATGCATTAAGAGATGCCGTCTTTTCACCAAACGCTTTTAATTTTATTTTAACATTTTTTTGTGTCAGAAAATAATCACTATAATCAATAGATTTAAAATCTGCTGCTGACTCTGATATGTTATCTTTAATTTTTTGCTTCAATATGAATTCACTGAATTTTTATTTCTACTCTACAAATATTAAAATTAAGTTAGGAATTTTACGTATATAAAGTCAATCAAATATCGTATATTTGATTAAATTTTAACAAAAAAACATTTATATGACCAATATCGGAGGAAGTTAATGAAGGGCGGAATGCAAGCGATGCTGAAACAGGTGCAAAAAATGCAGGAAGAAATGCAGAAAGTACAGAGTGAACTTGGAAATCTTACTGTATCGGAAGAGGCAGGTGGTGGGATGATTAAAGCAACTGCAAACGGTAACCGTGAAATAATATCTATTGAAATCGATCCGCAGGTAATTAATAAAGATGAAAAGGAAATACTTGAAGATTTAGTTGTAGCTGCTGTTAATAAAGCAATTTCTTCGGCAGCTAAATTAGCTGAGGAAGAAATGGCAAAAGTTACTAAAGGAATGTTGCCACCTGGAATGAATATCCCGGGATTATAAAGTGCAAATTGCTGAGCCATTATTAGTTGCAATTGAAGAATTGAGTAAACTTCCGGGAATTGGTAAAAAAACTGCACAAAGGCTCGCGATCCATCTTTTGAAATGCGAAGATCAACAGGTGGAAAGACTTATTACCGCAATTCAAAATTTAAAACTGAAACTCAGATTTTGTTCAAGATGTTTTAATCTTTCCGAAGAAGAACTTTGCAGTATTTGCACTTCTGAAAAAAGAGATAAATCTGTTATTTGTGTAGTCGAAGAAGCGAGTGATGTTATGGCAGTTGAAAAAACTCATGAGTATAAAGGTTTGTATCATGTTCTGGGTGGCGTTCTCTCACCATTATCCGGAATTACACCTGAATCACTTCATATAAAAGAACTGCTTAAAAGATTTGAAGAAGAAGAAATTAAAGAAGTAATTCTGGCATTAAATCCTGATACTGAGGGCGAGACTACATCACTGTATTTAGCAAAAATTCTTAAACCAATCGGGATAAAAGTTACCAGAATAGCCAGAGGTTTACCGATTGGTGGTGATCTTGAATTTGCTGATGATGCAACTATTGGTCGCGCAATTTTAAATAGAAGTTCTTTATGAACTCGTTTGAATTATTCAGAGAATGCGAAATTTCAATCTTCAATCAAAGATTTGATTTTAAATTCATCCAATTGAAGAGTAATTATTCTGGCAACATTTATAAAACTGAAACATCACCTGGTTTGATTATTTTTGAAAAGAAATGAAGACAGTATGTAAAATATTTATCAGCATTTTTTTGATTACAGTTTCCGGCTGCGAACTGTTCCAGGTACGGGAACCCGAAGATCCTGATGAAACAAAGTCAAGTTTCAGGGTACCTGTTGAGCCAGCAGATGTTATTCAAAATCTGATTAATTCATTCAAAGATAAAAATTCAAATGATTATAAAAAGAATTTATCAAGTGGTTTACCATTGGTTAATAGAGATTTTTTCTTTGTCCCTTCCGGTAACGTATCATCGATTTTTCCGATTGACTGGCATGTCGATGATGAATTTCAGTATTTCAATAATTTGGTGACAAAGTCTCCTGAGAGTGTTCCAATAACTTTATCATTCACTGGAGAAATCTATGATGTGCGAGCTGATAGTGCGCTTTATACGGCGCAATATTCCATCAGTGTTCCTGTATTGAATTCAGATCCTAAAATTTACCAGGGGAGTTTGAAGTTCACTATGACAAGAGATATAAATTCTGCTTGGATTATTTATTTCTGGGAGGATATTGCAAATCAGGGATTTAAAAGCTGGAGTGATTTGAAGATTGAGTTTTATTTGTAATTACAAAATATTATGTGCGAATGTTATTTTCATTCTGATGGTCTTCGGTTGCACTAATCCCTTCGCACCAAAACTTGATACTGATTTGGATAGCGGAGTTCCTCCGATATCAGACCAAACTACTATTGAAGGTGTATTCCAAAATTTTCAATATTCATATACATTTAAAGATACACTCATTTATGGCAATCTGATTACTTCAAATTTTACTTTTACTTATCGAGATTATGAAAATGGTTATGATGTAAATTGGGGAAGGGATGAAGAAATGCGTACTACTTATGGATTGTTTCAAAATTCAGAAAGACTTGATCTGATCTGGAACAATATTGTTCTCAGTACGATTGATTCACTTGATGCAAATATCGTCCGAAGTTTTAATCTTAACATAACATTCAATCCGACGGATGTTGTAAGGATAGATGGTCGGGTGAATGTCTCTTTAAAAAAAGATCCTGAAACACAAAAATGGCGTATGGACCGCTGGATAGATGAATCTAATTTCTAAAAACTATTAGAAAATAAATTATGTTGTTATTTTATTTTGGAGAGGCTCTTCGTTCAGTAAAATCTGCAAAATCTTCTTTCATTCTGACTACTTTCAGCCTGACAATAAGTGTTTTGCTCATTCTTTTCAGTTATTTCACTCTGCAGATATCAGATTATTATTCTTCAATTCTAAAATCAAGTATCAAAATTAATTTGTTCCTTAAAGAACCTACCTCATCTTCAAGTCAGGAAAACACGCTTGCAGAACTGAATGAGCAAGTTTTTATCGATACAGTTGAATTTATTAGTAAAGACCAGGCTGCAGAACAATTCATCAAAGAGACAGGTGAAGACTTTAAAAAAGTTCTTGATTATAATCCATTGCCAGCTTCATTCATTGTAAGAATAAAAGATTCATATGCAAACAGTGATTCATTAAACTTTATAATTAAATATCTATCAGGAATTCAATCGGTTGATGAAGTAATTTTCAGAGAAGGATTTATTTATAAAATGCTTGGATATATTGAATCAGTAAAATTTTATTTATTCCTGCTTACAATTTTGTTTTCTTTGATTGCTATATATCTTGTCTATGCCACAATAAAATTAATTATTAATGCAAGGCTAATAGATTTTGAAACTATGAAGCTGGTTGGAGCAAAATTATCTACAATTAAAATTCCTGTTCTACTCAATGGAATAATAGCCGGTTTAATTTCCGGTATTCTGACTTATTTCATTTTTATATTTTTTAAAGGACAAGTTACGTTTATTCAATCATTGGGAATATTAATCACGCAGAAAATTGTCATTTACTATTCCATCATATTTTTAACCGGACCATTGTTAGTGCTGATTGTTTCAATGATAACCCTCCGGAAAATTTCATTGAAAATTTGATGATGCAATTTTATTTCATAATTTAACAAATGTTTTTTGATGGTTATTTTTATTATCCATAATTCTTCACTCATCTTGAATTTCTAATGAAATTTATTTTTGTTATTATTTTTTGTTTGATGAGCATATCCAATTTAAAAATGTTTGCTCAACGACTTCCGGATTATCCTGAAAGGGTTGTACAGGATAGTTTGAATCAAATCTTTTCAGCACCTGCAAATAAAATTGCAACTGAAGGGATTATTAATCCTGAAGAATATCAGGTTGGACCCGGTGATAAGATTTTTATATCGATCAGCGGAGTAACTGAAATTGCAAATACACTCATAATTGATCAGGAAGGTTGGCTTTACATTCCAAGAGTTGGAGGAGTTGATCTGAGAAACGCAACTCTGAAAACTGCAAAAGAAAAAATTGTAGAAGCCATTCTCAGGTATTATAAAAATGTAGATATTTTTATTTCCCTGGCTGATTTCCGGATGATAAAAATTTCTCTTGTTGGGAATATTAAAAAGCCATCTGTTTTCGTATTACCTGCTAATTCAAGACTGATGGATCTTGTAACTAATTCAGGTCAATTAAATCAGGACTCTGATATCAGAAATATTAAGGTAATTCCAAAGGAAGGTGAAACTAAAACTTTTGATCTGTTAAGCTTTTTGAGATATGGTGATTTTGCAAATAATCCGATTTTAATTGAAGGCGATGTTGTTCTCATTCAAAAAGTCGATCAGGTTATTAGGATAAGTGGTCAGGTTCAGTTCCCCGCACTATATGAATACAGACCAAACGAAACGGTGTCAGACTTAATTAATCTTTCAGGCGGCTTTTTATTTGATGCACGAAAAGATACTATTGAACTTGTAAGATTTCTCGAAGACGGTAAAACTCAGATTAGCAACTATTATTCTTATGATGAATTAACTAGTACTGAAGTTTTTTTACAGAATAAAGATCACGTTATCATAAGAAAGCTTCCGGAATTTCTGATAGATCATTATGTTGTCATTAATGGTTACGTTCAATATCCTGGTTGGTATAAAATCAACAAAAACAAAACAACACTAAAGCAAATAATAGAGGAAGCTGGTGGGTTTTTACAAGATGCATCTTTATTGGAAGCCTCTGTGATAAGAAAGATGGAAGTTGAAGAAACCGATCAGGAATATGAAAGACTAAAACTAATGCGAATTGAAGATATGACTGAAGATGAATATGATTATTTCAAAGCAAAATCGAGGCAGCATTCTGGCAAAGTCGTTGTAGATTTTATAAAGCTTTTCAGAGAGAATGATATACTTGAAAATATTCTTCTGCATAAAAATGATGTTATAAATATTCCTGAAAAGAAAAATTATATTATTATGTTAGGTCAATTAGTTAACCCCGGGAAAATAGTTTTTGATTCTTCACTCACAATTCAGGATTATATTTCATTAGCCGGAGGTTTTGGCTGGCGTGCTTTGGAAGGTGATGTCCGGATTATCAAAGCAAGCACAGGTGAATGGTTAGATGCTGATGATGTTGAAAAACTTGAAGCCGGTGATACCATTTGGGTTCCTGAAGATCCGCCGGGTCCGAAATTCTGGGATGTTTTTACAGATGCTTTAACTATTGTAGCACAGTTAGCTGCGATAGTAGCTGCATCTGCTGCAGTAATCGTTGCCACGAGGTGATTTCAATGACTTTACACGACATCATTCACGTTTTATTGATTAATTGGAAAGCAATTGTAAAATATACAATCGGCTCTGCTGTTGTAATTTTTCTATATCTGTTTATTATCTCGCCGGTAACTTATAATGCACCCGTTACAATTCTCCCACCACCCGAATCTGATCAAATGTCAGGAATAGGTTCATTACTTTCAGGGAGCGGCGTCGGAGATTTTTTAACAGGAAAATTTTCTCCGGGTAATTCGCAGCTATTTTTACAAATTTTGAAAAGTCGAACTGCTGCTGAATATGTCATTAGAAAAAATAATCTGCTCGAGTTTTATGGCGAAGATTCTGAATATGATGCCGTAAAAAAAATTAATTCAGATTTGCAATTGGATTTGTCTAAAGAGGGGATAATTACATTAGCTGTAAATCTTTCCACAGGTTTCTTACCAAAAATATTTTCGGATATTGATTCAATTAAAAATCTATCTGCTCAGGTATCAAATTCGTTTGTTGAAGCATTAGACAGTATCAACCGCGAAAAAGTATCATACCGGGCTAAACGGGCGAGGGAATATATTGAAGCTCAACTTTTGCAAACCAAAGCAGAACTTGATTCGGCAGAATTTAAACTGATGGAATTCCAAAAGGCAAACAAAACTATTTCTCTTCCAGAACAGCTTGAATCCGCTATTGAAAGCGCAGCAAAACTAAAAGCAGAAATTGTTAATACTGAAATTGAAATTGCTTTACTTGAACCAAATTCAAGACCTGACAATAAGAATTTATTAGCACTAAAGAAAAAGTTAACTCAGCTTCAAAACGAGTATGAAAAATTTGATATTGATTCTGATGATTTCCTTATTGCATTTAGTGATGTTCCTGAATTAGGAATGCAGTTATCAAAACTTTTGCGCAATGTTAAAATCAAAAATGAAGTTTACATTCTTCTGCAGCAGCAATTTTACAAAGAGAAAATTCAGGAAAACAGAGATGTTCCGACTATTGATGTACTGGATGAAGCCATTCCTCCGAAAAAGCAGGTGTCACCAAGACTGATTTATAATACTGTGGTCGGTTCTATTTTTGCTTTACTTGTACTATCTTTGATTTTCATCATCAAAGAAAAGAAGATTGTAATCTTCAAAAATCGAATGGATAATTAATTATGAAAACAGCAGTTGTTACTGGTGGCGCTGGATTTCTGGGTTCACATTTATGCGATAAATTACTTAGTGAAGGTTTAAAAGTCATTTGCGTAGATAATCTTATTACAGGTAATACAGATAATATTGCTCATCTGGCAGGGAATGAAAATTTTTCATTTATAAAGCATGATGTTACTAATTATATTTTTATTCCCGGTAATGTAGATTATATACTGCATTTTGCGTCTCCTGCAAGTCCTGTTGACTATTTACAATTACCAATACAGACTTTGAAAGTTGGATCCTTAGGTACTCATAAAGCATTAGGATTAGCAAAAGAAAAACGTGCAAGATTCTTACTTGCTTCTACTTCAGAAGTTTATGGAGATCCTGAAATCAATCCACAAACAGAAGAGTATTGGGGGAACGTAAATCCGATCGGACCAAGAGGTGTTTATGATGAAGCTAAAAGATTTTCTGAAGCTCTTGTTATGGCTTATCATCGCTATCATAATGTTGACACAAGAATAGTTAGGATTTTTAACACTTTCGGACCAAGAATGAGAGTTAATGATGGAAGAGCTATTCCTAATTTTATTATGCAGGCTTTAACAGGAAAACCAATTACTGTTTATGGAGATGGATCCCAGACAAGAAGTTTCTGTTATATCACTGACCAGGTTGATGGATTATTCAAATTACTAATGTCCGGTGAAAATGAACCTGTGAATATTGGAAATCCCGAAGAAATTCCTTTGATAGATATTGCGAAAGAAATAATTGAGCTGACTAAAAGTAACAGCAAAATTATTTTCGAAGATTTACCGGTGAATGATCCAAAAGTCAGGCAGCCTGATATTACCAAAGCAAAAACAATACTTGGCTGGGAACCAAAAATCAACAGGCGAATGGGATTAGAAAAAACCATTGAGTACTTCAAAAAGTTTGTTTAATTGTTCCGACTTTATTTTCATTTCATAAAATCATTTGAATAGTTACTGTCATCGAATATGAGTAAGAAATTTACTTCGACTATTGCTGGTGCATCAATATTTATTTCTTTGCTCGGATTAATTAGCAGAGGTCTTGGTTTTATCCGGGAAATAATTTTCGCTAATAACTTTGGGTTGGAAAAAGAATTTGACCTTTATCTCGTTGGTGCTGTTTTACCAATAACTATTAATACCATCTTGCTCTATATTGGCCAGAATTATTTTATTCCCGAGTTTCAAAAGATTAATTCTTCAAATCAACAACACGCACAAAATTATTTCAAACAGTCAATTCTATTATTTTCAGCGGCAGGATTAATACTCGCACTTTTACTCTTTTTTACCAGTGGAATGATTGTTGATTTCTATATGCAGTCTGCGGATTCAGCAAGCAGGGAAACAGCATTACTTGTATTCAAAATCTTTTTAGTCACAATTCCATTCTCAGCAGCTATTTCTGTTTTATCAGCTTTACTGCAAAGTTTATATGAGTTTAAATATCCTGCAATTTCAATTCTGTTTCTTAATATCGCAATTATTATCCTGCTTCTCTTTTTATCTGACAGGTTTGGTGTTTATGTAATACCAATTGGTTATGTTGTTGGTACATTTCTGCAATTCATCTATCTACTTATCAAATCACGTAGATATTTGAATTTTGATTCTTTAATTAATTCTGATGGAAATAATTTCTACAAATCAATCTTAAACTCATCAATAGTAATTATTATACTTATTGAATCAATGAGTCAGTTATATGCAATATTTGATAGATATTTTTATGGACAGATATCATCAGGAGGTATCGCCTCACTCAATTATGGATTAATAATATGGTTTCTCCCAGTTTCAATTATTTCAATATCTCTGGCAACTGCAGTTTTCCCTGTGATAACTAAAGCAATCAATAATAGAGCTCATCAGGAAATTGAAAAAATTTACAACGAAAGTATTTCTATGAATACCTTTTTGTTAGTGCCTATTGCATTTATACTTTTCTTTTTTGGTGATATCATTATCAAAATATTTTTTGAGCGCGGAAAATTTGTTGAAAATAGTACGTTAATAACTTTCGGTGTATTAAAATTTTATTCATTAAGTCTAGTATTCTATTCTGTATATGCTGTATTTAATAAAATATTTTATAGCATAAATCAAGCAAAACTCCTTCTCCTGATCACCGTATCTGGTGTGATATTAAAATTTGTTCTCAACTTTTTGTTTGTTGGATTTCAGCAGGAAGGGTTAGCTTTGAGTACAAGTATCAGTTTTATATTTTTCTTTGTAGTTAGTTATGTTCTACTAAACAAAAAATTGAAAATAGAAAACCAGTCACTTTTTATTAAAGATTTCTTATTTCACTTGTTAAACAGTTTTATTTCTTTTGGAGTTATAGAAATTATTTCGAATGTTTTAAATAGAAATGAATTGTCAGCAGAATTAAGTAAGGTCTTGATTTTTGTTATGATTTACATTACGAATACTCTGATAATTAAGCATAATGCGGTTATTATTACGAAAAGAGTTTATAGTCGATTAAATCCATTGAGTTATTTAAAGTATAATTAAAAATAATTTTGTTCGAAAAATTTTTATTGTTTGCGAGTTAATCTTTGAATGGTAAGGTAAAAATATTTGATAATAGATTACGCGAGATTCAGTCATTGTTAGTATTATCAATTGCATTGAGTATTCCTGCGATTCTACTTAGTGATTATTTATTTTTATCATTGCCTGTTTTATTTCTGTTGATACTGGCAGTAATCTTTGAAAAAAGATTCCTTATTATAATAATTATTGTATCTTTATTTACTCTGGTTGGTGATGTTGGGCGAACATTGCGACAGATTGTCTATCTTGTTGATTTCAGCCTGCTAGGATATTTCTTCCTGAGTAAGTATGGTTTAAATTTTAAATCTTATCCAAAGATTCCAAAATCACTTAAATATTTTTTGATACTGTATTATTCTACAATGATTATTTCAGCGGTTATGTCCGATTATCCATTTGCAGGAATCGGGTTAATGGCTCGGCAAATGGCATTATTTATTATTGCTTATGTATTTTATTCTCTTATTAATTCTATTAATGATATTAAACAATACTTCAATTCAATTTATGTTGTTGGATTTATTCTGGTTACTTTTTCATTGCTTGCTTTTTCACAAGGTGAGGCGAGTCTTCTGGAAATATTTTCACCAGATAGACCAAGAGTATCTGCAATTATGTCCAACTTAGAAGCATCAACAAACTTTTATGTGGTTTCTTTTCCATTCATTATTAGCACTCTCTTATTAACGAAAATAAATTCTGTAAAAAAACTGAATTATTTTCTATTGATATATCTTAGCATCGGACTAATTCTTGCTATGTCACGTTCCGCACTAATTGGGATAATATTTAGTACTGCTATAATTTTTTTCATTAATAAAAAGAAGAGATTTTATCAATTACTTATTGGATTATCGGCTATTGTACTTTCTTTTTTCCTAATTCAACCTTTAAATGATTTGCTCACAACCTTTCTAAGAATAGAATCCGGTGTGAGTGCAAGAGATTATATCTGGAAAATGTCTGTTGATATGATTAATGACAACTTTCTTTTTGGAGTTGGACCCGGTGCATATAAATACGAAATGCTGAATTATTTTCCTTATATGCTTGATAATTGGTGGGGCAAGTTATTGATTTATTTTTATGAAGTAACTGATGGAGCAAATTTATCCCATAATTTTTTCTTAACTTTTTTTACGGAGATGGGAGTTCTCGGTTTTATTACTGCAGTCTCACTGCCGTTTATTTATTTACGAATAGGTATCAAAACTCTCATAAAATATAAAAAGCAATCTGCTGAAAAATTTTACTTAGTTGTAGCCTTGTTTGCAGCTGGCTGTAGTATTATACTTCGAAATTTTTTTAATGGTATTGGTCTTCTTTATGTAGGTGGAATTCAGACCGATCTTCCTTTTTGGCTGATTTTTGGTAGTCTGATTTATTTTTATCAATCACAGATTGAAATGAATTCGTAAACTTTGGAAAGTTAGACTACCTGATAATTTTATGAAGTTTAATAGCAAAAACATTTCTATAAATGCGGTGTTAAACCAAAACTCTTTATTTAGATTTGTCTTCCACTCGATCTTATCAGTACTTTTTTATAGTGTCAGAATGATTGTCAAATTAATTCCGTACAAGAGTCAAAATATTCTGATTATCTCACTTCATAGATTGGGGGATACAATATTTACGATACCTGCAATTAATGAGGTATATAAAAAATTTGGAGACAGAGTTATAATAATTTGCTACCCTGAATCAGTTCCTATTTATAAAATGATTTTTACAGACCTAAAGATGGTTGAGGTAAAGTACGATGATTTTTATTTTGGAAAACGGATCGCAAAATCACGAGTACGAAAAAAAATAAAATCAATAAAACCTTCGATAGTACTTGATATAACCGGCTCAATGATCTCTGCTTCACTAATTTTTAATATAAGAGCGGATAAAATAGTTGGTACTAATGGTGATCAGTTCAAAACAATTTACGACCATTTTGTAAAATTCAGATATTCACCTCAACTGAAGGATATCTATTTAGATGCGATTACACCTTTGATTGAAAATGTTGAGCGGAACAGTTTAACCAAGAATAATATTTCAATAAATATGGAAGGAAAAATTTTAATAAATCCTTTTGCAGGTTGGAAAGAGAAAGAATGGAATAAAAAAAAATTTATTGAATTAGCAAGACTACTAAATAAGGATTTTAATGTCGGAATTATAGTTCAGAAAGGACAAATTGATACAGATTTAATTTACGAAATAGATCATCAGAATATTGATCTGATTCAAACTAAATCAGTTGATGAGTTAATTGAATCAATTAAGAATGCTTCATTGTTTATAGGCAATGACTCGGGCCCGGTAAATATAGCATGTTTTTTTGGCAAACCATCATTGACGCTGTTTGGAGCTACAAATCCTGATTATGTAAAAACTAATTTTGAATATAATGTTTTTTTGCAAAAGGAGCTTGGATGCTCAGCTAGGAATAATGAAAAATTTTGTTTAATTGGTGGAATGATTTATCAATGTTCTGGAATTCAGTGTATGAATTTACTTTCGGTGGAAGATGTTTATAATGCTTTGCTTCCATTGCTGAACTTATATTGTAAGAAAAAGATATAAGAGTTTTTAATAAATAGATTAGCTGGCTGTTGAGCTTTCTAAGATTGAAAACCTATGCGGGTCGCAAACATTGCTCAGTATAAAAATGTTCATACTCTTTTATGCCTTCATTAAAATTAAAGTTTGTTGAAGTCATTCGTTTTGCATTTTCACTGAAGAGAGTAAGAAGTGATGGATTTTCAAGTAAACTTAAAACTGCTGTGGCTAAACCTTTATAATCTCCCTCTTCAACAAGATAACCTGTTTCACCAGGAATTATTAAATCCTTAATACCAACAACATTGGTTCCTACGGCAGGAATTCCCATAATCATTGCTTCAAGTAATGCGTATGGCAATCCTTCATAACGTGATGAAAGGACGAACAAATCAAAAATTCTATAGTAATCTTTGGAGTTCTTTTGAAAACCAGCAAGTTCAATTTTATTCTGAAGATTAAGTTTATGAATCTCCTCCAGACAGTCAGTAATAAGCGGACCATCACCAACAAATACTAATTTAGTGTTTGGAATAGTTTCGTTAATTATTTTAAAACTTTTAATTAATGTAATTGGATCTTTCTGATAATATAACCTGCCAACTGTTCCAATTATTATGTCAGAATTTTTTGTTTTTAATTTTTCAGAAACCTTGTTCTCATAAACATGATCACTATAATCACCGGGGTCAATTGAATTGTAAAGCGTAATTACTTTTTTGCTCGGTACAATTTTATGCTCTAAAGCTAAATCTCTTTCCGAACCTGAAACTGCTATTAATTTATTTGTAATATAACCGAGATACTTTTCAAGTTTCAGATAAAGCAATCTGCGTGCTCTTATTCTGGTATCACAAAACATAAAACCATGCGGGGAGTAAATAACATTTGGATGACGGCTTAAAAATGCAGCTAACCTTCCGACAAAACCGGCTTTGGTACTATGACAATGAACAATGTTGTATTTGTTCTCTTTAATGATTCTTCTGATTTTTAAAATATTGGAAAGATCTGTAATCGATCCGCTCCTACTAATTGGTAAACCGTAAGTTCTATTAAAAATTCCTTTACTCTCCTGGACGAAATTCTTATTTCTTTTTGTTGAAAAGATTATGTCGATTTGAAATTCAGATCGGTCTATTTTTTTGGCTATATCGATGACATGTTTTTGAGTCCCGCCGGAGGTCGCTTCAAGAATATATAGAATCTTTATCATTTCGAAGATTCTGCTCCTAAAAGATTTGAATAAAAATTATCCAGCTTCATAACATGTTCTTTGATATCGAATGATTTAGATCTTTCTAATCCAGCTTCTACCAATGTATCTGCCATTTGAGGATTCTCAATTATTTTAAAAACTGCATCAGCGATAGCTTCCGGATCTTCTCGGCGAATCAGAATTCCACTCACTCCATTAATAACAACTTCCCTAATGCCATCCACATTTGTAGCTATCACGGGAATACCTGCTGACATGGCTTCAAGCAGTACAATCCCAAATCCTTCATACAAAGAAGGAAGAATGAAAATATTCATTCTACTATAAAATGGAATTACATCTGCAAATTTACCAAAAAATTTAACTGAATTGCTAATCCCTAATTTTCCGGTAAGTTCCTTTAATTCTTGCAGAAGGGATCCGTCTCCAACTATTTCTAATTGGACGGTAGGAAACTTAGTTAAAATGATTTTCATTGCCAACAATAAGTAGTTGATTCCTTTTTGGGGTTCTAACCTGCAAATCGTTCCGATTACTATTGGTTTTCCAATCAAAATCTTATTAGAAGCTGCTATTTTGAAAAATTTTTCATAGTCAATAGCATTATGAAGCACAAATATCTTTTTTGATGAAATCAGTTCAAACTTACATAAGCTGCTTTTGACTGAGTTTGAAATTGCGATTACTTGTTTACTTAAGAATATGCTTATCATTTCAAGAAGTATGAAAACATTGTGTTTCTTTGGATTTACGTTATTATGTTTATGCGTAATTAAAATTCCATAATTAGAAATTAAATGGGCGAAAGCTGTATAAAATCTTGCCTGGAATAAATGTGAGTGAATAATATCCGGTTTGGTTTGTCTTATTAATTTTGCCAAATGAAAAACTACGGACGGACTAAATCTCGATTTGATCTTAAGAACCGTAACCTTACAATATTCTTCTATCTCTTTTTTTAGATCATCGGGTTTTTCCCAGAGAGCAACGACATTGAATTCATATTTTTTATGATCGAGGAGTTTCAGGTAAGATACGAGTAACCTTTCAGCCCCACCAATCCCAAGGCTTGTAATTACATAAAGAATTTTAATTTTTTTTGTCAAAATTTATGATTATGCATTAAGTAATGTTTATAAACAAAGTTAAGTATATTAAGTAAGAATAAGTCCAGTTCATTACTTAGTTAGAAAAAATATTAAAAATTCTCTTGAGCATTCATTTTAATTCAAACACGAATCAACTTGACGCAGTTAATGAACATATCTGATGACATATATAAACTTAGTTAACTTCTATCCGAAATATAAATATTTAGTTATTCTTACTTCCAGCAAACATATTTAAAAATGTTTGTTGTTATTGAGGTGTTGCAAATTAATTATTTAGATGATTTGCTTTATAGCTTTCTTTTTCTCAAATATTAATTATTTGGTTAAGTTGTGATGGAAATATTTTTTTACTTAAAACAATTAGCAATTTATCTAGGTTTTGAAAGTAGTTTTTAACATCATTCGTGTAAATCAATTATATTCAATTGTTCTTAAGTCGATAACTGGTTTCAGTATTTAAAACCCATTTCGCAGATGATTGTAAATAAAAAATCTATTTATGTAGCCAGCGTTATTACAGATTTTATTCTTATAAATCTTTCATTTCTGTTAGCCTTACAAATTTCGCATACATCAGAACTAAATTTTGAACAGAAACAGCCCTATTTACTTTTAGTAATTCTGAATTTTGTCTGGTTCTTTTATACAAACTCAAGTGAGTTTTATGAAGAATTCTTAATCAGACCATTCCCAATCCAGATATATAATATTTTTAAGTTATCAATAGTCATTTCAATATTTAACGTGCTTTTTCTTTTCGTCATTAAACAAGAACTTTATACAAGAAATTTCATAGTAATAAACGGACTTATTGTTTTTATTGCCATCACCATCAGGAGCATTATTTTCAAAAGTGCATTGCGTACACTCAGAAGTAAAGGTAAATCAATAAGAAATTTGTTGATTATTGGTGCGAACAAAATCGGACAAAGATTTAAAGACGTTATTACTAAAAACCCCGAATATGGTCATCGATTTGTTGGATTTATTAATGATGCTGCTGGTGCTGATGTGTTGGGAGATTTCTCTGAGCTTGATAAAATTATTAAGGAAAAAAATGTGGAAGATGTGGTCATCGCTCTTCATACTGGTTCAGGTATTGATCTTGACGAGATGGTAAGTATATGCAATAAGAATGCTGTGAAAATCCATGTTATTCCTGACTTCTTTAAATTCTTATCAGGAAGGTTTCAAATTAGTTCAGTCAGTAATCTGCCAGTGATTACTATTCGGGATGAACCCCTGAACGAATTTATACAAAGGTTTATAAAAAGATTTTTTGATATGATTTTTTCATTTCTTGTTACGTGCTTCGTGCTTTCATGGTTCCTGCCAATAATGTCATTGCTAATCCGATTAGATTCATCCGGTCCAGCACTTTTTATTCAGGAAAGATTCGGAATGAAACGTAAACCATTTAAATGTATGAAGTTCAGGACATTAACTTACCAGAAGAAAAGCTCAGTTGAGTTTGAACCAATTGTCAAAAAAGATCCAAGAGTTACGAGAATAGGAAAGATGCTGAGAAAAACCAATCTTGATGAACTACCACAATTTATTAATGTGCTGAAAGGTGATATGTCTGTAGTAGGACCACGACCATTGACAAAAGGTGTTGACGAAGTTTATCAAAAAATCTATAAAGATGTGAAGATGAGATACAATGTTCGGCCAGGTCTTACCGGCTGGTCGCAAATAAATGGTTTACGAGGTGAAGTAGCAGGTGAGGAAGAAAATAAACAACATATTTTAGAAAAAATGAAATTTGACTTATGGTATATCGAGAACTGGTCGCTGAAATTTGATATTCAAATAATCCTCATTACAATTTGGCACATGATTCGTGGAGATACAAAGGGATTTTAGCAGTGTGATGTTATTCTTTAAAATGAATTCCACAATAACAATTCAATAGATTACTTCTTTATTTTTTATAATAATGAATTTGTAATGCTTCGTCTAATAATTATTAAATCTTATAAAAAGTTATTATATGAATATTCTTATAATTGCAATTTTCTGATCTCCAATTAAATTTATTGTATGAACATATTAAACATACTTAACTATTCTCCTGAATTTGGCGGTGGTATCGCGAAACTTCTTCTGGCACTTGGAAAAGAATCTAAGTTAAATGGACATAAATTATTCATAGGTTTTCCTGAAAGACGTGAATGGCAAAATGAATTATCATTGCATTCGGAGATTATTATTATTCCAGAAATTAAAAGTGCGTCAGTGTTTAAATTTTCAAAAATTATTCATAACATTTGTAAAACTCATTCAATAGATATATTACATCTGCATTTCAAATTTGCCTTAGCTTTCTCATTAGCCTGTTCGTTTAAAAAATGTACCATTCCTGTAATATTTCATTGGCACAACATTCCAAAAGTGCTGAATGAATTTCTGACTCCTCAAAGAAAATTTCAAAACAAACTAAAACGAATTTCATTGCGCATTGTGGCTAGTTTTACAGATAGTAGAATTATTAATTATCATATTTCTATTAGCAGAGAAATAACAGAGCTTTTAACAAAAAATAAATGGACTGATCCAGAAAAAATTATTTTTTTACCGAATGGGATTACTAAAAATAATCTCCAAAGCAATCGATCAAAATTAGGTTTAAAGAAAGTGCCTGTTATTGGAACAGTTGCAAATTTCAGACCTCAGAAAGATTATGAAACATTATTAAATGCATTTAGCATTTTAGATAAGTCAGGAGTGAAGAGCGAATTATGGATCATTGGTGATGGACCAAATAGAAATAGCGTGGAAAATTTAGCAAACGAATTAGGTATTTCATCGAGTATACGCTTTTTAGGAATAGTACAAAATCCGGCCGAAGTTTATAACAATTTCGATATATTTGTTTTATCAACTCACTTTGAAGGACATCCGCTGGTTTTGTTGGAGGCTATGAGTCATGGACTACCAATTATAGCTACAGCCGTTTCAAGTATTATGGAAGTTATTACACATCAAGAAAATGGCTTATTAGTAAAGCATCAGGACGCAAAGGATCTTGCCTCAGCTTTTCAAATTCTTCTTGATGATGAATCACTAAATTCTAAATTACGTCAAGCTTCGTCGGAAACTTTTCAATTACAAATATCAATTGATGATTGGGCTAATAAACTAATTGCAATCTATGAGCAATTACAGAAATGAAAACTTAATATTTCTATTGGTTATTTCAGTTTTACCAATCCTGCTCCAATTCATACGTACCCAAAATGATCATCAACTGACAAATTGTTTTCTGAGTTAAGCTATGTCCATCTTCAAGATTAATTTTAGAATGCAGACATATTATGTCTTTTTTTTGCACTTGCCTTGATATAATCAAAGAACTATGTTTCATTTGAATTTTCAACCTTAGAGGAACCAATGAAACAATTACTCCCCATGTTCTTTGTTAGTTTGCTCTTACTTTTGATAGGTAATAATACCAATGCACAAGCGCATAAAGTGATTGAGTCTGCTAACGACTATATCATAGTTGAATTTAATTTTGGCAGTTCATATTCTGTTATTGATACGGTTGTTGAAGGAAGAATATTTCAAAAAATAAAAGGAGTTGATCATTCAATAAGAAAACCAGGTGATCCCTGGGTCCCCGCTTATAATGTTCTCATTGGAATTCCATTTGAAAGTAACCCATCAATAAAAATTCTTCAGACAAAACAATCAACACAAAAAAATAAATTCATCATTCCTTATCCCGAAGAAGATCCTGCCTTCGTCAAACAGGATTTTGATAAAATCAATGTAGAGGTATATTCGAAAAATGAGTTGTTCCCGGTATCAGCAGCATTGCTTGAAGAAACTTATGTTGTTCGTTTTGCAAATGTTTTACCTCTCTCAATTTCACCTTATCAGTTCAATCCTGTTACAAGAGATTTAATTTACAATTCACAAATTCTGGTTCGCATTGATTTCAACCCTCAGAACAAGGGAAATTTTGTCTCTCTGAATGATGTGATGACAGATGAATTCTTGATGTCATCTACAATTAATTATCACGAAGCGAAAACTTTTGGCAGCAAATTTATTTCAAGTGATTCTCCGCTGGCGGGAGATGGGTACTGGTATAATCCGAATAAAAATTATTTTAAAATTTATCTCAAAAAAAAGGATGTTTACAGAGTCACTTATGAAGAACTTGTAGCGTCGGGCGTTCAGTTAGGTTCTAATACTTCTGTTGATAAACTCGAGCTATTTAATGATGGCGTATCAGTTCCAATTGAAGTATTCGATAACAATTCAGATCAACTTTTTAATGCAGGTGACTATATGCAGTTCGTTGGTTTTCCTGTTACACCTACTGAGTATTGTAAAATGAATATTTATAATCTTTCCAATACTTACTGGTTTTCATATCAAAGTGATTCAACTGGATTAAATTATAATCATACACCTGCCTGGTCAGACTTTACTCGTCAATACTTTAACAATTTAACTACTTTGCATGCTGAAAAAGATTCAATATATGAAAATTTAGGTCATGCTCTGGATGATAAAAGAGATTTCTGGTTTTGGGATAAAGCTACATCAAGAAATCAGCAAGTATCATACAGGTTTGTCCATTATTTTGAATCTTTTCCGCAATGGAACACAGATTCTGCATATATCAGAGTCAGGGTTGCGATGCAAGGAATGAGCTTAACTTCATTTTGTCAAAATGATCATACAGCTTATATCATAATCAATAATAAGGAAATTGGTAGTATTTCCTGGGATGGACAATCGGATGTTATTTTCGATAAAAAATTTTATGCTTCACCTGATAGCATTCCGATTTATCCGGGCAATGAACTAAATGTTGAAGTAAGAGGCGATCAATGTACAATAGTTGATGATGAAATAAGAATTAATTGGTTGGAGTTTGAATATTGGAGAGGCAATTCAGCTTTTAGTAAGTACTATAATTTTATCAATCATGATGCATACGGAATTAATGCTTACGGAATATTCAATTGGCCCTCGGATAGTGATATGCGCATTTATATTCCTTCAAAAAATAAAATGATGTACTTACCTGATCCTGCAAGTTATCAGCAATTTGTAGATACAATGAGGGCGTCAACAGAATATTTTCTTGCAGCGAGTGATTACTACTCAAACGTTGACTCAATCATAGCTGATGCATCATCCGATTTAAGAAATCCTGCCAATGCGGCTGATTATATTATTATTACCCATAATAAGTTTTCAGGAATTGCAGATCAGCTTGCAGCATTAAGATCAGCAAATTTTCCGGATGAAAGTATTCCGAATCCAAGAATTAAAGTTGTTAATGTTCAGCAGATTTATGATGAGTTCTCATTTGGATTCTTAGATCCGAAAGCATTACAAGAATTCATAAAATATGCTTTTGAAAATTGGCAGTCACCAGCGCCATCGTACATAGTTTTGCTTGGTGATATGAGTCATGATTACAGGGCGCTATTGGCAAGCAGCCGACCGAGTTTCATTCCTTCGATGCCGTATTTTACACCAACTTATGGGCTGGCAGCAAGCGATAATTTAATTGTTGCTGTTTCAGGTATTGATGCAGCACCAGATTTAGCTATAGGACGTTTATCAATTGAAACAGTGGGCGAAGGAGAAATACTTCTGCAAAAGTTAACAGACTATCCTGATGATCCAACCAAACCTTGGAAAGAAAATGTCCTTCTTCTGGCTTCAGGTTTAAGTCTTCAAGATGAAATTCAGTTTGGTTTTAATGATGCGAGTTTGTTTCTTGGGAATAATTATGTAATACCTCAAGGTTTCAATGCGACTTATGTTTTCCGATATCCCAGCAAACCCGAACATGAACCTTATCAGGGTGAAGGACCAGAAATCAGGGAACAGATTAATAAAGGTGCTGTACTCGTCAATTATTATGGACACGGTGGTGGGTATCAGTGGGATCTTGTTTTTACAAACGATGATATTTACTTACTTGAAAACGAAGGAAGATTACCGTTTATTCTTAGCGTCACTTGCTACACTGCACATTTTGATGATCAGGATGTATTTGGTGAACAATTCAACAAAGTACCTGGTAAAGGAAGCATTGGATTTTATGGAAGTTCAGGTTTAACATATTGGGGTGTTGGAACAGCAATTAACCGTGAGCTCTTCGGAGAAATATTTACATCAAGAAACTATATCTCTGGCAAAGCGATTATGAATTCCAAAAATCGTGTACCTCCCGGTGGTCTGTACGGAACTCAATTAAACTTATTGACATACCTTGGCGATCCTGTTCTTAAAATTGCTTTACCGAGATATCCGGATTTTGAAATAAAATCAACTGATATTTCTTTAATTCCGGAAAATCCGGTAATTGGTGATAGCATCCAGGTAAAAGTGAATGTTATGAATTGGGGAAGTATATTTCCAAATGATTCGGTAGTTGTTGAACTTTATGCTTCTCTACCGGATACAGCTTATCAAATCGGCAGTACAAAAAGAGCAAGCTTCGGTGCTAAAGATTCTGTTTATTTTCCTTGGGTGCCTGACAAAGGCGGACAATATACTTTAACTGCCAAGGTGAACGAATCGGAAATTATTTTGGAGGATGATCATTCGGACAATATTGGAGTAGCCTACTTTCTAATATTTAACATTGATGAACCAAGTATTTTAACTCCGATTGATGGACTAGTTTCGACTTCAAATCAGATTGAATTTAATTTTGCTGATATTGGATATTATTTGCCGAAACAACTTAAATACTTCGTTGAAATAGATACTTCAAGAACTTTTCCAAATCCTCTGTTTTCATCCGGCGAGTTAACACCCAATAAATCCCATGTGAAATGGATTTCACCAAATATTCCTGCGGGTGTTTACTTCTGGCGAGCCAGAATATTTGAAGGACAGGATTTTGGTAATTGGAGTCCGGCAAAGAGTTTTACAATAACAAGCGAACCTAAAAACGGATACTATGCTCACGGTAATATTTTAAAAACTTTTTCAAAGTATAATATTAATTACTCTGAAGAAAAAAAATCATTAGTGCTGAACACTTCACCACTGCCAGCAAGACCAAAAGAGAAAACACTTTTGGATGAATTTGAACCTAATCCACAAATTCCTGATACGCTTCAGCTTTCTACAATGACAACCGATGGAACATACCTGTATTTTGCTAATATGGCATTTTATGCAAGTCAACTAACTGACGGCAAATCCATGATCTATCGTGTTGGTACCGGGAATAACGGTACAAATAAGGGTCAGTTTTATGGATCATTTTCAAATTTCAGAGATTCTGTGCTACATAATATTGTATATCACAGCGATGGAAATTTATACGTAGCGATTGGTGAACCGTACAAAATAGTTAGAATTAATGTTTCAACAGAAATAATTGATACCGTAGATATACCGCCAGGACTTATCAGGGATGATTCAAGAATTGAACACGGACCTCAATATCTAAGTTCGGATGGTCAGTATGTTTACAATCTTGCATACGCAGATTCTCAATTGACAGCAAAGTATACAATTCGGACATTTGATCCTGCCAATAACTGGTCATTAGCTAAACCCGATTTAAAATTATTTGGAATAAGTTATTTCCCTGGTTTTACTGGATTTTTCGTTCACGGGGATAGAATTTATACTTGTGATTTTTACAATAACTATATGCGCAGGCACAGATTATCCGATGGAATTTTCGAAGAGGAATGGCTAATTATGGAACCACATCCTCAGAATTTTAGAAAATTTTTTGCATGGTGTAATGATTGGCAGCATGATAATATATACGCTTCAGTATTTAGGTCACAGGATACTACAATTACTCCAAAATTTGGGAAGTTTGCCGGATATTATGTTGATGCGAATGGTAATGTTACAACTCAAACTGTTGGTCCGGTTGCGTGGTGGAATAATCTAAAATATGATTTTTATAATCCCAGTTTGACTGGAGTATATTCAACTTATCTTTTAGGACAGAATTCGAATACAAAAAATTGGGATACTCTTCAGGTAAACTTACCAGATTCAATCTCACTTGCAGGAATAAATCCTGATTCATATCCGTATCTGCGTTTGAAATTTGATATGACAGATTCGACTTTTAATACTACGGAACCAATGGAACTTAGAAGTGTTCATTTAGATTACCAGCAGCTTTCTGATGCATACGTTGAAAGAGAAGATATAAATTTTCAACAGGATTCTTTGCTGCAGGGATATCCGATAACCTTCGATTATTTTGGAAGGAATTTCGGTGAACTTCCGGCTGATTCGTTAAAGTTAAGTTCTTATCTCAATGGTCTGGATAGTTTGCTCTACGCGCCGGTTGTAAATATTCCGGGCGATAGTTCGTCAGCAAAAGTTCAATACACTATCGATACAAAAAAACTTTTGTTTGAAAATAAAATAAGTATTCTCGCTGATCAAAAGAAAAGAGAATATTTTTATTTCAACAATTTGATTGATAAGGATTTTTATGTAGTAAGAGATTCTGTACGCCCAATTTTTGATGTTAGGTTTGATGGTCAGGAAATTATTGATAATGATATTGTTTCCTCCACACCTGAAGTTGTAATCAGATTAGAAGATAACAGTCCTCTTCCCCTTGATACAACTTTCTTTACTATCGTACACAATAATAAACCATTAAGGTTTTATCAACCTGAAATGAGCTACGAATACGGTGGAGTTGGAACTCCGTTTGTGATAACCTGGAAACCAACTCTTACTGATGGCAGACAAACCTTAGAAGTTCTCGCTAAAGATGCATCAGGTAACTTCTTTGATTCCACTTCTTATAGAATAATATTCTATGTTTACAATGAAAACGATATAACAGATGTTTACAATTATCCAAATCCGTTTGCCGGTTCGACTCATTTTACATTTATACTCAAAGGAAAAGATAAACCCGATGAACTAAACTTTAAGATTTATACGATTGCAGGCAGATTGATAAGAGATATTAAACTTACTCCGAGTGATTTGATAACGAACTTTAATAAGATTCCCTGGGATGGCAAAGATGAAGATGGCGATGAAATTGGCAATGGTGTTTACCTATACAAAGTAATTGCGAAGTTTCCTGATAAAACTAAAACTATAACTCAGAAACTTGCAAAAGTCAGGTAACTTGGCGGCAATTAAATATTCTTGATTTTTCTTATGAACCCAGACTTTCATTTTAATTAATTTCGTTATTAAACTTGAGGTATAAAATTATTCAAATTAGAAATTTCTTACTGGAGGCTTAAAATAGCATGTGTGGAATAGTTGGATACATTGGGGATAAGAATTGTGTACCGATTTTAATACAAGGACTTAAAAGACTTGAGTATCGTGGTTATGACTCAGCCGGTATTGGAGTTATCCACCAAAATGAACCAATCATTATTAAAAATAAAGGCAAAGTTTCTTTACTTGAGGAAAAAGTTAGTGAACTTTTTCTTGATTCAAATATAGGAATTGGTCATACACGCTGGGCAACTCACGGAATTCCGAATGAACAGAATGCTCATCCGCATACAAATCAGGATAAAACCCTCTTCGTCATACATAATGGAATTATTGAAAACTTTCAGACTCTCAAAAATCGTCTGATAGTATCAGGATTTAAATTCGAGAGTGATACTGATACTGAAGTTTTAGCACATCTCATTGACAGCTTTCTTAAAAAAGGATTCAGTCTGAGTAAATCAGTACAGATGACATTGAATGAAGTTAGTGGTACTTATGGTCTTGCTGTAATTTATTCAAAAGAGCCAGATAAAATTATTGCCGCCAGAAAAGGATCACCACTTGTAATAGGTATTGGAAAAGGTGAAAACTTTATCGCTTCGGATGTATCAGCAATTTTAGCTTATACAAAAAATGTCATATACCTTGATGATGGTGAATTTGCTGAAATTTATCGTGATAAATATTTGGTCAAAAATATTTCCGATAAAAAAATTGAAAAAGAAATTCACGAAATCAATATGAGTATTGATGAGATAGATAAAGGCGGTTATCCTCACTTTATGTTAAAAGAAATTATGGAACAGCCTGAGTCAACTCAAAATTCTATGCGAGGCAGGTTATTACTTGATGAAGGTGAAGCAAAATTAGGGGGTTTAACTGATGTGATTGACCGATTAGTAAACTCTAAGAGAATTATGATCTCAGCTTGCGGGACTTCCTGGCATGCAGCGCTTGTTGGTGAATATATGATAGAACAATACGCAAGAATTCCGGTGGAAGTTGAGTATGCATCCGAATTCAGATACAGAAATCCAATACTATCTGCTGACGATTCAATCCTATTCATCTCACAAAGCGGTGAAACTGCTGATACACTTGCTGCATTACGAGAAGCAAAAAGCAAAGGAGCGCTGGCACTTGGGATTTGTAACGTTGTTGGAAGTACGATTGCTCGTGAAAGTATGAGCGGAGTTTATATACACGCAGGACCAGAGATTGGTGTTGCGTCCACAAAAGCATTTACAGCTCAGCTTGTAGTCCTGGCACTGATTACGCTTTTAATCAGTAAGAGAAAAGGATTGCCATCTTCTGAAGGTAAAAAAATTACAAAAGCATTATCCGAAATTCCGAAACAGATAGAACAAATTCTGCTTTTAAATGATGAGATAGAAAAAATTGCTGATGAATTTAAAGATGCTCATAATTTTTTATATTTAGGAAGAGGATATAATTTTCCGGTTGCACTCGAAGGTGCATTAAAATTGAAAGAAATATCTTACATTCATGCGGAAGGATATCCAGCAGCCGAAATGAAACACGGTCCAATTGCATTGATCGATGAAGATATGCCTGTTGTATTTATTGCGCCAAAAGATTCCACCTACGAAAAAATATTAAGTAATATTCAGGAAGTTCGGGCAAGAGGAGGAAGAATTATTGCTGTTGCCGATAATGGTGACGGAGAAATTGACAAACTTGTTGATTATACTATTAAGATTCCCCGTACAATCGAAATGTTGACACCGATATTAACATCAATTCCTTTACAGCTTCTGGCATATCACATTGCTGTTAAAAAGGGACTTGATGTTGATCAGCCAAGAAATCTTGCCAAGAGTGTTACAGTAGAATAAATCTTTTGAGAAAACTAACTTTATTCTTATTTTTGCTCGCTAATTTTTGGGCAGATAGCTCAGTCGGTAGAGCAATGGACTGAAAATCCATGTGTCGGCGGTTCAATTCCGTCTCTGCCCACAGCAACTGAGGCTGATACCGACAGCCTCTTTTTTATTTTTTACCTCTTTACTTTGTCTATTTTTCACCGGAGTATATAAATGAATGATTGCTGTCCTGTGTGCAAATCAACTCAGAGAAGTGTTATTGGTTCACCCAAAACAAATTCGATTTCAGCAAAATTTGTAAATGAAGATTATAAAGTTGTTCAATGCTCAAATTGTCAGCTTTATTATATAACTCCTCCAATATCTTTTGACAATAAACAATGGGCTGAGCTTTATAATTCAGAGTATTTTTCAGATCAATCAAATCTATTAATCAAAAGAAGGAAAAAAGAACTTTCAGAAAGATTTGACGTAACACAAAAACTGTTAAAGAACAATGGGATAAAAATAAAATATCTGGATGTCGGAGCTGGTGAAGGAAAGGGATTACTTGAAGCGAACAGGAGAGGCTGGGAACCGACTGGAATTGATATTGTTGACAATCGTTTACAGGAAGCAAAAAATCCTGGAATAAAATTTATAAAATCCAACTTACTGGATTCAAATCTGCAGGAAAATTATTTTGATTTTATTTATGTTGATTCAGTCGTTGAACATGTTTTAAATCCTGTTGATTATCTTACAAAAATTAAATCCCTATTGAGACCGGGAGGATTAATTTACGTTGGTGTCCCGAATGAAGATTGTCTCTTCAACAGTGTCAGAAAATTAATTTTCAAACTGACTGGTAAGAGGAACGAATCTGAAAAAATCAAACCGTTTGATATTCCATATCACGTAATCGGATTTAATGATCATTCACTGAAATATTTTTTTGACAAAACTGGATTAGTCGTTTTAAAGAAGAGAAATTTTGGTCGTAAGTTTGATTTTTTATCATATCCGGTTGCAAGCAAATCTTTCTGGATAAGTCTGTTCTTTCTGTTTCCTGTTGAATATCCGGGTCAATTACTAAACAAGGATATTTACTTTGAAGCTTATCTAACAAAGAAAGATCATTAAACTTGTAATTTGTTCAACAGTGAATTCAAATAATAATGTCAGTAAATTGTTATGCCCAATTTTAGAACGACATAAACAGACTATAATAGACAATGAAATTTAAGAACTATAAATCAGCCATTCACAACTTTGCGGATTCATTCCAGAGTGTTGACTATTCCAAAAGTGGAAAGTTGGCTATTAATGTTCTCATTCATCTGAACAACCTTAAATTGAAACCGACAGCAACGTTTGACTTTATTAATAAGACAATTCAGCCAGAAGAAGCGATTACAAAAGAGAGTAAAAAGTTATTAAACGATTATCTTGACTGGTTGCCTGAACATTTTAAAAATCATAATTGCGACCTTGACAAACTTGAAAAATTAACGGTTGTAATTTCAGCAGATTTTGAAAGAGCGTTCTATCCTCAAGGAATGAATAAAGCGAAGCAAATAGGTTTGCAGACAAAAACTATTTGGAAGGCAGACAACAGAGATGAAGCAATTATTGAAATTTGTTTGAACGAAATAGTTGATGACTATTATCTAAAAACTGGAATACCTGAAATATAGTTTGCAAATGAAAGATTATAAATTGACAGGTTGGCAAGACTTTTGGAAAATATTTGACGAGTTGATTGCCCTATTACAATTAGACAAAAAAGTAATGATAATTGATGAGTTTAAGGACGCACAGAAAAATGTTAACGGTTTGACAGACGGTTGGTATGAATTCAAGTTTGCTTTTGAAAAATCATTAAAATCAAACAGACAACATTTGACATCAGAACAAAACGAAATTGCGGACTTTTTAATAACGACATTAAACAAATCATTGAAGAACAGATGAAAAAAAACTGGGCATAACACGCAATATAAAAAATTGGGATTTAATAGGTTATTCAAGGGTTGTGGCTCGCAACAAATGCAGTGTAGCTTGATAGATAATCGCTCCGTAATCCCCAACTTTTCATATTGCCACCGTTCTATGAAAGATAAATTTAAATGAATAACGTCATACTAATAGCCGTAATGATTGCAATTATTCCACTGCTAAATGCGTCGAATGATATGTCAAATGCAAAACAAAGTGCTAAAATTAAATCAACTGAAAAAAATATAATTGGTCCTGAATACTTTCCGATTAACACATCACTGAAACTTGTATATAATTCAAGTATGGGCGAAGCATATTCAACAGTTAAGAAGAACGGTAAAAACTTTACTTTGGATTTGTGGAATGATGACTTTTATTTTAATCAAACAGTTCAGGTTACAAATGATACAATTTATTTAACGAAACTTGATCAGAATGTAGATGTTTTTCTTTTCATTTCCTCAAGTTCTTCGGTTACTTACAACAAGCCTTATCTTCGGTTTCCATTTCCACTAAAGAAAAATGACACCTGGAATTGGGAAGGTGTCGAATATATAGATGAAGCAAATCCTGATACAATAAACGTATCAGGAAGGGTTATTGGAAATGAAACAATTGTGGTAGAAGCTGGTAAGTTTGAGTGTGTTAAATTTCAGATTGATATTCATAAGAAAAAAAGAGGGACGCATACAAAGTTCTATGAATGGCGGACTCCAAAAATCGGTTTGGTTAAACTGGAAGCATTCATTGATTCCAAAGGATTTATTGGAACAATTATGAATTTGCTTGGTTATGATGAAATGATGTTCGAGCTAAAAGAAATTATTTAATAAAGCATACTACAGGATTTATTTCAAATTAAAAGAATAACTTTATGAAACCAGAAGTAATACTACAAACCAATTTCCCAAAACTAAAATTATTTGCAAGAGGTAAAGTCAGAGATATTTATGAAACAGGTGATTTTTTATTATTGGTTTCAACTGACAGGTTATCTGCATTTGATGTGATTATGAGTCAGGGAATTCCGTATAAAGGAATGGTTCTTACAAAAATATCTGAGTTCTGGTTCAACATTACAAAGGATATAATTCCAAATCATTTTATAACTGCTGATGTAAATAAATATCCTGAGGAATGCAAAGAATATTCCGATGTGCTGAATAACAGATCAATGCTGATTAAAAAAGCTAAAGTAGTTCCGATTGAATGTATCGTTCGCGGATATATAACAGGTTCTGGTTGGAAAGATTATAAAAAGACCGGTGAGATTTCCGGAATAAAACTTCCTCCGGGTTTACAGGAATCGGAAAAATTTCCTGAGCCTATTTTCACTCCCTCAACAAAAGCTGAAATTGGTCAACACGATGAAAATATTTCAGCAGCACAGGCAATGCAAATTGTCGATGAAGAAACTTTCAGTTCTGTTAAAAACGCAACAATCAACATTTATAAAAAAGCATCAGAGTATGCTCTCACAAAAGGTATAATCATTGCTGACACAAAATTTGAGTTTGGTAAAGTGAACGGTCAGGTAATTTTAGTTGACGAAGTATTAACACCTGATTCCTCAAGATTCTGGCCGTTTGATAAATATGAGAAGGGCAGAGGTCAGGAAAGTTATGATAAACAATTTATAAGAGATTATCTTCTATCCATAAATTTCAATATGAAGCCACCACCGCCGCCATTGCCCGATGATATTATTGCAAAAACAAGCAATAAGTATCTTGAGATATACAAAAAACTTACCGGTGAAAGTTTAGTTTAGTTTTATTTCTAATAATTTTTTTATTAGAATTACAAGCAAATATTATAATTGATAGTTTTTCAATCAGGATTTCTCACAGTCAGAATTTAAATGACACTCCCAAATCAACTCACAGTTTTAAGAGTAATACTTTCACCGGTATTTTTGTTTTTTTTCCTCTCTGATGTAATCTGGATGAAGCAAGTATCTGTGGCAATTTATATTGTTGCTGCGTTAACTGACTGGTATGACGGCTGGCTTGCCAGAAAATTCAATTACATTACAAGCTGGGGAAAATTCTGGGATCCTCTTGCTGATAAAATTTTAACTTCTATTGCGTTTGTTGGTTTTGCTCTTGTTGATTTAATCCCGTGGTGGATGGTTGGAATAATTGTCGGACGAGATGTGATTGTTACTTTGCTGAGGGTTTTTGCTGATATGAAAAACTACCAGTTTACTACAAGCTATTATGCTAAATGGAAGACAATGCTTCAGATGATTTTTCTATATTATTTATTGATTCTGTATGTAGCTCAATTTACTCCTGAAATTAATTCACATTATGAAAAATTAATTGAGGCGATGTTGAATGAACAATTAGTATTCTACATAGCGTTAGTAATAACTGTTATTACATTTCACTCAGGTGTTCTGTATATCAAAAAAAACTGGGACATCATATTCAAGCTGATGAAATTTGAAAATTAATTTTTTTGAAAAATTTATTGGTTCAGGATTCTATACCGGATACTTTCCGATAGCTTCCGGCACGGTTGGAAGTGCTGCGGCAATTCTGATTTATCTTATTCCCGGATTTGAAAATTTTTATATAATCATTCCTGCAGCAATACTTATGGCTGTATATGGAATTTATATCGGGACGAAATTTGAAAAAAAATATGGGAAAGACCCTGCACAATGCACAATTGATGAAGTTGTTGGAACCTGGATTTCGCTTATCGCACTTCCAAAAACATTTTGGGTGATTTTAGTTTCATTCCTGCTTTGGAGAATCCTTGATATCATTAAACCACCTCCTGCAAGAAATTTAGAACGACTTAATGGCGGACTTGGCATTATGATCGATGATGTTGTGTCAGGAATTTACACCTTATTGATTATGCATCTTGTCGTATATTTGCTCGTCATATTTTAACAATTTATCTGATTGAAATGAAAGCTTATATAATTACGATTGGCGATGAAATACTTCTCGGAAGTACTCTCAATACCAATGCAGCGTTCATTGGCACACAGTTGTTTGATATCAACATTCCTGTTGTTAAAACCTCAGTAATCGGCGACGATAATTTATCAATTCTGAATGAAATAAAATCAGCTTCTGAGGTTGCTGATTTGATTTTAATAACAGGTGGTTTGGGTCCGACACACGATGATGTTACAAGAAAATCAATTGTGGATTTTTTTAAAACAGAACTTGTTGACAACAATGAAGTGCTGGAAGATATTAAAGCACTCTTTGATAAAAGAAAAAGAAAGTTATCTCCGGCTAATATTGATCAGGCGAAAATTCCAATCATTGCAGATGCTATTAGAAATAGTCACGGAACAGCACCGGGAGAATGGATTGAGCAGGATGGAAAAATATATGTTGTGATGCCAGGTGTACCATACGAAATGGAATCAATGATGCAATCTTATGTAATTCCAAAACTACACGAAAAAATTGGTCAGGATCAGAGCATAATTTTAAGGAAAATGATTCTTACTACGGGAATTCCTGAATCAACTTTATACGAACGTTTCGGTAATCTTGATGAATTATTGAACGGCGGTAAATTGGCTTTTCTTCCGAATCAATACGGGGTCAAGCTGCGGATTTCTGTTGAAGGTACTGATGAAAAAGAATTGCAAAATAAAATGATGGAAATTGAACAACGAATAAGAAGTAAAGCAGGCAGGTTTATTTATGGAGTTGGTGACGAACAGCTTGAAGCTGTTGTTGGCAGACTTTTAATTGAGAGAGAATTCAAAATTGCTACTGCTGAATCATGTACTGGCGGGCTCGTTGGTAATATGCTGACAAATGTTAGTGGAAGCAGTAAATATTTTGAACGTGGAGTTATCTGTTACAGCAACGCTGCAAAAGTAGAAATCTTAAAAGTAAACGAAGACACACTTGCTGAACACGGTGCCGTAAGTATGGAAGTTGCAATGCAGATGGCTGAAGGCATTAAATCAACCAGTGGTGCAGATATCGGATTAGCAACAACTGGAATCATGGGTCCAACCGGTGCTTCTACTAATAAACCAGTTGGTCTTGTGTTTATTGGATACTGTGATGATAAAGTTTGTACGGCAAAAAAATTTCAATTTGGAGAAGAGAGACTACTGAATAAAGAACGAACAGCTCAGGCTGCACTTGATTTTGTAAGACGAAAACTTCTCGGAATTTCTTCGGATGATTAGACTATTCATTGCGTTACTAATTCCTGATGAAGTCAAATCTATTGTTTCTGATCATTGCAATCGTATTGTTAATTATTCATTGGATTATAAATGGGAAGAAAAAGATAAAATTCATCTTACATTAAAATTCATTGGTGAGGTAAAAGAAGAACTTCTTCCGCAAATTACGGATGAGGTTCAATTTGTAGAAAATTATGCATCCTTCAATTGCAGCATTTCTAAGTTTGGTTTTTTCTATAGATTTAATGAGCCTAAAATTCTCTGGTGTAATCTTGATACTGATGATTCAATAATTTCTTTAGTGGATAAATTGAATGTAACACTAAAGAAGTTTAATATTGAACCTGAAACCAGGAAATTCAAAGGACACCTGACATTAATGCGAATCAAAAGAAAAGTCAGTGCAGATTTCATTAAAAGCTTTAACGAATATAAATTTAGTCCTGTAAAATTCATATCGGATGAAATTGCTTTGGTGCAAAGTGTACTTAAACCCGGCGGATCAGAATACAAAATTTTAAAAATTTACGAACTTAAATAACGGAGGAAATTATGGCAGCAGATAAAGAACAAAAATTGAAAATTATTGAAGATGCGATATCATCAATAGAAAAGACTTATGGTAAAGGCTCAATTATGAAATTGGGTGATGGAATAGTTCAGGAAATTGAAGCAATTCCAACCGGTGCGCTTTCACTTGATTATGCACTCGGTATTGGCGGAATTCCACGTGGAAGAATAACCGAAATCTATGGCCCGGAATCGAGCGGAAAAACTACACTCTGTCTGCACGTTATTGCTGAAGCACAGAAGATGGGCGGGCTTGCTGCTTTTATTGATGCTGAACATGCACTCGATGTTAACTACGCAAAGAAGCTTGGTGTTGATACTGCAAATCTTCTAATCTCACAGCCTGACTTTGGTGAACAAGCTCTTGAAATTGCTGATACTCTTGTCAGAAGTAATGCTCTCGATGTAATTGTAATAGATTCTGTAGCCGCACTTGTTCCTCGCTCTGAAATCGAAGGTGAAATGGGTGATGCAACAATGGCTGTTCAGGCAAGATTGATGTCGCAGGCTTTAAGAAAACTTACAGCAGCTATTGCAAAATCTAAAACTTCAGTAATATTTGTAAACCAATTAAGAAGTAAAATTGGAGTTATGTTTGGCAATCCTGAAACTACAACAGGTGGAAATGCTTTAAAGTTTTATGCTTCGGTAAGAATTGATATCAGAAGAATAAATGCAATCAAAGAAGGTGAAGATGTAATTGGTAACAGAACGAAAGTGAAAATTGTAAAAAGCAAAGTTGCACCTCCATTCAAGCAGGTTGAATTTGATATTCTTTACAATGAGGGAATAAGTAAAACCGGTGACTTAATCGATCTTGGAGTTGATCAGGGATTAGTTAAAAAAAGCGGTGCATGGTTTAGTTATGCCGAAGAAAGATTTCAGGGACGAGAAGGTTTCAGACAAAAGTTACTTGAAATGGCTGATTTAAGAAACAGTCTTGAAAAAGAACTACGCATTAAACTTGGAATGATTAAGAACAGTGGTGATGAAAAGAAAAAAGAAGTAGATGACGCACAGAAAACGAAAGATAAGAAAACTAAATAATGCTGCTTATTGATTGTCATTCCTGCTATAGCAGAAACTCATAAAAAATGATTATCAATCATATCCTCAAAAAAGGAAAGCAAGATGTAACAATTCAATTTGACGATGAAAAATTTTTAATACTTGCGCTCGAAGTATTTTTAAAAAGCGGTTTGAAGAAAGGTGATGAAATTTCTGAAAATCGCTTTTCTTTTTTAATAGAACAGAATAAACTTTTCCACATTAAGCAAAGAGCATTTCGACTGCTGGGAAGAAGAATGCACTCAGCTTCCGAATTGCGGCGAAAACTCTGGAACAAAGATCACGAACAGAAACTGATAGATGAAGTAATAAAGGATTTAAAGAAAAATGGTTATTTAAATGATGATGAATTTATTCGTGAATTCGTGGCTGAAAAAATTAAGACGAAAAGCTGGAGCAATAAAAAAGTAAAAACTGAACTACTCAAGCGTGGAATTGAATCAAAGCTCATTGATGAAATGATGAAAGGGCACGCAAGTAATTCTGAACTTGAAAACGCAATGAAACTCGCTAGAAAAAAATACGATCAGTTGATTAAGAAAAATTTGGAAACAAAAGACCTGCGGAATAAACTTTCTGCTTTTCTCTTCTCAAAAGGGTTTGAGTATGATTTGATAAAGGAAGTGTGTAATAGCTTGATCAATAATGAAGACGATGAATTTTAAAGCTCATATCTCCGGAATGTATTCCTTCCCAGCCTTCTTATAATCGTTGCAAGCTCAGCAATTTCAACTTTCTTTGCTGCGTCATAAACTGAAAACCATTTTCTCTTTCGGAGATTTTTTTCGGGATAATCTTTAAAAACTCTCGTAACTTTCATCGAATAGATTTTTGTTAAAAGTTCGCTTCCGTTTTTCTTTACTTTATAGCTCCCAAGAATTTTTGTTGTGTTGCTTCCTTTTACACCGGCTTCCTCGAATGCTTCTTTCTTTGCAGATTGGAATGGTGACATATTGTATTCAATAAATCCTTTGGGCACTATCCAGTTCTTTCTTCTTATTGAAGTAACAAGCAAAACTTCTGTCTTTCCGTCTTTCTTTCGGTAGGGAATTACTCCTGACTGATCAAAGTGAATTCTTTTTTGCGCTGTGATTTTTCTTTTCATTATGTTGGTAGAGAATTAAATATGAATTCTTAAATTTGTTCGTGCAAAGATAATTTGCTTGTCAGATATCAACAAACATTCATACAAAAAATGTTGCTGCAAAAAAATTACTCACTGAAGAAGCTTAATACATTCGGAGTAGATGTCAATACAAAACTATTCGCTGAAATATTTTCAGAAGATAAATTGATTGATTTACTTGCTGAACCTGAAATCAGAAGTGAGAAAAAAATAATACTGGGCAGCGGAAGTAATATACTTTTCACAAAAGATTTTGATGGATTGGTAATTAAACTCTCTTCAATAAATATAAATATCATTGAAGAAGATATGGACTCTGTTATAGTTGAAGCTGATGCCGGTGTTATCTGGAATGAATTTGTAAAATATTGTGTAGAAAAAAATTTTGGTGGCATTGAAAATCTCACGCTAATTCCAGGTACAATTGGTGCGGCACCAATACAGAATATCGGTGCCTACGGTCAGGAACTTGCTGATAATTTCGATTCTTTAAGTGGTGTATTCATAAATTCAGGAAAGAAAAAAACTTTCACAAAAATTGATTGCAGGTTTTCCTATCGTTCAAGTATTTTCAAAGAAGAATTAAAAAATATTTTTGTTATCACATCTGTCAGGATGAAACTTTCAAAGAATTCAAAGCTAAACACAAACTATAAAGCATTGAGCGATTACTTATTTAAACAGAAAATTCAGAATCCATCAATTAAAGATATCAGCAATGCAGTTGCAGAAATCAGAAGAACCAAACTTCCTGATCCTGAAAAGATTGGAAATGCCGGAAGCTTCTTTAAAAATCCAGTGATGAATATTGAGGTGTTTGAAAAGATTAAATCTGAGTACCCTGATATAGCAGGTTTTTCATCTGAGACAGGAAAAATAAAAATCTCCGCAGGCTGGTTAATTGAAAAATGTGGTTGGAAAGGTAAACGCATTGGCGATGTTGGAACATCACCAGATCATGCTTTAGTAATTTGTAATTTCAGGAAAGCAACCGGTTCAGAAGTTCTGGAATTCGCAATGAGAATTCAGGAGGAAGTTTTAAATAAATTTGGAATTATTTTACAGGAGGAAGTAAATATCCTTTAATTAAGATTGAATTAATAAGTGCGATTATTTAACTTCGGTAAAAGTTATTCTAAATATTTACACAGGATGAAAGAATGAAAGAACAGAAAAATGAAAATCTTTCTGCTTACGAAAAAGCAGCTCAGGAAGGAATTGACCCTCGCTGTATTCCACAATGGCTTGATGGTCCAGTTCCTGAACACAATGAAATAAAATATCCTGACTATCCTTCCACTGATCAGGAAACCTGGAAATTTTTGTATGAAAGACAAATGAAGTTTCTTCCGGACAGAGCCTGCAATGAATATTTGGAAGGAACAGAACAGCTAAGTCTTTCACCCAGTAAAATTCCATACCTCAAAGAATTAAGTAATATTTTTCATAAAACTACCGGCTGGAAAGTTGCAAGGGTTCCAGGATTAATCCAATCGCAGAATTTTTTCGAATTGCTCAGAAGAAAAGTTTTTCCATCAACAGATTACATTCGTAGTAAAGAAGAACTGGATTATACTCCAGCGCCGGATTTATTCCATGATATATTTGGTCATATGCCATTACTCACAAATAAAAGTTATGCATCTTTTTATCAAAAATTTGGTGAAGCTGCTGTTAATGCAAAAGATGAGAATAGTGTTAAACTTGAAACTTTACACTGGTTTACGGTTGAATTTGGTTTGATAAATAATCCTGAAGGAAGAAGAATTTATGGTGCTGGCATACTTTCATCGCACAAAGAAGTGCAGCATTCTCTCTCTGACAAGGTGGAAGTAAAACCATTTGATCCTGAGAAAATCGTTTTACAGCAGTATGATGTCTGGCATTTGCAGCCAATACTTTTTGCTATTGATTCTTTTGAACAACTTGAAGAAGGATTTGATAGTTGGTGTAAGAAAAATGGTTTGTTAAATTGAATGATATTACCAGAGATTATTTTTCTTATCAATGATTTGTAATGCTGGTTTTGCTAATCCGCTAATTAACTCAAATTATAATTCGTGAATTCGTGGCTTCTTCAAAATTGCTATCCACAAAATTCATTCATAAATTGTTAAAGAACTATTCAATTAATATATTTTCAATAATTGTTTAAAAAAAATATGGCACTAAAAGTTGGTGACAAAGCACCTGCATTTAAATTGAAAAATCAGGATGAAGAAACGATTTCACTTTCCGGGTTAAAAGGTAAACCAGTCGTTCTGTATTTTTATCCGAAAGATGACACTCCTGGTTGTACAAAAGAAGCTTGTAATTTCAGGGATGAATTTCCGAAATTTGGAAAACTCAAAGCAGAAATAATCGGAATCAGCACTGACTCAGTTAAATCTCATAAAAAATTTGCAGAAAAGTACGGGCTTCCTTTTATTTTACTTGCTGATGAAAAGAAACAAGTGGTTCAGGAATACGGAGTCTGGAAAGAAAAAAATATGTACGGCAGAAAATACCTGGGAATTGAAAGAACAACTTTCATTATTAATTCGGACGGAAGGATCGCCAATATATTCCCGAAAGTGAAAGTTGATGAACACAATAAAGAAGTAATGGAAGCATTGAAAGAGTTATAATGGGAAAAAAAGTTTATCTCACAAGACGCGAAACTTTTGCTGCAGCTCATCGGTTGTTCAAGCCCGGACTGTCAGATGAAGAAAATTTCAAACTCTTTGGTAAATGCAGCAATCCAAATTGGCACGGACACAATTATATATTGGAAGTTACCGTTTTGGGTGAGGTCAATCCTGAAACCGGTTTTGTTCTGGATATCAAAGCACTGAAAGAAATAGTTCACAAGTTTGTTATTGCAAAAGTTGATCATAAAAATCTGAATATAGATACTGATTTTATGAAGGGCTTGATTCCTACGTCTGAAAATATTTCAATCGCTATCTGGAATCAGTTGGCTGATAAAATTTCCGGTGGAAAACTTTTCTCCGTTAAGCTTTACGAAACAGAAAATAATTACTTTGAATACAAAGGAGAATGAATTGTGAATAATTCAAAAGTTAAAATGTTAATTGGTGACTTATTAGAAAACATTGGCGAAAATCCGAAACGCGAAGGATTGCTTGACACTCCGCGGCGTGTGGCTGATGCTTATGAATTCCTTACTTCAGGTTACAATAAAAATATTGAAGAAGTAATGAACGATGCTCTTTTCAATGAAAAGTATGATGCAATGGTGTTAGTGAAAAATATTGATTTCTATAGTTTGTGTGAACATCATATGCTTCCTTTTTATGGGAAAGTTCATGTTGCTTATATCCCGGATGGAAAAATAATCGGACTGAGTAAGATCCCACGCATTGTTGAAGTTTTTGCCAGAAGACTTCAGGTGCAGGAAAGAATGACACAGCAGATTGCTGACACTATTGAAAAATATTTGCAGCCAAGAGGTGTCGCTGTTGTTTCTGAAGCATTTCATATGTGTATGATGATGCGAGGAGTTGAAAAACAAAATTCATCAGCAACTGCAAGTGCTGTATATGGTGATTTTAAAGAAGATCCACGAACAAGATCCGAATTCTTAAATTTAATCGGTCACAAAAATTTATAATCATGCTTAAGAAAGATGGGATCTGGATAACAGGTGCAAGTTCAGGAATCGGAAAGGCTGTTGCGCTGGAATTTGCAAAAATCGGGTGTAATGTTTTTATTTCTGCAAGAAGAGTACACGAATTAGAGCGATTGAAAGATGAAGCAGGGAAATCCGGTGAAAATATTTTTTCATTTCCGTGTAATGTTGCTTCATCTGCTAATGTAGAACAGACATTTAAAAAAATTGCAAATGAATCTGAAATAAATTGTCTGATAAATAACGCCGGAGTAACTTCATTTAAACATGCTGCTGATAATTCAGTAAATGAAATAAACGATATTATCAATACAAATCTGCTCGGTTCTATTTACTCAATTAAATCTGTACTTCCGACCTTCATTAAAAATGATTCAGGAACTATTATTAATATACTTTCTGTCGTAGTGAAAAAGAACTTCACGAGAAGTTCTGTGTATGCGGCTTCAAAAATGGGTTTACTTGGTTACAGCAATTCTCTGAGAGAAGAAGTTCGCAAACACAATATCAGGATAATTAATGTGATTCCCGGCGCAACCGAAACTTCCATGTGGTCACAGGAAATCAGAAAAGAAAAAAGTAATCTTATGATGAATCCGGAAAGTATAGCGAGGATAATCGTTTCAGCATATCTTCAGAAAGATAATCTGGTAACTGAAGAAATTGTGTTAAGACCAATTACAGGAGATTTAGCATAAAAAAAGCCGGTAATTAAACCGGCACTGATCGGGGAGAGACGACACACTCGTTATTTGTCATCAAAATTTTTCATCATTCTATTAACTCTTTTTTCTCTATGCTCACCAAATTCTCCGGATATTTTATTCCATTCCTTCTTTTGGTTTTCATCAAGTTGTTCATAGACATCCATCTGATGATTGGCAAATGAAATTGCAATTTTATTTCGTGCTGTAATAACATCATTTATTTTGTTTAAAAAATCTTCACGTGAATAATTGCCTTTGTTTTTAAGTTCTGCCAGAGCAAGTTCTTTCTTATCAAGATTTGCTTTTAAATCGATCATCTCTTTTTTATGCGCAAGTTTTAGTTCATCGATTTTAGTTTGCTGATCATCAGTTAAGTTAAGCTGTTTATGAATCTGATCACGGAACTGCTGTTTTTTTTGCAGCATTTCCTGAGCAAAAATATTCTGCGAAGAAATTATTATACATACAACGATAACTGCAATAATTCTAAATTTCATTTTTAATCTCCATATTTATTAATGATTGAAATTGTTACCATTTTGACAAAGAAATTCGTCTAAAAGTTTAAATAGGATATTTTAAACTCAATTGAATATTTTATTGTCTAAAGATTTAGAAATTGTTTTTAAGGGATGAATTCACAAAAAGATGACCAGGAGCTCATTCGGGATTTCTTATCTGGAGATGAGAAGTCATTTAATCTGCTTGCAAAGAGATACCAGGAAAGAATTTACTGGCATGCTCGCAGAATGCTCGGTGATCATGACGATGCTAATGAAATCGTTCAGCAGGTTTTGATGGTGATGTACAAAAAGCTGAATATGTTTAATTTCAATTCGGCGGTGTACACTTGGATTTACAGAATAACCGCAACACGCAGTTTAAATTTGCTGAAGAAAAGAAATCTGAAAAAAATACTTCTGTTTAGTACTGATGATTCATTTGAAAATCATGGTTATACGGATATAATTGAAAACATTGAGACAAGAGAAACATTTTCGAAAATGGAAAAACACTTATTGAAATTACCTGTCAGACAAAGAGAAGTATTTGTATTAAGAAATTTTGACGACTTAACTTATGAGGAAATTTCAGGAATAACAGGAAGATCAGTTGGTGCATTAAAAGCAAATTATTTTCACGCTTTCCGCAAAATGAAGGAACTGATGGAAAAAAATGGATAGAGATAAACTAATATTACAATTTATTGAGAATGAACTCACTCCTGAACAGCTTCGCCTTTTTCAGGAAGAATTATCAAAATCTTCTGAATTACAGAGTGAAGTCAAAAAATATTTACATCTGAAGAAGACGACAGATAATTTGAAAAATGTCAGATTGAATCAAAAGTATTTAGATTCAATAATCCCGGATTTCAGAAATAGTTTTGAAAACCAAAATAGAGTACTGACAAAAAGAAATTTAGGATATGTCTTTGGTGTGCTTGTTGTCGCAATTCTCACAATGCTGATTTTTAATATTTATTTAAACTCAGATTATCAATCAAACGATCTTGAAAAGTTTGCTCAATCATTGAACGAGGAACAAAAAATTGAAGTTCTTGAAAATCTGAGTGATGATCATACTGAATCGGACATAGTTTCTGAATACATTTCAGACGATAATGTCTCGTATTTACTTGCTTCTGAAATTAAAATAGACGATAAAATGGCAGAAGATTACGATTTCAACTATAGCGAATTAATTTCAGGATTAAATATGAATGAAGTAAATAAAATTTATAACGAATTATTAAATCAGGATTTTTAAAATGAGGTTCAAAATGAAAAACATCGGTTCAGTCATTTTATTTGTATTATTTTTTTCAATGATTATACTTCCGCAAAAAGGGAAATGGAAGGATGATGAGGCAAAAGAAAAACTTGAACAGCTTGAAAAAATTAAACTGATTGAATCTCTTCAAATGGATGAAGAGACCACGTTAAGATTTTTTTCAAGAAAATCAGAACATAAAAAGCAGCAGGAGGAATTACATAAACAATTACACGAAAGCATTGACTATCTCGAAACAATATTTAAAAGCGGTCGTGCTGTAACTAATGATGAATTAAAAACTAATATTGCTGAGATAAATAATCTCCAATTGCAAATTGAAAAAAATCGAATAGATTTTATAAATTCTTTGAACGATATATTAAGCTATGAACAAATTGCTAAACTCATCATTTTTGAGAAGCAATTTAGAAATGAAGTAAGACGATTGATAATGAAAGAAAGGCGAGCCCCAATTGATCAGGAATAAAATAATGGATAAGATTGAAAAGGTGATGAAATTTTTTCAATAGATTCTGGTTGATTTTCAAAACTTACACGTATATTTTTACCACTCAATTTTGCGGAAGTGGTGGAATTTGGTAGACACACTATCTTGAGGGGGTAGCGCCTTAATTGGCGTGCGGGTTCAAGTCCCGCCTTCCGCACTCAAATCAATTTCAATAACTAAATAGGAAATTACAGATGAAATTAAGAGTGATTCTCCAGATCAGCTCAATAATGTTTTTGGTTTTTGTTTCATCACTTTATTCGCAGGAAATGAGCGCTGATGCAAAGAAACTTCTTCTTGCTGGTGACAGCCTGACAAAAGCCGAAAACTATGCTGATGCTATTAAATCTTACGATCAGGCTTTAGCTATTTCAAAGGACTATAGAATTTATTTTCAAAAAAGTCTTGCTCAGAAAAAAGCTCAGGACCTTGATGGCGCATTAATCTCATTAGAAGAGTGTCTGAAGTTGAAAAATGATTTCGATGCAGCTTATAATGCGTTGGGTATAGTTCAATTTTCCAGAGGAAATTTCCAGGAAGCAAAAAATAATTTTGAAAAATTCCTGACGCTGTCAACTAAGGAAGAAACAAATAAAAGCGTTAAGAAAAATTTATCTATAACTTATTTCAAACTTAGTGGTGAGGAAATTACAAAAGGTGATACTCTGAAAGCTATCGATGATCTTAATAAGTCAATTGAATATGATAATTATGACGCAAGTTATTTTACACTTGCTAAATTATATGCCGCGCGAGGTGAATGGGATAAATCTATTGCTGCCGCTGAAAATGCTTTGAAGTATAAATCAAAAATAACTGAAGGCGGACCATATTTTTATATGGGGAAATCATACAAAGGAAAAGGAGATACTCAAAAGGCAAAGGAAATGTTTGAAAAAGCCAAAACTGATCCGGCATTTCAGAAAAATGCTGAGCATGAACTAGGATTGTTGAAATAAAATTTGTTTTTCTATACCCTCTTTCAAAGAGGGTTTTTTTTATTGTAAATCCTTCTCATAAGAGTTTGAATTGACAGATTTTAAAAAATTAAAAACTGAAAATATCTTACCGACATTAGCTGCCTCAGCCGCGCTTCGAAAAGTCAACGATTTGTTAGCGTTGATCAATCTGGCTGAATCTCGTAATATCAATTTTATGAAAATATATGAAACACTTCTACAAAATTATCTTTTCACTGGTTATCCTTCTGCTCTTGTTTCGCTGAAAATTCTAAAATCGGTTTATCCTGACAAGCAAATCAGAAAAATGAGTGATATGAATCTTTATCACTTTAAAAGAATTGGAGTTGCAAATTGCAAAAAAGTTTATGGTCAGAAGTACAACAAGCTAATTAGTAATATTAAAAGTTTTTCGCCGGATATTTCCGAATGGCTTGTGCTCGAAGGTTACGGAAAAGTCATGGGAAGAAAAGGTCTCTCTTTTAAAGAACGCGAATTATGTATTGTAGCTGTTCTTGCTGTTTTAAGATTTGAAGATCAACTATATTCGCACATTAACGGTGCGTTCCGAGCGAAAGTAACAATTATTAAAATTAATGATGTTATAAAAAACTTAGACTTATTAGGGAAAAAAAATCTGTCAGCTTTTGGTTTGCGTGTGTTGAAAAGATTTAAAGCTGAAAAGGGAATGTGAACTAATCGCATTCCCTTTTCAAAATTTTATAAGAAATTAAAAATCACAAATGCATCGAGGGTAATTGCACTTAAAGTCTCCTCACCATCTTCTTTACCCATCAGATTAAACATTTTATAACTCAGATATAAATCAAGATTGATCATTGGAATTATTGTGATTTCGGAACCGAAACCTACACCGGCACCAAATCTGTTGAATCCGTCCGTTGTAAATTCTTGTTCAAAGAATGAGGCTTTCGCATCACCGAATTTGCTAAACGAAAGATCAAGTGCGAGATATGGATCGAATCCGAGTGGGGCAGGAATAAAATTAAATTGAACACCAGCACCAGCTTCAAGAATTGATTGACTGAATTCTACCTCTCCTTCATCCGCAGATATCTTTGTTAATACCGGTGGTTCATTACCGGTTCCGGATAAAGTATGATAAAGAATAAAAGCTCTTGGCGTAAACGGTATCAATGGTAAATCCACTTTACCTACAATACCAAAGTTCCATTCAGTGGAGTAGCCAAGCCCACCTTCTGATACTTCTTTTGTTGAGTTTTCAGGTGCAAGGATCTGCGTTAAGCCGCCCCCAGCACCAATTTTTACTAATTGAGCATTAGTAAAGTTTGGATATGCAGTCAGAATCAGTATAACAACAATTATAAAGTAGTTCTCTTTCATATTGTCTCCTTATTTTATTTGAGATTCATATTTGATGATTCGAAATTAAAAATAATATTGCTTAAAATCCATGACTATCTTATTATATTCAGTGAGAAACCGAAAAATTCTAAACAATATCTTTAAGTGAATTCCTGTATTTCATTATTTCTCTTGACTTTAAGTTTCATAAAACTAATATTTAGCTTTAAAATATGTGAAATTTTAGAATTATTAGTGATTTCAAGGTGAAACCTTAAAAATTGAGTTTCGTCTGAATTTATAATATGATGCAAAGTTCAAAAAAAATGCACAAAATTTTCATTTCAATAATAACTTTATTGCTTGGACTTCCCTTATTTGCTCAGAATTTAACTGAGAAATTTAATGATGCAATGAACGCATATAATAATCAGTTATACTCGGAAGCTTACAAAATATTTGATGAAGTTATAAAAGATTATGATGTAGAGGATGAACTTTATTCTGTCGCAAGATTTTATGCTGCAAACTCATTGTTGAAAATGGGTAAAAAGGACGAATCGACATCTGGTTTTGAGTACATTGTAAACAGCATAGTTTGGTCCAAATTCAGAGAAGAATCTCTATTCAAACTTGGTTTGATCTATTACGACCTGAATCGTTTTGCACTTTCAAGAAAAAATCATCTTATGCTTATCTATCAATATCCGAACAGCGAATATCTTGGCTCATCAATGTATTGGATTGGAGAATCTTATTCAGCCGAAGGTAAACTGGATGATGCAATTGAATTTTTAACTCAGGCAATAGAAGATAAATCAGCCAATCGTTATCGTGATCATTCAATTTATGCGTTGGCAAGTATTTATGAAAAGAAACATGATTATCAGAATGCTGTGAAATATTATGATCAGCTTTTAACTTATCACTCAAATAGTTCTTTAGCTTTAGAAGCACAAGTCCGGATTGGTGTATGTTATTTTTATCTGAAAGATTATTATAACTCGATACTTGAACTAAACAATCCGGATATACAGAAACTACCTACGGAGAATTTGTCTGAAGCATTATACCTTTTAGCAAATTCACATTACAGAGTAGAAGAATATAGTGATGCTGCGAATACATATTCTGAAGTGATTAAACGATTTCCAAACTCAGATATCTATCGAAATTCACAATACGGATTAGCCTGGTCTTTGTTCCAGCAATCAAAATACGGTGAAGCTTATCAGGTTTTTAATACACTTTCAGAAGGTTATGATTCGATTGCAATCAAATCATTTATTTGGAAGGGAGAATCAAAAAGGTATGCAGGACAAACTAATGAAGCGCTTGCAATCTTCCAGAATTTTCTTGTTAAATATCCGGATGATCCATCCACAACATTGGTGGAGAATCTGATTGGATTGATTTACTTTGACCAAAACAAATTTGAACAATCAACACAATATCTGACTAATGCAACTTCGTCAGAAGATCCATTGACCAGAGCAAAAGCATTTACAATGATAGGCGAGATTGAATTACAAAATAAGAATTATATAAAAGCACGCGGAAATTTTGATCCGGCTGTAAGGATTTCTTCGGAGGAAAGTGAAGTTCATCTTCGGGCACTACTTGGTCTTGGTGTTTCTCTCTTTCATCTTGGAGATTATAATGAAGCAGTTGAAAATTTTCGTCAGGCAGAAACTATCGATCCTGCTTTTGAACAGGATAAAATTAATTTCTATATGGCTGAAAGTTATTATTCATTAGGAAAATACCAGGAAGCGCTTTCCCGATATAATAATATAAAAAGTACTGAGATCGAATATGTCAGACAGGTAACTTACTCCAAGGGTTATTGTCAATTTAATCTTGGTAACTATTCTAATGCTGCATATCTGTTTTCTGAGTTTATTCAGAATTATCCGGATGATTTCAGAATGACTGATGCAAAGCTGCGTTTAGCCGATAGTTATTTTGGTTCAAAGAATTTTGCTGCAGCCAGTAAAATTTTCAAAGAAGTTTTCAAATCTGGTAAGTTCTCTTCCGATGATCCTTATACATATTTTCAGTATGCACAGGCACTTTATAAATCTGGTGAGTCGAATGCGGCGATAGATGAATTTCGAAATCTTCAAAAAAAATTTCCTGATTCAAAATATGGTGAAAGCTCACTCTTCACTATTGGATTTATAAGATTCCAGGAAGGAGAGTTTGAAGAAGCCATAAATGATTACAGAATGGTAATGCAGATTTATAAAAAATCTTCATTAACACCAGCAGTCTATTACTCAATTGGTGATGCTTATTTTAATCTTGGAGAATATGACTCAGCTATCGTCAATTACAGAAATGTTTTAGCAAAATATCCTTCATCAGAATATGCGTATGATGCAATAAATGGAATGCAATACAGTTATGTAGCAGCCGGTAGATCGAATGAAGCTATCAATTTGATAGATAGATATGTTAGTCAAAATCCTAATCTGAAATTCAGTGACCAAATATACTTTAAGAAGGGAGAAATTTATTACAGTCAGCGTGATTATGAAAATGCCAAATTGAGTTACCAGGAATTTTTAGTGAAGTACCCAAAAAGTTCTTTCGTACCGGAAGCTTACTACTGGTTAGGAAAAAGTTCGCAAAACCTGAAACAGGATGATGAAGCTATTTTTTATTTCAGCAAAGTATTTGACAATTACCCGGGTTCAGAATCCGCAGCGGTTTCGGTTATCGAATTAGGGAAAATGTATGAAGCAAAAGGTAATTATCAGGCGGGAATTGATGTGCTGGAAAGAGCATCATCTAAATTGAAAGATTCACCTAGATTACCAGAAGTTCTTTTCCTCAAAGGTTCAGCATATATAAAAGTGGATGATGTTCAGAAAGCTTATGCAACTTTTGAAGAATTGGCGATGTATCACCCGGAAACAGTATTTGCTGATCGTGGAAAGATTGAAATGGGTCTGATTGATTTGGCGATTTCCAGATTTAATGAAGCTGATAAAAATTTTTTGGATGTTGCCGGACGAAGAACTGATGATCTTGGCGCAAAAGCACAATATCAATACGGAGTATCACTCTTTGAACAAGGTAAATATTCAGAAGCTGTTTCAGCGTTGGTTAGAGTTAGAACTGTTTTCTCACAGTACGAACCATGGATTTCCCGATCATACTTATTGATGGGCGATTGTTATGTGAAGATGAATGATAAAAGACAGGCTGAAGAAATGTATCGTGTCGTTGTAACCAAGCACAAAGGAAATGAACTTGGTGAAGAAGCAAGACAAAAAATAAATAAACTTAAATGATGAAATATTTATTAGTCATATTATTAATTTCTTGTTCAGTAATATTACCTCAAGGCGAAAATCCAAATGTGGAGTTGCCTGATTTCGTGATTCTTGGTAAGGATGTAATCTCAGTAAGAAAAGTTGATAAACTAAAACCTGATTATATCTCAACAGTTTCGGATGATTTTCTCAAACCAGCATATAAACCTGACTTTCTGGAAGTTGCAGAGATTTCAAACCCTGTTGAGTCTGAATTATCACGACTTGATTCGGCAAATTTCAGAAAAGGTTTTCTTGAATTTAAAGCAGGATTAAACCAGCTTCCTGCAGGAAGATTAAATTATGTATTTCCTTACACAGGGGGAATGATCTACGGATTTGTGTCCGGGTATAATCAGCGGGCTTATCAGGAAAATAGCGATAAACAAAATCTTCATGGAGGACTTGATTTCAGTTACAGCTTACCGACCGATATTAACGTTCTTCCGGGAACCAGGTTTAAATTAAGCGGTGATCATTCAAAAAATATTTTCAAATTTTTTGGTTCAAATGATCCTGAACGCAAACGAAATTTAAATATTGGAAACACTTCTCTAAGTATTCAAAATCTGTATATGAAAGAATTTAATTTTGATCTCAGAAGCGGTGGAGAATTTACTTATGCAGATGATGAAAAATTTAATGAGTCAATTTTTTATGTAGATTTATTCACAAGGTTAAGATTTGCTAAATTTAGTATTAATCTGTCAGGATTGTATCAGCATCAGAACTTGAGCACTGACTCTCTTTCCGATGCTAACACTGATGGATATTATTTCAGACCAACAGCATCACTAGAAATTTTCAAAAAGGTAATGTTGGAAGCTGGCATTACTTTTTCGGCATCCAAAGGTGATAACCTTAATGGTCTCTTTGCTTCCGGGAGTGCAGAGGTTGCAAAAAATCTGATACTGTTTGCTGAATATTCACCTATTGGTGAATACTTAACTGCCGGAAAATTTTTGCGTAATAATTATTATTATGACCAGCAGGATTTGAACCGAGTGTTTTTTAAAAAGAAGAATAAAATTAGAGCAACAATCAAGTATGAATATGATAGATATTATCAGATAGATGGCGGAATTGAATTTTATGATGCAGATAATCTTCCGTATTATAACAATATAAATAACTCAGGTTACTTTGAAGTAATTACAACAGATGCTACGAGCTGGGATATTTTTCTTAATATGCTTTATCATCTTGGACCTTTTGGATATTTCTATGGATCCGCAAATTATTTGAACGTTCAGGATTCTGATTCCAGAAAAATCCCTTACAATCCGAATTTCAAAGCATCACTAATTTATGGATATGTTTTTTCTACAGAGTGGAAAGCAGAAACAAAGCTTGATTACTTCTCTGAAAGGTATGCGGATATAGAAAATACCGATAGTAGAAAACTACCGGGTAATTTTGACTTGAGCTTAAAAGTTGACTATTCATTTCAGGAGAATTTTGGTGTATTTTTTGAATTAAATAATATTTTTAATACTAAAAGAACTCTATGGGAAGGATATCAGGAAGCGCCCATTGATGCACTTTTAGGAATTAATTATTACTTTGACTAATTCAATAAAAATGGTGGAACAATTTTTCAAATTATTAGTGAGAAATTTTGAACCAAAAAAATACACGTGATAGGTAAATAAAATGATAAGCAAAGATGACCTTGTAAAAGTAGTTGCTCAAAAGTGTGGTGTTTCGGTTGAATCCTCATCATTCTTTTTTGAAGTGTTTGTAAACAGGTTGAGCAATAAACTCAAACCCGGAGACTTACTTCATTTTTACGATCTTGGTTTCTTCCATAAAAGAAATTGCCGTATTCAACTTGAGAAATCTCCTGACTCACCAATTCCGAAATCATACTTGATCCAACTGGTTATATTTTCAGATGAGGCAAAAATTAAAAGTGATCTTAGCTCCATTCACTTTCTGAAAATTGCAAATCTGAAAACATTATGGGTTGATGACAAAGATTTTCAGAAAAGCCTTGCCGCAGGTGATTTTGCCCCGCATACAGAGAGAAATCAATTAATAAAATCCTTTGCAACAAAAGCAGAGGTGATTATTGCCGGATTAAGAAAAGATTTTGACAACGAATTAGTTGAAGAACTCATAATTCCGCTTACATTCGATTTGAATTTTTTAATTAAAACCGGACAGAAAAATAAATCAACATCTAAGTCATCTGCTTCAAAAATTGCTGAAACAAAAAGTGATCCTAAACCTGTCGAGTCAAAGGAATCAATTGTTCCTAAAAAGGATTTTGAAGAGACAAAAACAGTTATTCAAAAAGATGCAAATGAAAATCCGGAAAAAGCTCTTCCATGGAATTATGGAGCAAAATTTTTAGACAAAGAAAAACAGCTTCAACCCGGCTCCAAAAATATTGAGGGTATTGAATCTGAGAAAAAAGGAATTCAGGTAAACAAAAATAATAGTCACGATAAAGTAAATGAATTTGAACCCGTCAGTTCGCATCTTTCTACAACTAAATCTGATGAAGAAGAAATTGACACAGTGAAATATATCGTCAGTACTATTTCAGAATCAGTTGAAGATAAAGAAGATAAAAAGTTTACGGAAGTCAAATCAAAAACAGATTCATTTCGTTATCAGGCTGATAATTATAGAGATAAAAAAGGAGGGAACGATAAGTTTCCGTTCAGGAAAACAAAAAATAACCGTGATTCAATCTATCGTGAAAGAAAAAGTTTTCTGCCGATAGTTTCGATTATGGCATTAGTTGTAATTGGAGCAATCGTAATTTATTTATATGTTATAAAAGAAAAACCAGGAAGAATAGAACACACTAATATCGTACAGGATATTCAACCTCCTCCAACTGGCAATGTCATCGAACGCGATTACGAGTACGCTGTAACTTATCCTTATCCGAAGTCAGATGAAAAAGTTGATATTTCCGGTTATGATCAGAATCTTTTTTCTGAATCTAAAAATGAATCAGTCATAAACGAAAAGAATAAGTCTGAAAGTATAACTGAAACGACGACCGAGTTAAAAACAGAAAATAAATCTGATAAAAATAAAGAAGCGGAGAACAAAACAACCACAGAAATTAAAACACCACCACCAGTGGAGCAGAAAGAGAATACTGTTGCTGAACCAAAAGTGGAAAAGTCAAATAGAATATTCCTGTATAAAAACTTTTATGTTGTTTATGTTGCATCATATAATTCTGAAGAAGATGTGAATCGTGCAGCAGACAGATATTTCGAATTAGGATATAATGCAATCGTAGAGACAGTAGAGAGAGGAAGAAATCCTGAATACAAGTTAATAGTAGGTGATTTTACGTCGGAAGAATTTGCTAAACAATTTCAACAAAAATATATTAAGTAATAAAAATAAATATTTGGAGAGAAATGAATTTAATTGAAATCTTTCTAAAGGGCGGAATGGTTATGTGGGCAATATTGTTCTGCTCTGTTGTAGCATTAGCAGTAGCTATCGATAGATTTTTAATCCTTCGTAAAGCTAAAATCAATGTACCTGCCTTCCTCGTCAGAATAAGAGGATTTATTAAAAGTAAAGATATGAGTGGAGCTGCATCATACTGCCTGAGAGAGAAATCTCCAATTGGTAATATGGTGAGAAAAGGTTTGAAAAAATTTGGTATGGGTCACGAACGAGTTAAAGAAGCGATTGAAAATGCAGGCAGACAGGAAGTAAGCAAACTCGAAAAAGGATTATCAGTTCTTGCAACTGTAGCGGGAGTAGCTCCTTTGCTTGGATTTCTTGGTACTGTTACCGGTATGATTCAGGCATTTATGAGGATTGAGGATCTTGCAGGTGCTGCTAATCCCGGAGATCTCGCCGGAGGCATTTGGGAAGCTTTATTAACTACAGCATTTGGTTTAATCGTTGGAATTCCTGCGTACGTTGCGTATAACTATTTCCTGAGTGCAGTCAGCAAATTTGTGTCAGATATGGAAACTGTCGCAAACGATGTAGTGGATACTATGCAGGATTCAACCAGAGCGGTAAATGAATTTGATGATGAAATTGAAGTTGAGATGTAGGTAGAATTATGAAGTTTAAATTATCAAATCAACCATTAAGCGTGTTCTCGTATGCCTCACTCACGGATATGGTATTGTTGTTACTGATTTTTTTCTTGCTGTCATCACAATTCGTAATCCAAACCGGTGTAAAGGTGAAATTACCTGGTTCAAAAACAAACGAGCTTTCGGATGCAACTAAATTAGTTGTAACAATAACTTCTGCAGGTGTTGTGTATGCGGGAGCTGATCAAACAACAATTGAGTTATTGTCAGGTAAACTACTTGAATTGAAAGGTGCAGCGGAGGAAGGGAGTCTTATAATCAGGGCTGATAAGACTGTACAGATTGACCTGGTAATAAAAGTTATTGATGCCGCAAAATCTGTTGGAATTGGAAAATTTACAATCGAAACTGAGAAAGAAAATATTTAAGGAGGTCTGCTATGTCTTCCAAAAAACGTTCTGGGATATCTTATGCTATTTCATTTGTGCTTCATGGAATAGGTTTTCTGCTTCTTCTTTTTATTAATTTATCTTTTGATTATACACCTTCTGATTATGTAGAATTAACATTTGGTATAGAAGGTCAATCTGGTTCATCTGGTGCACAAGGAAATAATATTAGTATTATTAAAGAAGTGCCTAAACCAAATGAGAAGGAGCAATCGAAAGAAAAAAATCCTGAAGTAAAAGAGGTGGATCTGCCTGTTGCAATAAATACAGAAAATGAAAGCGAAATAAAACCTGCGAATAATGATAAGGAAATTGCAGAAGAGAAAACAGAAAAGAATACTGAAACCCTGACTTCAAACTCAAATTTGGGTGAGGAAGGAAATAATAGTAATGCACAGGGTGATTTTGGATTTGATATTGATTGGGGTGGAAAAGGTACAAGAAAAATTTATAGTTTTATCCTGCCTCAATATCCTGAAGGAGTTAAAAAAGAAGTTAACATAAAATTACAGTTTACAATTTTGCCTGATGGTACTGTGGGAACTATCATCCCCAAAATGAAAGCAGATACAAGATTGGAGAACGCAGCTATCAATTCACTAAGGCAGTGGAGATTCGAAGCGCTTAGTTCTCATCAAAAACAGGTTGAACAAACAGCAGTTATTATTTTTCCTTACCGGCTGCAGTAGGTTTTTTGTAATAGAATTTATAAAAGATGTACTCTGCGATTGTTAACAGAGTCAGAGAAAAAGTATCTCTGTCATAATAAATTCCTAATCCTTCCGGTTCCATAATAAATTTTGCGATCATTCCGGTTATCGACCACCCTACAGCAAAGAGAATTAAAATTAGACTGACATTCAGTAGAGCACTTGAGGTTCCATCATTCTGCCATTTCCATGTAAAAATCAGAAGTAAGAAAAGAAAATGTGCGGAATAAATTACGGCTGAAATCATTTTAAAATATTTGGTTTCGTTTATTTATTATTGCAGTTCCAACAATACCACCAATAATACCGGATATCGGATACGTAATAAAATTTGTGATAGTAATGAGAAAAGTATAATAAAAAGAAAATCCTTTAGTATGTATATCTTCAGTAATTTTATGGAGTATTTTTAGTGATTCATCGGCAGCCGTACCCAAATTCAGATCCTTTACAAGTTTTTCTGCTTGCGGCAATGTGGATATAATTTCACTTGACTTGGTAATGTAAGTGATAATTACGTCAAAGCTACTTGCGAAAAAAGCAGCTACAATTGCAGTCAGAACTCCGATTAAAATTCCGGTACCTGTATTAATTTTTAATAAATCTGGCTGAGATTTTTTGTAAATGAAAATAGCAAATCCTGAAGCGAAGGGAACCAGCAAACAACAAGCAACACCTTGCATCGACTGAATGGCAGTTGGTATTGCTGCACCAAAACCACAAATTAATGCTGATAAAAACTTTTTATTCATTTTTCAAAACTTTTTTGATGAATAAATAATCTTCTAATTCTGAAATGATAAGTAGTAGAAGAAAGCTTCCGAAAATTAATCCTGTTAGAGATGCAACAATTTTTGAATATTGATATAATCCCATCAGAACAGAAATAATATCAAGAAGCATCGGCAGAGACATAAATATGAATATCTTTTTATCTATATGAATTGGTTTCCGGAATAAATTAATCAGACAAGTTATAAATGCCCCAAAATAAATTCCTGCACATCTTGCACATACAAGTAAATGTTCATTACCAATCGTGATACATCTTGCTGAATCCTGATGACACATTGTCGAGTAAGTTCTTGCAAATAGAAATTGAAGGAAAGAGTTATCAATATCAAGCAACACTGGTGTTAAAAATCCATAAATCCATATTCCCAATAATGAAAGAATAGAAATACATAAAAAAATAAAATTCATTTTGGAAACCTGATAAGTCTGCGGAGATTTATTAAATAGCTGAAGATTCAAGTCAGAGACTCACATTCGTGAAAAAATTACTATCTCTTTATTTGTCAGAACGTAGAGCTTATTATTAAAAATCAATGCGGAGACTAAATCTAATTTGTCATCAATTCCTGAAAGAATTATTTCGTTAAGCCTAATATCCGGTGATCTCAGGTTTGCAGTAAAAATTTTTTCATTAGTTGTTACAGTTAGCCAATCAAATATTATCCTGATACTTTCAAACTCTTCCGCACTCGAAGTTCTGCCAACCCCGTTACCATACTGATCGAAAATAACAATTTCACTTCCATCAATTACAAAAATATTATTTTGCATCGAGACTGCCAGTTGAATCGGTTTCTCGAGAGCGAAATTTCCATAATCATAACCGCCAAAATTTTGAAGAAAATTTCCGAAGATATCAAACTTAACTATTCTTGAATTTTCAGAATCAAGAATAAATATATCTCCCAGATTTGACATTACTGCACTTAGCGGGTATCCAAAACGTTCCTGTTCATTTTCACTTTCACGAGTATAAATTTGAAAGTTAAAATTTAAGTTCTTATCAAATCTTTGAATGCGGTTATTGTTTTTATCCGCCACATAAACTTTCAAAGCATCAGCAAAAATATCAGCAGGATTATCGAAAGCACTTTCCCTCCATCCATATCCTCCAATTTTTTTGAGTATGTTTCCAACAGTATCCAATGCGGTAATTTCATCTGTTGCTATATCAGATACGTAAATAAATCCTGCGGAATTAATATAGAATGAAGACGCGTTAACGAATTTCCCGATGCTTCTTTCAAATTGATATTGTTGAGGAAAAGAAACCGCAACGGATAACAGAATTAGTAATGTAATATGTAATTTCATTTAAAATAAAATAGATTTTTATGTGATAATATTAGTGAATAATAGAGTTAAAAAAAATTTATTTACACCTGATTGATTAAACTAAACCTGGTGGAAAAAAGTATTTGTCTTTGAAATTGCTGTGGCATTACGTTGTAAATGGAACCACACATATCTATATTTACAAATCAAATTTTGTCCCGTGGTGTAACTGGTTAACACGTCTGACTCTGGATCAGAAGAGTCTAGGTTCGAGTCCTAGCGGGACAGCTTAGTAATGAATAATGTATAATTAACAATTTACAATTAAAATTTAATTGGTTTCGTATTTTTTAATTGTAAATTTTTCATTTTTAATTGTTAATTAGATCGGCGCGTTCGTCTAGTGGCTTAGGACGCCGCCCTCTCAAGGCGGAGATCGCGGGTTCGAATCCCGCACGCGCTACTTCTTTCTATCCTTTATAACATCTGACAAAATTCCATTAGTTTTTACTTTGAAAAAAATAGATGTGTATTTTGCCCAATTACTTTTTAAGGAAATAGTAATAATTATGAAACGATTTGAAAAACACATTTTTATTTGTGAGAATAAAAGACCTGAAGGTCATCCTAAAGGATGTTGTGCCGACAAGAACAGTCTGGCGGTCAGGGATTTATTTAAAAAGCGTTTGAAAGAACTGGGGCTCAGTACTGAAATCCGAGCCAATGCAGCCGGTTGTCTGGATGCCTGCGAGCATGGAGTTACTGTTGTTGTTTATCCAGAACAAATTTGGTATGGTAAAGTTTTAGTTGATGATGTGGAAACTATTATTCAGGAACATATATTAAAAAACAATCCGGTGGAGCGATTAAAAATAAAAGATGCGAAGTTTAACAAAACATAAGTTAAAAGTTGATTCGCAGCAGTCTTCCGAAATTCTTAAAAGATTAAAGAAAGAATACCCTCTTGTAAAAATTGCCCTGGAGTTTGAAACTCCATTTCAACTTTTAATTTCTACAATCCTTTCTGCGCAATGTACCGATGCAAGAGTAAATCTTGTTACAAAAACACTTTTCAAAACATATAGAAAACCAGAAGACTATCTATTAGTCTCAAACGAAGAACTTGGGAAAGATATTTTTTCAACAGGTTTTTATCATCAAAAAGCTAAAAGCATAAAAAATTGTTGTAAAATGTTAATTGAAATTTTTGATAGCAAAGTTCCGGCTGATTTCGAATCACTTTGTTCACTTCCCGGAGTTGGAAGAAAAACTGCATCTGTTGTTGCCGGAAATGCATTTGGAATTCCAGCTATTGCTGTTGACACCCATGTTAAAAGATTATCCAATCTGATGGGTTTTGTTGATTCTGACAATCCGGAAAAGATTGAGGAAAGATTAAAAGAAATTTTTCCGTCTCGGGAATGGATAAGTTTAGGACATTATTTGATGAGTCATGGAAGAAAAATTTGTATTGCAAGAAGACCAAAATGTACTGAGTGCATAATTGGCGATCTCTGTCCCAGTTATGATCCTGAAAACAAAAAATTATGAAGGAATTTTTATGACTGATATTGAAAGAGACAGAAATATTTGTTTTCAAATTCTTAATGAGTTCACAAAAAGTGAAAGTTTAATCAAGCATGCACTCGCAGTTGAAACGTGTGTCCGTGCTTATGCTCAAAAATTAAATCAGGATGTTGACTACTGGGGGAATGTAGCTTTGCTGCACGATTTTGATTATGAAATGTATCCAACGGAGGATGGACATCCTTTCAAAGGAAACGAAATATTGAAAGAGAGAGGATTTTCAGATCAATTCAGGATTGCAATCATGTCTCATGCAGATTATACAGGAGTAAAGAGAACTTCTCAACTCGAAAAAGTATTATTTGCCTGTGATGAGCTCGCAGGTTTTATTACAGCGGTAACTTATGTGCGTCCATCGAGAACAATTGATGAGGTTGAAGTCAAGTCAGTGTTGAAAAAAATGAAAGACAAGGCATTTGCCCGAACGGTTAATAGGGATGATATTATCAAAGGTGCTCAGGAACTTGAAATTTCTTTAGAAGACCATATTCAGTTTTGTATTAATTCTATGAAAAATAAAAAAGAAATACTTGGTTTATGAGAGCAGGAGAAATTGCACCTAATTTTATTTTAAAAGATGAGAGAGGAAATGATTTCGAATTATATGCTCATCTTGATAAAAAAATATTACTGGCATTTTACCCAAAAGATGATACTCCGGTTTGCTCAACTCAATTAGGAGATTACAATAAAAACTTAGATGATTTTTTGAAAATCGGAATAAACATAATTGGTATCAACATAGACTCAGTTGAATCACATTTATTGTTCTCTGAAAAACTGAAACTTAAATTTCCTCTGCTGGCTGATGTCGATAAAAAAATTAGCAAGTTATATGGTGCATTGAATCTTTTTAATATGAATAAAAGGATGATTGTTTTAATCGATAATAACAAAAATATTGTTTGGGTTGAATCAACATTTCCATTTGCTTACCTTAATTCAGAGGAAATACTGAAAAAAGTAAAGCTATTTTACAGTAAAGAAATGACTTGACTGGTAATCCATTAGTTAACTAAATTTCGTTCAAATCAAAGGAGTTTTATCAGGGTTTTGCTACATTATTGATATTCTTAAGGAATGTCAGATTAAATAAATAATATCTTAAAAAGTATTCACAGAGTAATTTTCGATTACTTAACAATGATAAGCAAAATCTTCATAACTCTTTTGTTGTTCACTTCTGTATTATTTCCGCAGCAGGACATCAGAATTATTTCTTCAAATCAAAGTTCGATCATCATTGAATACACTCCACACTTTTTAGATACATCGCTTACCAGAATTAACAATGTGGAATTCAGGAATACAAATTTAGCTTTCGGATATTATGATGAATCTGCGAATCCTGGAACTCCCGCAATACCAGAGAGAAGATTAATAATTGGTGTACCATCTGAATTTGGTAATTCAATTCAGGTTCTCAATTCAGTTTACAAAATTATAAGTGGAAAAATTTTACCAGCAGCTACTTATGAAAAAGATAACTTTCTTGATGTAGTCAAATACGAAGTTTCACCTGAATACTATAATTATTCTGATTTCCCTGAAATTGCTTCGTTCGGAGATTTTGGAATTGCACGGGGACTGCAAGTTCAGACCATAAGATTTCTACCTGTTAAATTTGATGTTAACAGTAGTTCAATCCGGTTATATTCAAAAATAGTAATTCAAATTAATTATGGAAATGGTCAGACAAACGGTAAGAAGACTGAAGATGAAATCCTGAAATATTCTGTTATCAATTACGATGCTGCAAAATATTGGATCAAACAAAATAAAAATTTGTCAAAGGTAAATAACAGTGTTCTTTCAACAGGTCAATGGGTAAAGTTTGAAGCACCAACTGAAGGAATTTACAGAATTGACAAATCAAGATTGCAATCATTTGGTTTTAATGTTTCAACAATTGATCCGCGTACTATTAAAATCTATAATAACGGTGGAAAAGTACTCTCCGAAAAAGTAACCACACCTCGCACTATTGATTTAATCGAAAATGCAATAGTTGTAGTTGGAGAGAATGATGGAAATTTTGATGACAGTGACTATATTTTATTTTATGGAAGAGGAACAAAGTTCAGAGATTATGATTCCGTTAGCAGCACAATTGTAAGGTATAATCATCAGTTCTCTGATAAAAATTATTTTTGGATAACTGCAGGTGGAGTGAATGGAAAACGGATTCAGAATAAAACAAGTCTTAACACTTCACAGGATGTAATCCAAACTTCCACTGTAGCTTTTGCGGATTATGAAGTTGATAAAATAAATTTAGCCAAATCCGGCAGACAATTTATGGGCGATGATTTTTCGCAATCAATTTCAACCAGAACTTATATGAATAAATTGGATTACAGGCTTGCTTCAAATCCAATTAACTATACATTCAGATTTATAAATGCAACAACTTCGGCATTTAATCTTACTTTGGAAGAAAACTCAAACAATATTTTTTCCGGAAATTTACCGGGTTATACAACAGGATATACTGTTGGAATTGCACATGTCAGAAATGCAACTTTTAACGGGCAACTTCCTGATAATCGAAGTGTTCTTCGGTTTACGTTAAATTCTTCTTCTGTTACGTCAATTGGTTACCTGGACTATTTTGAAATCACGTATGAGAAAGAACTGAAGCCGGTCAATAATAATCTGATATTTTTTTCGAAAGATTCAACTGCTGTTGTTGAATATTATTTAAGTGGATTTCCATCCTCTAATATTAAGTTATTTGATGTGACAGATTTTAGTAACGTTGCTGAAGTTAGCCCAAAACCTGGCTTTCCAAGCGGTGGAGATTTCAGATTTCAAGTAGCTGAAAATGCTGACGCGATCAGAAAATATATAGCAGTTGGTAATGATAACTATTTGGACCCGGTTAATCCTTCTTCTGAGGCGAATTCAAATTTAATTGGGATTACTGATGGTGCGAAATTCATTATTATCTCTCACAAAAATTTTCTGGATGCTGCGAATAGGCTTAAAACGTATCGTGAGAATGAATCCAAAATTCCAATTTCTACTATCGTGGTTGATATTGAACAAATCTACAACGAATTCTCAGGCGGGTTGCAGGATGTTTCGGCTGTCAGAGATTTTATAAAATATGCTTATGAAAACTGGCAAATCAAACCAGAATATTTTTTATTAATGGGAAAAGGCACATATGATTATAAAAAAGTTGAAGGGTTTGGCGATAACTATGTAGTGCCCTGGGAGACTGAGGAATCATTACAGATGATTTATGGTAAAGACTCATACTGTACTGACGATTTCTTTGCAAGGATTGACGGAGAAGATACAAAACCCGATATTGCATTTGGTCGGTTAACCGTCAGAAACGTGAATGAAGCAAACACCTACATAGATAAAATCATTCACTACGAAACGAATACTGAACGTGGAGTATGGCGTAATCTGATTACTTTAGTTGCTGATGATGGATATACATCTACCGCATATGAAGGATATGAACATACACGTCCATCAGAAACACTTGCAAATATTTATATACCACCGTCTTTCGATTTAAAGAAGATTTACGTCGCAGATTACCCTGTTGTAATCACAGGCAATGGAAGAAGAAAACCGCTGGCTAATGCTGACATATTAAAAATTATGAATCAGGGAACTTTGTTGATTAATTATATTGGTCATGGAAATCCTGATGTTTGGGCGCACGAATACATTCTTGAAAGATCAGTAATAATTCCTCAGCTTACAAATGATAAATATTTTTTCCTTTGCGCTGCTACTTGTGACTTTGGTTATTATGATATTCCAAATTTTCAAAGTGGTGCTGAAGAAATACTATTTCTTAAAAATGCAGGATCAATTGCTACATTTAATTCTACAAGGTTAGTTTTTTCAGGACAGAACCATGATTTGAATTACGAGCTGATGAAAAATTTGCTTAATCTTCCAAGAGACACTATGAATCTTAGTGTTCCCCTCGGTATTTCTGTATTAAAAACTAAACAAATTTATAATACTGTCAATTCTCAGAAATTTCACTTGCTCGGAGATCCAACGCTAAGATTAAATGTTCCTCAATATTCAGGTAATATTGATTCAATTAATGGGCAGCCGTTAATTTCTGATGTACAGATCAGAGCACTTAGTAATACAAAAATTGCAGGAACAATCCTTAAACCGGATGGATCCAAATGGACTGAGTATAATGGCGAAGGACTGCTGACAGTATTTGATTCCGAAAGAACCAAATATCTTGAAGAAATTAACTATCCAATGCTGGTACAAGGCGGCGTTATTTTTCGTGGAAGAGTATCCGTTACTAATGGTAATTTTGAAACAGAGTTTGTGGTACCGAAAGATATTTCATACGAAAACAAAAATGGTAAAATTATTTTTTATTTCTTTGACCCTGAATCAGATGGTTTAGCATTTACAAATAAAATTATTGTCGGCGGAACAGATTCAACAACGGTTAACGATGGAGATGGACCTGAAATCGAAATATTCTTTGATAACGCAAATTATGTAAGTTCTTACCTTGTTGATTCCGATCCAAACCTGATAGTTAAACTTTCTGATGAGACTGGCTTAAATACTACTGGCACGGGAGTTGGGCACAAACTGGAAGGCATTTTGAACGAAGACGAAGGAAATCCAATTGATTTTACGGATTACTTCATTGGCGAACTTGATGCCGGTGGTAAGCAAGGTGAAATAAATTATCAATTTAATAAAATGTCTGACGGTGATTATACGATTGAAGTAAAAGCATGGGACGTGTTTAATAATTTCTCAAATGAAGAAGGCTTTTTTACAGTTGTTTCTTCAAATGATTTGGTTATTCGCGATGTGTATAATTATCCAAATCCATTTTCTTCAAATACAACTTTTACTTTTCAGCATAATCTCACTCAGCCGGTTGATGTGAAGATAAATGTTTACACAATTGCTGGCAGACTAATTAAACAAGTCGAAGAAAAAAATATAGATCAAAAATTTGTTAAAGTTGATTGGGATGGCAGGGATGATGATGGAGACCAGCTTGGTAATGGAACGTATTTATATAAGCTGATTGTAAAAACTGTTGACGGAGAGTTCACCCAGAGTGTCCTTGGCAAACTGGCGGTTATTAAATAAGTGTGCAATATTTAAGTATTTTTAATCAAAATAATTTTTATATATTTCAAACCTTAAGAGGAACGATAATGTTAAATACAGACGAACAAATAATTTCTTGGAGGAAAAACAAAATGAAGGTATTAGTGCCTTTCCTGATGATTGGGCTTGCTATGCTGGCTGTTCCGCAAAAAAGTTTTGCACAGGGTGAAGCTGCCGTTCCATTTTTACTTTTATCACCTGATTCAAGATTTGGTGCGCTTGGTGAATCAGGAACTGGTTTAGCCGATAACTCAGCCGCAATATTTTGGAACCCGGCAGGCGTTGCATTTCTGTCTGGTACAGAAGTATCAATTACGCACAGTAACTGGCTGCCTCAATTTAATCTGGATTTGTTTTATGATTACCTGACTTTCAGAACCTATCTGGAAGAATTGAGTGGTAATGTAACTGCAAGTGTTACTTATATGAATTTTGGTGAATTCGTCAGAACTCTTGAAGGTGGACCTGAACCAGTTGGAACTTTCAGTGCATACGACGCAGCACTTACACTTGGATACGCTACCAAGCTTGGAAGTGATTGGGGTATTGGTTTTAATTTCAGAATAATCCACAGCAGGCTTTCTGATCAGCCGACCGGTGAGGAAGAAGGCAGCGGTGTTGCAACATCTGTTAGTTTCGACGTTGCTGGAATGTGGCGTCCGGAGTATTTGAATATTTTCGGATGGGAACTTGAAAACCGATTGAGTATTGGTGCTAACCTGAGCAATCTTGGTCCAAAGATAACATACATTGATGCTAAACAATCTGATCCAATTCCAACTAACTTCAGATTGGGATTCGCATTCCAATTGTTAAGAGATGAATTTAATTCCTTAGTCTATACTCTTGATTTCAGCAAATTACTTGTCAGCAGAGATTCAACATCATCAGAGGAATTTTACACTGGAATAATTACTTCCTGGGGTGATAATACGATGAGTGAAGAGATAAAAGACGTTGTTACATCAATGGGATTAGAATATTGGTATGGAACGCCGGGTGATTTTCTATTTGCATTAAGAAGCGGTTTCTTCTATGAAGACCCTGCACATGGAAACAGAAAGTTTATGACATTTGGCGCGGGTTTAAGATATGATATTTATGGTTTTGATTTCAGCTACATAAGTTCAATTGAAGAAAACCATCCGCTCGATGGAACGCTAAGATTTACAATTTTAATTGGCTGGGGAGCAGCTCCGGAACCACAGAGAGGATTCCCAAGGGGCATCTAAAATTTTCTTATGAAATATTTACTTTTCTCTCTTCTCGTAATATTTGAATTGGGCAGGTTATCTGCCCAATCTTTTGTTGGAAAGCTCAATCCTTTTCCCGCAGCAAGTCAAAATGTTTTTACTGCGGATGACACATTAAAGATACTTGCCATTATGGTTAGTTTCCAGCAAGATGCTGATGGAACAACTTCTGGCAATGGCAAATTTGGAACTATTTATTCGCAGAATTATGGTAATGATATTCTCGATCCGCTTCCACACGATAAAAAATATTTTGAATCACATCTTCTCTTTGCAAAAAATTATTTTGAAAAAGTTTCTAAAGGAAAACTGAACATACAATACGAAGTCCTGCCAGATACTTTTTCTGTTACTGATCGAATGCGGAATTATTCACCAGCTCCCGGTTCCGATGATTTTACAAACATCGCGAATTTTGCAGTTGAGGGGTGGACAAAAGCCGATCAAATCTATCCTGGATTTAATTTTAGTGAATACGATGTGTTTCTGATTTTTCACGCAGGTGTTGGAAGAGATATTTCGCTTCCCGGAAGTATTGGAAATGAAAGAGACCTTCCATCATTGTATTTGAGCGAAAATGCTTTTAAAGAAATTTATGGAAATGAATTTGAAGGTATTCCGGTTTCAAATGGTAATTTCAATATTACAAACAGCATGATTATTCCTGAAACCGAAAGCAGGGAACTTCAAACAATCAGCGGGACATTTCTTTTTGAAATTACAATTAATGGTTTGATTTGTGCAAGCATTGGAAGTCATATCGGTTTACCGGATTTATTTGATACAGAAACCGGTTTAAGCGCAATAGGTAGATTCGGTTTGATGGATGGACAAAGCATTTTTGCTTTTCTTGGAACATATCCACCTGAACCATCTCCCTGGGAAAAAATAAGAATGGGCTGGATTGAGCCGGTAACTATGGAAATTCAAAATGCTGATGTTAGTCTCGTTACAAATCTTGCTTCTTCAATTAGTGATACAGTCATTCTTAAAGTTCCTCTAAACTCTTCTGAATATTATTTAATTGAAAATCGTATTCGCGACGCTAATAATGATGGCTCAACAGTTAGTTGCGCAGTCGGTGATGTTGTGCGTAACAAATCTTTTCCTAATGACACAGCAGGTTACCGCAGCTTTGATGTTGATTCACTCGCAGGAGTTATTATTGATGTTGATGAGTTTGACTGGGCTGTTCCCGGAAACGGAATTGTTATTTGGCATATTGATGAGAATGTGATTAACGAAAAAATTGCAGAGAATAAAGTCAACACAGATAAAAACAGAAGGGGAGTTGATATTGAAGAGGCTGATGGTGTTCAGGATATCGGTGAGAGATTTTATACAATTTTCGGAGATGAGGTTATCGGTGAAGGAACAGAAGATGACTTCTGGTTTGAAGATAATCCTTCCCAGTTATTTCAAAATCGTTTTGCAAAAGATACCAGACCAAACACTTTAACAAACACCGGTGCAAACAGTTTAATTACAATCAAAGATTTTTCCGAAATTGATAATCGGATGAGTTTCAGAATTGAGTTTGGTGATTCTGTCGTGAAGCCTTTGTTTACACTTGATTTAATGACTGATGGGGAAGCAAATGGATTATCAGTTTTGACTGATGATTTTGGGTTAACTAATTACTATGCTTTAGTTAATTCTGATCTGAAAGTAATTGATGAAAGTTTAAATACAAGCGAAGTAAGTGCGTTCTCTGAATTTAAAATGTCCGGTAACGTAAAAAACAATATTCAACGTTCTTATGGTGTGAATAAAAATTTGTTAAATATTCGAACTTCAATTTCAGGTACGTTTGAATTGCTGGTTAAGGATATTCAGGAATTAATAACCTCACCTTCATTAGTTTTTATTGATGGACAAGGAGTTGGACGTTTAACAATTGGTACGGGCAATGGTAAAATATTGTTTTATGATGAAGCTGCTGGCAATCCTAATTTGATCGATTCATTTAAAATTGACACAACGAATATCATTAAGCAAATTTCAGCATCTGGTGATTATTTCGCTTTTATCACCGAATCAAAATTAGTAAGTAATCCACCATCATCTCTTACTCTGTTTTATGATAATCAAGGATATACCTATTCATTTGCATCAGAATTACCATTTAGAATCGCGACGACAAAAAACCAATCAGGAATCAATTCATCCATAGTTCTGGTAACAGGTAATAAATTTTATACAATTGAGTCCGGAGCCGCTGTTGCGGAATTTTCCATCCCGGGTTCTGATACAATCCATTCATTTGCACTTACTGATCTAAAGCAGGACGGCACAAACTACATCGCTCTTAATAATGTAAATAATATTGAAGTTTATAATTTAACTGGTGCAATTGCAGATAACTTTCCTTTCACTGATCCCGAAGGAATTGGCTTTGTTGGAACTCCGCTTACAGCAGATTTTGAAGGTGACAGCAAATCAGAAATTATTTCTGTAACTAAAGATGGAAGAATATTTGCAATAGATGGTGGAACAGGTAAGGTTGTTCCGGGATTTCCTATATCGTGTGGTGGCAGTGTTTCAGTAACTCCTGTTTTATATAATGCAAATGGTAAAACTAATCTTTTAGTTTTAAATGATCAGAATGTTCTTTCAGCATGGTCAATCAGTTCTGTTGAAGGCAAGCTTTACTGGTCAGAAGAATATGGCAATCCACAAAATACATCATTCGTGGATGCAGCGGAGAACACTAACAGGATAAATGAATTCTTTCCATCAAGCAGAGCATATAATTATCCAAATCCGGTTTATGAAGGAACAACAAACATCCGTTACTATGTTTCTGAAGATTCAAAGATTAACATAAAGATTTTCGATCTTGCAGGAGACTTTGTCGCAGAACTGAATGATGATGCTCAAGGTGGAATGGATAACGAAACTGTTTGGAATGTTGGAGATATTCAAAGCGGAGTTTACCTCGCAAGAATTGAAGCAGCGTGTGATTGCGGGAAAACAGAAGAAGCAGTTATAAAGATAGCGGTCGTAAAATAACATTGCGTCATTTAGTTGTCATTTGCTTCGCTGTCATTCTTTGTTTGAAAGTTTAGAATGTAAAATATTGAATTGACAACAAATGACTATTAATGACAATGAATGACTATCCAATCTTTCAAATCAAATGAAACAATTTTTAATATTAACTTTTTTAATCAGCTTATTTACTCTTGGTGGAACATTCGCCCAGTTCACAGAATTTCATCCTGAACTCGATTGGTTTACAATCAAAGGCAAACATGTTGAAGTCCACTATCACAACGGAGCAGAACGAACGGCAAAAGTCGTAGCCAAGATTGCGGATGAAGTCTGGGATCCGATTTGCTCTTTGTACGATTACGAACCTGATAAAGTGCATTATGTGATTAAAGATCTTGATGACTACTCAAACGGTGCAACATATTTTTTCGATAATAAAATTGAAATCTGGACAAGCGCACTTGATTTTGATCTTCGCGGAACTCACAACTGGCTTCGTAATGTAATATCACACGAATTCACACATCTTGTTCAGATACAATCAGCGATGAAACTTTCACGTTCAGTCCCTGCGGTCTTTCTTCAATTATTAAATTATCAGGAAGAAAGAAGACCAGACATTCTTTACGGCTATCCGAACTATGTAATTTCTTATCCAATTGCTTCAGTGAATGTACCTGCCTGGTTCGCTGAAGGAACTGCACAATATATGCGGCAGGAATTTGATTATGATAACTGGGATTCTCACCGCGATATGATTTTACGCAGCTATGTTCTCGATGGAAATATGCTGACCTGGAACGAAATGGGTGTATTCGGTAAAACAAGTCTTGGCAACGAATCAGTTTACAATTCAGGTTTTGCACTGACACGATACATTGCCCAGCAGTATGGTGAAGATAAGTTAAGAGAAATATCGGAAAAGCTCGGCAAGCTCGGTAACTTTACAATTGATGCAGCTTTTGAAGACGTTCTTGGTAAAAATGGAAATGAAATTTATAACGAGTGGAAAAGTTTTCTTGAAAAAGATTACTCACAGCGGGTTGAGAAAATCAGAACAAACTTAGTTGAAGGAGAGATGATTGCTGATAAAGGATTCGGGAACTTTTATCCGACATTCAGCAAAGATGGAAAAAAGATTTACTACATATCAAACAAGTCATCTGATTATTTCAGTCCTTCTTCAATTTATGAATATGATTTGGAAACAAAGACAGAAAAAAGTTTAGTAGTGGGAGTCCGTTCAACTTACAGTTGGATTCCCGGTACAAATAAAATTCTTTACTCAAGGATTACAGAAGACAATCCAAACTGGTACAATGTTCACGATATTTTTATTTATGATGTTGATGAAGATGAGGAAACAAGGTTAACGGAAAACCTTCGTGCAAACCAGCCGGATGTTTCAGGTGATGGTAAGAAAATTACATTTTTATTTCAGAAAGACGGAACTACCAATCTTGGAATTATTGATATAGATGGTAAAAACTTCAAAGCTCTTACTGAATTTAGTAATGGTGAGCAAGTTTATAATCCGAAATTTTCAAATGATGATTCATTTATCATATTTGATTATTCATATCATCAGACAAGGGACATTGCAAAAGTAGATGTTGATGGCAGCGATTTTGAATTCGTCATCCAGACGAATAAAGATGAAAGGAATCCAACATTCGATAAGAATGGAAATATTATTTATGCATCCGACGAAACCGGTATCTTTAATATCTATTCATTAAATGGTTCAACTAAAGAAAAGAAACAGTTGACGAATGTTCTTGGCGGCGCTTTTATGCCAGCTATTGATGAAAATGGCAAAATCACTTATGCAGGCTATACTTCTTCAGGATATAAAATTTTCTTAATTGATAATGATGAGCAAATAGATGTTGTGGAAGGTAACTCTTATGTATGGAGAAAAAATCCTCCGCTCGATTTATCAAAACCAAATGGCGATATAGGAAAGTTTAATGTTGACTCCTTAAAGAACTTTAATGATTATGAAACACCTGAGTATGTGGAAACAAAATACAGCGGCGCATTTTCAACATTAAGCTTCTTCCCATATATCAGATTTGATAATTACAACACTGAAAACAGTTTCTGGCAGAGAATAAAACCCGGCGTTTATGTTGCGTCAAATGATATGCTGAACCGTTACTCAATCTTTGCAGGTGCAGATATAAATGCAGTGTGGGAACGTGATTTGTTCTTCATCTTTGAATATAAAAATAAACTTCCATTATTAAGTCTTATTGGATTAAGACCGGAACTTTCCGCAGAACTTTACAGTGTCAGCAGAAAATCTGATGTGGATGTTCTGTTCGGTGCCGATACCGTGAATGGAAATGTTTCCTACGATCAGATAATTCCGACTGAAGTTACTTACAATCTGCTTGAATTTGATTTTGCTGCAAGACATCAGATAATTAATCGTTATAACGATCTTGAGCTCAGATTTATTTTCAGTCGTTACACTGCAACACTAGCTAGCTTCATAATTCCAACTGACGGTGAACCAATTCTATACCCAACTTCAGATGATACTTATTTCATTGGGAGAGATTTCAGAGTAAGTTATAATTTTGAAGCACTTAAACCTACACGTGATACTGATATCAATCCTGTTGGAATGTCACTGGATATAATTTATGATTATGAATGGAATGAGTTTAATGATGAAGGTGAATATGTAATTGAAGATGGATTACTTGTACCAAGTTACAATGATTATAATTTCCATCGCATTTTGTTTGACGGAAGTCTTTATTCACAACTTTGGGGAGATCACACACTTACAACACGTCTGGTTGGTGGAACAATTCTCGGTCCTGCTGTTCCTGACTTTTTTGATTTTTATCTCGGCGGTTTGATAGGAATGAAAGCTTATCCTTTTTACTCAATAAGCGGAAATGAAATTGCCTGGGTTAATTTCACTTATCGCTTCCCGTTATGGCGAAATATTGATTATAAATTGAGCTTCCTCTATTTTGATAAAATATTTCTCTCATTCCACTTTGATTATGGAAATGCGTGGACTGGAAACTTCACATCATTTTCTGATTTTAAAAAAGGCGCCGGTGCTGAGATCAGACTCGATATGAACTCTTATTATCTTTTCCCGACTGCTATTTTCTTTAATGCTTCTTATGGCTTTGATAAATTTGATAAGGTCGTTGAACAGGGTGTTGCAACTTATGGCAAAGAATGGAGATTTTATGGTGGAATTCTTTTCGGGTTTGATATTGTTAATTCGAAAACAGCTTTTACAAATCCAAATCGTTTAAGGTAACCACGATGAAAACGACAAAAATATTTTTACTTTTTCTATTTCTTATGATTTCAGCTTTTGTGTTTGGACAGGAAAACCCGGACAATAAAATTGAATTGACAGGCAGCTTGTTTGCAGATTCGAAAATTATTTCAAGTAACTATATCGAATTAAACAGAAACCCGATGGCGGATGATCTCCCGTCAAAAAAATCTCCCGTGCTTTCTGGTGTATTGTCTGCGATAATTCCGGGTGCCGGACAAGTTTACAATGAAGACTGGTGGATTGCAGGAATATTTGTTGCAGTTGAAGCAGCTTTAATTACAACTGCAATTACTTATGATAATAAAGGCGATGATCAAACTGAATTTTTCGAAAATTATGCCGATGATTATAATAATCCAGATCACAACTGGAGTGTCGTGCGCTATGCTGAATGGCTTGTTGAATTTGAATATAACAATGACCCGGAATTGTTGAACAGAATTATAATTAGTAATGATCCGAATCTTCCGCCATGGGAACGAATAAACTGGGCTGAGTTAAATGCCGCAGAAACAGGTTCACATAATCTTCCACCTCACGGAGAGCAGCAGTACTACGAAATGATTGGAAAGTATCATCAATATGCCGGCGGTTGGAATGATTACACAGGTGGAGCAAATAATTCCCAGATTTCTCCAAATTTTGATTACTACTCAGGTTTGCGTGGGCAGGCAAACGATTATTACAATACCTCATCAACTGCAGTTATTGGAATTTACATCAATCATCTCTTGAGTGCTGCCGAAGCTGTATGGGGTGCGACGAGATTTAATAATAATTTGGCTGTAAACTTTAGAGTTGAACCAATCAATACAGCAACTGGAACTGAACTCATACCTACATTGAACATGAAGTTTAGTTTTTAAATTTAATTAAATGAAAAATTTACGAAGGGCGGGTCATTGACTCGCCCTTCATATTTTAAATCATTACTTTTGCGTAACAAAATTTTATTATGACCTATGAAAAAATATTTACTAACTCTTACTTTAATACTTAACACAATAACATTTGCACAATATAATCCTACTTCACCTTATCTGATTAATCCTGATCTGGCGATTGGTTACACAGATAGTTGTGCCAATTTCTGGATTCAAACGTGGGATAATTCAATTGGTGGATTCTTCACAAACATAGATAAATTTGGAAATGTAATTACACAGTGGGGTACGAATAAAAATATGCTCACTCAGTCACGCAATGCGTATGGAATGACTCGTGCATATATGCTGACAGGTGATACAACTTATCTTCATTACGCAAAGATTGCATTGGACTGGATGTATCTTCGCGCCTGGGATGAAACGTATGGAGGATGGTTTCAGGAACTTGATGTAAATGGAAATCCAATTAATCAAACTGCAAACAAAACTGCTTTTTATCAGCATTATGCTCTACTTGGAATTGCTGCTTATTACGAAGCAACAGGAGACACAACCGCCTGGAGCTGGTTGATGAAAGGTTATCAGCATCTTGAAAATTTTTATTGGGACGAAAGACCTGGTCTTGAAGGCTATTTTGATCAAACGAATTATACAAACTCAACAGCCTGGAATAAAAGTTTCAATGCAACTGTCGATGCAATTACAACACATCTTCTATATCTGTACTTGATGACAGAAGAAGAAAGTTACAAAGAAAGACTTCTTGAAATTGCTGAAGAAATAAAAATCAGATTTGCTGCAAGTATGCCACAGCAGGCTATTGGATTTGTAGAGGAGTTCGATTCTGACTGGAACTGGGATAATAGCGCAACAATGACAATTATGGGTCACGTTTTAAAAGCCGGATGGTGTCTCGCAAGAATCAATCAATTATTTCCTGATACAAGCAATATGAGTGCTGCTGAATATATGATCAACGATGTATGGCAAAATGGTTATGACCACGAATATGGCGGACCATATAAAGATTTTAATCGTATCACCGGTGAAATGCTGCTTTGGGGATTGCAGGATTCTGCAAAAGCATGGTGGCAAATGGAACAAGCTGTTGTTGCAGGATTACAAATGTATAATCAAACCGGTGAAAACTGGTATCTCCAAATGGCAGATGAAACCATAAACTTTTTTATGCAATTTTTTGTTGACCATCAGAACGGTGAGGTTTATGAGAACAGGAAACGCCGCGGCGGTTTTGCTTGGAATGAAGCAAAAGGAAATTCCGGTAAAGCTGGCTATCATTCGATTGAAACCGGATATTACACTTATCTGTATGGAAAACTTCTTTATCATTTTCAACCGTCAATACTTCACTACAAATTTTATTCGTTAACAACCGATAGAGATATTAATTTAACTCCGATTGCTATTAATAATGATGCATTGAAAATTTCTGAAATTTTACTTGATGGACAAGTATATACTGATTATGACCCGGTCAATCGTGTACTTCATTTACCGTCGGGATTTGGTGGAAATTTTATAGTAAGATATGAACCAATAAGTACGGATATTAACCCGGATGAGTTGGTAACTGTAGATGGATTTGAGTTGATGCAAAATTATCCGAATCCATTCAATCCAGGCACTACAATCAAATATCAATTACCTGATGCAGTAAATGTTTCACTTAAAATATTCAACTCACTTGGTGAGGAAGTCGCAACATTAATTGATGATGAATTTCAGAACACCGGTTCTCATTCAAAATTATTCATTGTAAATTCTACATTACCAAGCGGTGTATATTTCTATCGTTTGCAGGCAGGGAATTATATTGACACAAAGAAGATGATATTGTTGAAGTAATCTTCCGTCCCAAATATTTATATTTAAGTCCCGAGTTTCTCGGGACTTTTTTATTAACTAGAATATATGAAAACACCTTTAGTTGTAATAGTCGGAAGACCGAACGTCGGAAAATCTACACTCTTCAACAGACTTGTTGGAAAAAGAGATGCGATTGTTGACAATGTAAGTGGTGTTACTCGAGACAGAATTTATGGAGAAGCGGATTGGGCTGGTAAAAAATTCCAGGTAATTGATACTGGTGGTTATGTGCCTGAAAGTGAAGACGTTTTTGAAACTGCAATCCGTGAACAGGTTGAAATTGCAATTAGTGAAGCTGATAGTATTATATTTGTTGTTGATGTTCGCGACGGTATCCTTCCAACCGATAAAGAAATAATGACAATGCTTCGCACTTCCGGTCGTGAGTTTTTTTTGCTTGTTAATAAAGCAGATGCACCGGGCTTTGATGCTGCTGCATCAGAATTTTATAAACTCGGTGTCAAGAAAATTTATCCGGTATCCGCGTTAAGCGGAAGAAATCTTGGTGATTTACTTGAAGATGTAACCGATGGCTTTTCTGAACAGGAAAAACCTGAAGAAGATCCAAGACTTAAAATTGCAATTGTCGGAAGACCAAACGTCGGAAAATCATCACTCGTAAATTCACTACTTGGCGAAGAAAGAAGTATAGTGACAGATATTCCCGGAACAACCCGCGATAGTATTGATACGATCCTGAAATATTACGGTGAAGAAATAGTTTTGATTGATACAGCAGGACTTCGTAAAAAGAAAAAAGTTCAGGAAAGTATTGAATTTTATTCTAATATAAGAACATTAAAAGCTATTGGTGAGTGTGATGTTGCAGTTGTAATGATCGATTCAGTAATTGGTTTAGAAAAGCAGGATCAAAAAATTATTGATGAAGTTGTTCGCTGGAGGAAAGGATTGATCATTGCAATAAATAAATGGGATCTTGTTGAAAAAGATTCCAACACTTCAGCGATGTACGAAAAATTACTTCATCAAAAAATGGGTGCTATCGATTATGCGGAAATAATTTTTATCTCTGCACTTACGAAACAAAGAATCTTTAAACTTATTGAGCTCAGTAAGCAGGTTAGCGGAGAACGGAAAAAGAAAATAGCTACTAAAGCACTGAATGAATTTCTTCTGTCTGAAATTGAAAAATCACCGCCTCACACAACACCATCGGGTAAAGAAGTTAAAATAAAATACATTACCCAGATTGGTGAGCATTATCCCATCTTTGCATTCTTTTGCAACTATCCAAAACACGTCGGAGATAATTACAAACGCTTCCTCGAAAAGTTGATTCGAAGTCGTTGGGGATTTAAAGGAGTTCCGATGACACTTAGCTTTAAATCAAAATCATCAACGCAGGAATAAATGAAACGACCTGTAAAAATAATTGTTGTTGGTGGAAATGCTGCTGGTCCTGCTGCCGCTGCAAAAGCAAAACGATTCAATCCAAACGCTGAAGTAATTTTGTACGAAGGAAATGAATTCATTTCGACAGGAACTTGTGAAATGCCTTATGTGCTGTCTGGTGAAATAGAAAATATTAATAAAATTATCTACTTCAACCCTTCAACATTTCAGAGAGAAAAAAATGTTAAAGTATTTATAAAACATTTTGTCGAAGAAATTGATACTAAAAAGAAAATAATCATCGTAAAAGACTTAATTGAAAATAAAATAATCAAACAGGATTATGATAAGCTTATACTCTGCACAGGTTCAAAAGCCAAAACATTACCCGACTTTGATACGCATATAAAAAATATTTTTAATCTCAAAAATGTAAATGATTTGAGAAGATTAGATGAATATATCAGACTAAATAAAGTTGGAAAAGCTGCAATTATCGGTTCAGGATTTATTGGTTTGGAAGCAACAGAAGCTTTAGTAAAACGAAATATCAAACTTAAAATTTTCGAAAAAGAAGCAAAACCATTTCCGATTGCAGATAAAGAGTTTAGTGATGAAATCCAAAATATATTGACTCAGAACAGAGTTGAATTCTTTAGTAATATTGAAGAGATCGAACCGGTTATTACTGAAGATAAGCTTGTAGCAGTACGAATTGGTGAAAAGTTCATTGAAACAGATTTGGTTTTGATGACTATCGGTTTTGAGCCGGAGAATTTTTTAACACAATCAGTAAAACTTGAAATAGGAAAGTCCGGAGCAATCAAAGTTGATCAATATTTAAAAACATCGGACCGTTTTATTTTTGCTGCTGGTGATAATGTTGAAGTTTTAAATGCAGTTACTGATAAACCGGATTATATTCCACTCGCAACTCATGCTTATAGTTTGGGTCGTATTGCAGGAGAGAATGCTGCAGGTGGAAATGTAAAGTATGATCCAATCATTAATAATATTAGTGTGAAAATATTTAATAAATATTTTGTTCAGGTTGGATTAACTTCAGGTGAAGCGACCAAATCCGGATTCGAGTTTGAAACTTCTTTTATTAAAACGAAAAACCTGGTTGATGTTATGCCCGAAAGTGAATTTGTAATTGGTAAATTGGTTGTTGATAAACAGAATAAACGAATTTTAGGTGCATCATTTTTTGGTGGCAGGGAAGTTTCTGGTTATGCTGACCTGATATCGGCATTAATAAAATTGAAGGCTCCGGCATCTATTCTTTCAAAAATTAATTATAATTATACACCACCGCTTTCTCCGTTTGTAAATATTCTAAGTTTACTCGGTAAAAAATTTACTCAATTATAAATAGGTTACGTATTGAAAATGAAATCAACTTTCAAAAATCTTATCATCATTCAGCATCCATTGGTAAAAAAAGATGTGACTATTTTACGTGATAAGAAA
>WBZO01000406.1_pt1 | contig 93604 bp, 78 predicted proteins | sample 5204261 | NCBI WGS metagenome assembly WBZO01 (sample SAMN12412400, study PRJNA552823) | activated sludge metagenome | isolation source: activated sludge from anammox sidestream of wastewater treatment plant... | place: USA: North Carolina | collected 2017-09 | reverse complement strand
GCCTGATCACGCGCGCCATCTCCCGCATCGTCTGACATGCGCCGTCGAACCCGCCGAAGTGCTCGATTGACGACAGCGAGTAGCTGACGTCGAAGGTCCCGTCGGCGAAGTCGAGATGCCTGCCGTCCATCTTCATGAACTCGAGGCACTCGCGCCTGTACGGAAACGGCGCGTACTTGTCGGGATCCTCGAGGACGATCGGATCGCCTTCCCTCGCCAGCTCGCCCTGCCACGTGCCCTCGTACATGTCGGTCGCGACGACGCGTCGGACGTGGTTGGCGAGCCAGTAGAGCACCTGCTCGTGTCCCGCGCCGATGCTGACGTAGGCGGCGTCGGGACGGAGCATGCCGAGGCGGCGGCAGCCGTAGATCAGCTGCGTGAACTCGTACGGCTTGCGGTGCATCAGGAGCGTGTCGGCCGAGAGCCCGATGCTCCGCAGGATGTCGAGCCACTCCTCGTTCTGCCACTTCGCAGGGTTTGCCAGCTCGCAGAGCTGCACGTCGCGCGGGACCGCGCGACGCTTGGCGTCGAACTCCTCTGACAGCGCGAGCGCGCGCACGACATTCGTTCTGCGCTCGCCGCCTGCGAGGACGCCGGCGTAGTGGGCGGCGCCGCTCTCGTCGGGCCAGCGCGCGAGAATCGACTCGTAGGCGCGCCTGACGAAGTACTCGTCGGTGCCGAGCCCGGCGAGCGCCGCCTCGAGGGCCGCCGGATCGGCCGCGCTCTCGAAGCCGTCTCTCCAGGCTGCGCGCAGGCGTCTGAACTCGTCGGAGTCGAGCAGCCCGTAACGGAGCGACGGCTGATCGGAATTCAGCACGCCGCCGGTCTGCTCACGCAGCTCGAGCGGTGACGGGGCGCGATTGAGAACGAGCCAGTAGGTTTCGGTGACGAAGGCCGCGTCGCGACCGGCAGGGTTCATCCGTCAGCGCTTGCGCGTCACGTAGACGGCAGCGCCGCTCAGCGAGTGGACCATCGTGATGGCGGCGGCGACGAGCGAGAGGAGGACCGCCGATTCGATCGGCAGGCCGACGCGCGCGAAGTAGAACGAGAAGGTCGCCTCGCGCACCCCGAAGCCGTTCACCGACAGCGGCAGCATCTGGACGATGAGCGAGAGCGGGACGATGACGGCCAGATCCGATGCCGTGACCGGAATGTGCAGCGCGTGGACGACCGTGAGGTAGAACGCGACGACCAGCGCCTGCACGACGACGGCACCGCCGAAGCAGCCGACGAGCGACGACGGCTTCTCGCGGAATCGCGCCAGCGCCTCGGTGAGCGCGGTGATCTGGCGCTCGACCCATTCCGGATGCAGCAGCGTGAGCGGCTTCAGCAGGCGTCCGAGGCCGTGCGGTGCGTACATCGCCGGCACGGCGACCGCGGCGCCGATGGCGAATCCGGCCCACAGCCAGGACGGCCAGATCGGCAGCACCCCCTGGCCGTGCATGCTGACCGCCATCGTCGCACCGAGCGCGGCGATGAGGACGAGCCCCATCAGCCCGAGCCCGCGATCGACCAGGACAACGGTCGCGGCGAGCGTCGTCGACTGTGCCGCCGGCGCGGTGTCGCGGATGCGGATGACGTCGCCGCCGATGTTGCTCGGGAGGAAGTTGTTGAAGAAGTTGGCGACGAGGAACGATCCGAACAGCGTGCGGCGCGGCATCCGCACGTCCTGCGCTTCGAGCAGCAGGTGCCACCGCCAGGTCGCCGCCGCGACGTTCAGCGTCCAGACGGCGAGCGCGGCCATGAGCCACGGCAGCGAGGCATGCCTGGCGCCAGCCCAGATGCGGCCGGCGTCGACGCGCGAGAAGAGCAGCGCGAGCAGTGCCGCGCTCACGAGGAGCTTCAGCGCGGTGACGAGATGGCGTCGGCTGTTCGGGGCAACAGCGGGTTCTTCGGCCATGCGTATCGGGAACGAAGGCCTACTCTACTACGGATTCATGCGAAAATCAGCCTGAATGCGCATCCTGATGATCGCGCCCGAGCCGTTCTTCGAGCCGCGCGGCACGCCGTTCAGCGAGTTCCACCGCATCCGCGCGCTGACGGATCTGGGCCACCAGGTCGACCTCGTCACCTATCCGTTCGGGCAGGACGTCTCGATGCCGGGCCTGCGCGTGATCCGGTCGCTTCGCCCTCCCTTCGTCCGCCGCGTGAAGATCGGGCCATCCGCCGCGAAGTTCCCGCTCGACGCGCTGCTGACGCTGACCGCGTTTCGCGTGGGGCTGACCGGCAAGTACGACGCGGTGCACTCGCACGAAGAGGGGGGCGTCATCGGGGTGATGCTGTCGGCGATCCTCGGCGTGCCGCACCTGTACGACATGCACTCGAGCCTCCCGCAGCAGCTGACCAACTTCGCCTTCACGGGATCGAAGGCGGCGCGCGCGGTCGTCCGGTGGTTCGAGCAGTTGATGATCCGCCGCTCGAAGGTGGTGATCGTGATCTGCCCGTCGCTCGAGGAGACGGTGCGCGCGACCGACCCGGCGGCCAACGTCGTCTTGATCGAGAACGCGCCGGGGTCTGCCGAGGAGCAGGCGAGCCCTGCGCAGGCGGCCGCCGTGCGTGCGGCGCACGGGCTCTCGGCGGAGGCGCCGGTCGTTCTGTACACCGGGACCTTCGAAGCGTACCAGGGGCTCGACCTCCTGTTCGACGCCATGGCGGTCGTCGCGAAGGCGCGGCCCGACGCGCGCCTGCTGCTCGCGGGAGGCAAACCCGATCAGGTGGCCAAGGCGCGCGAGCAGGCGAAGATCGCCGGCATCGGCGACGTGACGATCTTCGCAGGCGAACGGCCGGCGTCGGAGATTCCGGCCTACCTGCTCGCGTGTAACGTGCTCGTCTCTCCCCGTTCGCGCGGCACGAACACGCCGTTGAAGATCTACCAGTACCTGCGATCGGGCCGTCCGATTGTCGCGACGCGGCTGCTGACGCACACCCAGGTGCTCGACGACGAGACGGCGATCCTGACGCCGGCGTCGGCGGGCGACTATGCCGCCGGCATCCTGACGGCGTTGTCGGACGCCGGCCGCGCCGCACGCGTCGGTGCGAACGCGAAGCGGCTCGCCGAGACGAAGTACAGCTACGAGGCCTATCTCGAGCGGACCCGGCGCGCCTGCGCGGGGCTCTTCCCGTCGGAGACGCCGCTGTCGCCCGCATCGCCCGTGAAGGACATGGCGTGACCGAGCGCCGCGGCCATTACAGCTACACCTACTACGCCGATGCCGCCAATGCCCAGTCGTTCGAGGCGCGGCGCTTCGGCGGCCCGATTGGCGACCTCGTCGCGCGCGGGCAGGCCGACGTGCTCGCCGACATGCTGGGGCCGGTGCAGGGACGCCGCATTCTCGACGTCGGCACCGGCACGGGACGTGCCGCGTTCATCCTTGCCGGCGCCGGCGCGCAGGTGACCGGCGTCGACGCCTCGGAGCAGATGCTGGCGATCGCGCGGGAGCGTGCGGTCCGCGAGCACGCGCCGATCGATTTTCGAACCGGCGATGCGCACGCGCTCGACTTTCCGTCCCGCGCCTTCGACGTCGTCGTCAGCCTGCGCGTCCTGATGCACACGCCGCGATGGCGCCAGTGCATTGCCGAGATCTGCCGCGTCGCCGGCCACGCCGTCGTGATCGACTATCCGGCTCTGTGCAGCGCGGCCCTCGTGCAGTCGATCGGGCGCAAGCTGCTGCATCCCTTCGGCCTGAGCAGCGAGCCCTACCGCGTGTTCACCGATGCGGCCATCGGAGGCGAACTGCGGCGCCACGGCTTCCGGATCGTCGACGTCCATCGACAGTTCGTCCTGCCGATTGCCGTGCACAAGACGATCGGCTCGCCCGCGTTCACCGAACGGTCGGAGCGCTGGCTGGCGCAGGCGGGGCTCCTTCGCCTGTTCGGATCGCCCGTCACCGTGTACGCCGAGCGTGGCTGAGCTCGTCACCGGCGCAACCGGTTTCACAGGCGGTCACCTCGCGCGGACGCTGGCGGCACGTGGATACCAGGTGCGCGCGCTGGTCCGCGACCGGCGGGCGGCGATCGATCTCGAGCGCGCGGGGATCGAGCTCGTCGAAGGCGATCTGCGCGATCGCGCCGCGCTCGATCGCGCCGTGGCCGGCATCGATCGCGTGTACCACATCGCGGCGATGTACCGGCAGGCTGGGTTGCCGGCCGACGCGTATCGTGCGGTCAACGCGCTGGCGGTACGCGACGTCGTCGAGGCGGCAGCGCGCGCGGGAGTGACGCGCGTCGTCCACTGCAGTACCGTCGGCGTGCACGGCGACGTGGAGCATCCGCCGGCCAACGAGGATGCGCCGCTGCGGCCGGGCGACGTGTACCAGGAGACGAAGCTCGAAGGGGAGCGGCTCGCACGTGAGGCGTCGGCGAGGCTCGGCATCGAGGTCGTCATCGTCCGGCCGACCGGTATCTACGGTCCCGGCGATCGGCGGCTGCTGAAGATGTTCCGCGGCGTCGCGCGCCGTCGCTTTCCAATCCTCGGCTCGGGAAACATCTACTACCATCTCACCTACATCGACGATCTGGTGGAAGGCTTCCGTCTGTGCGCCGAGCATCCGGCGGCTGCCGGGCGCACCTACATCCTCGCCGGTGGAGAGGTGACGACGCTGAACGAACTGGTGGGGATGGTGGCGGAGATCGCAGGCGTCCCGCGACCGGCGCTGCACCTGCCGGTGTGGCCGTTCTGGATCGCCGGCGCCGCCTGTGAGGCGATCTGCGCGCCGTTCGGCGTCGAACCGCCGCTCTACCGGAGGCGCGTCGATTTCTACACGAAGAGCCGCGCGTTCGACATCTCGCGCGCGCGCGCCGAGATCGGCTACGACCCGCGTGTCGGGCTGCGCGAAGGGATCGCGCGCACGTTGCAGTGGTACCGCGAACATGGATGGCTCTGATCCGATGACCACGAGCGGATCGCCGCCGATTCCGCGAGCGCAGGAGCAGCTGTTCAGCCCAGGCACGAGCGCGCGGCAGAAGTACGCGGCGCTCGTCGTCGGACGTCCGGGGCTTGCGGCGCTGATCGCCTACGAGCTCGTCGTCATGTTCACGCAGAGTGTGCCCGGTGCGCTGGGGCTGGCGCTCCGGAAAGCGCTGTATCCGACGCTGCTCGGGTCGTGCGGCAGGAACGTCGTGTTCGGACAGAACGTCGTGCTGCGGCATCCGCACAAGGTTCACATCGGCGACAACGTGGTCGTCGACGACAACTGCCTCCTCGACGCGAAAGGGGACGCCAACGGCGGCATCCGCATCGGCAGCGGCGTGTTCATCGGTCGCAACACGATCCTGTCGTGCAAGAACGGCGACATCGAGATCGCCGACGAGGCGAACATCGGGTTCAACTGCGAGCTGTTCTCGGCGAGCCGCGTCCGCATCGGGCACGGGACGCTGCTGGCGGCGTACACGTACGTGATCGGCGGCGACCACGACTTCTCCGACTTGAGCCGGCCGGTGCTCGAGCAGGGGCGCAAGTCGGCGGGGGTACTCGTCGGCGACGGCGCCTGGATCGGGGCCGGCGCGAAGCTGCTCGACGGCGTGACGGTGGGCGATCATGCGGTGGTTGGCGCCGGCGCGGTCGTGACGCGCGACGTGCCGGCGCGGGCGGTGGCGGTCGGAATCCCGGCGAAGATCGTGTCGACCCGGTAGAATTTCAGCGATGGGTTACAGAACCGAGCTCGAGTCGCGGATCGCGAAGAAGACGACCAGGGCGATCATCGACTTCCAGATGATCGAGGAAGGCGACCGCATCATGGTCGGCCTGTCTGGCGGCAAGGACAGCTGGGCGCTGATGGAGATCCTGGGTGTCCTGCAGAAGCGCTCGCCGGTGACCTTCTCGGTCGTCGCCGTGAACGTCGACTCCGGCTACAAGGACTACAAGCACGACGTGATCGCGGCGACCTGCCGCGAGCGGGGCTGGGAGCTGCGCATCGAGCACACCGGCATCGGCGAGCTGATCGAGGACATCCTCGACGAGGACCAGACACCCTGTTCGCTCTGCGCGCGCCTGCGGCGAGGCGTCCTGTACCGGGTGGCGAAGGAGGTCGGCGCGACGAAGATCGCGCTCGGCCACCACATGGACGACTTCATCGAGACGCTGCTGCTGAACCTGTTCTTCGCCGGCTCGCTGAAGGCGATGCCTCCGAAGCTGGTCTCCGACGACAAGGCGCACGTCGTCGTCAGGCCGCTCGTCTACGTCGGCGAAGACGAGGCGCGGCTGTACGCGAAGGAATGCCGGCTGCCGATCATCGGCTGCTGCTGTCCGGCGTGCGGCGACCTGTCGCTGCAGCGGCAGCGTGTCAAGCGGCTGCTGATGGAGCTCGAGGTCGAGAACCCTGGCGTGAAGCAGTCGATGCTGAAAGCGCTCGGCAATGTCGCGCCGCGGCACCTGCTGGATACGCGCCTCAACCCTCCGGCCGAGCTGCGGGCGACGATGCCAATCGAGACGCTGGAGCGCATCGAGACGCCGGTCCGCCGCCAGCGCAGGCTCCTGCCCATGGTCCAGTAGCGTGTCGATCGTGTCCCTTAGCGCTCTCGGTCGTGTCCTCCTTGTCGCGAGCGTGCTGGTCGTGAGCCGTCCGGCGTTCGCGCAACAACGTCCGCTCGTGACCGAAGATCCGGAGCCGGTCGGCGCCGGCCGCGTCCTGCTCGAAGCCGGATTCGACGCGGCGAGCGGGCAGCGTTATCCGGTCTCGGGCCTGGAAGGCAGCCTGCTGCGGCTGCCGACGCTCGGCGTGAGCTTCGGCATCAGCTCGATCGCCGAGCTGCAGATCGACGGCGGACTCTACGATCGGCTGTCGATCGAGAAGCGGGAGCCGGCGCCGCTCTCGGCGTTGCTGGACGTCTCCGGCGATCGCACTCATGACGTCAGCGACATCGTCGTCGGCACGAAGGTCCGGCTGATGGGCGAGACCGACGGACGTCCGGCAATGGCGATCCGGTTTGCGACGAAGCTGCCCAACGCGAGCAACGAGGCCGGCCTCGGGCTGGACACCACCGACTTCTTCGCGAGCCTGCTTGCGGCCAAGAACGTGCAGTCGGTCCGTGTGGTCGGCAACCTCGGGCTCGGCATCCTCGGCGATCCGACCGTCGGCAACCGGCAGAACGACGTGCTGACCTACGGCGTGTCGTTCGCGCGGGCGATGACGACGCGCGCCGAAGTCGTCGGCGAGGTGAACGGCCGGATCAACATGCGCAGCGCAGGCGCCTTCCCTGGGACCGAGAGCCGGTCGACGCTGCGCTTCGGCGGCCGTTACACGCCAGGCTCGCTCCGCGTCGACGGCGGCCTGATGGTCGGCCTGACGTCGGACGGCCCGACGATCGGCGTGACCGCCGGCTTCACGTACGTGTTCGACGCCTTCCGGGTTCCATGACGATGGCTTCCTGAACCCGTGCGATGAACTGCGCCTGGTTCCAGGCGTCGATGTAGATCGACGCGCCGAGCCGGACGACGACGAGGCGCAGGGAGGGGATGACCGTCAGCGTCTGCCCTTCATGGCCGACGGCGAAGAACGCATCGGACGCAATCGATCGCGCGTCTGCGCTGTCGCCGCCAATCTCCGGGTTCAATCTGAGCCACCAGTGCGCTCCGTAGCGCCCGTCTGACTGCGGTGTCGGCGTGGTAGCGAACCGGATCCACTCGCGCGACAGCACGCGCGCGCCACCGCAGTCTCCGCCGTTCACCCACAGCTGCCCGTAGCGCGCCCAGTCGCGCGCGGTTGCGAGCATGTAGGACGAGCAGACGAAGGTTCCCGACGCGTCCGGCTCAAGGACGGCGCTCTGCATGCCGATCCGATCGAACAGCGCGCGGCGAGGGAAGTCGTGATACTCGGCGTCGCCGACCGTGCGGCGCACGATCAACGAGAGGATGTTCGAAGTTCCGCTGCCGTAGCGCCATATGGTGCCCGGCGCCGCCCCGAGCCGGCGATGCGACGCGTAAGCCGCCATGTCGCCGCAGTTGTAGAGCATGTGGAGCACGTCGGACCACGGGTTCGCGTAGACCTCCGAGAAGCGGAGGCCGCTACGCATCCTGAGGAGATCTTCGAGCGTGATGGCCGCGCGCGGATCCGGCGCGGCCCAGTGGAGCAGGAGCTCGCGCGCATCGAGCGAGAGCCGCCCATCGTCCACGAGCACGCCGACCAGTCCGCTCAGTACGCTTTTCGCCATCGACCAGCCGGGCAGCGGTGTGTCGGCAGTGATCCCGGGCGCGTACCGCTCCGCAACGATCTGGCCGTCGTGGACGACGACGATGGCGAGCGTTCGTCGGCGGCGGCGGGGTGACGGCTCTTCGAACGCCCCGTCCACGACGTGACGCAGCGCGGGCGGGGCGGAACCGGTGTGCCACTCGCGGCTGGCCGATGGACCGCGCCCCATGCTCCTGAACGATGCGGGCGGCGCGCTGCCGAACAGCAGCGTCGCCCCCGCGCCGTCGCGGAATACCGCGCGGCGCTGCAGCCGTCCGGCGAGCGACGCGGTCACGGTTCGCGCCGAGCGATCGACCTCGACGCGGAACGGACGCAGGATCCAGTAGCTGTCGGCGCGAATCTGATCCCAGCGATCCGGATTGACGTCACGCCGGCTGCCGAAGAGCGCCGTGCACAGCACCTTCGCCTTGTAGCCGGCGCCGACGGCGACGTAGACGCGCAGCTGCCAGAGCGCCCATGCGACGGCCGCCGTCAGCGCGAGCCACACCGGCGGTGGCGTCAGAAGGTCACCCTCGCGCCAACGTGCAGGCTGCGAGGCGGCTGGATCGCTGTCGGCGTGCGGAACAGCGGTCCGCTGACGACGTACTCCTCGACCTCGTTGCCGCGCGTGAAGAGATTGTAGGCATCGAGGATCAGATCGAGCTGCGTGGGGCCGAACCGGAGGCCCTTCTGCACGCGGAGGTCGAGCGTGCCGGTGAACGTGAAACGGCTTCCTGCGTTCGGATAGGCCTGCACCGCCTCGGCGCCCTGATTGAGGTCCTCGAAGAGGACCATGCGCGAGAACGGCTGTCCGTCCTGGTAGCGCGCGATGCCGCCGACCGTGAAGTCGCCCGGAAAGCGGTAGAGCGTGGTCCACTTGATCGTGAACGCACGATCGCTGAAGAGACGGCCGCGTGCGTAGCTCGCCCCGTTCGGGTTGGTGAAGAGCTCGCCGGGAAGGTCCTGATCGTTTTCGAGAGGACCGTAGCCGCGATTGCCGCCGGAGCCCTGCGCGGCGGAGGCCGTCGCGCCGAACAGCGTGAAGAGCCGCGCGCTGCTGTGCTCCCACGTCATGCGCAACGCGTAGGCGGTGGCGGCCTCATGCCCAGGGTTGGTGACCAGGTACGCATCCCGGCCGAAGGTCGACCCGAGCCGGTTGTAGATCAACAGCGCGCGGTCGTCTGCCGGATCGATCAGGTCCTTGCCGGCATCGGACAGCGCGATGGTGCTGTAGCCGGCCGTCGTCACGCCTGTGTTGACGACGCCAAGGAGGTTGCCCTCGCGGCGCGCGATGCCGGTCAGCGTGTAGCGGGTCGACGCGCTGCGGCGCTTCTCGAATCCGATCACGAGCTCGTCGGTGTACGGGCGACCGAGGTTGTCGTCGATGCCGCTGAAGGCGGCCGAGCCTCCAGTGCCGGGGCCGACGCGCGACACCACGAGACCTGGAGCAGCCGCCGACGCGACGACCGCGGTCGTCGCAGCCGGGTCGCCAAAGGCCAGCCACGAGTGCGTGAGGGCGTTCGCCGTGCGGCTGTAGCCGAAGACGAGCGCGCGGCGAGCCGACAGATCCCAGCGCAGATACGCATGCGGCAGCAGGCTGATCCAGGTGATCGGCGTCGCCGCCTCGTCCGCGCTCCCTCGCACGAGCTCCGCGCGCGCGCCCACGTCGAGCGTCGTCGCCGGCGAGAGGCGGATGGTATCGGCGGCAAAGAGCGACGCGGTCAGAGTCTGGCGGCGCGACGTCCCCTCGCCGGGAACGACGGTCCAGATGCGCGCGAGGACCGTATCCACCAGCTCGCGCACCTCGCCGCTGAATGGATTGGACGTCTCCGTCATCGCGCTCGACAGATCGGCACCGTATTCGAACCGGTGCATCGCGTCGTCGGCAGCGATCGGGACGATGCGAGCGCCCGCCTGGATGCGGCGCGTCGTCGTATCGGCGAATGAATCGACGGCCGCAGGAATCGGGCCGTCCGCGATCCGTTCCACGACGGCCGCACCTGACGGGATCGTGTTGTCGCGATTGCGTTGCGTGAATCCGGCATAGACGCGCCAGTTCGCTCGATCCCGCGGATGCTCGTCGAGCGTCGCCTGCAGGTGCAGGGCCGTCGTGGCCATGGTGGCCGACGCGGCCCTAAACAGCTGCCAGTTGTCGTGTGGCGCGTCGTCGTGCTGTCCCCAGCCGAGCAGGCGCCATTCACGCGTGTCCGACGGAGCGAAGACGAGATGCGCGAAGCCCGATGCGGTGATCGGGTTGTTGGAGGCGAGCTGCTCGCGTCGATAGCTGGTGCCTCGCGCCGCACGGGCGCCGACGACGATCGACGCACGCGGCGACAGCGGTCCGCCGATCAGCGCCGAGCCGTTCGCGAAGTCCTTCAGGCGGGCGATCGGTACGGGACGATCCGAAGGGCCGGTGGCTGCCAGGCTGCCGCCGGACGCCGAGCCGCTGAACGTGCGCCTCCACGTCGACCCTCCGCGCTTCGGCTGCATCGTGACCGCGAGCGCCGGCGTGTTGATGTCGGGCGGCATCATCCCGTTGGCCACCGACACCTGATCCCAGAACAGGAGATCGGGGGAGAGGAGGGCAGCGCCGCTCCCGGAGGGATCCGAGATGTCGATGTCGCCGACCCTGAACAGCGTCTGCGACCAGGAGCCGAGGAAGCCGCCGACCCGCGCGTCGCCGCCGACATTCAGGCCGCCGCTGTTGAAACGATCGGAGATGACTTCGGCCTGCGTCGTCTCGAGGATTGAATAGACCGTCTCGCCGAGCGGAAGGTCGTCGATCACGTCGGCGGGCAGCCCAGACGCGAGCGGCGGATGATCGATCGGTGGGGAGGCGGTCTGTCCGATGGCGAACGCTGGCAGGAGGAGTGAAAAGAGCAGCGCCGCGGCGGCGCGAAGCATCAATCGCATGCGCAACAGTCTACAACTCACCTCGCAGGCCAGGACTTCATGACGAAGAACACGAGAGCGCGAAGGGCCTATGTAGACCGTGAAGTCCGTGAGTCGCAACGTTCCCGCGACGCTTGATCTTGACGGGCATGTCGGCCGATGCCAAGCTGGACTCTACGTGAAGGGGCCACGCGGATGATCAAAACGGTCGAAGCGGTAATCGACGAAGACGGCAACGTGAAGCTTCTGGAGCAGGTTCGTCCGGGTGGCATTCGCCGAGCGCTCGTAACCATTCTGGAAGAACGCCCGACGGACCTTTCTTCGGAGACCGCACTTCTGAGTGAGTCGGCACTCGCCGAGGACTGGGACCGTCCCGAGGAGGACGTCGCGTGGAGGCACCTGCAAGAGGTGCAATAGTTCTCGTTCGGTTTCCCTTCTCTGACCTGTCGCGAGCGAAGCTCCGTCCGGCCGTTGTACTCGCAGACGCGGGCCGCGGAGATCTGGTGCTCTGCCAGATTACGAGCAAGCCGTACGGGGATCCCACCGCAGTGCTGCTCGACGATACCGCCTTCGCATCCGGCTCCCTCCGGGTAACCAGCTACGCACGACCGGGAAAACTGTTCACAGCAAGCAGCGACCTGATCACCGGACAAGTCGGGCTGCTCACACCGGAAGCACGAACGCGAATCGTCGACGCCGTGGTCACGCTCATGCGTGCCGACGTTCCGGCGTCTTGAGGATCGAGTACGTGGCTTGACGAAACGGCTGCTTGTCAGTCGTTTGTCAGCCGATACTGAAACGTGGTTGCGGGGCGTGCTACCGCGGCAGCTGCAGCTACGGAGCGCGGCGGCATGAGGCACAGCGACGCAAGATCGCCTCGAAACCGTTCCCTCCGACAGTTGCGTGTGCGATGCCTAACGGTTCCGAAGCAGCCGCGCAGTCAGATCGCGAGCGTTGTTCCGTCGGCTGTAGGTCACGCGCTATACCGCGCCGACAGATGCACGTACGCGAGTGTGGAGGAGGAGCACCGCGAACGCTCCCGCCCAGAGAATGAAGGCTCCAGCCAGGCCAAGGATGAAGACTCTGATTGGTTCGTCGGAAATGAACAGCGACATGCCGGCTGCTACGAGCAGGGCGATCCCAACGAGGGAATAGGTCCGCACCTGGAAGATCGTCGCGAGGGGCACGAAATGAGCGCCGACGATCGCCACCACCGCCACTGGAATGAGAAGCGGCCGGCCCGCTCGCGCAAGAAGAGTCGCGGCCGCGGCGATCACGGCCACCTCCACTCCGAAGATGGTCGCGAACCATCGTCCGATTCGGCGTCCGTGCCGAGCACTCTCGATCGCCTCAGCGTGAGAAGGCGAGGTGGGCATCCTGGCGACGGCCGCGAGTTGCCGGACGCTGGCGGCAATGAGAATGACCGCTGGTGCCACGAGCAGAACGAACTGCCACGTCCGAACCTCCGGACGATTGATCAGCGCGACGAAGGACCATGCGGCGCCGGCACAGGTCAGCACCAGCGCGCCAATTCCTGCGCCGAACATGAAACCGCGACTGTCTTGCCAAGTCGGAGGATGCGCCACGACGTTGCCCTCACCAAATGCCGACACTGTGTACACACACCCTAGTCCTCGTGGGCGCGAATTCTAGCACCGACCCTCTGCATCGCAAGGTGATACTCACGAGGGACTTCGTTCACAGTGTAGGCAAGTCGCAGCTTCGCCTGACGCTCGGCAGCATCCGGGAAACCGAGATCGGCAAACACGTTTTCCGTGCCATACGTGATGGCTTGACGCGGTTCAGCGCCGTGGCTTGCCATAGCTCTCCTCATAGTCCCTTTCGGCCGTCTCGCACGGTCCGTCGACGAACGCGGCAACCATGCACGATGCGAGCCCACCGCAGATCGCGGGCGCGCACCGCACGGAAATAGTCTGTCTAAAAATGTCTTGAACCGGACGACCCTTCGTGGCCTTCGTCCTTCGTGATGTATGTCTTTTGGGACGGGTTGTTGCCTAGTACAGGCGGCGCAGCGCGGCGATCTCGTCGCGCTGACGCGACTCCGACCACCCCCGTATCGCGCCAACGATGGCGGCGGCGCGCGCGAGGGTGCGATCGTCGGGACAGCCGAGCGCTCCGATCGGCGTGCGGCGGACGACGGCGTCTTCGAGGGTGACGATCATCTCCCGCTCGGCGGCATGTTCGAGCAGCGCCTCGCCGTCGAGGTCGACGTGCGGCAGCGGTGCGTGGCTGCTGATGGAGCCGACGCGATCGCGTCCCAGATACGCGAAGAGCCGGTCGACAATCCGTTCCGCCACCGCGCGGGCCGTCGTGTACTTCGTTCCGGCGACGCTGATCGCGCCGCCGAGCCCGTCGGCACGGTGTTCGAAGACGAGCTCGCGGCCGTCCAGCGTCGGCCGCCATTCCATGCTGACCTGCGCCGGGACGACCCCGCGGTGGATCAACGTGATGTCCGACTCGCGCAGGCCGAACGACGGAAACGCCTCGTTGAGCTCCGCGATGAACGCCGAGAGATTGGCGGGGCGAACGGCGGTGTCGCCCGCCGCGCAGGTGAACGGCGATTCCCAGGTGCCGAACAGCGCCCGCCCGCGCCACGGAACGAGGAACAGGTTGCGGCCGCTCGATGAGCGTCCTCCAAGCGCCGCCGGCTGCGCCGGGCGGTTCGTGACGACGTTGATCGCCTGGAGCAGCGGCAGCGTCACCTGGGCACCGAACGGCGCGAGCAGATCGTTCAGGTGGCTGCCGGTCGCGTTGACGACCGTTCGCGACGTCACCTCGATCGGTTCTCCCGTCGTCCGATCGACAACGCGCGCGCCGGTGACGCCGCCGGCAAACGCGGTGAGCGCGGAGGCTTCGACGTAGTTCGCCAAGACCGCCCCATGTGCCGCCGCGGCGAACGCCCAGCCGAGCGTGAGCCGGTCGGCCTCCGTCGCCACGTAGTCGTGCCAGACGGCGGCACCCGTCATCGTCGTGGCGTCCAGGTGCGGGAACAGGTGAGCCGCCTCGCGGCGATCGATGACACGCCCGGCAGGAAGCTGCAGCTGTTCGGGCACATCCTCATTGCGATCGGACGAGAGCAGCGCGTCCAGCAGGAAGGCGGCACGCATGGCGGCGCGGCCTCGCGTCACCGATCGGGTGAGCGGCAGGACGAACGGCATCACCTGCACCGCCCACGGCGCGACGCGGGCGAGCGCCCGCCGCTCGCGGATCGATTCGCGCGCGCGGGCGAGGTCGAGCGTCTGGAGATAGCGGAGCCCGCCGTGGATCGTGCGCAGGTGGTTGAACGACGTGCCGCTGCCGAAGTCGTTGCGCTCGACGAGCGCGACCGACAGCCCGCGCTGCGCCGCGTCGCACGCGATCGTCAGCCCGTAGATCCCGCCGCCGATCACGAGCAGGTCGAAGGTGTGCGACGCGAGGCGCGACGTGTCGCGATGGAGTGAAGGCAGCATGCGGGGCTCTCGAACGCTCACGATATAGTATCCAGCGTGGCGACCGTCGACGAAGTCCGCTCGTACTGGGAGCGGCACATCCACGATCTCGAGATCACCACGCACCCGGTCGGGTCGCGCGGCTTCTTCGACGATCTCGATCAGTATCACTTCGAGAAGCTGCACCATCTGCTGCGCCTCGTCGACTTCAACGGGTATCGCGGCAGGCAGGTCCTCGAGGTCGGATGCGGCGCCGCCGTCGATCTCGCGCGCTTTGCGAAGGGGGGCGCCATCTGCACCGGCGTCGACATCGCGGCGTCGGCAATCGCGCTGGCGGAGGCGAACTTCCGGCAGCAGGGGCTGACCGCCGATCTGCGCGTCGCCAACGGCGAGGCGCTCCCGTTCCCGGACAACACGTTCGACCTGGTGTACGCGCACGGTGTCGTCCAGTACACCGCCGATCCGCAGCGGCTGGTCGACGAGGTGCGCCGCGTGCTGAAACCGGGCGGCGAGGCGGTCTTCCAGGTCTACAACCGCGTGTCGTGGCTCAACGCGCTCTCGAAGCTGATGAAGGTCGGCCTCGAACATGACGATGCGCCGGTGCTCCTGAAGCTGACGATCGGCGAATTCCGCCGGCTGCTTTCCGGCTTCAGCCGCGTCCGCATCGTCCCCGAGCGGTTCCCGGTGAAGTCGCGGCTGCACGGCGGGTGGAAGGGCGCGGTCTACAACGGGCTGTTCGTCAACACCTTCAATCTCCTGCCGCGGGCGCTCGTCCGCCGTTTCGGCTGGCACCTGCTGGCGTTCTGTCACAAATGATCCGGTTCGCCAAAGCGCACGCCTACGGCAACGATTTCCTGTACGTCACCGACGACCAGGTCCCGGATGTCGATCTGCCGGCGCTGACGCGCGCGATGTGCCACCGCACGCTGGGCGTCGGCGCAGATGGCCTGATTGTCTACACGTTCACGGAACAGGGCGCCCGCATGCGTCTGTTCAACTCGGACGGCGGCCGTGCCGAGGTGTCGGGCAACGGCGTGCGCGCCCTCGGCGCGCTGCTCGGACTGAACGTCGCCGGGCGCGCGCTCGACCTCACAATCGAGACCGAAGGGGGCGTGAAGGTGCTTTCGCGACTGGACCGCGACGGCACCCGGCAGCTGTTTCGAGCCTCCATGGGGAAGCCGGTCGATCTGCAGCAGACCGGCATCGACGCTGGCGGCGAGATGGTCCAGGCGATCGTGCTGAACATGGGAAACCCTCAGCTCGTCGTCCTTGGCCCGCTGCCCGATGATGAACGGTTCCACCGGCTCGGAGCAGCGCTCGAACGGCACGCGCGGTTCCCGGCGGGGACCAACGTCGAGTTCGTGCAGGTCGAGTCGCCGTCGCGCCTGCGGATCCGCATCTGGGAGCGCGGCTGCGGTCCGACCTCTTCATCCGGCACCGGATCCTGCGCCTCGCTCGTCGCCGCGGCGACGTTCGGCGGCGCCGCGCGCGATGCCGAGGTCGTTGCGCCCGGCGGCGCGCAGCGCGTCGAGTGGACCGATGAAGGGGTGTACCTGACCGGGTGGGCGGAAGTGCTGTGCGAAGGGGACTGGTTGCCGCCGCCTCCCGCCGGTTAGAGCGACTTCGTGATCGCGTTCTCTCGATGAGATGACTCGTGGCGTCCGGCTTCGGCCGGACGTTCACAATTTCTGCCCGGATCGAGACCGCGCGGCTGCAGGATTCTGCGATCGCTGCCTACCGGCGGCGCCGGGCGGGCGGCGCCTGCGCGGCCGCGATCTGCTCCAAGACCTCTGGCAGGGAAGCAGTTGCGGCCTTCGCGCGCTCCGGCACCTGGCGGTACTCCCCCTTCTCGAACAGCGCGCGTGCTTCTTGCAGGCCGTTCTGAGCGGTGTCGATCGACTTGGCGGGAGCGTCGAGCAGGCGAGCCGGGACCTTCTTCGCCTCCGCCGCGTTCAGGCGTGAGGCCGCCTCGTCGAGCGCGGTCTGTGCGGCCGAGAGGGCACGGTCGGCGTCGACGCGCGCGGCGGCCTTGCCGTCCGCGGCCTGTCGCGCGGCTTCCTGTGCGCGCTCACGGCTGTCGAGCGCGCGATCGAGCGCGAGGCGGTAATCGCGTTGGGTGACCGCCTCTCGCGCGTTCGCGAGCGCCTGCTGCGCCGCGGTGTACTCGTCGGCGGCGTAGGTTTCCGCGCCCGCGGCTCTCGCGGCGTCGAGCGCGCCCTGGGCCTGCTGCATCTCCTTTTCCGGAGGCTCGCCGCCGCATCCGATCGAGACGATGAGCGTGAGGCAGAGTGCAGGAAGGACGCGCGCGCGCAGGAACATCCTCCGAAGTATACGCGTACCATTTCGGCTGTAGTACGATGAAAGACCTGTCGCCCGCGGACCGTCCGCGCGAGAAGCTGCTGCGAAACGGACCTGCCGCACTCGGCGACAACGAGCTCGTCGCGCTCGTCATGGGAAGCGGCACGCGCGGCGCCGACGTGCTCGAACTGGCGAACGAGATCCTGCGGCGGCGTGGCGGTGTCCACGGGCTCGCGCGGTCGGCGATCGACGATCTCGCGCAGGTGGCCGGCGTCGGGCGGGCACGCGCCGCGCAGCTGCTGGCGGCGCTGGAGCTCGGTCGGAGAACGCTGACGCACGGACCGGGCGCGCGGGTGCAGCTGCGGAGCCCGCGCGACGCGGCGGCGTACCTGCTGCCGACCTTCGGCGCTCGAGCGGTGGAGCAGTTCGGCATCGTGCTGCTGGACAGCAAGCATCGCGTGTTGCGGACGACGATCGTCGCGTCGGGAACGTTGAATACGACGATCGTTCAGCCGCGGGACGTCTTCCGGGAGGCGATGCTCGGCGCCGCGGCATCGATCGTCGCCTTTCACAATCACCCGTCGGGAGACCCGACGCCGAGCCCGGAGGACGTCGAGTTGACGCGCCGGCTTCGCGCGGCGGGGCTGCTCATCGGCATCGACGTCGTCGATCACGTCGTGCTGGGCGACGCGAGATACTGCAGTCTGAAGGAGATGGGACAGCTCTAGTGGCGCGCGTGCTCTACTTCGATGCGTTCTCCGGGATCGCGGGCGACATGATCCTCGGTGCGTTCCTCGATGCCGGGATGCCGCTCGCGGAGCTGCAGGCGGCGCTCGGCAGTCTGCCGCTCGAGGGGTGCACGATTGCCGCCGAACCGGTGCTGCGCGCCGGCATCGGGGCGACGCGCTTCGTCGTGCAGCAGCCGGCGGAGCAGGGGCAGGGATACGCGCACACGCACGTCGACGCCCACGGGCGCGCCTACACGCACGCGCATCCGCACGCCGAGGGAGAAGCGCACGACCACGTCCACCGCACGCTGCCGGAGATCTTCGCGCTGATCGACGGATCCGCCCTGTCGACGACGGGGAAGACGCGCGCGAAGGCGCTGTTCACGCGGCTCGCCGAAGTCGAGGCGCGGATCCACCGGATGCCGATCGAGGAGGTGCACCTGCACGAGGTCGGCGCGCTCGATTCGATCGTCGACATCGTCGGGGCGGTGTTCGCGCTGGAGTGGGCGCGGGTCGACCGTGTCGAGTGCTCGCCGCTGAACGTCGGCGGCGGCATGGTGCAGTCGTCGCACGGGCTGATTCCGGTGCCCGCGCCGGCGACACTGGCGCTGCTCGGCGACGCCCCGGTCTACAGCGGCGCGGTGCAGAAGGAGCTGGTCACGCCGACCGGGGCGCTCATCGCGACGAGTTACGCCGATGCGTTCGGACCGCTCCCCGCCATGGCGATCGAGCGTGTCGGGTACGGCGCCGGCACGCGCGACAATCCGGGGACGCCGAACGTGCTGCGCGTCGTCATCGGACGCGCGGCCGATCGGCCGGCCGGCGATCGCGTCATGGTGATCGAGTGCGAGATCGACGACATGAACCCGCAGCTCTTCGGATCCGCGATGGAGCGGCTGTACGCGGCCGGGGCGCTCGAGGTGTTCTACGTGCCGGTCCAGATGAAGAAGAACCGTCCTGGAACGCTGCTGACGGTCATCGCGCGCCCGGAACTGCGGTCGGCGCTCTCGGACCTGATCTTCCGCGAGACGACGACGATCGGGCTGCGGCATTACGAGGTCGAGCGCGAGTGCCTGGATCGTGAAATCATTGCCGTCGAGACGCCGCTCGGGCAGGTCCGCTTCAAGCTCGCGCGCCGTGACGGGCACGTGGTCAACGCCGTGCCCGAGTTCGAGGACTGCGCCGCGCTGGCGCGTCTTCACAACACCTCGGTGAAGGAAGTGCAGGCGGCGGCGGTCACGGCCTATGGCGCCCGCGCCGCGACGCCTCCCACCGCCCTCTGAGCGAGTGACCGTGAGCCGCCGACGTTTCTTCCTGACCACCGCGATCGACTACGTCAACAGCACGCCCCATCTCGGGACGGCGTACGAGAAGGTGTGCGCCGACGTCATCGCGCGCTACAAGCGGCTCGCCGGCTTCGACACGCGCTTCCTGATGGGCAACGACGAGCACTCGCAGAACGTCTACAAGAGCGCCGTCGAGCAGGGGCTCGACCCGCTCGAGTACTGCGACCGGATGGAGGCGGTGTTCACCCGCACGTGGCGCCACCTGCACGTCTCGTACGACGACTTCATCCGCACGACCGAGGCGCGGCACCGCGCCGGGGTCACCGCTCTCGCGCAGCGGATCTTCGACGCCGGCGACATCTACGCCGGCACCTACGAGGGGTGGTACTGCGTCGGCTGCGAGGCCTTCAAGCAGGAGAAGGACCTCGTCGCCCAGCGCTGTCCGCTGCACCCGACGACGACGCTGCAGTGGATTCACGAGAAGAACTACTTCTTCCGGCTGTCGAAGTACCAGCAGGCGCTGCTGGATCACTTCCGCGCGCATCCGGAGTTCCTGCAGCCGGAGGTGCGGCGCAACGAGATCCTGCGCCTGATCGAATCGGGGCTCGAGGACATCTCGGTCAGTCGTGCCGGACAGTCGTGGGGCATCCCGCTGCCGTTCGATCCCGGGAGCGTCGTCTACGTCTGGTTCGACGCGCTGATCAACTACGCGTCGGCCGTCGGTCTCGGCGGCGATCGCGAGATGTTCGAGCAATGGTGGCCGGCGGACCTGCACGTGATCGGCAAGGACATCACGCGCTTCCACACGGTCATCTGGCCGGCGATGCTGCTCAGCGCCGGCCTTCCGCTGCCGCGCGAGGTCTTCGGCCACGGCTTCATGACGATCGACGGACAGCGCATGAGCAAGTCGCTCGGCACGATCGTCGATCCGATCGTCGCCGCCGACCGTCGCGGCGTCGACGCGCTGCGGCTGTACCTCGTGAAGGAGATCCCGTTCGGCGGCGACGGCGATTTCTCGTGGGAGCGGTTCGACGAGCGCTACAACGTCGATCTCGCGAACAACCTCGGGAACCTCGTGAGCCGGGTGACGGCGATGGCGGCGCGCTATCGCGGCGGCCGCCTCGAAGGGGGCGGCGCGTCCGGCGCCCTGGCCGCGGTGGGCGAGGATGTCGCACGCGCCTACCGGCGCGCGATGGATCAGTACGCGCTGCACGAAGGCACGGCCGCGGTGTTTCGCCTGATCGACGCGACCAACGAGTTCATCGCGGAGACGGCGCCGTGGCAGCTCGCGAAGGACCGGTCGCAGGAGGCGCGGCTGTCGCAGGTGCTGTTCGACGCCGCCGAGGCGATCCGGCTGGCGGCGGTCCTGCTGCAGCCGGTCATCCCCGCGTCGGCGGCGGAGATCCTGCGCCGCGTCGGCGCACCGACCGACGGCAGCCGTCTCGACCGTGACGCAACATGGCAGGGCAGCGGGGTGCGCCAGCTGCTGCAGGAAGGGCCGCTGTGGCCGCGATTCGACAAGGAGAGCAGCGTGAGCACCGAGACATCAGGAGGCCAGCCACCCGAGCGGCCCGTCGATCCGTCGCTGAATCAGAAAGGTTCGTCGGAGCCGGCGGCGGCAGGGGGGACCGCCGCGGCGGCAGCGCCGTCAGCCGACACGATCGCGTACGACGAGTTCATGAAGGTCGACTTGCGCGTGGCGAAAGTGCTGTCGGCGGAGCGCGTGCCGAAGTCGAAGAAGCTGCTGAAGCTGCGCGTCGACACCGGTGTGGACGAGCGGACGATCGTCGCCGGCATTGCCGAAGCGTACGAGCCCGAATCGCTCGTCGGCCGTACCATCGCGATCGTGTTCAACCTGAAGCCGGCGAAGCTGATGGGGATCGAGTCGAACGGGATGGTGCTCGCCGGGAGCGCCGAGGAAGGACGGCCGTACCTCGTGACGTTCGAGGAACCGCTGCCGCCAGGCTCGCGTGTCCGCTGATACCGTCGTCGTCGTTCCGTTGATCGACTCCCACTGCCATCTGGCCGACGAGGTGTTCGCGGCCGATCTGGAGGAGGTGATCGCACGCAGCCGCACGGCGGGGCTCGAGCGTGTGATGGTCATCCTCGAAGCGGGGAACGCCGAGGAGGAGGCGCAGGCGTCACGGGCGCACGGCCTGTGGCCCGATCTTCGTGTCGCGGTCGGCGTGCACCCGCACCACGCGCACCGCTTCGCCGGCAACGCGCTCGGCGCCGCCGCGGCGGTGCGGGAGCAGCTGGCGCGTACGCCGTACGCGCGGGCGATTGGTGAAATCGGTCTCGACTATCACTACGACTACTCGCCGCGCCCCGTGCAGCAGGCGGTGTTCCGCGCGCAGATGCGCCTGGCGCGCGAGCTCCAGCTGCCGGTCGTCATCCACACGCGTGAAGCCGAGAGCGACACGCTCGACGTGTTGAAGACCGGGGGCAGCGGACAGGTGCGTGGTGTGCTGCACTGCTTCACGGGCACGGCGGAGCTGGCCAGCGCCGCGCTGGATCTCGGCTACTACATCTCGCTCGCCGGCATCGTGACGTTTCCGAACGCGTCCGATCTGCGGCAGATCGCGCGCGATATCCCGCTGGATCGGCTGCTCGTGGAGACCGACAGCCCCTTCCTGACGCCGGCGCCGTATCGCGGCGAGCGCAACGAGCCGGCGCGCGTGCGTCACACCGTTGAAGCGCTCGCGGCGTTGAAGGGGATTTCCGTCGCGGACCTCGGCCGCGCGACCGCCGCCAACTTCCACGCGCTGTTCCGGCCGTGATAAAGTCCTAACCTGAACCACGTGGAAAAAACTCCCGTCCTCTCGCAGATTTTCGAGCCAATCCGCGGCGAACTGGAACAGGTCGATCGCGAGTTCGAGCGGCAGGTCGAGTCGCAGGTCGAGCTGATCCCGACCATCGGCCGGTACATCCAGTCGAGCGGCGGCAAGCGCGTGCGCCCCGCCGTGCTCCTGATGGCATCACGGCTCGGGGGATACACCGGCGATCGCGCCGTCACCTTCGCGGCGGCGATCGAGTTCATCCACGCGGCGACGCTGGTCCACGACGACATCATCGACGAATCGGAGCTGCGGCGCGGCCGCCTGGCGGTGCACGCGCGCTGGGGCAACGACGTCACCGTCCTCTTGGGCGACTACCTGTACATCAAGTCGATGGCGCTCGCGCTGACGCACGACACGCTCGAGATCGTGCGCGTGCTGTGCGACGTGACGCTGAAGATGATCGAGGGTGAGATCTACCAGCTCACCAAGAACGGCGACGCCGCGATCACCGAGGACGAGCACTTCGACATCATCCGCCGCAAGACGGCGTTCCTCTTCGGCGGCTCGGCGCAGATCGGCGGCATGCTCGGGGGCGTCACGACCGAGCAGGAGCAGGCGCTGCAGCAGTACGGCTTCAATCTCGGGATTGCGTTCCAGCTCGTCGACGACCTGCTCGACTTCACCGGCGATCTGGCCGCGCTCGGCAAGCCGGTCGGCGCCGACCTCGTCGAAGGGAAGATGACGCTGCCGCTGATTCATCTGCTGCGGCAGCCAGGTCACCGCGGCGGCGATATCGTTCGCGACATCATCGCCAAGCGGGCGGCGACGACGGCGCAGTGGGAGGAGATCCTGGCGCTGCTCGGGGAGCACCGGTCGATCGACTACGCGTCGCGGCGCGCGGTCGAGTTCGCCGAGCGCGCGAAGAAGCAGCTGTCGGCGTTCCCGCCCAGTTCCGAACGCGACGCGCTCCTCGCGCTGCCCGATTACGTCCTGTCGCGCGATCGCTAGTGCCCGCGTCCGCCTTTCCGAGGCAGACCCGTGTCGAACGTCTCTCCCGAAGAACGCCTGCGCGATCTGCGCGACCAGATCCGCCACCACGAAGAACGCTATTACGTCCTCGACGATCCGGAGATCGCCGACGCCGAGTTCGACGCGCTCCTGAAGGAGCTCGAGGCGCTCGAGGCGCGGCATCCGGACCTCGTCACGCCCGACTCGCCGACGCAGCGCGTCGCCGGCCGCGTCACGGAGGGGTTCGCGACGGTCGAGCACCTGACGCCGATGCTCAGCCTCGACAACACGTACTCGCCCGAGGAGCTGCGCGAGTTCGACGAGCGCGTCCGCAAGGCCGCCGGGCTGGGCGATGCGGCGGTCGACTACGTCGCCGAGCTGAAGATCGACGGCCTGAGCATCGCCCTGACCTACGAACAGGGCCGGTTGGTGCGCGGCGCCACGCGCGGCGACGGCCAGCGCGGCGAGGAGGTGACCGTCAACGTGCGCACGATCCGCGCGATCCCGCTGGCGCTGCGCGGCGCCCCCGCGCGGCGCCTTGAAATCCGCGGCGAGGTGTATCTCTCCCGTGCCGCCTTCGAGAAGACGAATCGCGAGCGCGAGGACGCGGGCGATCCGATCTTCGCGAACCCGCGCAACGCCGCCGCCGGCGCCATGCGCAACCTCGATCCGGCGCAGGTCGCGCGCCGCGGGCTGATGGCGTTCTTCTATCAGCTCGTCACCGAATCGGGCGGCGAGGACACCGACCTGCACTTCACGTCGCAGGCCGAGGTCCTCACGACGCTGCGGTCCTGGGGGCTGCCGGTCGAGCCGCACTGGTCGCGCTGTTCGGGGATCGACGCGGTCCTCCGCTTCTGCGAGCGGTGGCGCGACGAGCGCCGAACGCTGCCGTTCGACACCGACGGCGTCGTCGTCAAGGTCGACGACCTCGCGCTGCGGACGCGGCTCGGCACGACGGCCAGGTTTCCACGCTGGGCGGCCGCGTTCAAGTTCCCCGCCGAGCAGGCGACGACAGTGCTGCGGCAGATTGCGGTCAACGTCGGGCGCACTGGCGCGGTGACCCCATACGCGGTGCTCGAGCCGGTGTTCCTCGCCGGCTCCACCATCTCGATGGCGACGCTCCACAACGCGGAAGACATCGCGCGGAAGGACCTGCGCGAAGGCGACCGTGTCCTCATCGAGAAAGGGGGCGACGTCATCCCGAAGGTCGTGAAAGCGATCCTGCCGCACCCGGACGGGAGCGTGCCGTGGCAGATGCCGTCGGCCTGCCCGTCCTGCGGCACGACGCTGCACCGCGACGAAGAGGAGGTCGTCTGGCGCTGTGCGAACACGTCGTGCCCCGCGCGGCTGCGACGCAGCCTCGAGCACTTCACGTCGCGCTCGGCGATGAACATCGAGGGGCTCGGCGAGTCGCTGATCGATCAGCTGATCACGCAGGGGCTCGTTCGCGACGCGGCCGATCTCTACGCCTTGACCGCGGCGCAGCTCGAGGATCTGGTCGTCGCCCCGAAAGAGCCGCGTTCCGAGCGGGCGAGGCCGCGCAAGCTGGGGAAGGTCGGCCGAAACGTGATCGCTCAGATCGATCGCAGCAAATCGAACGATCTGTCGCGCCTCGTCTACGGCCTCGGCATCCGGCACGTCGGCGAGAAGGCGGCGGCGACGCTGGCGCGGTACATGCGCACGATGGACCAGTTGCTCGATGCGCCGGTCGAGATGCTGCAGTCGGTACCGGAGATCGGACCGGTCGTCGCCGCATCGGTCCGCAGCTTTGCCGAGGAGCCACGCAATCGTGAGCTCGTAGCGCGGCTTGCAGCTGCCGGCGTCAACATGGAGAGTCAGGCGCCGGAGCTCTCCGAGCGGCCGGGTCCGCTGGCGGGCAAGGTGTTCGTGCTGACCGGGACGCTCGCCGCGATGACGCGCGAGCAGGCGCAGGCGGCGCTCGAACGGCTCGGCGCGAAAGTCAGCGGGTCGGTCAGCCGAAAGACCTCGTATGTCGTGGCCGGCGAAGAGGCGGGGAGCAAGCTCGAGAAGGCGCGTCAGCTGGGAATCGAAACGCTGGATGAGCAGGCATTTCTGGCTCTTATAATGAAACACGAGAGCTGATGTCGCGACGTTTCACGCTGGTGACGCTGGCGCTCACGGCCATCGTCGCGTTCCTGGTCGGGGCGATTGTCGCCGGCGGCTTCATGCGTCCGACGGTGGATGCACAGTCGCCGCCGGCCACACGTGTGCCGACGATTGGCGCGCGGCCGGCCAACGCAGCCAGCCGTGCGGCGGCCTCCCCGCTGGTCAACTTCGCCGACGTCGTCGAGCGGGTGAACGCGGCGGTCGTCAACATCGACGCCACCAGCAGCGGGGCGTCCAGCCGGCGCCGCCGGCCGACGCTTCCGGATCCGCCGGAGCTGTTCGACAACCCGCGCAACGATGCGCCGCGCCGCGGATCGGGCAGCGGCTTCATCATCGACCCCGACGGCAGCATCCTGACGAACAACCACGTCATCGACGGCGCCGAGCGGATCCTGGTGAAGCTCTCCGACGGCCGGTCGCTGCGCGCGCGCGTCATCGGCGCCGATCCCGACACCGACATCGCGCTGCTGAAGGTCGACGGCCAGACCGCTCTTCCGGTTGCGCCGCTCGGCGACTCGTCGACGCTGCGCATGGGCGAGTGGGTGTGCGCGATTGGCAACCCGCTCGGGTACGAGCATTCGGTGACCGTCGGCGTCGTCAGTTATCTCGGGCGCAAGCTGTTCGACTCGAGCCTCGACGACTACATCCAGACCGACGCCGCCATCAATTTCGGCAACAGCGGCGGGCCGCTGATCAACGCGCGCGGCGAAGTGATTGGCATCAACGCCGCCATCAGTTCGCGGGCGAGCAACATCGGCTTCGCCGTGCCGATCAACGGCGCGACCGGAATCCTCCCCCAGCTGCGCGCGCGCGGCCGCGTCTCGCGCGGCTACATGGGGGTGACGCTCCGCGACCTGGACGCCGACCTGCAGCGCTCGCTGCGCATCCCGGTCTCGGCCGGCGCGATGGTCCAGGATGTGACCGATGGCTCGCCCGCCGAGCGCGCCGGCATCCGTCCGTACGACGTCGTCGTCGGATTCGAGGGGACGCCGGTCGCCAACGACGACGAGCTGATTCATGACATCTCGAGCCGTGCGCCCGGCAGCACGACGCGCGTGCGGGTCCTGCGCGACGGACGCGAGTTCGACGTGTCGGTGAAGCTGACGGAGCGTCCGAGCCGCGACGGCGGAGACGAGCGGCGTCGCGACGACTCGGAGCCGTCGTCGAACCCGCTGCTGCAGGGGCAGGGCAGCCTGCTCGGCCTGACCGTCCGCGATCTGGACGCCGCGGCCTTCAACCGGCTGCGGCTGCCGAAGGAGACGCGCGGCGTGCTGATCTCGCGCGTCGATCCGCTCAGCGCCACCTACGACGCGGACGTCCAGCGCGGCACGGTGCTGATGGAGATCAACCGGAAGCCGATCCTGTCGGTGACCGACTACAACCGGATTGCCTCCACGGTCAGGCCCGGCGACGTGTTGACGCTCTACATCTACACGCCCGATATCGCGCAGCGGCAGCTCAAGACCGTCCGCATCGACGACGCGCGCTGATCCCTCTTCGAGATGGCGAAATCGCGAATCCTGGTCGTAGACGACGAAGCGGCGATCCGCGACTCGTTGCGGATGACGCTCGAGTACGAAGGCTACGAGTGCATCCTCGCCGCCACGGGACAGGAAGGGCTGACGCTGGCGGAGCGCGACGCGCCGGATCTCGTCCTCCTCGACGTGAAGATGCCCGGCATGGACGGCATCGAGGTGCTCGAGCGGCTTCGCACGATGAACGAGGCGCTGCCGGTCATCGTCGTCTCGGGGCACGGGACGATCAGCACGGCGGTCGAGGCGACCAAGAAGGGGGCGTTCGACTTCATCGAGAAGCCATTCGCGAGCGAGCGGGTCCTGGTGAGCCTGCGCAACGCGCTCGATCAGCGCCGGCTGCGCGACGAGAACCGGTCGCTCAGGCGCGCCGTCGAAGTGCGTCACCAGATGATCGGCGACAGCGCCGCGCTCAGGCAGGTGATGGCCGCCGTGTCGCGGGCGGCGCCGACCAACGCGACGGTGCTCATCCAGGGCGAGAGCGGCGTCGGCAAGGAGCTGGTGGCGCGGACGATCCATCGCAACAGCCTCCGGAGCCGCGAACGGTTCATCCAGGTGAACTGCGCGGCGATCCCCGAGGAGCTGATCGAGTCCGAGCTGTTCGGCCACGAGAAGGGGTCGTTCACCGGTGCGACCGAGAAGCAGGTCGGAAAGTTCGAGCAGGCGGACCGCGGGACGATCTTCCTCGACGAAGTGGGAGACATGAGCGCGAAGACGCAGGCCAAGGTCCTGCGCGTCCTGCAGGAGGGCGAAGTCGAGCGGCTCGGATCGGCGCGGACGATCAAGGTCGACGTGCGGGTGATTGCCGCGACCAACAAGAACCTGGAAGAGGAGATCGAGAAAGGGACGTTCCGCGAGGATCTCTACTTCCGCCTTGCCGTCATCCCGATCCACGTGCCGCCGCTGCGCGAGCGTCCCGAGGACATCCCGCTGCTGGTGCGGCACTACATGGAGTACTTCAGCCGCGAGAACAACACGCGTCCGCGCCGGATCACGCAGGCGGCGCTCGAGGCGCTGCAGCGATACCGCTGGAAGGGGAACATCCGTGAGCTGCGCAACACGGTCGAACGGCTGATCATCATGTCGCCCGGCGACACGATCGATCTGGCGGATCTGCCCGGTTCAATCCGGAACCCGGGCGCGCAGCCCGCCGTACCTGGCCGCAGTGCGCCCCCCGGCGCCGAGTCCGTGAGCGCCGGCACGCTGCGCGAGTTCAAGGACAACGCCGAGCGGGCATTTCTGGTCGCCAAGCTGCGTGAGAACGGCTGGAACATCTCGAAGACCGCCGAGGTGATCGACACGCCGCGCAGCAATCTGTACAAGAAGCTCGAGCAGTACCAGATCTCGCAGGAGACGGACGGATAGCGGTTGGAAGTTGACGATTTAACGATTTGACGATTTGGAAGTCGTGGCGTCCGGCTTCACATGTGGCGTCCGGCTTCAGCCGGACGAAACGGGATCGTGCCGCCGCCTTCAACCCGACGACAGAGACTTCCGCCGCACAACGGGTACAATTGATCGTTCGCAGTGAGCCGGACGATCGCGCGCTGCAGCCGGGCGTCAGCCTGGCAAGGCGGGAGGAAAGTCCGAACTCCGCAGGGCAGTGCGCCGGGTAACGCCCGGTCAGGGTGACCTGAAGGAAAGTGGCACAGAAAATATACCGCCCGCCTTCGCTCTCGGCGCTTTGCGCCTCGAGCTATGGCGAGGCAAGCTGCGAGGGCGGTCGCCTTCAGGAGCCTGCCTCGACGAAGCCCGAGGCCGAAGGGCCGAGGGCGAAGTCGGGTAAGGGTGAAAAGGTGCGGTAAGAGCGCACCGCGCCCGTGGTAACACGGGTGGCAGGCAAAACCCCGCACGGAGCAAGACCAAATAGGGGAGCACCCGGCGAAAGCCGGACCGGACGGCCCGTCCGGCGCTTCCGGGTAGGTTGCTCGAGCCTGTCAGCGATGACAGGCCTAGAGGAATGATCGTCATCCGTCTTCGCGGCTTCGCCGCTTCGGCGGGACAGAATTCGGCTTACAGGCTCACTGCGAACCTTTATGAAACGTCTCCTTCCGATTCTCCTCACGCTCGGCGTCGTCTCGCTCGGGATGGTCGCGGCGCAGCAACTGCCGCCCGGGCAGATCATGCCGCGGCCCGCCGAAGGGCGACAGCCCGAGTTCCCGCAGCCCGGGATCCGCGAGTACCACCCGCGATCGACGCTGGTCGTCCCCGAGCACAAGGTGCCGAAGGCGAAGTTCCCGGTGATCGATTTCCATCACCACCCGCCGCGATCGATGACGGTGCAGGACGTCAACGAGGTCGGCGACGCGATGGCGCCGCTGAACCTGGGGCTGATGATCAACGCCAACGCGACCTCGAGCGATCGGCTGAAGCCGGCGATGGACGCGATTGCGGCCAGCCGTTACAAGGGCAAGATGGTGATGTTCACCGGCCTCGACCTGCGCAACGTCGGTCCGGGCTCGGGACAGAAGATCGCGGCGCAACTCGAAGCCGACATCAAGGCAGGCGCGCTCGGCGTCGGCGAGCTCATGAAGAGCTTCGGGCTGACGATCAAGAAGGCCGACGGCACGCGCCTGCACATCGACGATCCGGAGCTCGATCCGGTCTGGGAGACGGCGGCGCGCCTGAAGATCCCGGTCTTCATGCACACGGCCGACCCCGCCGAGTTCTTCCAGCCGCTCGATTACAACAACGAGCGCTGGCTGGAGCTGGCGATCTACCCTGACCGCCGTTACCAGGATCGCTCGCGGTTTCCAAGTTTCGAGGAGCTGATGGCCGAGCGCGATCGTCTGATCGCGCGCCATCCGAATACGATCTGGGTGCTGGCTCACATGGGATGGCACGCCAACGACCTGGCGCGGCTCGGGAAGATCTTCGACGCGCACCCGAACGTCTACGGGGAGCTCGGCGCCGTGCTGTACGACATCGGCCGCCAGCCCCACACCGCGCACGACTTCTTCGTCAAGTACCAGGACCGGATCATCTTCGGCAAGGACAGCTTTCAGCCCGACGAGTACCCGTACTACTGGCGCGTGTTCGAGACCAACGACGAGTACTTCGACTACTACCGCGACTACCACGCGTTCTGGAAGCTGTACGGCATCGGTCTCCCGGACACCGTCCTGAAGAAGATCTATTACGCCAACGCGTTGCGGATCACGCCCAATCTTCCCAGGGCCGGCTTCCCGGCGAACTGACAGCGGCAGGGCTCGGGTATTGCAAAAGACGACGGCATGAGTCTGTACCTGGTTACCGGCGGCGCCGGCTTCATCGGATCGCATCTCGCGGAGGAGTTGGTGCGCCGCGGCCATCGCGTGCGCGTGCTCGACAACCTGAGCACCGGCAAGCGGCGAAACCTCGAACACGTTCCCGGCATCGAGCTCATCGAAGGGGACCTCGCCGATCTCGACGCCTGCGCGCGTGCCGTGCAGGAGGTCGATTACGTTCTGCACCAGGGGGCGATTCCGTCGGTGCCGCGCTCGGTCAGCGATCCGATCGGGTCGAACCGGTCGAACATCGACGGGTCGCTCAACATCCTGGTCGCCGCGCGCGATGCAGGCGTGCGCCGTCTCGTGTACGCCGGCTCCTCGTCGGCGTACGGTGACACGCCGACGCTGCCGAAGCGCGAGGAGATGCCGACGCGCCCGCTGTCCCCCTATGCGCTGCAGAAGCTCGTCGCCGAGCAGTACTGCCAGATGTTCACGGCGTTGTACGGCCTCGAGACGGTGACGATCCGCTACTTCAACGTGTTCGGTCCGCGGCAGGATCCAGGGTCGCCGTACTCCGGTGTCATCTCGCTCTTCTCGACCGCGCTGCTCGAAGGACGCCGCCCGACCATCTACGGCGACGGCGAACAGACCCGCGACTTCACCTACATCGCCAACGTCGTCGACGGCGTGCTCCGCGCCTGCGAGGCGCCCGCCGCGTCGGGCGAGGTGATCAACGTCGCGACCGGCGGCCGGATCTCCCTCAACGTCCTGCTCGAGACGATGAACCGGCTGTGCGGGACCGCAATCGCTCCGGTCTACGCCGAGGCGCGGCAGGGGGACGTGCGCGATTCGCAGGCCGACATCGGCAAGGCGAAGTCACTTCTCGGCTACGAGCCGACGGTCGATCTCGAAGAGGGGCTTCGCCGCACGCTCGAATGGTGCCGAACCGAAGCCTCCACCACCGCCCGCTCCTGACCGCCACGTCGCCGACCGCCTCCTGACCGGCACGTTGCCGCCTGTCCCTGACGGGCACGTTGCCGTCCATTTCTGACCTCCACGGTGTACGTAGGGCCTGGTCTTCAGACCCGACCGTCCTATTCAGTTGTGTGTAGCCGCGGACCTTGAGGTCCGCTACATGCATCTGAAAGGCGCTCTAACCGCTCGCGCGGCGCGCGGTAACTCGCGGCGTCGCTCCGTCAACCGGAGATGTCGCCGTGCGAGGGGGCGGATCGGCACGCCAGGCCGGCTGCCCGCACTGGCGGCCGTCAAGTCCTCAGTATTCCAATCACTTGCAGCCTCGCGCGTGATCGGCGCTCCGGGGCGCGCGCCTTGCTCGAACGCGGGGCGACCCGGGCAGGCATCGGTGAACCGCCGCGGGGCCCGACCTCCCACGCGATGGGACGCCGTGCCCGGGTCCTCTTACCGAAGGAGGACCGATGATCCGTATGAGCCTGTCTCTCGTCGCGCTGCTCGCGTTCTTCGCCGCGGCGCATCCACTCGCACAGCAGCAGCAACCGCCGCGCCCTGCCGCGAAGGAAGCGGCGCCCCCGCGTCCCGCCGTTGTCGTCAACCTCAATACCGCCACCGTTGTCGAGCTCCAGCAACTGCCTGGGATCGGCGAGAAGGTCGCGTCCCGAATCGTGGAGTACCGGACGAAGAAAGGCCCCTTCAAGAAGATCGAGGAGCTGATGAACGTTCAGGGCATTGGCGAGAAGAGCTTCCTGAAGCTTCGGGCGCAACTCACCGTCGGTCAGGCGACGACGCAGCAGTAGGACCGTGGCGGGGTTCACGTTCATCGAGCTGGTGTTCGCTGCCGGCCTGGCGGCGACCATGGGAGCGGTCGCCGTGCCGCAGCTGCTGACGTCGCTCGCCGAGTTTCGGGCGCGGGGTGCGACGCGGGTCGTCACGGCGCAGTTGCAGCAGGCGCGGGTCCGTGCCATCGCGAGAAGCCGCGACACCGCGCTTCGCGTCACACACGACGTGAAGGGCTACGCAATGACGACGTTCGAAGACGGCAACGGTAACGGGGTCCGCAGCGCCGATATCCAGAGCGGTGTCGACCTGGCGATCGGTCGGCCCGCGCGCCTTGGCGAACAGTTCGCCGGCGTCGACTTCGGTGCGCTTCCCGGCATTCCCGGCGCCGACGGCAGTGCTGCGCCGGGAAGCGATCCGATCCGGCTGGGCTCGGCGGACTCCGTCACCTTCACCCCGCTTGGTACGGCCACGGCGGGGAGTCTGTACATCCGCAGCGGCTCCGTCCAGTACGTCGTGCGCATCTACGGGGAGACGGGCCGGACCCGGATGTTGAAGTTCGTGGTGCGGTCGCGCTCGTGGGTGCCGCTATGACGGTCATGATGGGCAGCGGCGACGATCGCCGGCTGGTGTCGCGCGTAGTGCGGAGCGGTCTGCCGGCCGACCTGTCCGGACGGATCAGACCCGGCTACGCGATGCGGATCGTCGACCTGTCCGCGCGTGGCGCGCTGCTCGAGAGCAGCCGCCGGCTGCTGCCCGGCAGCCGCGTGGACGTCCTGATCGAATGCGGCGCGTTCCGTCACCACACGCGTGCCACCGTGGTTCGCTGTCACGTCGGCGTGCTCCTGCCGCACACGATCGTCTTTCGGGCGGCCATCGAGTTCGACCGGCAGCTCGAACGCTGGTGTGCCGAGCCGGAGCCGGTCCGAGGCGGCAGTGTAGACCCGGTGGTCCTTCACCCGATGGAGGTGTGCACATGTGAGACGAGGCTGTAGGCTCTCGCCGAGCCGCACACGAAGTGTGGAGGTGTGCGACGAATGTGAACAGGGCGCATACGCGCCACGTCACGTCGTTGCGCTCCGATGCAGGATGGCGTCCATTGCAATTCGTGCTCAGTCCGCACGGGCGAGCTGCGGTAAAGTTCACAGTCGCCCGTCGCGATAACAGGACGAAGAGGATTCCAACTGCATGCGTGTGAAAGTGCTCCTGGCCGTGTTGCTGATGACGTCGGCCTGCGCCACCCAGGCTTCCGTCGCGCCATCTCCAGGGCCGTTCCGCTTCGCGGGCACGATCTCCGTCATGGATGGGCAGCGTGTGGGAGCGCCAATCGCAGGAGCTGAGCTGAAAGTTGTCGAAGGTGCGAACAGCAGCGCAACGGTCACGACCGATGCTGGCGGGCACTACGAATTCCAAGGGCTCGACAGCGGCCGCTTCGTCGTCAGGATCCAGGCGCCAGGGTTCGTCAGCGCCACGCCCGTCGTCGATCTGTACCGGGACATCGAGGTGAACTTCGCGCTCACACGGGAATGACGCGAGGCGATCGGCGCTGATCGCTCCTTTTCAGGACGATGCGGGTAGCGGTAATCTGGGTGCGGGTTCCAGGGCGCCTTCGCGACTCTCCGTGACGCCATAGGGGCCGCGTCTCAGGTGCGACCGCATGACCGTGGCCGTCAGCTCCTCCCGGGCTCTGCGTTGATGTCGCCTCGCAGGCGATCGCTGATCGCGTGCCGTCTCGTGTGGCTTCTCGTGGCGCTCATCAGCACGTCTGCGTGCAGTCGAGCGCGAGACGGCAATCCGCCGGTTGCGCCACCGCCGCCTCCGGCTGGTGGAACGATCGATCCCGCCTTCGACTGGGAGCGCGTCCCGCCAGACAACGGCCGGCGTCCGCGCGAGGCGGTGCTGACGTTTCAGAGCTCCCGATCGCTCCCGCAGACGACCCCCTGGCTCGTCTGGGCCATTTCGCAGTACGGACATTTCCCCGAACCGGACGGCCGTACTGACGTGAGCGACGTGCGGTTCCGCGGCTGCACGCTGGAGTGGACCGAGCGGCAGCTGCTATCCGGGAAGGTGCGCGAGTCGCGCTATTCCATTCCGCTGTCGATGCTCAACCTGCAGCATACGACACCGCTCGTCAGCTCGCTCGGCGTCGGGCTTCACCTGTTGCGCGAGGCGGAGATCGACCGCCGGTATCTCGAGGACGGGAAGGAAACCGCTCGCCGCGTCGAACGCGAGAACCACGTGCTGCTGACGCTGCGCGAGGAGGATCGCATTCCCGACCGCGTCATGTGGGCCATCGTCCATGCCGCGCGGTTGTGCGGCGCGGACATCCGCATGTAGTGTAGGGCTTCAGCCGGAGCCGCGGTCCGCCCGCTGAACGCCATGCCTCACAACAGCTCGAGCGACATCGATCTCACGTCGCCGCCGTTCGATCGGCTGAAGAACGTTCGGCCGCTTGCCACGAGCCGCAGCGGACGCGAGGGATTTCAGCATGCGCGGCATCAGCTGTACGTCGGACGCGACGCGGCGACGGCGGCGCAGCTCCTGGTGAAGGTCACGACGCGGCCGGGATTGGTCTACGAGCGCAACCTCGCGAACGAGATTGCGGCGCTCCAGCGGATCAATGCCGAGCTGCCGGACTCGCATGTCTTCCCCGTGCTCACCGGACACGGTCGCCTTCCCGACGGCCGCCTCTACCTGACGATGTACCTGTTCGACGAGCTGCCGCTTGCCGCGTCGATCGACGCCGAACGCAACCCGTCGAGAGTGGTCGGCCACCTGCGGACCGCCATCGCGGTGGCGCGTGCGATGACGGAGCTGCACCGCATCCCAATCTTTCACGTGGACCTCAACCCGATGAACATCCTGCATCGGGTCGATCGTGGGCACCCGGTCGTCCGCATCGTCGATTTCGAGTCGTCGTTCGACCCGGCGCGGCACGGGACCGGAGAATCCTACGATCCGCCGACGACTAGCGGGTTCTCGGCGCCTGAAGTGTCTCAGCAGCAGCCGCCCGACGCCCGCGCCGACGTGTTCTCGCTCGGTGCGGTCCTCTACACGATGCTCGCCGGCTACGACTGGACGTGGCGCGGCGACGCCGCGTCGAACGTCGCCGGCGACGATGCTCTCGACGAGGGGATGAGAGCGCTGCTGACGACAGCGGTCGCACCAGACCCGGCGGCGCGGCATGCCTCGATGGACGCCTTGAACGACGCACTGTGCGCACAGCTCGAACGCATCTGGCCGGGACGCGACTGGTAACGCGACGTCCTTCTGCCTGACGGTTGCGAGCGCGCCGATCGAGCAGCGCACTGCCGGTGACGAACGGCTGTGCATCCGTTGACCGCGCTCGCGCGCTACGTCGTCAGACACTCCCGCTATAATCCTGCGGCCTCGGCTGCGTCGACCTGCAGGTCGATGCGCCGCGCGATCGATTGCCGATCGCCGCATGGACACGGAAGCGCAGGACACATCGATGACAACCACACGATCGCTATCGGCCGTCTTCGTCGTGCTGCTCGCCGCCGCGACGGCGACGAACGCGAGCGCCGCCCCTGGTGACGCCGTCACTCCGGGAGAGCTCGTCGTCGAACATCCGACGCTCAACAACCTCGGGTTCGAGTGGCACATCGAGGGCGACGGCAATCGGAACGCCTCGGTGGAGGTTTCGTTCCGGAGGTCAGGGGAGAGCGCCTGGCGCGAGGGACTGCCGCTGGCGCGCATCCAGAGCGAGCGCGTGTTCCAGCGCAACGTGTTCGACCTCGTGGCGCCGAACATGTTCGCCGGCAGCATCCTCGATCTCGAACCCGATACCGCGTACGAAGCCCGCTTCGTCCTGACGGATCCCGACGGCGTGACAGGTCCCGCCGCCAACGCCACGAAAACCGTGACGGTGCGCACGCGTCCCGAGCCGAAGGCGGCTGCGGGCGGCACGGTCTACCACGTGTACCCGGTCAAGTGGCAGGGGCCGAAGATCGAGCCGGCGTTCGAAGGGCTCATGTGCGCCTACAACTACTACTGCGGCGCCGGCGATACGGCGCCCGGAGGACGGCCTCGCGTGAAACCTGGCGACGTGATCCTCATGCATGCCGGCACCTACGCGTATCACTACGAGTACTACGCGAATCAGACGACCATCAACGCGACGACGACCTTCGAGGGCACCTACTATCTGACCGCGGACGGCACGCCCGAGAAGCCGATCGTGATCAAGGCGGCAGGAGACGGCGAAGTGATCGTCGACGGCCGCGGCAACTTCAATCTGTTCAACGTCAAGGCCGCCGACTACAACTACTTCGAAGGCATCACGTTCAGGAACACCGACATCGCCATCTGGGCCGGGACGCAGTTCATCGCCGGATCGAAGGGGCTGACGGTGAAGCGATGCCGGTTCGAGGACGTCGGCATGGGCATCTTCACGAACTACTCGGGCTCGAGCGATTTCTACATCGCCGACAGCGTGTTCCTCGGCCGCAACGACTCGACGCACCTGCAGGGATGGAACGGTCAGTTCTGGCAGCAGTTCGAGCAGGTCGACGGGCAGGAGTTCCCGCCGGTGATGAAGTCCTACACCGGCATCCGTCTCTACGGTCCCGGACACGTCGTGATGCACAACTACGTGGCCGACTTCCACGACGGCATCGACACCGAGATGTACGGCATGCCGGACGGTTCGCACCCGATCGAAGGACCGCCGTATCCGCCGCGCGAGTCCTGGGACCGTCGTCCGACGGCCATCGACATCGTCGGCAACTACATCACCAACGCGCACGACAACTCGATTGAGATGGACGGCAGCATGCACAACATCCGCGTGATGCGGAACATGCTGATCAACTCCGCTTCCCACCCGATGAGCACGCAGCCGTCGCTTGGGGGTCCGATCTACTTCGTCCGCAACATCGTCTATCACGCGCCGGGCGGATCGACGCGGCTGACGGCCGGATCGCCCGGCGTGTTCTTCTACAACAACACGATCCTGACCGAGACGAGCGCCGGCGCGGCGTCGAACGTGCACTGGCGGAACAACATCATGCTGCCCGAAAACGCAGCGGCGCCGATCTTCAGCGTCAACACCTACACGAACTACAGCTCCTCGGATTACAACGGGTTCGGCGTGAAGCCCGGCGTGCAGCCGGCGTTCCAGTGGAGCTCGCCGCCGTGGACGACGCTCGTCGTCGACCCCACAGGTGCGGCGGCCGGCGCGTTGACGCAGCGACGGTTCGCGACCTTCGAGGAGTACGTGCGCGATACGAAGCAGGATCAGCACAGCGTGCTGATCGATTACGACGTCTTCGTGAACGTGCCGAAGCTCGATGCGAAGGATCTACTGCGGGTGCAGCGGCTCTACAGGGCCGGGGAGATGGACTTCCGGATCAAGCCGGGTTCGGCGGCGGTCGATCGCGGCGTCGTGCTGCCGACGATCACCGACGGATTCACCGGTCGGGCGCCGGACCTCGGCGCCCTCGAGCTCGGATTGCCGGTGCCGATCTACGGACCGCGCCCGGAAGGCAGTCCGGTCGTGAAGTGATCACGCCGAGGCACGCACGACGCCGAACCGGGGATCCGTCTAGCGGCTGAACAACGCGGCCAGCGGCAGCTCGAACCCGGGGAGCAGCGGCGTGACGAGCATGTGTCCGTCCACCGCGCAGTAGGTTTCCGGGGTCTCGAACGATCCGCCTCGCCTGCGATGAACGTGAATCTCGTCGGCGTCCGGATCGACGCACCAGTACTCGACCACACCAGCGCGCTCGTACAGCGCGCGCTTCAGCGATTCGTCGCGCTGGCGCGTCGCCGGCGACAGCACCTCGACGACGAGATCGGCGGCGGTGGCGTACTGCGCGTTGAGCGCCGTCGTCGCGCGCACGTTGGACAGGAAGACGAGATCCGGTTCGACGACGTCGTGCCGCGAGAGCACGACGTCGAACGGCGCCGGGAACAGCTCGCCGATCCCGTGATCCTCCAGCCACGCGCCAAGCGCGACGGTCAACCGCCGCACGAGACGCTGATGCCGCGTGTTCGGAGCGGCGGACACGAAGTGCTCTCCATCGACGATCTCGTGCCGCAGCCCATCCTCCGGCAGGTGCAGCAGATCGTCGTACGTGAGCTTCACGTGTCCTGTCGCCTTGTTGCGCCAGGTCATGCTGCTCATTCTAACGTCGTCGCGATGCGAAAGGTATGCCCGAGACGATCGCCGAAAAACGGCCATGTTCTCACCGATCCACCAGGCAACCGCGCAGAAGCTGCAGCACGCGGAGCTCGGTCCGCGTGAAGAAACGGCGGCGGCAGGATGTCGGCGGTGCGTCCAATCCCGGCGCGCGAAGGAGAGCGGGTGCCGGTATAATCGCGCACCGCGGCGCGCCCGTGGCCGATGTCGCGTGCCGGTCGCATTCCTGGGCGTCCAGCGTGGTCACGGCTCGCGTCGATCGTGTGGAGACGACATGAAAAGAAGCGTGATGCAAACGTCACAGGCCGTCATCCTCAGTGGATTGCTGGCGGTCAGCGCCGCGGTGCTTCATGGCCAGGCGCAGCCGAATGCCGCGGCGCAGGTGCATATCGAGGCTGCACGAAAAGCGGCAGGCACCGAACACGCCGGTGTGTTCGGGCGCACCTGCGGGGCGTTGACGCCGCCGGCGCGCTCGACATCCCCGGCTCCGGCGGCACGCCGCACGGGACCGCCGGAACGATCCACGTGGTACGCGGAACCGGCCAAGGTCTTCGACAATCTGTACTTCGTCGGCCAGAGCGAATACTCCTCGTGGGCCGTGACGACGAGCCAGGGGATCATCCTGATCGATGCGATCTATGACTACTCGGTCGACGAAGAAGTCGTCGGCGGGCTGAGGAAGCTTGGGCTCGATCCCGCGCAGATCAAGTACGTGATCGTCAGCCATGGGCACGGCGATCATTCAGGCGGTGCGAAGGCGCTGCAGGACCGGTTCGGCGCGCGCGTGATCCTGTCGGCTGTGGACTGGGACCTGCTCGAGCGATCGCGCTCGAACCCGAACGCGCAGCCGGTGCCGCGACGCGACATCGTCGCGACCGACGGGATGAAGCTGACGCTGGGCGACACCACGCTGACGCTCTACATCACGCCCGGCCACACGCTCGGCACCATTTCCACGTTGATTCCGGTGACCGACCACGGACAGCGTCACATGGTCGCCGAGTGGGGAGGGACCGCCTTCAACTGGGTTGCGAGCCCGGGCAGCTACATCACGCCCGAGCGTCCGGCGAAGTTCTGGTTCGACACCTATAGCAGGTCCGCGGAGCGGTTCCGCAACGTCGCCGCGCAGGCGGGTGCCGACATCATCATCGCGAACCACAGCGTGTTCGACGGCAGCAAGACGAAGATCCCGGCGCTCGCCTCGCGCGCCGCGAACCAGACGCATCCCTACGTGATCGGCAAGGAAGGCGTGCTGCAGTACATGACGGTCGTCGACGAATGCGCCAAGGCCGGCCTCGCGATGTACCAGTGAGCCGCGCGTCGTACCGCGAGCGGCACGCATCGGGAACGTCCTCCATTCACGGGGAACCGACTACTCGCACGTGAGCGGGCGACAGACGTCGCCCGCGTGAGTTTCCCAACGATTTCACACGGCGCGCGAACCGCCGCCGTCGGCATCGGCTTTGGTTCATCTCCTCGCACATCCAGAGAGGAGATCCCGCGCGATGCCATCTGTTCCCACACGCCCGGATGACAACACACCGCACGTCAAGCGCGCGCGCGATCGCCGACGTGCGCTCGGCGACGTGGTCGCCGCGCTGGCGCGCAGCCTGACATCGCCGGCGCGCGAGCCTGGTCACCTGCGCGCCACGTTCGAGGAGACGGTCAAGCGGCTCGTTCCCGTCCATGCGGTGATCCTGCGCGACGGCACGTCGCGCTGGCCGGTGCCGCGGCCTGAAGGAACGATCGACGCGGTCGCGTTCGAAGTCGCCGGCGGTACACCGGCGAGCCGTGGACTGCTCGAAGCGGTCTTCGATCGCGACGCGCGCCTCGGCGAGTGGGACTTCCAGGTGCTCGGACAGGCGGCGCAGCTCGGAACGCTGGTGCTCGAGATCGAGCGCGCGAAGAACGGCGCGCGACCGCCGTCGGCGAACAGGAGCGCGGCGATCCCGCAGCGCGACGGCGCGGCGCCGCTCATCGGATCGACGCCGGTGATGTCGGCGCTGCGGGCGCGGATCGGGCGGGTGGCCGGCACCGATTTCACCGTGCTGCTCGAAGGGGAGTCCGGCGTCGGCAAGGAGCTCGTGGCGCGCCAGATCCACGAGCTCAGTCGCCGGAGGAACGGGCCGTTCGTTGCGATCAACTGCGCGGCGCTCGTCGAAACGCTGCTCGAGGCCGAGCTGTTCGGAATCGAGGAGCGGACGGCCACCGGCGTGAAAGGACGGCGCGGCAAGTTCGAGCATGCCGACGGCGGCACGCTGTTCCTCGACGAAGTATCGGACCTGTCGCTGTCGGCGCAGGCGAAACTGCTGCGCGCCATCCAGGATCTCGCCGTCGAGCGCGTGGGCAGCACCGGGTCGCAGCGCGTCGACATCCGCATCGTGGCCGCCACCAACCGCAGCCTGCGGGAGATGGTCGAGCGGAAGCTCTTTCGCGCCGACCTGTACTACCGGCTCGGAGGGGTCGACCTGCGCGTGCCGCCGCTTCGCGAACGGCGCAGCGACATCGTCGAGCTCGCCGCGTATTTCCTCGAACGCCATCGACAGGTGCGGCGGCTGGGACTGTCCGACGCCGCGCGCGAGGCGCTGCGGCTCTACGACTGGCCGGGCAACGTGCGCGAGCTCGAGCGGATGATCGAGCGCGCGATCGCGCTCGCCGAGGGATCGGCAATCGAGCTCGACGACCTGCCGCCGAACGTCCATGGGGACTACGGCCGCATCCTGGTGCCGGCGCTCGATCGGCGCGACTCGATGCGTGCCTGGGGAAGCCGGTATGCGCGGCTCGTGCTCGATCGCTGCGGCGGCAACAAGCGCGAGGCGACCCGCATGCTCGGCATCAGCTATCACACCCTCAACAGCTACCTGCGGTACCCGGTCGGGGAAGGTCCGGTCGAGCGCGTCGAGGACGCGTCGCCCGAGCCCGAGGAACCGCCAGACGCGATTGAGGCGGGCGTGACCGCGACCACCTGAGGGCGGACGCGGTCGAGAGGCCGGGAGTCTCCGGCCGACAGGGTGAACGAGGCAGGGCAGGCGGAGTACTGCGAGGTCGCGCGGACACCCCTCTGCGACGCACACGCGTCGCACCGGACCGACGGTCCGGAGGGAGCGCACATGGTCAGGAGTGGGTTGATCCGACGGTGGAGCGTACGCGTTGTCGTTCTCGGGATGGCGGTTGCGACGGGCGGCAGCACGACCGGCGCCGCCGCGCGCGCGCAGCGGCCCGCGCTGGAGAAGGGGAGCGTCAGCGCACAGAAAAGCGTCAGAGCACAGAAGATCGGGCAGGTCTCACGGAACGATCGCGCCGACGTGACCTTCGAGCTGCGCCCCGCGATATCCGGCAACGGCGTGACGCTCATCGCGCGCAGCGGCGATCTCGAGATCGCGAAGACCGTGCAGCCGACCGGCGATTTCGTGCTCGAGCTGTCATCCGGCCAGGAGAAGGTGACGTTGAACGCATCGGCTCAGGGCGCCAGGGTATCGCGCGGCAAGACGAGCCACATGCTCCGGCGCAGCGACACGTCCGACGAAACGCCAGCCAGGGTGCGGCGGATGCTCGCCGAATCGCCCGTGGTGCTGAAGTATCGCAGCCTCACGACGCGGCTCATGGAAGACGATGACCGGACGCACGAGGCGCTGGCGCTCATCATGAGCGACGCCACCATCGGCATGCTGGCGGGGGACATCGGCGCGCCGCGTCGCGCGGCACGGTACCTCGTCGAACGGCACAATCGAGGCGTTCGCCACGCAGGGCTGGCGGTGGACTGCTTCACGCTCATGGAGACCCGGATGGTCGAAGCGTGGAACGACTATGGCGCCTGCTACTATTCCACCCGCTACAACACCTTCTACCAGTCGATCTGCTCGTGGCGCTGGACGACCCAGGTCGAATCCTACTGGTTCAACTTCCTGAGCTGCACCGGATTCAGTTTCTCGTAGGAGGCTGCATGCCACGACTGATCGCCGTGCTCATCGCGCTGGCCGCCGGACTCGTCGTCTCTGGTTTTGCGGTCGGCGTCGTGCTGCCGCAACTGCCGGCAGCGGCACGCACGCAGCCGCTCGTCTGGACGGCGGCAGCGGTGTTGATCGCGTGCTGCGTGGCGGTGGCGCTGTTCGTCACGCGTCCACGGCGAAGCTGACGCCCGATCCGTCCGGAAGTCCGCGGAGCTGACGGCGTGGCGGCGCATGCACAGGTGCGCCGCCACGCCGCCGTTTCCTGCTGTAGACGAGCGGCCGCCGTTCCTTGACCACGCCCGAAGCCGCATAGTACCGTTGTGCGTCCCGTCACAGCAGACGCCCCGCATGGACCAGGCCACCGACACGCCTCTCAAGAAGACGCCGCTCAACGCTCGACATCGGGCCTCCGGCGCCCGCATGGTGCCTTTTGCCGGCTGGGATATGCCGGTCGAGTACTCCGGGATCACGGCCGAGCACATGGCGGTGCGCGAGCGTGCCGGGCTGTTCGACGTCAGCCACATGGGCCAGATCGAGATCGCGGGCAGCAACGCGATAGACGCGGTGCAGCGGATTTCGTGCAACGACGCGTCGCGGCTGCAGGTCGGCCAGGCGCAGTACTCCGGGCTGCTGACGCCGGAGGGGACCTTCGTCGACGATCTGCTGGTCTACCGCCTCGCCCCTCAACACTTCCTCCTCGTCGTCAACGCGTCGCATATCGACACCGACTACGCGTACATCGCCGAGCAGATCAAGCCGGCCGGCGACGCGGTCGCAGTGAACGCGAGCGCGCGCTACGCGCTGATTGCCGTCCAGGGTCCGCGCGCGATCGATATCCTGCAGCCGTTGACCGGCGTCGATCTCGCGTCGCTGAAGTACTACTGGTTCGCGAACGGCGAGGTGGCCGGCGTCCGGAGCACGATCTCCCGCACCGGCTATACGGGCGAAGACGGGTTCGAGATCTTCGTGTCGCCGCAGCTGGCGGATCGCGTCTGGCTGGCGCTGATGCAGGCGGGCGAGCCGCACGGCTTGATTCCCTGCGGCCTCGGCGCGCGCGACACGCTCCGCCTCGAGGCGGCCATGCGTCTGCACGGCAACGACATCGACGCGACGACGACGGTGCTCGAGGCGGACCTTGGCTGGATCGTCGGCTGGAAGAAGGCCGATTTCATCGGCGCGGAGGTCCTGCGCAGGCAGAAGGCCGAGGGGGTCGCTCGCAAGCTCGTCGGCTTCGAGATGCTCGACCGCGGCATCGCCCGCCAGGGATATCCGATCGTCGCAAACGACGCGCAGGTCGGAACGGTGACGAGCGGCACGCAGACGCCGTACCTGAAGAAAGCCATCGGGCTCGGATACGTGCCGGCTGCCCTCGCGGCTCCCGGCGCTCATCTCGACATCGATATCCGCGGCCGGCGCGTTCGCGCCCAGGTCGTGCCGACCCCCTTCTACAAGAGGATCAAGTGATGGCGTATCCAGCCGGGTTCAAGTACACCAAGGATCACGAGTGGATCGAGATCTCGGGCGACCAGGGCAAGATCGGCATCACCGACTACGCGCAGCAGCAGCTCGGCGACGTCGTCTACCTCGATCTGCCAGAGGTGGGCGCCGAGGTGACGGCGGGGCAGTCCTTCGGCACGATTGAATCGGTGAAGGCGGTGTCGGAGCTGTACGCGCCGGTCTCCGGCACGGTCGTCGAGGTCAACGCCGCGCTCAAGGAGAAGCCGGAGCGCGTCAACAGCGATCCGCACGCGAGCTGGATGGTGGTCCTGAAGCTGTCGAATCCGGGCGAGGCCGACGCGCTGCTCGACGTCGCTCAATACACCGCGCTGGTGCAATGAACACGTCCGGGCAGGACCTCTTTCAATCCCGTCACATCGGACCCGATGCCGCCGACACCGCCGCGATGCTGGAGGTGGTCGGCGCCTCGTCGCTCGATGCGCTGATCGACGAAGCGATCCCCTCGCGCATCCGGCTCTCGCAGCCGCTCGATCTTCCGCACGGCACCTCCGAGCAGCTCTTTCTCCGCCGGCTCCGGGAAATCGCCGCGAAGAACCGCCTGTTCCGCTCCTACATCGGCCTCGGGTACTACGACTGCGTCACGCCGAGCGTGATCCTGCGCAACGTCCTCGAAAACCCTGGCTGGTACACGCCGTACACGCCGTATCAGGCCGAGATCGCGCAGGGGCGTCTCGAGGCGCTCCTCAACTACCAGACGATGGTGGCGGACCTGACGGGGATGGAGGTCGCCACCGCATCGCTCCTCGACGAAGCGACCGCCGCCGCCGAAGCGATGACGATGCTGCACCGGGTGCAGGGACGGCGCATCGAGGCGGCAGGCGGGGCGGAGAAGTTCTTCGTCGCCAGCTCCTGCTATCCGCAGACGATCGAAGTGCTGCGGTCGCGCGCCGAGCCGCTCGGCATCGAGCTCGTCGTCGGCGACCTGGACGGTGCCGGGCTCGACGGCCACGTCTTCGGCGCGCTCGTGCAGTCGCCTGACGAAGCGGGCGTCGTGCACGATCTGCGGCCCTTCATCCAGCGTGCGAACGAGGCGGGCGTCCTGGTCGCGGTCGCCACCGACCTGCTCAGCCTGACGCTCCTCACGCCTCCCGGCGAAATCGGCGCCGACGTCGTCGTCGGCAGCTCGCAGCGGTTCGGCGTGCCGATGGGGTACGGCGGGCCGCACGCGGCGTTCTTCGCCACGAAGGAGAAGCACGTCCGGCAGGCGCCGGGACGGATCATCGGCGTGTCGGTCGACGCGCACGGCCATACGGCGTACCGGATGGCGCTGCAGACGCGCGAGCAGCACATCCGCCGCGAGAAGGCGACGTCGAACATCTGCACGGCGCAGGCGCTCCTCGCCAACATCGCCGGCCTGTACGCCGTCTATCACGGGCCGAAGGGGCTGCACGCGATTGCGACGCGCGTCCATGCGCAGGCCAGGCTGCTCGAAGCGCAGTTGAAGGCGCTCGGGCTGCAGCAGCTGAACGAGAGCTACTTCGACACGCTGCGTGTCGGCGGCGTCGACGCGGCGCGCGTGCACCAGGAGGCCATCCGTGCGGGCCTCAACTTCCGCTATCGGGAGGACGGCAGCATCAACGTCGCGCTCGACGAGACGGTCGAGTCCGAAGATGTCGCCGCGATCTGGGGCGTGTTCGCCGCGGCGGCAGCGGAGGACTCCGGCGAGCGGAGGCCGGCGCTGTCGGCGTTCCCGTTGACGGGCGCCCTCGTCGGCGAACTGCAGCGGCACCACCGCGCGCAGCCGGCCGACACGTCGGCGTTCGCGATCACGACCGTCGTGATGGAGTCGGCGCCCCGGTTCCCGAGCGCGCTCGCGCGGCAGTCACCGTACCTGCAGCATCCGGTCTTCAACACCCATCACTCCGAGATGGAGATGATGCGGTACATCCGCGGCCTCGAGCGGAAGGACATCGGCCTCGACACGTCGATGATCCCGCTCGGCAGCTGCACGATGAAGCTGAACGCGGCAGCCGAGATGCTGCCGATCACGTGGCCCGAGTTCTCGAAGCCGCATCCGTTCGTGCCGGTCGAGCAGGTCGCCGGGTATCACCAGATCTTCGTCGAGCTCGAAGCGGCGCTCGCGGCCATTACCGGGTTCGCCGCCGTGTCGCTGCAGCCGAACTCGGGCGCGCAGGGCGAATACGCCGGCCTGATGGTGATCCGCGCCTATCACCGCGACCGCGGCGACCTGCACCGCGACGTCGTCCTGATTCCGGCGTCGGCGCACGGGACCAACCCCGCCAGCGGCGTCATGGCCGGCATGCGGGTGGTCGTCGTCGCGAGCACGGCCGAAGGGAACATCGACGTCGCCGATCTGCGCGCGAAGGCCGACGCGCACGCGGATCGGCTCGCCGCCCTCATGGTCACCTACCCGTCGACGCACGGCGTCTTCGAGGAGAGCATCCAGGACATCTGCGCGATCGTGCACGAGCGCGGCGGCCAGGTCTACATGGACGGGGCGAACATGAACGCGCAGGTCGGGCTGACGAGCCCGGCGACGATTGGCGCGGACGTGTGCCATCTGAACCTGCACAAGACCTTCGCGATTCCGCACGGCGGCGGCGGTCCCGGCATGGGGCCGATCTGCGTCGCCGCGCACCTCGCGCCGTATCTGCCGGGCCACCCGGTCGTCAGGACCGGCGGCGACAAGGCGATCCGCGCGCTGTCGGCGGCGCCGTGGAGCAGCGCCAGCATCCTGCTCATCTCGTACGGCTACATCCGCATGCTCGGCGCCGACGGGATGACCGACGCGACGCGCTACGCTATTTTGAACGCCAACTACATCAAGGCGCGGCTCGAGCCGCACTACCCGGTGCTGTACACGCGGGAGAACGGCCGCGTGGCGCACGAGATGATCTTCGACCTCCGGCCGCTGAAGCAGGCGAGCGGGATCGAGGAGACCGACGTGGCGAAGCGGCTGATGGACTACGGGTTCCACGCGCCGACGGTCTCGTTCCCGGTGGCCGGCACGCTGATGATCGAGCCGACCGAGAGCGAACCGAGGGCGGAGCTGGATCGGTTCTGCGACGCGATGATCGCGATCCGGCAGGAGATCCAGGACGTCATCGACGGCAAGGCCGATCCGAAGGACAACGTGCTGAAGCACGCGCCGCACACGGCCGCCGCGGTGTCGGCCGACGACTGGCCGCACCGCTACCCGCGTCACCAGGCGGCGTACCCGCTGCCGTTCGTCCGCGCGCGCAAGTTCTGGCCGGCCGTCGGCCGCATCGACAACCCGTACGGCGACCGGAACCTGTTCTGCGCCTGCCCGCCCGTCGAGGCGTTCGATGAGGATAGTGGTCGCGGCTGAAGACCCGACCCTGGGTACGTAGCGCCGGGTCTTCAGACCCGGCGCCGTCCAATCACGCGCGCGAGGAGACGGCAGTGCGCGTCCGTGCGCGGAACGCCTCCAGCAGCTGCCGCGTGATCGCACCCGGTCTGCCGGCGCCGATCGCCCGCTCGTCCACCCGCACGATCGGCACGATCTCGCGCGTCGTGCTCGTCAGGAACGCCTCGTCGGCACCGAGCAGGTCGGCGTCGTGGAGCACCTGCTCGCGCATCGGCACGCCGACCTCCCGCGCCACCTCGAACAGGAACTCGCGCGTGATCCCGGCGAGCAGCCCCGCCTCGAGCGGCGGCGTCAACGCGACGCCGTCCTTGACGATGAAGATGTTGGACGTGGTGCACTCGGCGATCTCGCCGCGATAGTTCCGCATCACCCCTTCGAAGGCGCCGCGGCGGAACGCCTCCTGGCTGCCGAGCGCGTTGTTCAGCAGGTTGTTCGACTTGATGCGCGGGCTCACCGATTCCGGATGGTTGCGCAGGATGCCGACCAGCGAGACGGCGACCCCGTCGGCGTAGGCGCTCGCCGGCGCGTCGACGTGCGGCTTGGCGATGACGACGATCGTCGGCTCGGGGCAGGCGGCCAGGTCGTAGGTGATCTCGCCGACGCCGCGCGTGACGAGGATGCGGATGTACGCCTCCTGATCGGGCGTGCCGAGTCCGGCCGCCGTCATCGTGTCGCGGAAGCGCGCGCCGATCTCGGCATCTGAGATCGGGACGTCGAGGCGCAGCATCGACGCGGAGGCGCGCAGCCGGCGCATATGGCGGTCGAACAGGAACGGGATGCCGTCGTACGTGCGCAGCACTTCGTAGACGCCCTCGCCGTACAGGAAGCCGTGATCGAAGACCGAGACGACCGCGTGCTCGCGATCGACGATCCGTCCGTTGATGTTCACCATCGCCTGCATCAGATGAGCGTACTGCCTGTGCTATTCTGCGTGCAACTCGGAACGATTGATGCGGGTGCTCAACGCGGCGCAGATGCGCGAGGCCGATCGGCGGACGATCGAGGACATCGGGATTCCATCGCTCGTGCTGATGGAGAACGCGGGCCGTCAGGTGGTCGCCGCGATGGAGGCGGTCCACGGCGACCTGCAGGAGCACATCGTCGCCGTGCTGTGCGGCCGCGGCAACAACGGAGGCGACGGCTTCGTCATCGCGCGGACGCTGCTGCAGCGCGGGGTCGACGTGTCGGTCTTCCTCGCCGGACGCGTCGCCGACGTTCGCGGCGACGCGCGCGTCAACCTCGAGATCCTCGGGCGGCTCGGGCTCACGGTCGTCGAGATCGACGACAGCCAGGCGTGGGAGCTGCACTTCTCCGAGGTGTCGAACTGCACGTTGATCGTCGACGCGATCTTCGGGACCGGCCTGAACGCGCCTCTCAGCGGTCTGCTCGAGACGGTGGTCGCCGACGTGAACGCGTCGGGCATTCCTGTCGTCGCCGTCGACCTGCCCTCGGGCCTCTCCGCCGACTCGCACGAGCCGATGGGTGAGTCGATCGTCGCCGGCACCACGGTGACGCTCGCGGCGCCGAAGCTGTCGCTCGTCCTCCCCCCGGCGGAAACCCGCGCCGGCGACATCGTCATTGCCGACATCGGCATTCCCGGCGAGGTGGTCGACGCGCTCGAAGGGCCGCGCGTCGATCTCCTCACGCGCAGCGCGATGCGCCAGCTGATCGAGCCGCGAAATCCCGATACCCACAAGGGCGATTACGGGCGCGTGCTGATCGTCGCCGGCTCGCCAGGCAAGACCGGCGCGGCGCACCTGTCGGCGATGGGCGCGCTCCGCTCGGGGGCCGGTCTCGTGACGATCGCGACGCCGTCGAGCTGTCTGCCGATTGTCGCGTCGATGGCGCCTGAGTACATGACCGAGGCGATCGACGAGACGCCCGATGGCCTCGATCCGGATGCGGTCGACGACCTGCTGCAGTCGGCGCGCGACGTGCTGGCGCTCGGTCCCGGCCTCGGGCAGGCGGCGGGCACGCGCGCCTTCATCCAGGCGCTGGTCGATCGCGCGACGCTGCCGCTCGTCATCGATGCCGACGGGCTGAACGCCTTCGCGGGAGAGCCGGAGCGGCTGGCCGGCCGCGAGGGGCGCGACGTCATCATCACGCCGCACCCGGGCGAAATGGCCCGGCTCGTGGGCATGTCGATCGAAGAGGTCCAGGGCCATCGCCTCGAGGTGGCGCGCACCTTCGCGACAACGCATCGCGTCTACGTGGTGCTGAAGGGACACCGCACGCTGATCGCGACGCCGGAGGGAACGGTTTTCATCAATCCGACCGGCAATCCGGGAATGGCCACGGGCGGCACCGGCGACGTGTTGAGCGGCATGCTGGCCGCCTGGGTCGCCCAGCTGCTGGACGCCGAAGCGGCGTGCAAGCTCGCGGTGTATCTGCACGGCATGGCGGGCGACCTCGCCGAAGCGGACGAGGGCGAGGTCGGGATGACCGCCAGCGACCTCGCCGCGCACATCAGCGACGCGATTCTGGAGCTCACCGCGCGCCGCAAGGTCGTCGAGAAGACGTGATCGTCGCGTCACACGCAGAAGAGGACACGATCGCCGCGGGCCGCGCGCTCGCATCGGAGCTGCGCGCCGGCGACGTCGTGCTGCTGTCGGGCGGTCTCGGCGCCGGCAAGACGGCGTTCGTCCGCGGCCTGGCAGCCGGACTCGGCATCGATCCCTCGGAGGTCAGCTCGCCAACCTTCACGCTCATCCAGGAATATCGAGGCGGGCGGCTGCTGCTGCATCACATCGATCTCTATCGCCTGTCGCCGCGCGAGGTGGACGATCTCGGCCTGGACGATCTGATCGAGAGCGGGGGAGCGGTGGCAATCGAGTGGCCCGATCGATGGACGCGGCCTCCGGAGAACGCGGTCCGCGTGACGTTGACGACGACCGGAGAGCGCGAGCGCTGCATCGACATCCGCCGCCCGTAGAATCGGGTCTTCAGACCACGCGCTCTATATTCCGCCGCAGCCGAACTGCTGCCGCGCGGTCGCCATCGTTCGCTCGGCGAGCTCCGACCGGCCGGCCGCGGTGAACACCGACGCAGCTTCCGCCGACGCTGCGCAGACATGACGCCGCACGATGTCGCACTGCTGATTCAGCGCGGGACCGGACGGTCCTTGCGACACCGCGCACCCGTCGCGATCGAGACCTGCGCGGTACATCTCCATGACGGCGCTGCGGAGAGCGGCATCGCCGGTCACCATGAAACCGGCAAGCAGCGCGATCGCGGCGTCGTCGTCGCGCCTCGCCTCGACCAGCGCCGCCGCTTCGGCCTGATACGCGGCGGAACGGAACGGATCGGTCATCCGTCCGCGGTGTGCCGCCGCGACCGCCGTCTGAGGATCCTGCGCCTTCAGCGTCGCGGTCGACAGCAGCAGTTGCGCCGCCGCACGCTGCCGCGCCGAGGGCGGCTGCGCCCCCGGCCTGTTGGCCTCGACCGCCGAGACGAACCGTGCGGCCCACTCCGCCGCCTTGCTGTAGGCCGCGCGCGCGTCAGCGTCCTTCGACGGTTCGTGCTGACGGAGCCAGTCGCCCCGTTCGAGGTAGTAGGTCGCCGCCTGCCCGTAGACGTCGCTGACGAGCAGCGGATCGGGCAGCTCGGCGAGCAGCGCGAGGCTGCGTTCCTTGTGCGCGATCACGTCGGGCAGGTTCGCGCGCGTCGGATCGGCGCCGTACAGCGCCTCGGCCAGCGCGCCGTGGGTCTTGAAGCTGCGCGGTGACGCTTCGACGGCGCCGGTCCACAGCGTCAACTCGTCGCGCCAGACGCTGTTGCGATTCAGCGTGCCGACCGCCAGCAGCGCGACGATGACGAGGGCGCCTGTCGCGACAACGGGACGTGGCACCGCCAGTCGTGACGCTCCCTGCGCCACAGCGGCGACAACCACCGCGATCGGCGCAATCGACGGCAGGTAGACCAGACGTTCGGCCATGATCGTGCCGCTTGCAAAGAGCAGGTTCGACGCCGGCAGGAAGACGAGGAACGCGCCGCTCGCCACAAATGCGAGCGCACGCGATCGCTGCGCCGCCGCCACGCATATCGCGACCGACGCGACGGTGATGCCGAGACGCATCAGATCGGACGGTCCGCCCGACACGAGCGGGATCTGCGGGAACGAGTAGTCGCACGACAGCGAGAGCGGCCAGGCGACGAGCCTCAGGTAGTCGGCGATGACCGCCAACGCGGTCAGACGACCCTGCCACCAGGAGGCGCCGACGATCGGGTTGTCGACGAAGGGGTAAATCGGCGCCTGTTCGCCAGCGAGGACCAGGGCGCGCGCGACCAGGAACAGTACGATCGCAGGGACGATCGCCAGCCACCCGCTCCACAGCTCGCGAATCGATCGGCCGCGGCGCGCGACCAGGATGTCCCAGAGCGGGATGATCGCGGCAACCGCGACGGCGTTCTCTTTCGCGAATACGCCGACGATCGCCGCCAGCGCCACGCCCGACCGCCACCACCAGACGGTCCGGTCGCCGCCTGCCGACGCGTCGCTCGCGCGCACGTGACACCACAACGCCGCCAGGATCCCGAAGCTCGCCAGCAGATCTGCCCGACCGACGACGTTCGTGACCGCCTCGGTGAGCAGCGGATGAGCGGCCCAGATCGCGCTGATGGTGAAGGCGATCCACGTCGACCTGGCCAGCCGTGCGGCGAGCGTGAAGACCAGCAGGACGTTGGCGAGGTGCAGCAGCAGGTTGACGGCGTGGTATCCGAACGGCTGCGCCCCGTTGCCGAGGACGGCGTAGTTCAGGAGGTAGGTGAGCGTCGTCGCCGGCCGGTAGAGCGCGGTCGGGATCGTCGGCCACCAGTAGGTCTTGCCGAGAATCAGACGGAGATTGTCGAGCGTGACCGCGTGCACGCGCGCGTCCTCGACGATCACGACACGGTTGTCGAAGATCAGGCCGGCGCCGAAGCTGTTGCCGTAGGCGGCGAGGACGAGCAGGGCGAGCAGGAGAAATGGGAGCGTCCGGCTGAAGCCGGACGCCACGGACGCGCCGGACCTGCCGTCTCCCTCGTCGTGGCGGCCGCCTGTCCGCTCGTGGCGGCCGGCTCGAGCCGGCCGTTTACTCCGACCGGTAATTCGGCGCCTCCTTGGTGATGGCGACGTCGTGCACGTGGCTCTCGCGGAAGCCGGCTGGCGTGATTCGGATGATCTGCGCCTTGCGCTGCAGCTCCGGGATCGAGGCACAGCCGGTGTAGCCCATGCCGGCGCGCAGCCCTCCCACGAGCTGGTGGATCATCGCGGCGACCGATCCCTTGTGCGCCACGCGTCCTTCGATGCCTTCCGGAACGAGCTTCTCGCCCGACGGTGAAGGGCTGTCGAGATCGAACGCGTCCTGGAAGTACCGATCGCGGCTGCCGCGGCGCATCGCGCCGATCGACCCCATCCCGCGGTATTCCTTGAAGCTGCGTCCCTGATACAGGATCATCTCGCCCGGGCTCTCGTCGGTCCCGGCAAAGAGATTTCCAATCATCGTCGTGCTGGCGCCGACGGCAAGCGCTTTCGTGATGTCGCCCGAGAAGCGGATGCCGCCGTCGGCGATCACCGGCACGTCGTGGACCGCGGCCGCTCTCGCGCACTCCATGATCGCGGTGATCATCGGCACGCCGATGCCGGCGACGACGCGCGTCGTGCAGATGGAGCCGGCGCCGATACCGACCTTCACCGCATCGACCCCCTGATCGATCAACGCCAGCGTGCCGGCGGCGGTGGCGACGTTCCCCGCGACCAGCTCGACCTCGCGGAACTGCTTCCGGATCCGTCCGACGATGTCGAGCACCCCCTGCGAGTGGCCGTGCGCGGTGTCGACGACCAGGACGTCGACGCCGGCCGCGACGAGCGCCGCGGCGCGATCGATGGTGTCCCTGGCGATGCCGATGGCGGCGCCGCAGCGCAGCCGGCCGAGCGCGTCCTTCGAGGCGTTGGGGTACTTCACCGCCTTCTGGATGTCCTTCACCGTGATGAGCCCCTTCAGCCTGAAGGCGGCGTCGACCACGAGCAGCTTCTCGACCTTGTGCTGGTGCAGGATCTCGCGCGCGGCGTCGAGCGTCGTCCCCACCGGGACGGTGATCAGGTTCTCGCTCGTCATGATGTCGGAGATCGGCCGCTCGACGTTGGTCTCGAATCGCAGATCGCGGTTCGTGAGAATCCCGACGAGCCGCCCCTCCTTGCTGCCGTCCTCGGTAATCGGGACGCCGGAGATCCGGTACTTCTTCATCAGATCGAGCGCTTCGTGGATGCGGTGGGCGGGGGAGAGCGTGATCGGATCGACGATCATGCCGCTCTCGGATCGCTTCACGCGATCGACCTCGGACGCCTGCTCCTCGATCGACAGGTTCTTGTGGATGACCCCGAGGCCCCCTTGCTGCGCCATGGCGATGGCGAGCCGCGACTCGGTCACCGTGTCCATCGCGGCGCTGACGAGCGGCACGTTCAGCCGGATGCGTCGTGTGAACCGTGTGCTGACGTCGACCTGGTAGGGCAGCACGGTGGAGTGCTGCGGCACCAGCAGGATGTCGTCGAACGTGAGGGCCGTGGCGAACGTCGTGTCGATCGCCGGGAGGGTCGCAAGCGCGTCAGTGTTCGTCGTCATAGGTCCGGATATGGAAAAGGCCGACATACGTCGGCCTTTCGGGATGACAGGGTGGTGCAGTCGCGCGGACCGATCGCCGGCAGGCGAAGCAGCACGCGGACAGAATGGATATCAGGCTGCGGCACCATGGCACTTCTTGTACTTCTTGCCGCTGCCGCACGGGCACGGGTCGTTGCGGCCGACTTTCGGCCCTTCGCGATGAACGGTCTTCACCGCCGCGTCGTCGCCGCCGACGCGTGCCGGCTGCGGCGCACGGTTCGCGGCGGCGGGCGCCGCAGCGCGAGGCGTCCCGAACGGCGCCCCGAAGGCGGAGGGCGCTGCGGCCGGATCGTTCGTGATGAGCGGCTGACGCGGCGCCTGACGCAGTGGCGGCGGCGCGGGCGCCGCTTCCTGGGAGATCACCGGGCGGAGGCGCCACAGGTAGCTGACGATCTCCTGATCCACGCGCGCCTTCATCGCCTGGAACAGCTCGAAGCTCTCTTTCTTGTACTCGACGAGCGGATCGCGCTGGCCGTAGCCGCGCAGCCCGATGCCTTCCTTCAGGTGATCGAGGCTGTAGAGGTGATCCTTCCACTGCTGGTCGACGACCTGCAGCATGATGTCGCGCTCGACGCGCTGCAGGATCTCGCGGCCGATCAGCTGCTCCTTCTCGCTGTAGTTCTTCTGCAGCGCGTCCCAGAGCTCGTCGCCGATCTCGTCGGCGGTCTTGTCGGCGAAATCGATCGACCCGGTGTCGACGCCGAAGATGCTCTCGACCTCGCGCCGGAGGGCATCCAGGTCCCACTGCTCGAGGTCGCCTTCCGCCGGCGCGTAATTCTCGACCAGCGAGTCGAGCGCGTCCTGCGCGAGCGTCATCAGGTACTCGCGCGTGTCGACGGTCTCGTCTTCCTCGATCCGGATCCGCCCATCGAGGATCTCGCGGCGCAGCGCGTAGATGCTCTCGCGCTGCTTGTTCATCACGTCGTCGTACTCGAGGAGGTGCTTGCGGACCGAGAAGTTCTGCGCCTCGACCTGCTTCTGCGCCCGCTCGATCGCCTTGGTGACCATCCCGGCTTCGATCGGGACCCCTTCTTCCATCCCGAGCCGCTGCATCAGGCCGGAGATGCGATCGGATCCGAAGATCCGCATCAGGTCGTCCTGGAGCGACAGGTAGAACCGGGCGGAGCCGGGATCGCCCTGACGGCCCGAGCGGCCGCGCAGCTGGTTGTCGATGCGGCGCGCCTCGTGGCGCTCGGTGCCGACGATGTGCAGGCCGCCCAGCTTGACGACCTCCTCGTGCTCGGCGTCGGTCAGCGTCTTGAAGTGCTCGAAGATGCGCTCGTAGTCGGCCTTGGGAACGCGGTAGAAGCCGTCGAGGTGATAGAAGTAGACGAACTCCTCGTCGTCGACGAAGCGTTCCTCGCCTTTCGGCAGCCGTTCGGCGATCTCCTCGCCGAGCGCCTGCTGCCGCGTCATGAACTCGGCGTTGCCCCCGAGCAGGATGTCGGTGCCGCGGCCCGCCATGTTGGTGGCGATGGTGACCGCCCCGAGACGTCCGGCCTGCGCGACGAACTCCGCTTCCTGCGCGTGGTACTTGGCGTTGAGGACGACGTGCTTCCCGGAGTCGCCGCCGGTCGTCGTCCCGCGCTTGAGACCGCGCCGGTCGAGCATCGCCGAGAGCTTCTCGGACTTCTCGATCGAGACGGTGCCGACCAGCACCGGCCGCCCGCTCTTGTTGGTCTCGATGATGTCGCTGACGATCGCGTCCCACTTCTCCTGTTCGGTGCGGTAGACGAGATCGGGGTACTCGAGGCGGGCCAGCGGGCGATTCGGCGGGATGACGACGACGTCGAGCTTGTAGATCTTGGCGAACTCTTCCGCCTCGGTGTCGGCGGTGCCGGTCATGCCGGCGAGCTTCGCGTACTTGCGGAAGTAGTTCTGGAAGGTGACCGTCGCGAGCGTCTGGTTCTCGCGCTCGATCTTCACCTTCTCCTTGGCCTCGACCGCCTGGTGAAGGCCGTCGCTCCAGCGGCGGCCCGGCATCAGGCGTCCGGTGAACTCGTCGACGATGACGACCTCGCCGTCCTTCACCATGTAGTCGACGTCGCGCTTGAAGATCGCGTGCGCGCGCAGCGCCTGGTCGACGTGATGCTTGACGTGCGCGTTCTCGAGGTCGTAGATGTGCCCGCCGTTCAACCGGTGGATCAGCATCTGCTCGGCCTTGGCCATGCCGCTCTCGGTGAGCGTCACCGTCTTGTGCTTCTCGTCGACGATGTAGTCGCCGGTGGACTCGAGCTGCTCGCGTTCCTCGGCCTTCGTCTCGCCGCGGATGACCGCGCCCGGCTTCAGCCGCGGAATGATCCGGTCGACCTCGTAGTAGAGATCGGTCGACGCTTCGGCAGGACCCGAGATGATGAGCGGCGTGCGCGCTTCGTCGATGAGGATGCTGTCGACTTCGTCGACGATGGCGAACTCGTGCCCGCGCTGGACGTAGTGCGCGAGCTCGAACTTCATGTTGTCGCGCAGGTAGTCGAAGCCGAACTCGTTGTTGGTTCCGTAGGTGATGTCGGCGCCGTAGGCGACCTGCCGCTCCGCGTCGGTCAGCTCGTGCTGGATGACACCGACCGTCATCCCGAGGAAGCGGTAGATGCGTCCCATCCACTCCGAGTCGCGGCGGGCGAGGTAGTCGTTCACCGTGACGACGTGCACCCCCTTGCCTCCGAGCGCGTTCAGGTAGGCCGGCAGCGTGGCGACGAGCGTCTTGCCCTCGCCGGTCTTCATCTCGGCGATGCGCCCCTGGTGCAGGACGATGCCGCCGATCAGCTGCACGTCGAAGTGCCGCATGTTCAGCACGCGGCGGCCCGCCTCGCGAACGACGGCGAACGCTTCGGGCAGGATGTCGTCGAGCGCCTCGCCGTTGGCGAGCCGTGCGCGGAACTCGGCGGTCTTGCCGCGCAGCTCTTCGTCGGAGAGCGGCTGGATGGACGGCTCGAGCGCGTTGATCTGGGCTACGAGGGGACGCAGCTTCTTCAGATCGCGTTCGTTCTGGGTGCCGATGACCTTTGCGAGAAGTGTCTGAAGCATGAACAGCGCGGATCCATCGGCCTCCGGCGGGTTCAGGACGCCCTGAGCCGGCCGAAGCGCCGAGGGATATCCAGTAATTGTAACAGGGAAGCGGACGGCAGGTCCGCAGGCCGTTCAGCGGTTACGGAGCGGCGGTCTGCTGCTGGGTGAGGAGCTGCAGCGGATTGAGGAGCTTGCCGTTCGCGAGGATCTCGTAGTGCAAATGCGCGCCGGTCGATCGGCCGGTCGACCCGACGTAGCCGATGACATCGCCGCGATGGACCGTCTGGCCCGCCTTCACGTTGAACCCGCTCAGATGACCGTAGCGGGTGGTGATGCCGAAGTCGTGCTGCAGGACGATCAGGTTGCCGTACTCGGAGGCGTACGCCGCCGATTCGACGCGTCCGTCGGCCGTGGCGTAGACCGGCTGTCCCTTGCTCGCCGAGATGTCGAGCCCCTGGTGGAACGCGGACTGGCCGGTGAACGGATCCGAGCGGCCGCCGAAGCGTCCGGTGAGCCACCCCTTCGCCGGCCAGATGGACGGCGTCGCGGCGGCAAGCTTCTCCTGACGCTCGATCCCCTGCCGGACGTTGCTCAGCCGCGCTTCGAGCGCCGAGAGGAGCGTGCGGAGCACGCCGAACGTGTCTTCCGGCGAGATGAGCGACGTCGACACGAGGTTCGAGATCGCGGCGTTGGTCTGCGAGGTGCCGCCTGCCGCACGCGCCTTCACGATCGCCGGCAGCTTGTCCATCGCGCGTGCCTGCGCGGGATCGAGCGCCGACCGGGCGCCGAGCTCGTCGATGACCCCTTCGAGCGACTGGATCTGGGTGGTGAGCTCGCCCGTGGTCTCGCGGTAGTTGCCGTTCTCGGCTGTCAGCACCGCGTTCGTCGAACGCAGCTGGTGCAGCTCGACGCTCGCGCTCCACTTCGCGCCCAGCCCGATCAACACCGGCATCGTCAGGGTGCCGCAGACGGCGAGGGCAACGGAACGGAGGCTGACGGTCACCCGGCGGACGACGCCCGTCGAGCGGTCGGCGATCAGAATCGTGTATCGGCGCGAGAACATTACCCTCTCAGGTGATGCGTTCGTCTGGAGTCAGGAAAGGTCGAGCAGCAATCCCAGCCTAACGAGGAATCTCAGCACTCTAGCACACGCGATTTCCCCCAAGGAAGGGAGAAATCGGGAAAAGACTGGAGAAGAAACGGCGAAAATTCGCCCCGTTACCGGTACTGCAGCGCCTCGGCGACATGCTCGACGCGCAGGTCGTCCGAGGCGGCGAGGTCGGCGATCGTGCGTGCGACGCGGCGAACCCGGTCGAACGCGCGGGCGCTGAGACCGAGACGCTCGGCGGCATCCCGGAGCAGCCGCAGGCTCTCGCGGTCGAGAGCGCAGACGCGCCGCAGCTGGCTGCCCGCGAGCATCCCGTTGATCGTCGCGCTCCCCGGCGCGGCACGCCGTCGCTGCCGTTCGCGGGCGGCGATGACGCGGGTGCGGATGGCGGCGGAGCTCTCGGCATCCGGCGTGGAACCGAGCATCCCGGCGGGCAGGCGTTCGATGTCCACCGACAGATCCAGGCGATCCCGGAGCGGACCCGAGAGCCGCGCCACGTACCTTTGGATTTGCGGCGGTGTGCAGCGGCACTCGCGGACCGGATCCCCGTTGAACCCGCAGGGGCAGGGATTCATCGCCGCGACGAGCACGAAGCGGGCGGGGAAGACCGCCGTCCGGGCGGCACGGGCAATCCTGACGACCCCGTCTTCGAGCGGCTGACGCAGCACTTCGAGCACGCCGCGCGGGAACTCGAGGAGCTCGTCGAGGAACAGCACGCCGTTGTGCGCGAGGCTGACCTCGCCTGGCCGCGGCACCGATCCGCCGCCGGCCAGGGCGGCGGCCGAAATCGTGTGGTGCGGCGCGCGAAACGGACGCTCCGACACCAGCCCGCACCCGGGCGGCAGCAGGCCGGCAACCGAGTAGATCGTCGTCGACTCGATCGACTCTTCGAAGTCGAGCGGCGGCAGCACGCCCGCCATGCGGCGCGCCATCATGGTCTTGCCGGCGCCCGGCGGACCGACGAGCAGCAGGTGATGGCCACCGGCGGCGGCGACCTCGATGGCCCGACGCGCGAGCGGCTGGCCGGCGACGTCGGCGAAGTCGGGCAGGGCCGCCGGCGGTGAGGGGGCGGTCGACGGCACTGCCGGGAGCGGGGTCGACGGCGAGACGAGGACGCTGACCGCCTGCTGGAGCGACGACACCGGGAGCAGCCCTTGCGGGATGACCGCCGCTGCCTCGCTCGCGTTGGCCGCCGGCAGCAGCACGCGGGCAATTCCCTCGCGCCGCGCCGCCGCGGCGACCGGCAGCACGCCGCGCGTCGACTGGATCGTGCCGTCGAGCGACAGCTCGCCGATGACCAGCGTCCGCTCGACTGACGCCTGCGAGACGATCCCCTGGGCGGCGAGGATGCCGAGCGCGATCGGGAGGTCGAAGGCGGAGCCCGCCTTGCGCACGTCGGCCGGCGCCAGGTTCACCGTGATCCGGTGCGGCGGGTACTCGAAGCCGCTGTTGCGGATGGCGCTCCGCACGCGGTCGCGGCTCTCGCGCACGCTCGCGTCTGGCAGCCCCACCATCGTGAACATTGGCATCCCGAACGAGACGTCGACCTCCACCTGGACCGGACAGGCCTCGATCCCGAACAGCGTCGCTGTACGCAGCATCGCGAGCACGACAACGGTGTGAGTGCAAACGTCGTCGCACCGCGCCGATCATGCGGAATCAACAGGTTAGGTGAGGTCGGCAGGATGCAGGCTGCAGAAACTGCGATCTGGCGGCATGCGATCCTCGTCGAATTGTGCACGGGCAGGATGCCATACACACATCGAGTCCGAGTGATAGGGGCGATCTACTGCTTGACGAACGTGGCGGTGCCGCTCGCGGTGATCCTGATGCCGTTGGATACACCCGAACTATGAGGCGGAGCAGGAGACTGTCCGTTGACGACGTGCCGCTGATCGTGGTCAATACACACGGAGAACGCTTCCGACAGACTCCTGTGCCACGGATTGCCCGTTGGCTGGCTCACGACAGCGTGAAGCGCGGCAAGCACTTCGGCCGTCGTCCTTGTTCTCACGCTCGCGAGCTCTCGCTCAAATCGACTCGCGGCCGGATGACGCGCATCCTTGAACTCTCTGAGGTAGTGTTGCGCGAGCAGGACGAAGTCAGCGATGCGTAACTTTGCACTGTGGCGATGAACTTATTCGGCGGCGAAAATACGAACTCGTCGGTAGTGCCGTCGTCATGCGCGACAGTCGTCTGCCAGTTCCCGGCGCGCCCCGAGCGCCAGCCCTTCGCGAGCGGCTCTGTACAAGAGCACCCCGCGCAAATACCCAGGGCTTCAGAAATCTTCGCATGCCATCGGTCCGCTACCGGCTTTTCCGTCAGTTGCCGAATACGCAAGGCTGTCTCGGCCGCCGCCGCCACCGTGGTGCCCGGCGTCAACTCGTTCAACGCTTCCCTGTACGGGTGCCGAGCCAGTTCGAGTTGTTGTTTGTAGTGCGCCAGCACCGCTGATGTCGCTGCAGGAAGACTATCTCTGGAAATATTGAGCACCGGACCGATGGTATTGAGGGGTACACCTGATGTCGAGACGCTCAAGAACTCGAGCTCGTCTCGCTGCCGATCGCTCAACCCATCCGGAATCTCCAGCAATTCTCTGACGCCTGATATCTCTGCCGTCACGACACCAGGTAGCGTGGAGCTCTCAAAACCGAAAAATTCGGATTTACTCGGACTTATTCCAAACAGGCTGAAAAACCCAGTGGGGCCGAAAGGCGCAAGCTCCCATCCGAATGGCGTCTCTGTCACCTTTACGTCTTGCGCCTGTTGCAACAGCGAAAAGGTCGTAATCGAGTCGCGGCTCAGTGCACTGTTTCTGAGCTCGTATCTATACGTAACGGTTGGCCGATCCGGTTCAACCAGCGATACGACATGCTCGATACCGACTAGAATTTTTGATGGTGGAATGAAAGTGTATCGTTCCGTTGAGCCATCAGCATGAGTAACCACCGTTTCCCAGTTGCCATCCGTGTTCTGCTTGAAGGTACGCAATTGTTCCGCATTCGCAGAGACCGTCACGAGCACCGCAAAACATGTAACAAGTCGCCTTGTGAACACCTGTCTCATCGTAGCGCCAACCGAAGAAGTGAATATGCTCGTTGGCTGTGCTCTTCGAGAACTTCGGTAACTCGAAAATCAAATCGAGTCATCATTTCTTGCTGTGCGGCATCTATGAAGTCGCTTGCCTTTGCTTCGAGAATTCCGACGAAGGCGACGTCACTGGTGGCGGCGAACTGAGTGAGATCCGTTGGCGAGCCAAATGCAATGCCTGGGTTTACCCAAATTTCGTTAGGGAGCAGCGGTGCTTGCGCAGCCGCTGCTCCCGCTTGGGCGAGTCCCATCGCAGTCACAATCAGGCCGATCAGAATGATCTGTGGCTTCGGCGTAACGGAGGTAGCTTGAATTGGGCAGAAGGGGTTGTCAAAAAAATAGAAATACTAATCAGCCGGACGGCCTATGGAAGCGCAGCCGAGTCCGGCTAAAGCCGGACTCCACGATATTCTGGGCGCTGTGTTCAATTGGAGAGGATTGCGTCCCGATTGTCAGGCCGGGTCTGAAGACCCGGCCCTACGTACGCAGGGTTTGGTCTACGTGGCGTGGGGCCGACGTACGTGGCGGTCCGGCTTCAGCCCGCGACGGCGGATGTCTCAGTTCGCGGAGCGCGAGGTGTAGATCGTCAGCCGCTCGCCGGCGCGGATCGTCGAACCGGCAATGCGGTTCCACGTCTTGATCGCGCTGACGCTGGTGCTGAAGACGCGGGCGATGGAGACGAGGGTGTCGCCGCGCTTGACCTTGTAGCTGACCTTCACGCGCTGCCCACCTTCCATGTTCACGGCGGGAACGACCGCGTCGGCGACCAGCGCGCGCGACTCGGCGGCAGGCACGGTGCGCTCGGCGCGCGCAGCCATCAGCACGGTGGACTCGCGCGGGACCATCAGCTTCGAACCGGGCGTCACGCGCGAGGTGGTCTTCAGGTAGTTCGCCGCGGCCAGATCGGCGCGGTTGACGCGGAGCGCTCGTGCGATCGAGGCCAGCGTGTCCCCCTTCTTCACCGTGTACCAGCGCAGCGACGCCAGTTCGGTCGTCGACGCGTCCACGAGGCGCGCCTTGACGACGTCGGCGGTGCCCACCGGCACCTTCAGGGTGTACGCATCGTCCTTGATGGGGGTCGTCCAGCGGCGCAGCTCGGGGTTGAGCGTCTGGATGCTCGAGATCGTCGTGTCGGCCCATTCCGCGATCCGGCGCAGGTCGACCGGCCGATCGAGCGTGACGGTCTCGTAGGTGTGCGGCGCCTCGGCTTCGAACTCGAAGCCGTACTGGGCGGGGTTGCGGGCGATGACGATGGCCGCGAGAATCATCGGGACGTAGTCGCGGGTCTCGCGCGGCAGGATGCGGGGCTTCTCGGCGAGCTTCCAGAAGTCGGAGACGCCGCCAGCGGCCTTGATGGCGCGCTGGAGACGGCCGGGGCCGCCGTTGTACGAGGCGAGCGCCAGGTGCCAGTCGCCGTCGAACATGCCGGCGAGCGTGTTCAGGTACTTGGCGGCGGCGAGGGTGGCCTTTTCCGGGTCGGAGCGCTCGTCGATGTACCAGTCCTGCCGGAGGCCGTTCTCGAGGCCCGTGCCGCGCATGAACTGCCAGACCCCTTTGGCCTGCGCTCGTGAGAGGGCGTTCGGATTGAACGCGCTCTCGACCAGCGGCACGTAGGCGAGGTCGAGCGGGAGCCCTTCGGCGCGGAACACGTTCTGGATCATCGGCAGGTACTTGCTGCCGCGGCGCATCCCTTCTTCCAGGAAATCGTGCAGCCGCCCCTGGAACAGCTCGATGAACGAGAGCACCCGCTGGTTGAGCGGAATCGGGATGTCGTGCTCGCCGGCCCGGATGTCCGAGCTCACGGCGTCCTGCAGTTCGGCGCTCGCCGGCGGCGGAACCACGGTGGCCGACAACGCGAGCAGCTCGTCAATCGATGCCGGCTCGTATTTCTTCTCGGTGAACCCGTCGCCCTGGGCGAGCGCCTTGACCTCGTAGGTGCTGATGCGGTCCACCAGCCGGTCGAAGTGCTCGCGGATGCGCGGTTCCGTGCGGCCACCATACGGCGACTCGACAAGGACGTTCACGGCGCGGTCGAACTCCTGCCTGGCCGCCTCGACGTGTCCAGCTTCCAGCTCGGCCTGGCCCGCCTTGAAGAGACGCTCCGATTCGGCGATGAGCGAAACGACCGGGTCTTCCTGGGGGACGATGGGGCTGGTGGCCTGTGACGACGCCGGGATGGCGGCGGAGGCGGGCTGGACTGTCGTGCGCGGCGCCTTTCTGACGCTCGATCCGCAGGCGGCTGTCACGGGCAGCAGCACAAGGAGAGCAAGGCGCGAAACTGGGCGTCGAACCATTCGGGCGCTCCGAAACCGCGCATGCCTGCACGCATGCGCATCGTAAGTCGCCCCCCTCGAGCGGGGGCTCCGGTTAACTCCGGGGGCGGCGCCAGACGTTGCGCGCCGTACCTGTTCGTGTAGCGGAGGGCTGGGGCCCCCGCCTGACATTACGCCGTTCTGCGTAACGTCTACGGCTGAGTCATCCTATCATCACGGGAGCCGTCGGTCAAACACTAAGTCCAAACGGCTCAGCATTAAGCGTCAATCATCCCCTGAAGGGGGCAGGCACGAAGACCCGTTCCGCGTCCCCCAGTTCACGTGCCGACGGGGTGATGATCGCCCGCTCGGCGACCACGAGCTTCCGTCCCGCACGCACCGCCGCCCGCACATCTTCCTCGCAGACGAACTCCAGCGGTGTGTCGGCCGACACAGGCTCGCCCTGCACGACGGCCGGTCGCCCGGTTGAAGCCGGACGCCACGATGACGCCGGATCCGACAACGGGGCAGGCGCGTCTCCGGACCTGAAGCCGCGCGCGCCGAGGAACTGATCGATCCGGCGCGTCAGCACGTCGGCGGCAATCCCGGTCTCCAGGGACCGCACCGGCGCCGACGGTCCTTTCCCGGTCTTGCCGGCCGCCCGCTCGAACCGGTTCGGGACCGAGGCGACCTCGTACGCCAGCCGTTTGATGTTCAGCAGGTGGCGCGGCGAGATGTTGTCCGACGTGATGTTCCCGCCGTACCCGCCGCACCCGAGCGTCATCGCCGGATCCAGCCCGGTCGACAGCCCGATCGACCCGAACGTCGTCGGCGAGTTGACGACGATGCGGAAGGCCGGTTTCTTGAGGCCGAATTCGAGGATGACCTGCTCGTTCTGCGAGTGGACCGACATCGTGTGGCCCATGCCGCCGTACCGCAGGATCTGCTTGCAGCGCTCGCACCCCTCGCGCCAGTCCTGCACGACGTAGAACGAGAGCACGGGGCAGAGCTTCTCGATCGACAGCGGGTAGTCGCGCCCGACGCCGTCGAGCTCCGCGATGAGCACTTTCGTGTCGTCCGCAACCGCGACGCCGCACGCATCGGCAATCGCCCTCGCGGATCGGCCCACCAGTGCGGGGTTCGGCAGCCGCTGCGGCGTGACCAGGACACGGGCGACCTTGTCGATCTCGGACTTCGACAGGAAATGGCACCCCTGTGCCTGGAATTCGCGCTTCACCGCCTCGGCAATCGGCGCGTCGACCACGACCGAATTCTCCGACGAGCAGAGAACGCCGTTGTCGAACGTCTTTCCGGTGATGATGTCGCGCACCGCCTTGCGGACGTCGGCGCTGCGCTCGATGTAGGCCGGCGCGTTGCCGGGACCGACGCCGTAGGCAGGCTTGCCGGCGCTGTAGGCGGCGCGCACCAGCCCCATCCCGCCGGTCGCCAGGATGACGGCGATCTCGCGCTGCTTCATCAGCTCCTGCGTCCCCTCGAGCGAGACGGTCGTCATCCAGGCGATTGCACCGGCCGGCGCTCCAGCCCGCCTGGCCGCATCGTCGAGGACCTCGGCGACGCGCGTGATGCACTGCACGGCAGAGGGGTGCGGGCTGATGACGATCGAGCAGCGCGCCTTCAGCGAGATCAGGATCTTGTAGATGGCGGTCGACGTCGGGTTGGTCGACGGAACGATCGCGGCGACGACGCCGAACGGCTCGGCGATCTCGACGACGCGACGATCCTCGTGGCGGGCGATGACGCCAACCGTCTTCATCGGGCGGATGAACTCGTAGACCCGCTGCGAAGCGAAGAGGTTCTTCTGGATCTTGTCTTCGTAGACGCCGAAGCCGGTCTCGTCGACCGCGAGCCGCGCGAACGCCTCGGCGTGCGCGGTCGCGGCGTCGGCGACCGCCGCGACGATGGCATCGATCCGTTCCTGGGAGAGCTCGGCGAGCTCGAGCCACGCCTGACGCGCCCGGCGCGCCAGCGCGCGCGCCTCGGCAATCGAGGCGAGATCGCGATCGGTCTGGGGACTGACGGCCGCGTCTGCCATCGAGCCTCAGGCGCCCTTGGGAAGAATGCGTTCGACTTCGGCGTGCGGGCGGGGGATGACGTGAACCGAGACCAGCTCGCCGACGCGGCGCGCCGCCGCGGCCCCGGCATCGGTGGCCGCCTTCACGGCGCCGACGTCGCCGCGCACCATGACCGTGACGTACCCGGCGCCGATGTATTCCTTGGCAATCAGCGCGACGTTGGCGGTCTTCACCATGGCATCCGCCGCCTCAATCGATCCGATGAGCCCTTTGGTTTCAACGAGTCCGAGCGCGTCCTGTGCCACGAGAGAATCCTCGCGCGAAACTGTAACACACGGCCCCGCTGGTTTGCGCCGCTGCACGGAGATCCGCTAGCATTCCCCGATCTCTTCGCGAAAAACTGTTGTCTCGGAGCACCATGAATCGAAGTCGCGTGCGTCTGTCTCTGTCGCTGCTGTGCTGTCTCGCCGTCACCCTGGTCACGCTCGCCTGTGGCCGGTCCGAGGAGGTTGCTGGACCGCCGCTCGCCACGCCGTCGGCGACGTTGAGCCACGATCGCGCGCCGGCGGGCAGCCCGCTCGACATCACCTACAGGTTCGTCGTCGCGCCCGACGCGAAGTTCGACGAGGACTATCGTGTCTTCGTGCACGTGGTGGATACCGACGAAGAACGGATGTGGGACGACGACCACAACCCGCCGACGCCCACGTCGCAGTGGAAGCCAGGCCAGACGATCGAGTACACGCGCACGCTGTTCGTCCCGGCGTTTCCCTACGTGGGGGATTCCACAATCGAGATCGGCCTGCACTCGCTGAAGGACCAGTCGCGCGTGGCGCTGGCCGGAGACGATGCGGGGCAGCGGGCGTACCGCGTGGCGCACCTGCAGCTGCTGCCGCAGACCGACAACCTGTTCACCGTCTTCAAGGACGGCTGGCATCCGTCGGAGACCGCGCCGCACGACACCAGCGTCGAATGGCAGTGGACGAAACAGCAGGCGACGCTCGCCTTCAAGAACCCGAAGAAGGACGCGGTGTTCTTCTTCGACGTCGACAGTCCGGGGAAGGATCTCCATGGGCCGCAGCAGGTCTCGATCAACCTGGGCGGACAGGCGGTCCAGACGCTGACGATCGAGCCGGATGTGCGCAATCTCTATCGGATCACCCTGCCGGCGGCCCTGATGGGCGATGCCGATCTGGCGGAGCTGCAGATCGTCGTCGACAAGACCTTCATTCCGGCGGTCGTCACCGGCGGCACGAGCAAGGATCCGCGCGAGCTGGGCGTGCGCGTCTTCCACGCCTTCATCGACCCGCGGTGACGATGCGCTGCCCTGGCCACGTTCTCATGGGCCTCGTCGTCGCGGCCGGAGCGGTCGCCGCGGCGGCGCCTGCTCATGCGGAACTGGTCACCTTTGCCACCGGGCGGACGATGTCGGTGGCGACCTGCAGGCAAGAGGGCGATCTGCTGGTGTTCGTGCTTCGGGGCGGCGGCGAGATGCGCGTCGACGCGGCGCTGATTGCGTCGATCGATCCCGACGAGGTGCCGTACCCGGAACCGGCACCGCCGGCGGCGGCACCGGAGCCGCTCCAGGCCGACGTCGAACCACCCGCTCTGCGCGTCGATCCGACGTTCGATCCGATCATCCAGCGCGTGGCCGAGGAAAAAGGGGTCGACCCTCGGCTCGTCCGGGCGGTCATCCAGGTCGAGTCTGGCTACCAGCCGCGCGCCCGCTCCACCAAAGGCGCGGTCGGCCTGATGCAGCTGATGCCGGCGACGGCGCGCCAATACGGCGTTCGCAATCTCTACGAGCCTGCAGCAAATATTTCGGCCGGCGTCTCCCATCTGAAGAAGCTGCTGGATCGCTTTCCGCTGACGCTTGCGCTGGCGGCCTACAACGCGGGCGAAGCCGCGGTCGAGCGTTTCGCCGGCATCCCGCCATATCCCGAGACGCTGAACTACGTCTCCCGAATCCGCGCGCTGCTCGACCGCTGATCGTTCGGGCGGGAGCGCCGCTCTTCGAGCTACCGGTCTTTGCGAGGAGCACGGCCGGCTGAAGCCGGCCGCCACACCCGTCTTGTCTCGTCTGGTGTAGCCGCGGACCTGAAGGTTCGCGGCTACATCACGAGGCGGACCTGGGGGTCCGCGGCTACATCAGACGGCCGAAGGACGCCACACATCGTACGTAGCGCCGGGTCTTCAGCCCCGGCGATCGCGTGGGGCGTTCTCGATCCGCCGCGGAACGGCGACGTCGGGCTGGTATACTCTGTCAGCTGCTAATGTCCACGGCTGCAATCTTTTGCGGATTGGCAGGAGGCCGCTGAGCGGTGGAGTTCCAGTGCCGCCTGGCGTCGAACACCGGCGAGATCATCGAGGGCGTGTACGCCGCCGAGTCCGAGGCCCGTCTCCGGCATGAGCTGGAGGAGAAGGGGCTCTTCGTCCTGTCGCTCAGGCCGAAGGGGGGGATTGCCGGGCTGCCGCTGCAGCTCCCACGCCGATCGACGGTCCCGATGCGCGAGTTCCTGGTGTTCAACCAGGAGCTGGCGACACTGCTTCGCGCAGGGATGCCGCTGGTTCAGTCGCTCGACCTGCTGAGGCGCCGTGTCACGAGCCCGGTCTTCCGGTCGGTGCTCGACGATGTGCACGAGCGGGTGCGGGCGGGCAGCGCGCTGTCGGACGCCTTCGCGGCGCACGGCGCGCTGTTTCCGAGCGTCTACACCGCCTCGCTCGTCGCCGGGGAGCGCAGCGGCAGCCTCGACACGGTGCTGCGGCGGTTCGTCGAGTACACGAAGATCATCGCGACGGTGAAGCGGAAGACGATCTCGGCGCTGATCTACCCGGCGATTCTCGTGACGCTGGCGCTGGCCCTGGTTGCCATCATCGTGCTGCGGGTCGTGCCCGCGTTTTCGGATTTCTACGCGTCGTTCGGCTCCGAGCTGCCGCTCGTGACGCGGATCATCGTCGCGGTGTCGAACTTCGTGCGCGGTCAGTTCCTGCTGCTGGCTATCGGGATCGTCGCGGTCGTGGGGCTGTTTCTGATCTGGATCAGGCAGCCCGGGCAGCAGGCGCGCTTCGACCGCTGGATGCTGCGGCTTCCGGTCGTCGGCGAGATCGCGGCGAAGTTCGCGACGTCGCAGATGGCGCGGACGCTGTCGACGCTGCTCGGCGGCGGCCTGCCGCTGGTCAACGCGCTCGACATCGCCGCCCGTTCCGTGGGCAATCAGTACATGGCGCGCGAGCTGGACGTCGTCTCGGCGCGCGTGCGGGAAGGGGTGTCGTTCTCGTCGGCCCTGGACGCGCGGCGCGTCTTCCCGGAAGTCGCCGTCAAGATGGCGGAAGTGGGGGAGTCGACCGGCGCGCTCCAGGAGATGCTGAACACGGTTGCCGACTTCTACGACGAGGAGATCTCGACCAACATGGAGCGGTTCGTCACGCTGGTCGAGCCGATACTGCTCGTAATCATGGGCATCGTGATCGCCGGCCTGCTGCTCGCGCTCTACATGCCGCTGTTCCAGCTCAGCTCGGTCCTTTCCGGCTAGGTGACCACACCTGGAGTCTGAATCTTCATCACGCATGGCTGACGTCCACACCACGCCGCACCTGCACGCGGACGCCGCGGAGTTCGGTCCCGACGAGCGGATCGCCGAGATCGAACAGGCACGCCGGCTCGCCGAGCGCTACCGTGTCGAGTTCGTCGACATGGACACGTTCCGGATCGACCAGGAGCTGTTCCGCTCGATCCCGGCCGACCTGATGCTCCGCTACGGGTTCGTCCCGTACCGCCGCGACGGACGATATCTCTGCATCGTCGTGTCGGATCCGACCGATCTGCCGATGATCGACGAGCTCGGCGTGCTGCTGTCGACGCCGATCAAGGTGGCGGTCGGGCCGCGGTCGGCAATCGAGTCGATCCTGAAGAAGAGCGAGAGCTCGCAGCGGGTGCTGGAGGACGCGACCGAGAGCTTCCAGCTGCAGCTGCTGAAGGATGACGACGCGGGCGAGGACGCCCTCACCGTCGAGCGGCTGACGAGCGACATCAGCCCCGTCATCCGGCTGATCGATTCGACGATCTACACCGCCATCCAGCGGCGGGCGAGCGACATCCACATCGAGACGCAGGACGATGCGGTCCACGTGAAGTACCGGATCGACGGCGTGCTGCAGCCGGCGATGCGGCCGATCGCCAAGCAGTTCCACGGCCCGATCATCTCGCGCATCAAGGTGATGGCGGAGCTCGACATCGCCGAGAAGCGGATCCCGCAGGACGGGCGCTTCAAGCTGCGGATGCCCGGCAAGACGATCGACTTCCGCGTGTCGGTGATGCCAAGCGTCCACGGCGAGGATGCGGTCATCCGCATCCTGGACAAGGAATCGATCAGCGAGCAGTTCACCGAGCTGCGGCTCGACATCCTCGGCTTTCCCGAAGCGGAGCTCCGCCGCTTCCGCAAGTACATCGCCGAGCCGTACGGCATGGTGCTCGTCACCGGTCCGACCGGCAGCGGCAAGACGACGACGCTCTACGCCGCGCTGTCGGAGATCAAGTCGATCGAGGACAAGATCATCACGATCGAGGATCCGGTCGAGTACCAGCTGCGGGGGATCACGCAGATCCCGATCAACGAGAAGAAGGGGCTGACGTTCGCCCGCGGGCTGCGCTCCATCCTGCGCCACGACCCGGACAAGATCATGGTCGGCGAGATCCGCGACAACGAGACGGCGCAGATCGCGATCAACTCGGCGCTCACCGGGCACCTGGTCTTCACGACGGTCCACGCGAACAACGTGCTCGACGTCCTCGGCCGCTTCCTGAACATGGGCGTCGAGGCCTACCAGTTCGTGTCGGCGCTGAACTGCGTGCTGGCGCAGCGGCTGGTGCGCAGCATCTGCGCGCACTGCAGGCGGCCGGCGCCAGTCACCGTGGCGCTGCTCGAGGAATCGGGCCTCGACCCGGCGCTCGAGCACACGCATATCTTCTACGAGGGGGTCGGCTGCATCGAGTGCAACGGCACCGGCTACAAGGGCCGGTTCGCCATCTGCGAGCTGCTGGATCTGACCGACCGGATTCGGGAGATGATTCTGGACAAGCGGCCGACGTCGGAGATCAAGAAGGCGGCGCGCGAGGAAGGGATGCGGTTCCTGCGCGAGTCGGCGGTCGAGCGCGTGATGAACGGGCAGACGACGCTGCGCGAGATCAACAAGGTGACGTTCGTCGAATGAGCCGCTTCTCTTTGTCGCTGCACGATGCGCCGCCGCCGACGGCGGCGCTCGAGATCACCGCCAGCCGCATCTCCGCGATCGTCGTCGACGAGCGCGGCGGTCGCGCGACCATCACGGCGCACGCGTCCGAGCCGCTGCCGGAGCAGGCGATCGTCCCGGCGCTGAACGCGCTGAACGTCCGCGATCGCGCCGCCGTCTCCGGGGCTCTCGCGCGCGTGATGAACGGCATCGGCCGTCCCAGGCGCATCGGGCTCGTGCTCGCCGATCCGGTCGCGAAGGTGTCGCTCGTGAAGCTCCAGCAGGTGCCGGCGCGCGCGCAGGACCTGGAGCAGGTCATCCGCTGGCAGGTGCGGAAGTCGGCGCCCTTCGCTATCGAGGAGGCGCAGGTCTCGTATGCGCAGGGACTGCGCGGCGCCGACGGCCAGGAGTTCATCGTCACGCTCGCGCGTCGCGACGTCATCGCCGAGTACGAAGGTCTCTGCGCGGAGGCTGGAGCGCAGGCGGGTCTCGTCGATATCTCGACCTTCAACGTCGTGAACTGCCAGCTGCTCGGCGCGGTCCCATCGGGCGACTGGCTGCTGGTGAACGTCGCGCCAGGGTGGGAGTCGATCGCGATCATGCGCGGCGCGCAGCTGATCTTCTTCCGCAGCCACGGCGCCGAGGGCGAAGGCACGCTCGCCGATCTCGTGCACCAGACGGCGATGTACTACGAGGACCGGCTCGGCGGCAGCGGCTTCAGCCGCGTCCTGTTGTGCGGCGCCGGCGCGCCCGGAGACCGCGGCGAGCTCCGGCGGACGCTATCGGAGCGGCTGTCGTCGCCGATCGACGCGGTCGACGCGACCGAGGTCGCGGCGCTGACCGATCGCATCGGCGCGGACGGCGCGCTGCTCGATTCGCTGGCTCCGCTCGTCGGCCTGGTTCTGCGCACGAGGGAGGCCGCGTGATCCGCAACAACCTCTCGACACGTCCGTTCTACAACACCGCGGCGGTGCGGCTGTGGCTGCTGCTGGCGGCGCTCGTGGTGCTGGCCGCCACCGCGTTCAACGTCACGCAGGTGCTGCGCTACTCGAACAGCAACACCGAGCTGGTCACGCGCGCGGCAAACGACGAGGCGCGCGCCGCCGAGCTGCGCCGCAACGCGCAGACGCTCCGGGCGAGCGTCAACGTCGCCGAGGTCGACTCGGTGTCGGTCGACGCGCGCCAGGCCAACGATCTGATCGATCGCCGCACCTTCTCCTGGACCGAGCTGTTCAACCGCTTCGAGCGCACGCTGCCCGACGACGTGCGCATCACGGCGGTCCGCCCGACGGTCGATCGCGATCGCCGGATCGTGCTGTCGGTCGACGTGCTGGCGCGTGAGGTCGACGACGTGAACCAGTTCATGGAGAACCTCGACGCCACGAACGCCTTCTCCGAGCTGCACTCGCGCGCCGAGCAGGCGACCGATGACGGGCAGATCCAGTCGTCGCTCGAGATGGTCTACACGCCGGGCCGCACAGAGGCTCCGGGCGCCGCCGGGGCGCAGCCTGCCGCGGCGACGCCAGCCTCGGGAGCGCCAGACGCGGGAGCGGGCCGATGAATGCGCTCGTGACGCGCGCCCTCTCGGAGAATCGGACGGTCGCGATCGGCCTGGCGGTCGCGTTCGCCGCCAACGTCCTCGCGTGGTTCCTCGTCGTGCGGCCGCTCGAAGCCAAGTCGACCGGCGCGGCCGACCGGGCGACGGCGGCGGCCAACACGCTCCGCGCCGCCGAGCGCGAGCTCGCGCAGGCCGATGCGCTCGTGAAAGGGAAAGCGCGCGCAGACGAGGAGCTCGACGCGTTCTACAGGAAGGTGCTGCCGGCCGATCTGACCGCGGCGCGGCGGATGACGTACGCCAGCCTGCCGGCGCTCGCGCGCAAGACCGGCGTCAAGTACGAAGCGCGCACGACGAGCGTCGATCGGGTGGATCGCAGCAGCGACCTCGAGCGCATGGCGATCCGGATGATCCTGGAGGGCGACTACGAGAACGTGCGCCAGTTCATCTACGCGCTCGAGAGCGCGCCGGAGTTCGTGATCATCGACGACGTCGTGCTCGTCGAAGGGACGGGCGACGATCCGCTCCGTCTGACGATCGATCTCTCGACGTACTACCGGGTCACGCCGCATGCCTCCTGAACGCCGCCGCCTCGTCGTGCTGCTGGCGATCCTGGCGGCGGTCAGCATCGTCGCGATCTATCGCTACTGGCCGGAGACCGCACGAGGCGCGATCGCGCGGACCGCGGCGCGCGGCGGCGGGCGCAACACCGCGCCGGCAGGCATCACGGCACCCGACGTGCACCTGCAGTCGCTCCATGAAGACCGGCCGAGGCCGGTCGAGCAGACGCAGCGCGATCTCTTCCGCTTCAAGCCGAAGGCGCCGCCTGCGCCTCCGCCGGTCGCGCGCCGGGAACCGGCGGCGCCGGTCGACGCCGCACCCCCGGGACCGCCGCCGCTCGCGCCGATTCCGATGCGCTTCATCGGGCTCGTCGAGGCGAACGATCACGCGAAGAAGATCGCGATCCTGAGCGACGGCCAGGGCATCTACAAGGGACAGGAAGGCGATATCATCGAGGGCCGCTACCGCATCTTGCGGATCGGCGTCGAGTCGGTCGAGATGGCGTACCTCGATGGTCGAGGGCGGCAGACGATCAGGCTCTCGGGCTCATAGCATCACGATACAGAGGGCAGAGTGAGGACCGACCTTCAGCAGGAGACGGGGAAGCCGTGCGCACGCGTCTGACACGCCTGGGTGGACTGATTGCGGTCGTGGCGCTGGTCTCCGGGTGTGCCGCCGGCAAGGCGTTCCGTGCCGGCAACACCGCCAGCAGGGCGGGCGACCTCGATCAGGCGGTGGCGTACTATCGGACCGCCGCGCAGAAGGAGCCCGACAACCCGAACTTCAAGATCGCGCTCGAACGGGCGCTGGTGGCCGCCTCGCGCATGCACTTCGATCGGGCGAAGGCGTTCGAGGAGCAGGAGCAGCTCGAGGCGGCACGCGGCGAGTACCAGCTCGCCTCCGAGTACGATCCGTCGAATCGCCAGGCGGCAGCCAAGGTCATCAGCCTGGATCAGGCGATCCGCGCGCGCATCGAAGCGGAGCGTCCGCGTCCGGCGATCGAGGAGCTGCGCGAGCGCGCGCGGGCGGCATCGGCCGAGCCGCTCCTCAACCCGACATCGCGCGAGCCGCTGCGTCTCAGCTTCCGCAACGCGAACATCCGCGACATCCTCGACGCGCTCGGCAGCGCCAGCGGCATCAACATCACCTACGACCCGCAGGTGCCGCAGACGGCCGCCACGGTACAGCTCGACGGCGTGACGCTGGAGCAGGCGCTCCAGCAGATCATGTCGGTGAACCAGCTGTCGTACAAGGTGACGAGCGAGCGCTCGATCCTCGTCTTCCCGGACAACGCGAACAAGCACGCGCAGTACGACGAGCAGGTGGTGCAGACCTTCTACGTCTCGCACGCCGACGTCACGGAGCTGACGCAGCTCCTCAGCTCGCTCGTCCGGATCCCCAGCATGGCGGTGCAGCCGGCGATCCAGTTCAACAAGGCGGCCAACACGATCACCGTCCGCGCCACGACGTCGGTCGTGCAGATCATCGAGCGCATCATCGAGCAGAACGACAAGGCGCGCGCCGAGATCATGTTCGACGTCGAGATCCTCGAGGTCGATCGGCTGCGCGCGAAGCAGTACGGCCTGAACCTCTCCGAGTACGCGCTCGGCGGCATCCTGTCGCCCGAAGTCGCCCCGGGCGGCACGACGACCGGCACCGGTACCGGCACCGGAACGACCACCACGACGGGGCAGTCGACGAGCCCCTCGCAGATCACCTCGCCGCCGCCGTTCAACCTGAACACGATCTCGCGCGGCTTCACCACGTCGGACTTCTACCTCGCCGTGCCGACCGCGATCGTCCGGGCGCTCGAGAGCGACACGCAGACCAAGCTCGTCGCCAAGCCGCAGCTGCGCGGCGCCGAGGGCAACAAGCTGACGATGAACCTGGGCGACGAGATCCCGATCGTCTCGACCAGCTACGTCCCGATCGCGACCGGGGGCGTCGGCCAGAACCCGCTCAACTCGTTTCAGCTGAAGCCGGTCGGCATCAACATCGACATCACGCCGGTGCGCGTCACGCTCGACGGCGACATCCTGATCGACCTGAACGTCGAGAGCAGCTCGCGCGGCAGCGACGTCAACGTCGCCGGCACGAACTACCCGTCGTTCGGCACGCGCAAGGTGGGCACGCGGCTGCGGCTGCGCGACGGCGAATCGAATCTTCTCGCGGGGCTCCTGCGCGAAGACGAACGCAAGTCGCTGAACGGCTTCCCGGGTGCCATCCGGGTGCCGATCCTCAAGCAGCTCTTCTCGAACAACGATCAGACCGTGGGGCAGACCGACATCGTGATGCTGCTGACGCCGCACATCCTGCGTGCGCCGGAGATCACCGAGGCCGACCTGCGGCCGATCTACATCGGATCGCAGGGCAACCTGGGGCTCGGCGGTCCGCCGCCGCTCATCGGCCAGCCGGCGCCCGACGCGGGCAGCGTCACGCCGCAGGCGGCCACGCCGTCGACGACGCCAGGTGCCACGACCCCGCGTCCGCCGGCCGCCGCGCCGGGCGCACCCCCCACCGGTCAGCCGTTGCCGCCGCCGGGAACGCAGCTCGCCGCACCGCCGGGGACGACGCCGGTGCCGGGCACGATCCTCGTGCCCACGCAGCCGCAGACACAGCAGCCGGCGCCTGAACCGCAGGCGGCCGCGCCTGCCGCGCCGGCCGCTCCGTCGACATCGCCTGCAGCAGCGCAGACGCCGCCGCCCGCGGCGGGCGACACGACGGCGTCGACGTCGCCAGGGCTCGGTGCGGCGCAGGTGATCCTGACGCCGCCCGGCACGACGTTCCGCGTCGGCGGAGGACCGTACACGGTCCCGATCTCGATCACGAACGTCTCGCGCCTGTCGACGATCGCGCTGACGCTCACGTTCGACCCGGCGCTCCTGCGCGTGCGCGCGGTGAACGAAGGCAGCTTCATGCGATCGGGCGGTGCGAACGCCGCGTTCACGCAGCAGTCGGCGCCCGGACGCGTGGATATCACGATCACGCGCGCCGGCGACGCCACCGGAGCGACCGGCACCGGTCTCCTCGGCGCCGTGCTGTTCGATGCGGTTGCCCCCGGGAGCGCGACGCTCGTCGTCAGCGGCACGGCGACCGGGCCGGGCGGAACGCCGATGGGGCTGCAGTTCCGGCCGGTCACGGTCAGCATCCAGCCATGACGCGTCGCGGTCAGCAGGGCTACACCTTCATCGAGCTGCTCGTCGTCTCGGCGATCGTGATGCTGCTGGCGTCGGCGGTCATGCCGCTCGCGCGTGTGACGGCGACGCGGCAGCGTGAGGCGGAGCTGCGGCGCGCGCTGCGCGACATCCGCACGGCGATCGACAAGTACAAGGACGCCGCCGACGCGCAGCAGATCGCGTCGCTCGAGATCAAGGCCGGCAGCGAAGGGTATCCGGCCGACCTGCAGGTGCTGGTCGACGGCGTGGCGATCCAGAACGACGCCACCGGCCGCAAGCTGAAGTTCCTGCGGCGCATTCCGGTCGATCCGATGACGCACTCGACCGACTGGGGCAAGCGGTCGTATCAGGACGAGCCCGATGCCACGCGATGGGGCGGACAGAACGTGTTCGATGTGTACACGACCTTCGACGGGACCGCGCTCGACGGCACGAAGTACCGTGACTGGTAGAAGAGACGACGCGCGCGGCTTCACGCTGATCGAGCTGATGGTCGTCATGACGATCATCGTCACGCTGGCGACGATCGGCATGGTCCAGTACCGCCAGAGCGTCCAGTTCGCGCGCGAGTCGGTCCTGAAGGACGACCTCTTCAAGATGCGCGACGCGATCGATCAGTACTACGCCGACAAGAACCAGTACCCCGCCACCCTCGACGACCTCGTGAGCGCCGGCTACCTGCGCGCGCTGCCGAAGGATCCGATCACCAACTCCACGACGACGTGGCAGACCGTCCCCGCCGAGCCCGATCCGAACAACCCCTCCATCGCCCCAGGTGTGTACGACGTGAAGAGCGGAGCGGAGACGACCGCGCTCGACGGATCGCGCTACGGGGATTGGTAGCGTCAGAAGTTGACGATTGGACGATTGAACGATTTGACGACTGAGAATTGACGATTTGAGATTCGGTGTAGTGCCCGCCTTCAGGCGGGCCGCGGCAAAGTCCGGCTACAGCCGGACACTACGTGTGCTACACCGAACGCGAGCCCACTCTAGGGGATTGCGATGACGGTCGTCCCCTGAGTCGTGCGGCCGAGGGTATCGACGACGGTGACGGTGACCGTCAGCGAACCGTGCACGGTGTACGGATGCGGAACAGCGGCGCTGCCGGTGAGCCCGCCGAGATCGGAGCTCGTCCCGTCACCGAAATCGATCCGGGCGCTGAGGATCCCGACGCCGGTGGGCGGCGTCACCTGCACCGTGAAGGTCACGCTGCAGACGGTGCTGCTGCCGGTGCACGAGCTCGGCACCGACGGCGTGATGATGATCGTCGGCGAGGCCACCGGGATCACGTTGACCGTCGTCGACACCGTCGACACGTTGCCCGCCGCATCGGTGAGCGTCCCCGTGACCGTGTAGGAGCCGGTCGACTGATACGTGTGCGAGACGATCTGGCTGCCGGTGATCATGCCCAGGTCGCGCGCGTCGCCGTCGCCCCAGTCCACGCGCACGTTGCGGACGGCGCTGCCGCCGGTGGAGGCAACGGTAACCGCGAACGTGAACGACGCGGGGATGCCTGCGCTCGGCGACGTCGACGGCGGCGTGATGACGAGCGTCGGCGCGGCGTTGACCGTCACCGTCACGGTCCCCGACGCCTGACCGCTGGTTGCTCCGCCGCTCGTCCCGGTCCCCGTGCCGGTTCCAGTCCCGGTGCCGGTCCCCGTTCCCGTACCCGACGACCCCTGCGCCCCGACGCTGGCTGTGACGGTCGCCTGCTGGCTCGTCGTGAGCACGGTCTGCGCCACGCCGCTGGCGTCGGTCGTCACAACGGAGGTCCCGAGCGAGCCGGCGGTCGTCGTGAAGACGACAGGCGCCTGCGTCAGCGCGTTGCCGTTGACGTCGAGCACTTTCGCCGTGATCGTCGTCGAGCCGCCGAGGGCCGGGACCGATGCCGGGTTCGCCGACACGACGACGATCCCGACGGCAGCCGTGCCGACGGCGATCTTCAGCGCACCGTCGGTGCCGGTCGTCGCGCCGCCCGACGTGGCCGTAATGGTTGCCGTCCCGTTCGCGCCGTTCGGCGTGAACCGTACCGTGGCGCGGCCGGTCGCGTCGGTCTCGGCATCGGAAGGATCGATGCTGCCGAGCGTCGTCGTGAAGGTGACGTGCGTCCCGCTGTGCGGCGGCGTTCCTGCCGCCTCGAGCACGTGCGCGACGATCTCGACCGATCCGTTCGCGCCAACGGTGTTGGTCGGCGCCGTCAGGGTGATCGTCGAGCCGGTCGGCGCCACGAGCGGCACCTTCTCGCACGCCGCCGACACGAGCAGTATTACCGCCAGGAGCGCAAGGGGGAGACGTCGACCGCGTGCTACCATGAAATCCGCAATCAGTTTATTGCCATGCAGTTACGGGGTCAACACGGATACGCGATGGCGGTGCTGCTCGTCACGATGAGCGTGGCGGCCGTCCTCATGACCGCGGCGATGCCCGTCTGGAAGCAGATGGCACAGCGGGAGAAGGAAGAAGAGCTGATCTTCCGCGGCCGGCAGTACGTCCGTGCGATTGCGCTGTTCCAGCGCCGGGCAGGCCCCGGCACGCTGCCGCCAAGCGTCGACGCGCTCGTCGACGGCCGTTTCCTGCGCAAGAAATTCAAGGATCCGATCACGAACGACGACTTCGATCTGCTGTCGCCCGTCCAGGCGACCGCTTCTGGCGCCGGCGGCGCGGGACGCGCAGGAGCAGGGCAGCAGCCAGCCACCGGCGCGCCGCAGGGCAGCGTCTCGGCGATCGCCACGCCGTCGGGATCGCAGGCGGGCGGACGCGGCGGCGTCAACGGGATCATGGGCGTCGCGAGCAAGAGCAAGGAGGCGTCGCTCCGCGTCTACAACGGCCGCACGCACTACAACGAGTGGCAGTTCATCTTCATCCCGCAGACCCAGCAGGCGGGTGGGCCGGGCGGCGCGGGCGGTGCAGGAGGACGCGCCGGTCCCGCGGGACGTGGACAGCGGGGCGGGCCACCGCCGCCATTCGGCGGACCGCAGGGGGGCGCCGGCCGTCAGGGTTCGGACCAGGGCGGACGCGGATTCGGACCTGCCGGCGGCCGTGGCGGCGCTCAACCGGTCTCGCCGTTCCCGTCGCCGCAGCCGCCGCCGTTTCAGCCCGGACGGGGGAGATGAGTCGAACGTCCGGCTAAAGCCGGACGCCACATTACAAGGCGTGGCCTCCGGCTTCGGCGCACGTCGAGCCACGCGCCTTCCGGGATTAACGCGCGAGGGTGTCGTGAAACGCGCGGCGTACCTGCTGCATGTCGTCCGACGATCCGCCGCCGCAGACACGATTCGTCAGCAGCACGTAGTACCGATCGCGCTCGGGATCGATCCAGACCGACGTGCCGGTGAAGCCGACGTGGCCGAAGGCGCGCGACGACATGCGCGTGCCGCACGACGACGACGGCAGCATGGTGTCCCAGCCGAGCGCACGCGAGCTTCCAGGTACGCGGCTCCTGGTCGTGACGCGCCGCATCACCTCGGGGCTGAACGGCACCGGACCATCGGTCTCGCCGTTCAACGCGCGGAGCACCAGCCGCGCCATCCGCCCGACCGCGCCCGCGGTACCGAACAGGCCGGCATGTCCGGCGAAGCCCCCGAGCATCGCCGCGTAGTTGTCGTGCGTCTCGCCGACGAGCAGCCGGCCGCGCCGCTCGTCCTCCGCCAGCGGCATCGTCGGCGCCGTGCGTGAACGGCATGCAGGGTCGACGCGGACGAGGAGCGTGTCGGCCGCCGACTCCGGCGGCACGACGGCCGCGAGCAGCGCGGCGGCCTGACCGCCGAAGCCGCTGCCTGCCACGCGTTCGGCGATGAACCCGAGCAGGATGAATCCGAGATCGCTGTAGATCGCGCGCGTGCGCGGCGCGTACTCGAGCCGCATCGTGCAGATCTCGTGCTCGAACGCGCGGCGATCGTCCGGCGGCCTGTCGACGAGCCGCGCGCTCAGCCCCGACGTGTGCTCCAGCAGATCCTGTATCGTGACCGGGACGCGATCGTCGCCTTGCCATTCAGGCAGGAACCGCGACACCCGATCGTCGAGGCGCAACGCGCCCGCGTCGATCAGCGTCATGATCAGGTGCATCGTCGCGAGCGGCTTCGTCAGCGACGCGAGATCGAAGATCGTCTCCTCGGTCGTGGCCGTCGTCGTGTCGAAGGTGAGCGTGCCGAACGGCTCCCGCCAGAGAACGCCGTGCCGCGATCCGGCTTCGGCCACCGCCGCGGGGAACACGCGCTGCGCGAGCGCGCCCGCGATCAGTTCGGCGGCGGCGAGGATGGCAGCGCGATCCGGCATCGGGTCAGCTAGTACCATACGCAGGTCACCGCATGCACGTAAACGGGATGAAGATCCGCAGGTTCGAATCGCCCCGCGGCGCCGCGCGTGCGCTCGCGCGCCACATGGTTCACGCCGTCGCCGACAGGCCGGACCTGGTCCTGGGACTGCCGACCGGACGCACGCCGGTGCTCCTGTACGCGGAGCTCGTGCGGCGCTATCGCGCCGGCGAGGTGGACTTCTCACGCGTCCGCACCTTCAACCTCGACGAGTTCCTCGGCATCGCCCCGTCCGATCCGCGGAGCTATCGTACGTTCATGGCGCGGCACCTGTTCGATCACGTGAACCTGGAGCGGCGCAGGATTCACTTCCTCGACGGCACCGCCGCCGATCCGGACGACGAGTGCCGGCGCTACGAGCGTGCGATCGCGCGCGCCGGCGGGATCGACCTGATGCTGCTCGGTCTCGGCGCGAACGGCCACATCGGGTTCAACGAACCAGCTGCCTCGCTCGTCGGCGCCACGCACCCGGCAACCCTCACCGCCGCCACACGCCGCGCGAACGCGGCGCTGTTCGGCAACGATCGCCGGCAGGTTCCTGCGCGGGCGCTGTCGATGGGGATGGCGACGATCCTTCGTGCGCGGCGGATCGTGCTGCTGGCGACCGGCACGTCGAAGGCGCGGATGGTCGATCGCCTGGTGACCGGGCCGATCACGCCGCTGCTGCCGGCGTCGTTCCTGCAGCTGCACCGGTGCGCGGAAGTGTGGATCGATCGTGCGGCGGCCGCGTCGCTCAGCGGACGCGCGGCGCCGTAGCCGGCTTCTCCGGTGCCGGCGCGGCGGCCGCGCTGGCGCGCGCGTGCCCGTCGAGCAGTTCGCGCAGGCGCGGCTCGACGTCTTCGCCGATCGCGTCGCGGACGAAGTCGTGCGCCTTGCGCAGGCGCGCGAGCGCCTTGGGATAGGCGAGGCCGCTCTTCTGCATGACGATGGCCGCCTTCACGTTCCAGTGCGCGCGGCGCAGGAGCTTGTCGGCCTCCTCGTACTCCAGGCCGGTGACGATCGTGATGATCCGGCGTGCGCGGTCGCGCAGCTTCTCCGATCCCATCTGCACGTCGACCATCAGGTTGCCGTAGGTCTTGCCGGTGCGGATCATCGATGCCGTCGTCAGCATGTTGAGGACGATCTTCGTCGCGGTCCCTGCTTTCAAGCGGGTCGAGCCGGCAATGACCTCCGGACCGACCGCCGGCGCAATCGTCAGGTCGACGAACGTCTGCAGCTCCGTGCGCGGGTCGCAGGTCACGAAGATGATCTTCGAGCCGACGCGCCTGGCGCGGGTCAGCGCGCCGCGCACGAACTGCGTCATGCCGCTCGCGGAGACGCCGACGACGACGTCCTTCTTGGTCGGCTTGAGGCGCATCATCGCGCGCGCCCCTTCTTCGTAGTTGTCCTCGACGCCTTCCTTCGCTTTCAGGATGGCGTTCTTGCCGCCGGCCATGATGGCGAGCACGAGATCCGAGCTGGTGCCGAACGTGGGCGGCATCTCCGCCGATTCGAGGACGCCGAGGCGCCCGCTCGTGCCGGCGCCGACGAAGATGATGCGGCCGTTCTTGCGCAGCGCCTGCGTGATGATGTCGACGCCGACCGCGATCCGCTCCTTCTCGCGCTGGACGGCCGCGAGCATTTTGCGATCCTCGTTCAGCATGCCCTCCACGATGTCGGCGGAGGAGAGCTTGTCGATGGCCAGTGTTGCGGGGTTGATCGCCTCGGTCGGCAGCGACTGCCACTTCGATCGGACACGCATGCTCAGAGGGGCCCTCGAAACCGCGGATGTTAGCATAGCCGGGCCGATGATCGACGCGTACCTGGATCACCTGCGGGTCGAGCGGCGGCTCGCGGACCACACGCTCGAGAGCTACGCGCGCGATCTGCGGAGCCTTGCCGAGTTCGCCGCGGGCGAACAGGTCGCGGTCGAGGCGCTCGATCGGCCCGCGCTCGAAGCCTTCGTCCGGCAGCAGATGGCGTCCGGCCTGTCGCCGCGATCGGTGGCACGCGCGGTCGCCGCGATCCGCGGCTTCTACCGCTTCCTCGTGCTCGACAACCGTCTCGAGCACAGCCCGGCCGACGACCTCCTGCCGCCGCGCGCGTGGCCCGCCCTGCCGAAGCATCTCTCGATCGACGAGGTGGATCGCCTGCTGGCGCAGCCCGACGTCGAGACGCCGTTCGGCCTGCGCGATCGCGCCATGCTCGAACTGCTGTACGCGACCGGCATGCGCGTGTCGGAGCTGATCAACGTGCGCGCCGCCGATCTCCACCTCGACGAGGAGTACCTCACGTGCGTCGGGAAGGGAGACAAGGAGCGGCTCATTCCGATCGGCGCGCAGGCGGCCGAGTGGGTGCGGCGGTACCAGCGGAGCGGACGCGCGGCGCTCGCGGCCCGGGCGCGCGCGGCGCGCCGCAGCGATCCGCGGCTGTTCCTCAACGCGCGGGGCGGCGGCCTCACGCGCGTCGGCTTCTGGAAGATCGTGGCCGCCTACGGACGCAAGGCGGAGATCCGCGGCGCGATCAGCCCGCACGTGCTCCGGCACTCGTTCGCGACGCACCTGCTCGATCGCGGCGCCGACCTGCGCGCCATCCAGATGATGCTCGGGCACGCCGACCTGTCGACGACGCAGATCTACACGCACGTCCTGGAGGCGCGGCTGCGCAGCGTGTACGAGCGGTTCCACCCACGTGCGTGAATCTGTTAGACTTAGCCGTTTGTCATCGGGTGTGGCGCGGGCACGGTGGCCGCGTCACGGCGGCGTGACGACGCGGTGCGCCGCCGTCGTCCGCGGCATCTGCAGTCATATGTATGGTCGCGTCCCGCGAGGGCGCGCAGAAGGAGAATCGCGGCATGAGCCGTAAGGGGCGGCACCTGTTCACCTCGGAGTCGGTGACCGAAGGACATCCCGACAAAATCGCCGACCAGATTTCCGATTCCATTCTCGACGCGATCCTCACCCAGGATCCGCTGGCGCGCGTGGCGTGCGAGACGCTGGTGACCACCGGCCTCGCGTGCGTCGCCGGCGAGATCACGACCAAGGCCATCGTCGAATACCAGGACGTGGTCCGGGCCGCGATTGCCGACGTCGGCTACACGCGGGCGAAGTTCGGCTTCGACGCCGAGACCTGCGCGGTCCTCTCGAGCATTCACAAGCAGTCGGGCGACATCGCCCAAGGGGTCGACACCGGCGGCGCCGGCGACCAGGGGCTGATGTTCGGGTTCGCGTGCACCGAGACCGACGAGCTCATGCCGCTGCCGATCATGCTCGCGCACAAGCTCGTGCGCGGCCTCTCCGAGGCGCGCCGCCACGGCGGCCTGGACTATCTGCGGCCCGACGGCAAGTCGCAGGTGACGGTCGAGTACGATGGCGACAGGCCGGTGCGGATCGACGCGATCGTCGTCTCGACGCAGCACAGCCCGGACGTCACCAACGAGACGATGTACGCCGACATCAGGGAGAAGATCATCAAGCGGCTGATGCCGGCCGACATGATGGACGGCCAGACGAAGATCTTCATCAACCCCACCGGCAAGTTCGTCATCGGCGGCCCGCACGGCGATGCCGGCGTGACCGGCCGCAAGATCATCGTCGACACCTACGGCGGCGCGGCGCCGCACGGCGGCGGCGCGTTCTCCGGCAAGGATCCGACGAAGGTCGATCGCTCGGCGTGCTACATGGCGCGCTACATCGCGAAGAACGTCGTGTCGGCGGGGCTCGCGGACCGCGCGCTCGTGCAGCTCGCCTACGCGATCGGCGTCGCCGATCCGGTGTCGGTGATGGTGCACACCGAGGGCACCGGCCGCATCCCCGAAGAGCAGCTGACCGATCTGGTTCGCGCGCACTTCAAGCTGACGCCGCGCGGCATCATGGAAGAGCTCGACCTGCGCCGCCCGATCTACAAGAAGACGGCGGCGTTCGGCCACTTCGGCCGGTCCGAGGCGGAATTCACCTGGGAGCGGGTCGACAAGGCGGCTGCACTTCGATCGGCGGCAGCCGCCAAGGTGTAGCAGGCGCGTGAAGCGTGTCGTGATGATGACGGCGGCCCTCGTGGCCGCCGTTGTTATTTGGGCGTGGTCGCTTCCGCCGCGGCGGACGACGCTCGATGCCGCATGGAACGATGGCAGCGTGCGCGGCGTCGTCCACGTTCACGGCCGCGCCTCCGATGGCCGCGGCACGCTCGACGAGATTGCCGCGGCCGGCGCCGCCGCCGGCCTGCGGTTCGTCATCGTCACCGATCACGGCGATGCCACGCGACGCCCCGAAGCGCCGTCGTACCGCTCGGGCGTGCTCGTCATCGACGCCGTCGAGATCAGCACCAACGGCGGGCACTACGTCGCGATCGACCTCCCGATGTCGCCGTACCCGCTCGGGGGCGAGGCGGCGGACGTGGTCGAGGACGTGCGCCGCCTCGGCGGCTTCGGCATCGCGGCGCATCCCGACTCGCCGAAGCGCGAGCTGCGCTGGACCGACTGGACGCTGCCGATCGACGGGCTCGAGCTGGTGAATCCGGATACGAGCTGGCGCGTGCACGCGTTCGCCGGGGGGACGGCGTCGCGCTGGCTGCTGCTGCGGTCGCTGCTGGCCTATCCCGTGCGTCGCGCCGAGGCGATCTCGCAACTGCTGACCGAGTCCCCCGAACTGCGCGCGCGCTGGATCGGCCTGGCGCGGACGCGTCCCGTGATCGCCATCGCTGGGAACGATGCGCACGCCAAGCTCGCGCTCCGCGACACCGAGCCTGGCGACAACCGCACGTCGATTCCAATCCCCAGCTACGAATCGTCGTTCGAATCGCTGACGATTCACGCGACGCCGGATCATCCGCTGACCGGCAATGCCGCCGACGACGCGAGGGCGATCCTCGACGCAATCCGTGCCGGACATCTGTATGTCGCCGTCGAGGGGTGGGCCTCGCCGCCGGCCTTCGAATTCAGCGCGTCGCGCGGGAACCTCCGGGTGCACCCTGGCGAACGGCTCGATCCCGGATCGCCGATCGCGCTTCGAGTTCGCAGCAACGCGCCCGGCGGGTTTGCCACGCGCGTCTGGCGGAACGACGCGATCCTGACCGAGCGGAACGAGCCTCGGTTCGACGTCGAGATCGACGGCGGAGCCGCCGTTTACACCGTCGAAGTGCGACGGCCGAACAGCGACGGCATGCCCGCCTGGATCAGCAGCAACCCGATCTACGTGCGGGCCGACGCTCCGAGGTGGCCGCAGAGCGCGAGGGAACCGGATCCGATCGACATGGCGGGGGGAACGCTGTTCGACGGCACGACGAACGGCTGGTCGTACGAAAGCGACACGTCGTCGCTGGCGGTCGTCGACGTCGCGCCGCTCGTCACCGGCGCGCGCGTGCGGCTTCGCTACGGTCTCTCGGGGGGCGCATCGGTCGGTCAGTACGCCGCCGCCGCCGTGGGGACGCCGCAGGGAGTGGAGCAGGCCGAGGCGGTGGCGTTCAGCGTGCGCGGCGAAGGACCGATGCGGATCTCGGTGCAGGTGCGCGCCGAAACTCCCGGCGCCACGCCCGAGCGGTGGCAGAAGTCGGTCTACGTCGACGCGACCGAGCAGACGCGGGTCGTGCGCTTCGCGGAGATGAAGCCGGTTGGCACGACGCAGAGCGCGCAGCCGCCGAAAGCCGCCGTCCGCGCGATCATGTTCGTCGTCGACACCACGCACGCGAAGCCGGGCGCGTCCGGCCGGCTGTGGCTCGGCAACGTCAGGCTCGCACGCTGAGATGTACGTCGTGGCGTCCGGCTTCAGCCGGACGAGAACCGCTACGTTCGAACCGTCAGCACGAGGTACGCCGCCGCCGAGCCGAACAGGAGGTTCGGCGCCCAGGCGGCGAGCAGGGGCGACATCACGCCGCCCGCGCCGAGCGCGCCCGAGACGCTCATCGCGATCCAGTAGGTGATGGCGAGCACGATCCCGACGCCGACGCCGTACATCGCGCCTCGCCGTCCGGTCGTCACCGCGAACGGCACCGCCAGCACGGTCATGACAATCGTGACGAACGGAAACGCGATCTTGCGCTGCAGCGCAACCATCTGCGGCACGACGTTCGCCCCGCTCGCGCGGAGCCGGTCGATGTAGTCGCGCAGCTGCCCGAAGGTCATCATCTCGGCCAGCGGCTCGTCGGTTTTGAAATAGCTCGGCGGCTCCAGCGTCAGCGTCGTCTGCTCGAACGGCGTGTAGGTGACCTGCGTGCGCGGCGCCGCCGGCTTGCCGACCAGCGCGATGTCGCGGGTCCAGCCGCGCTGCGCAACCCAGCCGGCGGTGCCGTCTTCGGAGCGTGCGGCGGTTGCTTCGTCGGCGCGCGTCACCGATCGAAGCCCCCAGCTCGTGTCGTCGAGGCGATAGACCCACACGTTGACGAAGCGGTTCGCCTGCGGATCGAACAGGTCGTAGTGGTAGATCTCGTTCTGCCGGCCGACGATCCAGCGCCGGTTGAGCGCCCCGGTCGCCGGCGGCCAGCGGCGGATGATCCGCTCGAGCCGATCGGCTTCGCGGTTCGCGCTGGCGAGCACCCGCTCCTGCATCGCGTACAGGCCGAGGCTGGCGATGGCGGCGAAAAACAGCAGGGGAGCCGCCGTCCGGTAGATGCTGATCCCGCAGGCCCGCATCACCAGCAGCTCGCTGTTCTTCGTCAGCAGCCCCACGGTCACGAGCGTCGACACGAGGACGCCCATCGGGATCACGTAGTAGACGAACTGCGGCGTGCGGAAATAGAAGTACCGCATCAGCATCGCCGTCGTCGCCTCGCCGCGAAAGAGCTTGTCGACGAGATCGATGAATGTCGAGATGTAGAAGATCCCGAGCAGGCCGATGACGCCGAGCAGGAAGACGCGCAGGTACTCGCGCGAGACGTAGAAGTCCAGGAGACGCGGCCGGGGAAGGTCGACGTCGGGCACGCGGATGACCACGACCACGCGGCCGCGGCTCGCGCGAGACGATGCGGGTGCGGCAGCATCCGAGAGGGGCAGCGAGGGGTTCGCGGCGCCGCGCCTCCAGAAGGCGGGAACGCTCAGCCGGATCGGACGATCGACAGACCGCGATCGCCATGCGAACATCGCCAGCGCCAGCACGCCCATCACGATGTTCGGCAGCCAGGGCGCCAGCTCGGGGCTGAAGCGGCCGCCCATGGCCGCCGCCCGCGCCCCCCACAGCAGCACGTAGTACACGAAGATGACGCCCATGCCGACGGCGAAGCTGGCGAGCTTGCCGTCCTTGCGGTTGCTGGCGCCGAGGGCGAGCCCGATGAGCGCGAGGATGGGGCAGGTCACCGGCAGCGAGAACTTCTGCTGCAGCATGAAGCGGGCGCTGTAGGCGGGATCGTTTCGCGTCCCGGCCTCCGCGATCTCCGCCTTCAGCTCGGCGATCGTCATCTCGGGCGCCCCCTTCGACGGCGGCCGCTTGAAGACGGTGTCGGGGTCCATCGCGATGATGGTGCTGCCGATGAAGTTCGCGGCGTACTCGTCGGGGTTGCTCAGCGTCGACGTGTAGGAGGTGACGTCGCGCAGCACGATCTGCACCGAGCGGCTCTGCTCGTCCAGCTGAATGCGCCCTTCGCGCGCGAAGTAGACCGTCGTCTCGCCGGGGCGGCTCGTGTCGGCGAGGAACACGTCGCGCCAGCCGCCAGTCGCCGGCAGATCGCGGACGTAGATCACCTTGTTGGGGAAGTCCTCGTAGAACACGCGCGGCTTGACGTTGTGCTCGACGCGCGACGCCAGCAGGACGTAGACGATCTCGCGGAACGTCTGGTTGGCGTTGGGCAGCGCGACGATGATCTCGTACGCCGTCGCGGCGGTGCCGAGGGCGGCAATCAGCAGCACCGGACGCAGCAGGCGGGTGAGGCTGACGCCGCAGGCCTGCATCGCGACGAACTCGCGATCGGCCGAGAGGCGTCCGAAGCCGACGAGGATGCCGAGCAGCACCGCCATCGGGATCGTCAGGCTCAGCGCCTGTGGCAGCAGCGTGGCCATCGCGCGCGCCACGATCGACCACTCGACCCCCTTCGAGATGAACTCTTCGCCGGAGACGAGCATCGGCGGGAGCACCAGGATGAAGGTGAGGACCGTCAGCGCCAGCGCCAGGGGCACGGCGATCTCCTTCACCAGGTACCGGTCGAGAATCCGCAACATCAGGCCGAGATTAGACTAACACCATGACCCGAGTGGCGATCCTGTGGCACATGCACCAGCCGTACTACGAGGACCTCGTGACGCGCGAGCACATCCTCCCGTGGGTACGGCTGCACGCGCTGAAGGACTACTGGGGCATGGTCGCGATGCTCGACGAGTTCCCCGACATCCGGGTCACCTTCAACCTCGTCCCGTCGCTTCTCGTGCAGCTCGAGGCGTTTGCCGCCGACTCGGCGCACGATCGCTACATCGAAATCGGCATGAAGCCGGCTGACGCGCTGACGCCGGACGATGCGCGGTTCATGCTGCGGAATTTCTTTCACGCGCAGCGGCAGCGGATGATCGAGGTGTATCCGCGGTACGCCGAGCTGCTCGCCCTTCGCGGCTGGGGTCACAGCGAGACAGAGATCGAAACGGCGCTCCGCCGGTTCGGTCCCGACGAGCTGCGCGACCTGCAGGTGTGGCAGAAGCTGGCGTGGATCGATCCGGCCTATCACGAGCGCGACGCGCGGGTGCGGGCGCTGGTCGCGAAGGATCGGCATTTCTCCGAGGACGACAAGCAGCAGCTGCGGCTGATCGAGCTCGAGCTGCTGCGGGCGGTCATCCCGGCGTATCGGCGCGCCAGCGACGCGGGGCGGATCGAGATCTCGACCTCGCCGTTCTATCACCCGATCCTGCCGTTGTTGTGCGACACCGAGATCTACAAGCACACCCATCCCCACGCGCGTTCGCCGCGCACCCCGTTCGCGCACCCCGAGGACGCGCTGGCGCAGCTCGAACAGGCGTCCGCCTATCACGAGCGGCTGTTCGGCCGTCGTCCGGTGGGGCTGTGGCCGTCGGAGGGATCGGTGTCGGATGCGATGGTGCCGCTCGTCGCCCAGGCAGGGTTCCGGTGGATGGCGACCGACGAGCTGATCCTCGCGAACACGCTGCGGACGGGGTTCCACCGCGATGGACGCGGCCTCGTCGACCAGGCCGATCGCCTCTATCGTCCGTACGTCGTCTCGGCGGGCGGACGGGAGGTCGCGTGCGGCTTTCGCGATCACGCGTTGTCGGATCTGATTGGGTTCGTCTATGCCGGCTGGCCGGCGGAACAGGCGGTGGACGATTTCGTCACGCGCCTGGTCGACGCCGGGCGGCACGCGGCATCGAGAAGCGGTGGGGAAGAGCCGACGATCTTCGTCATCCTCGACGGCGAGAACGCGTGGGAGCATTTCGAAGGCGGCGGTCGCCCGTTCCTGCGGGCGCTCTACCGTCGGCTCTCCGGACATCCCGAGCTGCGTTCGGTCACGATGACCGAGGCGTGCGCCGGCGCGCGCGACCGGCTCGAGGGGATCTTCCCCGGCTCCTGGATCGACGCGAACTTCTACATCTGGATCGGGCACGAGGACGATCAGCGTGCCTGGAGCCAGCTGGCCGAGGCGCGGCAGCTGCTGGAGCAGGCGAGGTCCGTGGTGTCGGCTGACGTTTTCGCCCAGGCCCGTCAGGAGGTGTTCATTGCCGAAGGCAGCGACTGGTGCTGGTGGTACGGCGACGATCACTCGTCGGAGCACGACGCCGAGTTCGACGAGCTGTTCCGGCGTCATCTGCGGAACGTCTACCGGCTGCTCGGACGTCCAATCCCCGACGAGCTGTTCCTGAGCAACATCAGCACGCATGTCGCGCCCACGGTCGCGACGCCGCCGACGGCGCTGATCGCGCCGACGCTCGATGGGGAGGACTCGAGCTACTTCGAGTGGCTCTGGGCGGGCGTGCTCGAGGTGCGGGACGCCGCAGGCGCCATGCACCAGATCGACCGGCAGCAGCTGCTGACGCACATCCGGTTCGGGTTCGACCAGGAACATCTGTATGTCCGGGTCGACACGCGGTCGGCGCTCGACCAGATGCTCGACACCGGGTGGTCCTTCAGCCTCGCGTTTCTGAAGCCAGCCGGTTACCGCGTGACGGTGTCCGGTCCCGCCGAACGGCCGGCGCTTTCGCTCTGGACCCGTGAGGCGGCGGGCTGGCGCGATGCCGGTTCCGACGGTCTGCGCGCCGGCGCGGCGACAATACTCGAGCTGGCGGTCCCGCTGTCGAGCCTGGGCGGCGGACGGCTGTCGGACCTGTCGTTCTCCGTCGCGGTCGTCGACCCAGGTGGGAACGAAGTCGAGCGGGTTCCGGCTGGTCGGCCGATCGAGCTGCAGATTCCGGACGAGCGGTTCGCGTCGCGCAACTGGACCGCCTAGTTATGTGTAGCCGCGGACCTGAAGGTCCGCGCCGGGCCGACCTGACCATCCTCTACGCCAAGGCTTCGGCGGTCCGCAGTCGTACGTAGCGCCGGGTATTCAGACCCGGCGATCCCCCAAACGCTTTCTACGCCAAGCCGATGCTTTCTGCGTCGGGCCAATTCTTAGGGCGTTAGCCTGCAACCGACCATCAACAGGTCATGCACAGGCCAGTTTCATTCCGGATTTGTCTAAGGTCCGATAATGTATGTTATGTTAACTAATATGGCTATCTGGGCGGCCACGGCTCACTTGCTTGTCATCCGTCGTGCTTCCCGCATCCGGATTGGCTATCGCTGTTGTGGGCGGTTGTAGCGCTCGCCTTCAGGCGGGCCGCGCCGAAATCCATCCGAGCCGGATACTACGTGCAAGAGCGCTACAGCAACTGAAAAGCGCTCTGACCACACCTACTTTGCGGCGAGTCAAAGCGCGATGGGATTGGCGCGCTGGCGTAGTGTCCGCCTTCAGACGGTCGCGACGAAGTCCGGCTGAACCGCCTTCGCCAAGGCTGCGGCGGTCCGCCGGAGCGCTCCGCGCGAAGGCGGAGCCGGACGCGACGACGCCACGGCAGACTGAGCTGCAACGTACGGCGACATGCGGCCGGCGCGCGACGTCGACGCTACGCCTCTTTGGCTTCGCGCAGCTCCTGGATGATGCCTTCCAGGGCGGAGATGATCTCGTCCTTCTGAACCTTCGACTTCGCGAAGCTCAGCTTGAGGTTGAACTGCTTCGTTGGCGGGCGATACGCAAAGGTGAAGTTCTTCGGACGCCCAGCCTTCGGCTTGGCGGTTACTTCGCGTACCTTTTCGCGGGTGACGCCGCCGCTGCTGGCGATCTTCTCGACCAGCGCGGTCATTTTCTCCGGCGTATCTTGTCTAACTACCTGTAAAAGCAACGACTTGCTGGAAATGTCGGCCAGCCGACAAAGGTTCCGAATCTCGTCGGGCATGTTGCAGAGCGCAAGAGACTCGGTAATCGAGGTGCGCGACTTCCCCAGGCGCCGAGCGAGATCCTCGTGCGTATAACCGCACCGGGCAGCGAGGCTGTGCAGCGCTTCGGCCTCCTCGAACGGCGTGAGATCCTTGCGCTGGAGATTCTCGATCAGCGCGAGCTCGATTACCTCGGTGTCGTCGACTTCGCGGATGACGACCGGCAGCTCGCGCAGCCCGGCCTGGACCGACGCCTGGTAGCGCCGCTCCCCCGCCACGATCTGAAAACGGTCGCCGCGCTGCCGCACGACGATCGGCTCGATGATCCCCTTCTCGGCAATCGACGCGATCAGCTCTGACAGGTCGCCCATGACCTGGCGCGGCTGGTCCGGGTTCGGATCGATCTGGTCGATGGCAATGATGCGCCCCACCGGCGTGCCGGCGGAGGCGGCAAGCGCCTCGACGTAATGCTCGTCGTGGCGCATGGCAATCGAGACGGGCAGGCCTCGTCTAGACACGGTCGATGACCTCCTCACACAAACGGTAGTACTCCGACGCGCCGGTCGAGTCGGGCGCGAACGTGAAAATCGATTCCTTGTAGGCGGGGCTCTCCTCGAGCCGCACGCTCTTCGTGATGACGGTGTTGAACACCTTGCTCCCGAACACCTTCTGAATCTGCCCGCGGATGTCCCGCGCCAGCGCGGTCCGCTTGTCGTGCATCGTGATGACGACGCCGAGCAGCTTGAGGGCCGGGTTGGGACGCTGGCGCACCTTCTCGATCGTTTCGAGCAGGTCGTCGGTCCCTTCGAGCGCGAAGTACGACGACTGGATCGGGATCAGCAGGTGCGTCGCCGCGACGAGCGCGTTCACCGTCAGCAGGCCGAGCGTCGGCGGACAGTCGATGACGACGTTCGGGAAGTCGGGGAGCAACGGCTCGAGCTTGTCCTTGAGCCGGAAGTGCGCGTCCATCTCCCCCACCAGCTTCGCTTCCAGCTTGGCGAGGGCAATGCGGGACGGCGCGACGGCAAGGTTCTCGACCGGCGACTGCAGGATCACGTCGCGGATGGCGACAGAGGGTTCCGCAATCGCATCGTAGACGCTGCGGGACACCAGCGACATGTCGAGGAACGACATCGTGCTGTTGGCCTGCGGATCGAGATCGATGAGCAGCGTGCGGCGCCCGCGCAGGGCGAGGGCGGCCGCCAGGTTGATGGCGGTGGTGGTCTTGCCCACACCGCCCTTCTGGTTCGCGATGGCGACGATCACTGGGGTGGCTGAATTCTAGTCCGTTTGGAGTCGGGGTTCACATCTTGTACTTGCCGAGGTCGTCCGGATCGAGGCTCTCGAGCCATTTGTGCAGGCGATCGGCGTCCGGCTTGTCGGGCGCGAGGTCGGCCGTCTTCGCGTGGTCGATGACCGATTCCTCCACGAAGATCGGCGCGCGCGTGCGGAGCGCCAGCGCAATCGCATCGCTCGGCCGCGCATCGATCGCCATCGTCTCGCCGTTGCGGGTGAGATAGATCAGGGCGTAGAACGTGTTGTCCTGCAGGTCGCACACGACGATGCGCTCGACCATCGCGTTTAGATCCTGGATCACGTTGCGCAGGAGATCGTGGGTCATCGGACGCGGCGTCGCGACGTTCTCGATCTGGAGCGCGATCGCGTTCGCCTCGAAGATGCCGACCCAGATCGGGAGCACCCGCTGCCCGTCCTGATCGCGAAGGATCACGATCGGAGTGTTGGTGATGGGATCGACCATCAGCCCTTTGATGGTCATTTCGATCTGCATGCGCGCCTCGTGCTTCGCAAGGTAGGCTCCGCTGCCTACGGTGTCAAGCTCACCTGGCCCCAGACACTGTGCGCTCCGGCGCGCTCGATGCGCACCGGGAGCGTACGTCCAAGCCAGTCGGCCTGGCCGGGCAGGTTCACCACTGTGTTCTGAGACGTACGCCCGGAGAGTTCGGTCTCACGCCGCCGGCTGACCGAGTCGACCAGCACGTCGACCTTCCGCCCCACGATCGATTCGTGCAACGCCAGCTGGATGCTCCGCTGCAGCGCCTGCAGCGCGACGATCCGCCGCGTCTTCTCCTCCTCCGGCACATCGTCGGCCATACGCTTGTCGGCAAGGGTGTTCGGGCGCGGCGAGTACTTGAACGAGAACATGCTCTGGAACCGCGCGTGCCGGACCAGCGAGAGGGTCTCCTCGAAGTCGGCGTCGGTCTCTCCAGGGAAGCCGACGATCATGTCGGTGGAGAGCGCGACCTCCGGCAGCATCGCGCGGATCTGGTCGACCAGCTCGATGTAGCTCTCGCGCGTGTAGCGGCGCCGCATCGCTTTCAGGATGCGCGTGGAGCCGGACTGCACCGGCAGGTGCAGGTGGCGGCAGATCTTCGGCAGCCGCTGCATCGCCTCGAGGAACCGCGCGGAGAAGTGCCGCGGATGCGGGCTGGCGAACCGGATCCGTTCGACGCCGTCGACGGCGTGGATCGCTTCGACGAGCGCCGTGAAGTCGCACGCCGGGTCGTCTGGCGCCTGATAGTGGTTCACGATCTGGCCGAGCAGCTGCACCTCGCGGCGTCCGGTTGCGACCGCCTCGCGAACCTCCGCCAGGATGTCCTCTTTCGGCCGCATCCGCTCGTGTCCCCTGGTGTACGGGACCACGCAGAAACTGCAGTACTCGTTGCAACCCTCGATGATCGTGACGTACGCCTTGATCGGGTCGGTGCGGCGCGTCACCCCGAGCGGGAAGGTGACGTCCTCGTATGGATCCAGATCGAGCAGCGGCCGGCGGACCGTCTGCGCCCGTTCGACGAGCATCGGCAGCTGGCGGATCGCCTGCGTGCCGATGATGACGTCGGCGACGCCGGGCGACCGCTTGAGGAGCGCCTCCCCTTCCTGCTGCGCCACGCAGCCGGCGACGGCGACGATCGGGTCGTGCCCCCGCTCCTGCGCGAGCACCCGCAGCTCGCCGAGCCGGGTGTACAGCTTCTCCTCGGCATGCTCGCGGACGCTGCACGTGTTGATGACGACGACGTCGGCGTCTGCGGCGTCGGAGGTAGCCTCGTAGCCGGCCTGCTCGAGAAGCCCCGCCATGCGCTCCGAGTCGTGCGCGTTCATCTGGC
>WBZO01000405.1_pt1 | contig 94312 bp, 75 predicted proteins | sample 5204261 | NCBI WGS metagenome assembly WBZO01 (sample SAMN12412400, study PRJNA552823) | activated sludge metagenome | isolation source: activated sludge from anammox sidestream of wastewater treatment plant... | place: USA: North Carolina | collected 2017-09 | reverse complement strand
TGCTGATCCTGGTGCTCCAGCACCATCCGTACCGCTCGCTCCCGCACTTCCGGGGAATACTTCACTGGCTTGTTCATGACTCCATCCTCTCAAGAGTTGGAACCTCCAGGAATCCCGGGGCGGTTCACTCCCGGTCTGGATCTGTCCGTGGAGCTCTATCTCCCCACCCAGCTCGAAGATGCCCTCGCGCGTCAATGGGAGCGGCTGAACGACCGGGCCGCGCGCGATGCGTTCTGCCAGCGTCTGACCCGGCAGCTGGAGACCCTGCTCCCTGACGCAATGGATTGGGATATCAAGGAACCCACTCCCGCCCAAGTTTCATACGCAATGGTGCTATCGAAACAGCTGGACGTGCCCATTCCACCAGAGGCGCTTCGGTTCCGCGGCTCAATGCACGAATTTTTGGAGAAGCACCGCCAACTTTCCAAAGACAAGAGACCCAAGTAGCTAGCTCAAGTGCGGTAGCGCAGGCGTGGACAAAGAATGACAGGAATGTATGTTCGAACGCACCGCTGAGCGAGTCGCTGCCCAGGTCACGAATGAGCTTGCGCCAAGTTTCAGGGTGCCGTTACGGTTGGTGTGCCCGTCAAGGGAAGCGGAACAGGCGGTGCTTGGGGCTGTCACCCGCGCAGCACAGACGCGACAGATTCCTGTCGAAGTCATCGACCTGGAGCCCGATCCGGCCGGGCGCCTGAACTCCCTGACATCCCAGCTTGATGATTGGGACGCGATCAAGAGCGGCAGTCCACATCCAACGATGCCGACCCTCCTGATCTTGCGCGGTTTCGATGCATTCGGTGATGACCGGCACGAGGATCCAACTTATCCCTTCCGGTCTAAGTTCCAGTTCGATGAAAAGTTCCTGTGGCTCTTCATGGGGCACGATGAATCTCGAATGAGGTTCTTGTTCGAAAGCTATCGCCGCCCCTTGTACCAAGCGGCAGTGGATATCACGCCGGCCATATGGCGCTCCTCCATCGACGTAGCGGAGATGCGAGATGATCAAGAAAAGCCCAAAAAATCGTGCATTCTCGATGTCATCACCTGCAGAGCAGGATCTGGAAAGGCGTCTAGAGTTGGCGCGGCTAAGCCACGATGACGAGGTGCTGTTCTTTCGCCATCTCCTTGATGCAAGGGTCTACGCGCACGCGCCAATCTCAGACGACTATCCGCGTACACGGTTGATCCAGTTCAGGCATCCGGACGGGTTCTATGCCGTCCCGTTCTTTACCTCTCGCTCCAAGGCATTGTTTGCATCGGGTCCGACGATCCGGATAGTCCAGATGACAGGGCGCGATCTGTTGCAAGGATCGCCAGGCGCTACCTTCATGCTCAATCCAAACGATGGCGGGTGCGTGCTCTACCCCGAAGAGGTCCTTGCGCTTCTTAAAGATGGCTCGGTCGCGCGCGTAGAGATCTTGGACCAGGACGACAGTGCGCCACTTGTATCTTTGGAAGAAGCGAATCCGCCCACGTGGCTCATGCCGACGCTGGTGGCGGTGTACATGGACATGCCTTTCGTGCGGGCCGCGTATCTTCTTGAGCTGGAGCCGCTTGAGGGAGCCAGTAGATTCCTCGTGGCCATCGGCGTAGGTCCGGAACACGCGGAGCGGGCGGTTCGTGCGAGCACTACGGCTATCCAAACACTGTGCGCAGAAGCTGGCATTTACATGGATATGGCTACCTTCAACCCACAAAAGGGTAGGCCCGACTACCTGCTCCAACGTGGTGTCGAGCGCTTCTATGGGCCGCAATTGAACTGATGATGTGATAAGCGTTGTTGACGTCGCCATCTGGATAGGCTTGGCACATCTGGAGTGCAAGGCCTATTCAATCAACTCTGCGCTGAGCATGCTGTCGTTAGTGATGTATGCGTACGTTTGCGGGTGAGGACAAAAGAGCACGCCGTTTGAGGGAGAAGGCGCGGGTGTTGGCTAGTTTTGGATGCCTTCAGCTTGATTAGGCGTACACCCGATATTGCGCCAAGGTTTCTGTGTACAGCTCAGACTGCGTAGGGTGTACACGAAGAGCGCCGGCGCGGAGCACTGAACTGTGCGGTGGCCAGCACAAGGCCGGGGCCGTCGAAGTTCTGATGGCGTCCTTGGAGCGGTGTTGGCAATTGCCTTGGGGCCACGCGTGCTGTTGCTGACCAAGCTCGAGGAGCCGGCTGAGCGACCGTGGTCGACATCAGGTCATCTTCTCGTAGCGTTGAAGAAACCAGAGGGCATGTTGTTAGCCGGCACGAGCAGCCGGCCGCCCACTTGACAGGATCTAGCGAGGTGCGAGGCCGCCAATTCAGCGGTTGCGATCCGCCAGTCGCCGGAGAACAATGGGCGTGTTGTCGGCGGTTGTTCCTTCGTCCGGGCGATTTCTTGGAGGCGGTACGAAACGCGGGCGATTGTGGGTCGGTAAATGGGCGTTTGTCGGCTGGCGCCGGGGCGTTTCCTCGGAGGCAATCATCTGTTCGCTGGATAGATGGAACGTAGTGCCTTGACTGGAAAACTGCACGCCCACGAGTGCGCCGCCAAACCAGCAAGCCCACCGACGGCTCCGGCACCGATGCAGGCGCTGAGTCCGGCGCATCGATTCGGTAGACATTTCTGCAATGCGCCAACCTCAAGGCAATAAAGACTGCCTAGGTTCATCGGATGGCAAAGTTGTCTGCCTCGAATCGTAGAGTTTCTACCTGGAAGAGGCGGAAATCTCTGCGATGAACAAACATCCCGCCACAGACTCAGGGAATGCCGCGCCCATGCGCCTAGTCTTTTCGCATAATGTCTATTATGTCATAGAGCAAGGACGCTCTTGGCCAAGAAAGGCGTTTCAATATCCGTGGCACGCCTCCCTCACCGTGGCATCAAGCCGGCTGAGTTGGTCGAAAGTTCGACGCAGTCCGATGCGTTCCAGCTCGGCGCGCCGTCGATCCTTGGCGGCGCTGCAAATGGCACTTGGCGTTGAGGTTGTCGCTCCGTGTTGACGGCCGCGGTTGCGGGATCGCGACGAGTAGGATCGGTAAAGCGGCTGATAGCGGTAGAGCCTGCTTTCAGGCGAAACAGCTGGGGACGCGTCGGGTCGGTAGTCCAGCGTGCGATCCAGCCGACTTCCCGGGCCGCAGGCCGTGTTCTGGTAGCTGACGCTGCCCTGGGGGCCGATGCAACGGTTCAGGATTTCGGCGTGACCCGGCTGTGCTGCGCCGAGCGCAAGCAAGGCAACGGCTCTGATGAACAATGGCGGCAACCCGCGCATCCTGCACTTCTCGACATGACCATGCCGCGTAGCGTAGGCATCAGTCCGGCGCCAGCCAATCAGGAATTTCTGTAATTCATATAGGTAAAAAACTGAATCTACTTCATTTTTTCGAACAGACAGATCGACCAGTCAGCACAGTCGCCCCGCCTTCGGCCAAGTCCTCCAGAATCGGGCAACTGGGGCGGTCATCGCCGTGGCATCGCTTGGCCAGCGTCTCCAGGGTTCGCTGCATGGATTGAAGTTCACGGATCTTTTCCCCGAGTTCAGCAGCGTGGGCGCGCGCAAGGCGCTTGACCTCGCTGCTGGCACGATGCGGGTCATCCCACAATTTCAGCAGGTCGCGGATCCGGTCCAGTGAAAACCCCAGCGAACGCGCGCGTTTGATGAAGCGCAGGCGATGAAGATCGGTATCGCTATACAGGCGGTAATTGGCGAAAGTCCGGGCCGCTTCGGGCATCAGGCCAATCTGTTCGTAGTGGCGAATCATCTTCGTTGAAACACCACTAGATTCAGATGCTTGCCCGATGTTATGAAAGCCATGCATTAATGAATGGGCCAGTTCGGGGCGGGCGGGTTTCGTCGTCATGGGCTGGTTGCTCCGGTGGTAGTGCGTGCTCTCGGCGACCAGCGCCGCAGCAGCAGGGCGTTGCCGACGACGCTGACGCTCGATGCCGCCATCGCCGCGCCGGCGACCATCGGGTCGAGCATCCCCAGCGCCGCCAGCGGGATGCCGATCACGTTGTAGATGAAGGCCCAGAACAGGTTCTGGTGGATCTTGCGCACGGTGCGGCGGGAAATGTCGATGGCATCGGCCACCAGTCGCGGATCGGGCCGCATCAGGGTGATGCCGGCGGCGTGCATCGCCACGTCGGTGCCGCTGCCCATGGCGAAACCGACCGTCGCGGCCGCCAGCGCCGGCGCGTCGTTGAGGCCGTCGCCCACCATGCCGACCGGCCCGGCCAGGCCCAACGCGCGTATCGCTTCGACCTTGTCGGCGGGCAGCAGTTCGGCATTCACGTCCGCTTCGGCGATCCCGACCTGGGCGGCCACCGCCGCCGCAGCGGCACGGTTGTCGCCGGAGAGCATCACCGTGCGCAGGCCCAGCGCATGCAGATCGGCGATCGCCGCAGGCGCTTCCGGGCGCGGGGCGTCGCCGAAGGCGAACAGGCCCAGCAGCCTCCAACCTGCGCCGGTCTCTTCCGCCAGCCAGGACTGCGTCCAGCCCGCTGTGGAGGCCGCGCTCGCGCCAGCCGCACCGGGTTCGAGGTCGACTCCGAGTTCGCCCATCCAGCGCGCATGACCCAGGGCCAGCGTCCGCGCTCCGACGCGGCCACGCACGCCCTTCCCCGCCACCGCAGCCACCTCCTCGGCTGCGGACATGGCAAGCCCGCGCGATCGCGCCGCTTCCAGCACCGCGTGTGCCAGTGGATGCTCGCTGCCGGCTTGCAGCGCCGCCGCCTGTGCCAGCAGCGCGTCGTCGTCGCCATCAAATGCAGTCATCTGCATCAGGCGCGGCTTGCCGGCTGTGAGCGTGCCAGTCTTGTCGAAGGCGAGGCTGCGCAGGCGCCGGGTGTGCTCCAGCGCCTCGACGTCCTTGATCAGGATCCCGGCCTTCGCGGCGACGCCGGTGCCGGCCATCACCGCGGTCGGGGTGGCCAGGCCCAGCGCGCAGGGACAGGCGATGACCAGCACCGCCACCGCGTTGAGCAGCGACTGGGGCCAGTCGCCACTCGCAACGCCCCATGCCAGCAGGGTCAGCCCGGCGATGGCCACCACGGCCGGCACGAACACCGCGCTGACGCGGTCGACGATGCGCTGGATCGGCGCCTTCTTTGCCTGCGCGTCTTCCACCAGTCGAACGATGCGCGCCAGCACCGACTCGGCGCCGACGGTGGTGACCTGCACGTGCAACCGACCCTCCCCGTTCACCGCGCCGCCGGTGACCGCATCGCCCGGCGCCTTCGGCACCGGCAGCGATTCGCCGGTGAGCAGGGATTCGTCGCAGTGGCTGCTGCCGTCGAGCACCTTGCCGTCCACCGGGATGCGTTCGCCGGGGCGCACCACCACGGTCTGGCCAGGCTGCACCTGATCGACGGGTAATTCGACCTCGACGCCCTCACGCAGCACCCGCGCCGTCACCGGGCGCAGCGCCTGCAGGGCGCGGATGGCGTCGGTCGCCTGACGCCTGGCGCGCGCTTCCAGCCATTTGCCGAGCAGGATCAGGGTGATGATGACCGCCGAGGATTCGAAGTACAGCGGCGCCCCGCCCTGCCCCAACCCGTCCAGCAGCAGGTTGTAAAGGCTCAGCCCGTAGCCCGCGCTGGTGCCCAGCGCCACCAGCAGGTCCATGTTGCCGCTGCCGGCCTTGAGCGCGCCCCAGCCGGCGCGGTAGAAGCGTGCGCCCAGCCAGAACTGCACGGGGGTGGCCAGCAGCCATTGCGCCCAGCCTGGCAGTTGCCAGTGGATGCCCAGCGGCATCAACAGCATCGGCAGCAGCAGCGGGAAGGACAACGCGGCGGCCAGCGCCAGGTGTCGGGCTTCGCGGGTGTGCGTCGGGGTTGCCGTCGGAGCATCGCCGGCAATCGGCGCGTCCACCTTGACCGCGTAGCCGGCCCCGGCCACCGCCGCGTGCAGCGCCGCCAGCGGCGTGCCGGCCAGCATCCGCACCCGCGCGGTCTCCGTGGCGAGGTTCACGCTGGTCTCCAGCACGCCGGGCACCTTGCGCAGCGCCTTTTCCACCCGCCCCACGCAGGAGGCGCAGGTCATGCCCTCGATGGCCAGCGTGGCCTGTGCGGTCGCCACGCCGTAGCCGGCCTGCGTCACCGCCTGAAGTAGCGTGTCCGGCGCCACTTCAGGCGCGTCCACGGTGGCGGTCTCGGTGGCCAGGTTGACGCTGGCGTCGCGCACGCCGGGGATCTTGCGCAGGGCTTTTTCAACGCGCGCGACGCAGGAGGCGCAGGTCATGCCCTCGATGGCCAATTTCAGCGGTGCTTCCGGTGACATCGTCGTGGTCCGATCCGGGCGATGCGAAGAGTGTCATCCTTGCCATGATTGGAATGTCAACGGCCATCCGGGCGCTTGACCTTCCCATGGTGGAAAGCCGGACACTCGCTGCCGTCAACCCGCTACGGAGATTTCAATGCGCCTGAAAGTCGACAACATGAGCTGCCAGCACTGCGTCAATGCGGTCACCCGGGCCCTGCGGGCGCTCGATCCGGCAGCTGAGGTCACGGTCGACCTTGCCAGCGGCGAGGTGCGCGCCGACGGTCATTTCGATGCCGAAGCGGCCATCGCGGCGCTGGCGGAGGCCGACTACACGGCCACCCTGCTCGCGGCCGCCGGTTGACCATGACCCGACCGGACGATCCCGACCGCCGTCGGCTGCTGCGCGGCCTGACCTTCGGCACCGCCGCGCTGGGTCTGCGCCCGGCATGGGCGCTAGCGTCCCCGGATCAGCCGACGGTGCTGGCGGGCAGCCACTTCGACCTCCAGCTTGCCCGCTCGCCGGTCAATGTCACCGGCAGGACGGTGCCGGCGTTCACCGTCAACGGCCTGCTGCCCGGCCCGGTACTGCGCTGGCGCGAAGGCGACAGCGTGCAGATCCGCGTGCGCAACCATCTCGACGAGACCAGTTCGATCCACTGGCACGGCCTGCTGCTGCCGGCCAACATGGACGGCGTGCCGGGCATGAGCTTCGACGGCATCGCGCCGGGCGAGGATTACCTGTACCGCTTCAAACTGCGGCAGAGCGGCACCTACTGGTACCACAGCCATTCCAGCCTGCAGGAACAGGCCGGACTGCTGGGGCCGATCATCATCGACCCGATCGGTCCCGATCCGCTGGCCTGCGAGCGCGACTACGTGGTGCTGCTGTCGGACTGGACCGATCTGGCGCCAAAGCGCCTGTTCGCGCGCATGAAGAAGCGCAGCGACTACGACAACCTGCACCAGCGCACGCTGGTCGATTTCCTGCGCGATGCGCGCCGTGACGGCCTGCGGGCGACGGTCGACGACCGTCTGGCCTGGGGCGCGATGCGGATGAGCCCCACCGACCTGGCCGATGTCAACGGCAACACCTACACCTATCTCGCCAACGGCCACACCGCCGCGCAGAACTGGACCGCCCTGTTCGCCCCCGGCGAGCAGGTGCGGCTGCGCTTCATCAACGGCGCGGCGATGACCTTCTTCGACGTCCGCATCCCGGGCCTGAACCTGACCGTGGTCGCCGCCGACGGCCAGCCGGTGGAACCGGTGACCATCGAGGAATTTCGCATCGCCCCGGCGGAGACCTACGACGTGATCGTCCAGCCCACCGATGCCGACGCCTACACGGTGTTCGCGCAGGCGATGGATCGCAGCGGCTACACCCGCATCACGCTGGCGCCGCGGCTCGGGATGCAGGCGTCGATCCCGCCGCTGGACCCACGGCCGCTGCTGTCCATGGCGGACATGGGCCACGGCGGGATGGCGATGCCGATGGCGGCGAGCGGCGACGACACGGCGATGATGGACATGCCGGGCATGGACCACGGCATGCACCACGCCGGCGCCATGCAGACGCATCCGGCCAGCGAAACCGGCAACCCCGACGTCGACATGCAGACCATGGCGCCGACGCCGCGGCTGGACGATCCGGGCGTGGGCCTGCGCGACAACGGCCGCCGCGTGCTGCGCCATGCCGATCTGCACAGCCTGCACCCACCGCAGGACGATCGTGAACCGTCGCGCACCATCGAGTTGCACCTGACCGGAAACATGGAACGCTTCACCTGGGGCTTCGACGGCATCCGCTTCGCCGACGCCGAGCCGATCCGCCTGCGCTACGGCGAGCGCGTCCGGCTGGTGCTGGTTAACGACACCATGATGGAGCACCCGATCCACCTCCACGGCATGTGGAGCGACGTCGAGGATGCCGACGGCGGTTTCCTGGTGCGAAAGCACACCGTCGCCGTGCCGCCCGGCAGCCGGCGCAGCCTGCGGGTCACCGCCGACGCGCTCGGGCGCTGGGCTTTCCACTGCCACATGCTGCTGCACATGGAAGGCGGGATGATGCGCGAAGTGCGGGTGGAGGAATGAGCATGCGCACGTCATTCGCACTCGCACTGCTGCTGTTTGCCGGCCTTGCCGGGGCACAGGACCACGCCGGCCACGCGATGCACGGCATGCCGCCGATGCACGACGAGGCCCGCGTCACGTTGCACGATGCGCAGGAGGCGCCATCGTCTTCGGATGATGGCGCGGACACCGGCTACCGTCCCCCTGCCCTCACCGACGCCGACCGTGCGGCAGCATTCCCTCCGCTGCAGGCGCATGACGACCATGCCGATCCGCTGGTCTGGACGCTGCAGATGGATCGGCTGGAGCACGTGCAGGGCGACGGTCTCGCTTGGGACGGCCGGTTCTGGATCGGCCACGATCGCGGCCGGCTGTGCCTGCGCAGCGAAGGTCAGCGCGCGCAGGGTCGGACCACCTCGAAGCTGGAAGCCCTGTGGGGCACCCCGGTCGATGCCTGGTGGGACGTTCTGGTGGGGCTTCGCCATGACGCCTGGCACGGCGGATCGCGCGACTGGCTCGCCGTCGGCGTCCAGGGGCTGGCGCCGTACAAGTTCGAGTTGCAGGCCACCGCGTACTTGGGCAATCGCGGGCAGGCCATGCTGCAGACCGGGGTCGAGTACGAGTTGCTGTTCACCAACCGTCTCATCCTGCAGCCGCGGATCGAAGCCACCTTGAACGCCCGCGACGATCCCGGGCGCGGCATGGGCGCCGGACTGTCCGAAGCCTCGGCGGGCCTGCGCCTGCGCTACGAGGTACGCCGCGAGCTGGCACCCTACGTCGGCTATGAATGGTCGCGCTGGTTCGGCCGCACGGCCAGCTTCGCCCGCCTCGGCGGCGAGCCGGTCCACGACCGCGGATGGGTCGCCGGCCTGCGTTTCTGGTTCTGAGCCGCGCGCTCAGTGCTTCTTGCGGACGTACAGAACCAGCGCGTGATCCACGATCTCATAGCCGTGGGCACCGGCAATCCGGTTCTGCAGGGCTTCGATCTCGTCGTTGTGGAACTCGACAACCTTGCCGGTTTCGACATCGACCATGTGATCGTGGTGCTCGCCGCGGTCCAGCTCGTAAACGGCCGTGCCGCCCTCGAAGTTGTGCTTGAGCACGAGGCCGGCCGATTCGAATTGCATCAGCACGCGGTAGATGGTGGCCAGCCCGATCTCCTCACCGCTGGCCAGGAGCTGGCGATAGATGTCTTCCGCAGTCATGTGGCGCGGCTTTGCGTGCTCGAGCAGTTCCAGAATGCGCAGGCGGGGATGTGTCACCTTCAGACCGACCTTGCGAAGATCCCGCGGCATCGACCTCTCCTCCGTGCGCAGGCTGCGCAGTTCAATCCAAGGGGTGCCCAAGTCATCCCGTTCGGAACGCCGCGGCGACTGGCGGTTCCTTGCGAATTGAATGATGACGGCCGCAGGCAGTGTATCATCGGCGTTCCGCCACTGCCCCGCCCCGCCGATGCGCAACGCCCTGCTTCCCGTCCTTCTCGCGAGCCTGCTGGCGAGCGGCTGCAGCTATCTGTATCGGCAGCCGGTGTTCCAGGGCAATCTGCTCGAATCCACTGCAGTGGAACAACTGCAGGCCGGCATGGATCGGCAGCAGGTGCTGGCGCTGCTGGGCACGCCTGCCATTGCCGATCCGTTCCACCACAACCGCTGGGATTACACGGCGACCGAACGCGTGGGCCGGCGTGACCAGACACAGGTCAAGAACCTGACGCTGTGGTTCGACAACGATCGGCTGGTGCGCTGGGAAGGCGAGTATTTCCCGGAGAGGGATGCCCAGCTCTCGCGCGACGTGATTCGCTACTACGGCCCGAATCTGAATCCGGATGCCGAGAACAAGAGGCGGCGACGCCAGTAAGCTGTTGCAGATTGAGGCAAAGCCGGTTTGACCCGCGTTGCCTCGGGGCGGTGCGCTGACAAGTTTCAGGCGATACCGACCCCTCAGGCTTTTTTCGCCCGGCGACGTCTGGCCGCCATCGGATCCAGCCGCAGCTCGCGTAGGAGTTCGATGCGGTCGCCGTCGTGCAGCGCGGTCGCCTCGACGGCCGGTTGGCTGAATACCGCCAGCGCAACGAATTCGTCGTCAAGCCGCCAACCGGCGGCAGCCAGCGCATCGCCGACGCGGGATCCCGCTTCAATCTCGACGCTGATGCGCTCGCAGCGGTGCGGCCAGGCGCGAACCAGTTCGATGTGCAGGGTTGGGGGACTGGGCGAAGTCATCGGCAATTCAAATCGGATGCGCCCCAATCCAGCGCGATCGGCGACAATGCGGGCATGGCCAAAAAGAAAGACAAGGATACGACAGGCAGCGGAACCATCACGCTGAACAAGCGCGCCCGCCATGAATACCATTTCGAGGAGCGCATCGAGGCCGGCCTTGCCCTGCAGGGCTGGGAGCTGAAGGCCATCCGCGCCGGCCGCGCCAACATCGGGGATGCCTACGCCGTCGTGCTGCAGGGCGAACTATTCCTGATCGGCTCCCAGATCACGCCGCTGATCCAGGCCTCGACCCACGTCGTGGCCAACGACCGCCGCACCCGCAAGCTGCTGCTCCACCGCCACGAGATCGACCGTCTGACCGGCCGCATCCAGCGCGACGGCTACACCCTGGTTCCGACCGCGCTCTACTGGAAAGGCAACAAGGTCAAGGCCGAGATTGCGCTGGCGCGCGGCAAGCAGCAGCACGACAAGCGCGACGCCAGCAAGGAGCGGGACTGGAATCGCGAAAAGCAGCGCGCCATGCGCCGGCACAATCGCGACGCATAGCGACGGATGCAACAAAAAACCGCGTCTTGGCGCGGTCTTGGCGGCGTTGCTGGATGTTGAAAACGCCGAGATGGCGTCCCCACGGGGATTCGAACCCCGGTCGCAACCGTGAAAGGGTTGTGTCCTAGGCCTCTAGACGATGGGGACAGGCCGTGAAACTTGCAGCGGATTGGTGGAGCCAGCCGGGATCGAACCGGCGACCTCCTGCATGCCATGCAGGCGCTCTCCCAGCTGAGCTATGGCCCCACGGGCTGGAAAGACGCGCATTGTCCGGGCAAATCGCGTGGCGGTCAAGCCTTGCGTGCGCCGCCGGGCGAGTCCGCGGCCGGAACCTGGCGCGAGACCCGGCGCAAGGTCGCCACGCCGTGGCCCTGTTCGGCGAGGTATTGCAGCCATTTGCCGAGGAAGGTGTTCATCTGCAGCCGGTGATCGAGGACGCGCCGCGGCGGTGCGTCGATGCCGATCACGTCCTGCCAGCGTCGGCCGGCATAGCAGTGGGTGGCTTCGAGCTGGCGCGTATCGCGATACAGCCGCAGGCTTGCGGAAGGATCCGGCAGACCGGTGTCGGGATCGGTCAGGTCGTAGCTCAGGCCCATTTCCATCGTGTACGGATGGCGTTCGCTGACCGCGAGGAAGACGGCCGGCCCCTCCCCCGCCTGCGAGCGATACAGCCCGCGGGCAAGATCCAGCGGCTCGAACAGGCGCTGCAGCCGCGCATGGTTCTCCGCATACAGCCCCATCAGCCAACCGAGCCGGCTGAGGCTGGGGACTTGTTGGCGAGGTGCGAGCGCGCTGGACATGCTCCGATCCTACACAGCAAACGCGCGCAGCGGCAGGATTGACGCGATCGCGTTTCGCGCCTAGTTTGGATGGGCTCCATGGGGAAATCCGGAACGAACCCGTTCCGGATTTTCCGCGTCATCAAGTCCTGCACCCGTCCGGACTCGGCTATGCCGGGGCAAGCTACGTGAGGCCCTAGAACTAGAACATTTCGCGATTGATGCCGAGGTGCTCCATCACCCGGCTGGCGATTTCCTCGATCGAGGCGTGGGTGGTGCTGAGCAATTCCACGCCTTCGCGCCGCATCAGCGCTTCGGCCTGCGCTACCTCGCGTTTGCAGGTGTCCAGTTGGGCATAGCGCGAATCCGGCCGACGCTCCTGGCGGATCTGGTGCAAGCGAACCGGATCGATGGTCAGACCGAAAAGCTTCTTGCGATAGCGACGCAGCTTGTCCGGCAGGCGTTCGGCATCGAGATCCTCCGGCGTCAACGGGTAGTTGGCGGCCTTGACTCCGTGCTGAAGCGCCAGATAGACACAGGTCGGCGTCTTGCCGGCGCGCGAGACGGCGACCAGGATCAGGTCGGCCTCGGCGTAATCGGGCTTCACGCCATCGTCATGGGTCAGGGCGTAGTTCATCGCATTGATGCGGCGGTGGTAGGTGTCGAAATCCACCATGCCGTGGGCGCGCCCGATATAGGCCGTGCGGGTTTTGCCGAGTTCGGCCTCGAGCGGTGCGATGAACGGCGCGAACACGTCGAGCATCAGCGCCCCACTGTCGGCCAGGGCCTGGTTGAGGACCGGATCGACACAGGAATTGACCACGATCGGCCGCAGCCCGCTGGCCTTCCCCGCCGCCTGGATTCGCGCCGAGGCTTCACGAGCTTTCTCCAGCGTGTCGACGAACGGCAGTCGATCGGTGGAAAAACGCAGCCCCTCGAACTGGGTCAGCAGGCTGTGGCCGATGGTTTCGGCGGTGATGCCGGTGCCATCGGAGACATAGAACACGGGACGCACGGCATCCATGGGATTCCTCCGGTCGGGACGCGTTAAAATAGCGGAGTTTCCAGCGGTTTCGCCCCCCTCTCCCGGAGCCTGCCTTGACTGCCAACGTTCTCTGGCTGCACGACCTGCGCCTGACCGACCTCGCCCAGGTCGGCGGCAAGAATTCCTCGCTGGGCGAAATGATCGGCCAGCTTTCGGGCCTCGGCGTGTCCGTTCCCGGTGGTTTTGCCACCACCGCCGACGCCTTCAAGTCCTTCATCGCCCACAACAATCTGCACCAGCGCATCTACGACAAGCTGGGCAGCATCGACGTGGAAGACGTGCCCGCGCTCACCAAGGCTGGCGCGGAAATCCGCGGCTGGGTGGTCGATGCTCCGCTGCAGCCCGAGTTGGAACGGGATATCCGCGACGCCTACGCCAAGCTGTGCGCCGAAGCCGGCGCCAGCGACATCGCGGTGGCCGTGCGCTCCTCGGCCACTGCCGAAGATTTGCCCGACGCCAGCTTCGCCGGCCAGCAGGAAACCTTCCTCAACGTGACCGGCGCCGACGACGTGGTGCGCAAGGTCAAGGAAGTCTTCGCCAGCCTGTACAACGACCGCGCGATTGCCTATCGCGTCCACCACGGCTTCAAGCACGAGGACGTGTTCCTGTCCGCCGGCATCCAGCTGATGGTGCGCTCGGATGTGGGTGCCTCCGGCGTGCTGTTCACCCTGGACACCGAGTCCGGCTTCCGCGACGTGGTGTTCGTCACCGCCAGCCATGGCCTGGGCGAAATGGTGGTGCAAGGCGCGGTCAACCCGGACGAGTTCTACGTCTACAAGCCCACCCTGCAGCAAGGCAAGCCGGCGATCCTGCGTCGCTCGCTGGGCAGCAAGCAGCTGCGCATGGTCTATTCCGATGCGCCGGGCGAGCGCGTGCGCACCGAGGAGACGCCGGCCGAATTGCGCGGCAAGTTTTCGATCACCGATGCCGACGTGCAGGAACTGGCCAAGCAGGCGCTGGTCATCGAACAGCACTACGGCCGGCCGATGGACATCGAGTGGGGCAAGGACGGCCACACCGGCAAGCTGTACATCCTGCAGGCGCGCCCGGAAACGGTGAAGTCGCGCGCGCACGCCACCCAGATCGAGCGCTACACGCTGCAGCAGCGTGGCGAAGTGCTGTCGGAAGGCCGCGCCATCGGCCACAAGATCGGCAGCGGCACCGCCCGCGTGGTGCGTTCGCTGGACGACATGAGCCGCGTGCAGCCCGGCGACGTGCTGATCGCCGACATGACCGACCCCGACTGGGAGCCGGTGATGAAGCGCAGCGCCGCCATCGTCACCAACCGCGGCGGCCGCACCTGCCACGCGGCGATAATCGCCCGCGAACTGGGCGTTCCGGCAGTGGTGGGCACCGGCGACGCGCTGGATGCGATCCGGGACGGCGACACCGTCACCGTGAGCTGCGCCGAGGGCGATACCGGCTTCATCTACCAGGGTGCCCTGCCCTTCGAGCGCACCACCACGGATCTTGGCAACATGCCGCCGGCGCCGCTGAAGATCATGATGAACGTGGCCAACCCCGACCGCGCCTTCGACTTCGGCCAGCTGCCGAATGCCGGGATTGGTTTGGCACGCCTGGAAATGATCATCGCCAGCCACATCGGCGTGCATCCGAAGGCGCTGCTGGAATATGCGCAGCAGGACGCCGACACCAAGGCGAAGATCGACGCCCGCATCGCCGGTTACGAAGGACCGGTGGAGTTCTACATCGAGCGCCTGAAGGAAGGCATCGCCACGATTGCCGCGTCGGTGTATCCGAAGCCGGTGATCGTGCGGTTGTCGGACTTCAAGTCCAACGAATACGCCAACCTGCTCGGCGGCGGCAAGTACGAACCGCATGAAGAGAACCCGATGATCGGGTTCCGCGGCGCCTCGCGCTACATCGACCCCAGCTTCAAGGATGCATTCGCGCTGGAATGCGTGGCGGTCAAGCGCGTGCGCGAGGCGATGGGCCTGGACAACGTGTGGGTGATGATCCCGTTCGTGCGCACCCTGGACGAAGGCCGCAAGGTGGTCGAAGTGCTGCGCGGGAACGGTCTGGTGCAGGGCGAGAACGATCTCAAGATCATCATGATGTGCGAGGTGCCGTCGAATGCGCTGCTGGCCGACGAGTTCCTCGACATCTTCGACGGTTTCAGCATCGGCTCGAACGACATGACCCAGCTGACCCTGGGCCTGGATCGCGATTCGGCGATCGTTGCCGGCCTGTTCGACGAGCGCAACCCGGCGGTGAAGAAGATGCTGTCGATGGCGATCCAGTCGGCGCGCGCCAAGGGCAAGTACATCGGCATCTGCGGCCAGGGCCCGTCCGACCATCCGGATCTGGCCCAGTGGCTGATGGAACAAGGCATCGAGTCGGTATCGCTGAACCCGGACACCGTGGTCGATACCTGGCTGGCGCTGGCCAAGGCCCGCGCTGCCTGATCGTGGCAACGCAGCCGGATGGATGGCGCATTTCCGGCCATCGTCCGACTGACCAGCCGCGGCGCATCCGCATGCAGGAACCAAGACGCAGGCCGCGTCTCGGCCAGCGCCGTCAGTCCGTGCGCGTTCGCCCAAGACGCAAGGCATTGGCGACCACCGACACCGAACTCAGGCTCATCGCCAACGCGGCGATCATCGGGCTGAGCAGGATTCCGAACGTCGGATACAGCACGCCGGCCGCCACCGGGATACCCAGCGCGTTGTAGAGAAACGCAAACGCCAGGTTCTGCTTCATGTTGGTCACCGTCGCCTCCGACAGCGTGCGGGCGCGGACGATGCCGCGCAGGTCGCCCTTGACCAGGGTGACCTGGGCGCTGGACATCGCCACGTCGGTGCCGGTACCCATGGCGATGCCGATGTCGGCACCGGCCAGTGCCGGGGCATCGTTGATGCCGTCGCCGGCCATCGCCACCTTGTTTCCCTCGGCCTTGAGCCGCTGTACCAGCGCCACCTTGTCCTGCGGCCGCACCTCGCCGTGCACTTCGTCGATGCCCAGCTGGCGGGCCACCGCGTTTGCCGTGACCACGCCATCGCCGGTGGCCATGACGATGCGCAGGCCCGCCGCGTGCAGGGCGGCGATCGCATCCGGGGTGGAAGCCTTGATCGGATCGGCCACCGCCAGCAAGCCGGCCAGTGCGCCATCCACCGCCAGGAACATCACGCTGGCGCCTTGCTGGCTCAGCGCATCGGCCTGCCCGCGCAAGGGTTCGGCATCCACGCCCTGTTCGCGCATCAGTTCGGTGTTGCCGATGACCAGCCGACGTCCGCCGACCACGCCACGCACGCCGATGCCGGTGGAAGACTCGAACTGCTCCGGCGTCTGCAGTACAAGACCGAGGCGGCGCGCTTCGGCCACGATCGCATCTGCCAGCGGGTGCTCGCTGTTCTGATCCAGGCTGGCCGCCAGTTGCAATACATCCTCCCGTGAAAAACCGGCCACGCCCACCGCCTGCAAAAACGCGGGCTTGCCTTCGGTCAGGGTGCCGGTCTTGTCGACGATCAGGGTATCGATCCTGCGGAAGTTCTCGATCGCCTCGGCGTCGCGGAACAACACGCCGGCCTGCGCCGCGCGGCCGGTGGCGACCATGATCGACATCGGCGTGGCCAGGCCCAGTGCGCACGGGCAGGCGATGATCAGCACCGACACGGCGTTGAGCACCGCATAGGTCCACGAGGGTTCCGGCCCCAACAGGCCCCAGGCGAAGAAGGTCAGTACCGCGATCGTCAGCACCGCCAGCACGAACCAGAACGCCACCTGATCCGCCATGCGCTGCATCGGCGCGCGCGAGCGCTGCGCCTGCGCCACCAGTTGCACGATCTGCGCCAGCACCGTCTCCGCGCCCACTTTCTCGGCGCGGATCACCAGACTGCCGGAACCGTTGAGGGTGGCGCCGATCACGCTGGTACCTTCGGCCTTCTCCACCGGAATGGGTTCGCCGGTCAGCATCGACTCGTCGACGTTGGAGCGGCCTTCCAGCACCTTGCCGTCCACCGGCACCTTTTCGCCCGGACGCACGCGCAAGCGGTCGCCCACGTGCACGTGGCTGAGGTCGATGTCCTCTTCGCTGCCGTCGTCGCGCAGGCGGCGCGCGGTCTTCGGCGCAAGGCCCAGCAACGCGCGGATGGCGGTGCTGGTCTTCGAACGCGCGCGCAGCTCCAGCAGTTGCCCCAGCAGGGTCAGCGAGATGATGACGGCCGCCGCCTCGAAATACACGCCCACCCGGCCGTGTTCGTGGAACGAAGGCGGAAAGATGCCCGGTGCAACAGTCGCCACCACGCTGTAGCCGAAGGCCGCCCCCACGCCGATGCCGATCAATGTCCACATGTTGGGGCTGCGGTTGCGGATCGACTGCGCACAGCGCACGAAGAAGGGCCAGCCGGCCCACAGCACCACCGGTACCGACAGCAGGAACTCCGCCCAGGTGCGCACTTCGCTGCTCAGCCAGCCATCCAGATAATGGCCGAACATCGCCAGCACCAGCACGACGAGCGTCAGCGGCAGCGTCCACCAGAAGCGGTGGCTGAAATCGACCAGCTCCGGGTTGTCGTCCTCTTCCATCCGAGGCAACTCCGGCTCCAGCGTCATGCCGCAGATCGGGCAGATGCCGGGGTGGTCCTGCCGGATCTGCGGGTGCATCGGGCAGGTGTAGATCGTCCCCGCCGGTGCAGACATCGTGTGCTGCGGATGGCCTGCAGCGGGGTGTGAATGATCGTGCGTGCTCATTTGACAGACGCCTCCTCGAACCTTCCTGCGTGCCGGCTCTTTCGATTGCATCGTGCTGGCCAAGTGCGGCAGCACGTGCCACATTACATCTTTCCGTTCGAATCAAATCCCTCTCGTTCCTGCTTTCCGATACCATTGCCTCATGTTCAAGTACCGTCGCCCGTTGCGCCTGCGCCTCGCAATCTTCGCGATGCTGGCGTTGCTGTGGTCACAAACGGCACTGGCATGGCACGGGCTGTGCCTGGATGGCAGCGCGCTGGCGCAGGCCGGCACGTCGATGCAGGCGATGGCCGGGCATGCCTCCGGCTGTCACGAAGACCCGCCGAAGACCGGCGACGCGTTGCTGTGCGCCGCCCATTGCGACCAAGGAGTTCCCAGCCCGGACATTGCGCGGATTCCGCTGTTGCCGCTGCTGCCGGCGCTGGTGCCGGAGTTCACCGCCAGCATTGTCGAGGTGGCACCCGTCACCTTGCGGCAGGTGGATTCCCCGCCGCCGATCCCCTGGAAGCGGCCCACCGCCCACCCGGCGGCCATCCTGCTGATTTAAGTCCCTGACCTTCGTCTCGGGTGGCGATGCGCCCTGCATCGCCGCTGCCTTGCCGCGTGCCTTGCTGGGCGCCGGCGAAACGATTGGTCGAGGTCGAACATGCCTGTTTTCCCCTTTTGCCGTGCCGTGCGCACGGCCCGCAAGCGCCGGTACGCTTGGTGGCTGGCCCCGGCACTGGCCTGTCTGCTGCCGGTGCAGTCCGCATTTGCGCAGCAAGCCGACCCCTCTGCCCCCGGTGCCGATGCTGCGTCGATCCGCAGCTGGTTGCTGACGCACAATTTCGAATTGCGCGCGCAGCAGGCCGAAACCGAGGCCGCGCGGGCGCAGGTCACGGTGGCCGGCAGCCTGCCGAATCCGGTTGCAGGAATGGCGCTGCAGGGCATTTCGCCCCGCCACCCCAGCCTGTTTCCGGCCAACGTGGGCAGCACCACCTATCAGCTGCGGCAGCCGCTGCCGCTGTGGGGCAAGCGTGCCCTGGCACGCGGGATCGCCGAGCAGAATGCGGTGGCCACCGACGCCAACCGCAACGCCACCGCACTGAGCCTGCTGGCGCAGGCGGAGGCGGCCTACGTGCGCTATTGGCATGCCGGGCAAGCGCTGGCATTGCTGGATGACCAGCTGGTGTTGCTGCGCAAGGTGGAGGAAATCGCCGGCGTGCGCTACGCGCTGGGCATGGCGCCGCAACAGGACGCGATCCGCGCCCAGGTGGAAACCAGCCGGGTGCAGGGGTTGCGCATCGTCCTCGACGATGGTGGCAAGGAGGCGACCATTCTGCTCAACCTGCTGCTGAGCCGGCGTCCCGATGCCACCTTGCAGGTGCCCGCAGGCCCACCGTTGCTGCCGGTTGCCAGCCCCACTCTTGGCGCGGCACTGGCCAAGCTCGAACAGGGAGCGCACCCGGCCCTGCAAGCCGCCCAGGCGCAGGTGCAGGCCGCGCAGGACAGCCTGCGCCTGCGCCAGCGCGAACGCTGGCCGGACATCTCGGTGGGGATCGGCGCGATGCAGCGCGGCAACCGCATCGACGGCTACGAGCTGATGCTGGAAGTGGAGCTGCCGCTGCAGCGGCGTGCCCTGCATGCGCGTGAACGTGCGGCGCGCGCGCTGCAGGATGCCGCCCAGGCCCGTGCCGAAGCGGCGCAAACCTCGCTCGACGGCGCACTGGGCGTGGCGTGGACGCAGTGGCGCAGCGCGCAGCGTCAGCGCCAGTTGCTGGAAACCACCCGCATCCCGCAGGACGAAGCCAATTTCAATTCCGCACTGGCCAGCTACCAGGTCGGCGAGGTGGATTTCAATGCCCTGCTCGACGCCCTCACCCAATGGCAGGACGCCCGGCTTGCCCAACTCGATGCCCAACGCGACGAACTGCTCGGCGCCGCCAGCGTGCGCGCCCTCGAAGGAGACACCCCATGAAGCATTCCCACGGCATCCTGATCGCCACCGGCCTGATCGTCGCGCTGGGCGGCGGCATTGCGCTGGGCCGGCTGTCGAAGCCGGCTGCGTCCGCCACCGCCGCTGCGCCGGCAGCGCGCAAGCCGCTGTACTACCGCAACCCGATGGGCCTGCCCGACACCTCGCCGGTGCCGAAGAAAGACGAGATGGGCATGGACTACATCCCGGTGTATGCCGAGGACGAAGCCGATGCCGCACCCGGCACGGTGGCGCTGTCGCCGGAGAAGATCCAGACCCTCGGTGTGCGCACCGAACCGGTGCGGCGGCAGCCGCTGGCCACCGGGCTGCAGGCCAGCGGCACGCTAGTCATCGATGAAACCCGCCAGCACGTGATCGCCCTGCGCTTCGACGGCTGGGTGGACACCCTGCAGGCCAACCAGACCGGCATGGCGGTGAAGCGCGGGCAGACGCTGGCGACGGTGTACAGCCCGCAGCTGCTGGCGGCGCAGGAAGACTACCGCGTGGCCGATGCGGCGCTGCGGCAGCTGCGCGGCGGCGATGCCGCCAGCCTGCAGTCGATGCAGCGCCTGCGCGACGCCGCCAAGCGCCGCCTGCTGAACTGGGGCATCGGTGCGGGCCAGCTGGAGCACATCGCCCACCGGCCGCCGGGCAATCTCGCCATCACCGCGCCAGCCAGCGGCGTGATCGTGGAAAAATCGGTGGTCGAGGGCACGCGCTTCGTCGCCGGCGACACCCTGCTGCGGCTGGCCGACCTGTCCACGGTGTGGGTAACGGTGAACGTGCCGGCCGCGCAGATCGGCCAGGTGCGGCTGGGCCAGCCCGCCCGCTTCACCTCGCCGGCGCTGGCAGGCCAGGCGTTCGATGGCAAGGTGAGTTTCCTGCAGCCCATGCTGGATGCGGCCAGCCGCACGCTGGCGGTGCGGGTGGCGCTGCCCAATCCGGACGGGCGGCTGCGGCCGGGCCTGTTCGGCACCGTGGCGCTGGCCGGCGACGAGGGCCGCGAAACGCTGACCATCCCGCGTTCGGCATTGATCGATTCCGGCGAGCGCCAGATCGCGCTGGTCGAAGTGGCGACGGGCCGCTTCGCGCCGCGCCCGATCAGCATCGGCCAGCACAGCGGCGACCGCGTCGAAGTGCTGGACGGCCTGCGCGAAGGCGAGCGCGTGGTGGTGGAAGGCAACTTCCTGATCGATGCCGAAAGCAACCTGCGCGCCGCATTGCAGGACATGACGCCAGCGCAGGCGACGCCGCACGCCGGCCACGACATGGGCAGCCACGACATGCCCGCAGCATCGCAAGCGACCGCCGACCCGCGCGCCGGCCACGCCAAGCCCGCAGCCGCGCCGCCCAAGCCCGCCGCCACCAACCCGCATGCCGGCCATGCGATGCCCGACAAGCCGAAGGCCGATCCTCACGCCGGCCACGACATGTCCGACATGGAGCACTGACATGCTGACCCGGATCATCGAATGGTCGGCGCGGCACGTGTTCCTGGTGCTGGTGCTGGCACTGGCGCTCATCGCCGGCGGCATCCACGCGCTGCTGCACACGCCGCTGGACGCGCAGCCGGATCTGTCCGACGTGCAGGTCATCGTCTATACCGAAGCCCCGGGCCAGGCCCCGCAGGTGGTGGAGGACCAGATCACCTATCCGCTGACCACCGCGATGCTGGCGGTGCCGAAAGCGAAGGTGGTGCGCGGCTTCTCCTACTTCGGCGCGTCGTTCGTGTACGTGATCTTCGAGGACGGCACCGACCTCTACTGGGCGCGTTCGCGGGTGCTGGAATACCTCAATGCCGCCGGCCGCCAGCTGCCCGCCGGGGTCACCCCCACGCTGGGCCCGGACGCCACCGGCGTCGGCTGGGTGTACCAGTACGTGCTGGAGAGCAAGCGCCATTCTCTGGATCAGCTGCGCGCGCTGCAGGACTGGTTCGTGCGCTATCCGCTCACCGCCGCGCACGGGGTGGCCGAAGTGGCCAGCCTCGGCGGCTTCGTGCGCCAGTACTCGGTGACGGTGGACCCGGTCAAGCTGCGCGAATACGGCATTCCGCTGCAGCGCGTGAACGATGTGATCGCGGCCAGCAACCGCGACGTCGGCGGCCGCTCGCTGGAGCTGGCGGAAACCGAATACATGCTGCGCGGGCGCGGCTACCTGCGCGGGATCGGGGATATCGAAAACCTAGTGCTGAAGGCCGACGGCGGCGTGCCGGTGCTGGTGCGCGACGTCGCCCACGTCGAGCTGGTGCCGGACGAACGCCGCGGCATCGCCGAACTCGATGGCCAGGGCGAGGCGGTGGGCGGCATTGCGATTGCGCGTTATGGCGAGAACGCGCGCGCGGTCATCCTGGCGGTGAAGGAGAAGCTGCGGGAGCTCCAGTCCGGGCTGCCGGAAGGCGTGCACATCCGCAGCGTGTACGACCGCTCGCAGCTGATCGACCGCGCCATCGCCACCTTGCGCAGCACGCTGCTGGAAGAAAGCCTGATCGTGGCGCTGGTCTGCGTACTGTTCCTGTTCCACGTGCGCAGCGCGCTGGTGGCCATCATCATGCTGCCGGTCGGGGTGCTGATCGCCTTCATCGCCATGCGCGCGCTGGGCATGAACTCCAACATCATGAGCCTGGGCGGGATCGCGATTGCCATCGGCGCGATGGTGGACGCCGCCATCGTGATGATCGAGAACGCGCACAAGCACCTGGAGCGCGACGATGGCAGCAAGCCGCGCGCGCGGATCATCGTCGAGGCCTGCCGCGAAGTGGGGCCGGCGCTGTTCTTCAGTCTGCTGATCATCACCGTCTCGTTCCTGCCGGTGTTCGCGCTGGAAGCGCAGGAAGGCCGGCTGTTCAAGCCGCTGGCGTTCACCAAGACCTTCGCCATGGCCGGCGGCGCGCTGCTGTCCGTCACGCTGGTGCCGGTGCTGATGCTGCTGTTCGTGCGCGGCAAGATCGTGCCCGAGCACAGGAACCCGGTGAACCGGCTGCTGATCGCGCTGTACCGGCCGGTCATCCACGGCGTGCTGAAGCATCGCGCGCTCACCCTCGGCGTGGCCGGGCTGGTGCTGCTGGCGTCGCTGTGGCCGGCAGCACGGCTGGGCAGCGAATTCATGCCCACGCTCAACGAAGGCACCCTGCTGTACATGCCCACCACCCTGCCCGGCCTGTCGGTGACCCAGGCGCAGAAGCTGTTGCAGCAGCAGGACCGCATCATCAAGTCGTTCCCGGAGGTGGAATCGGTGTTCGGCAAGGCCGGCCGCGCGCTGACCGCCACCGACCCGGCACCGCTGGAGATGTTCGAAACCACCATCAACCTCAAGCCGGAAGACCAGTGGCGCGATGGCATGACGGTGGACAAGCTGATCGCGGAAATGGATGCGGCGCTGCAGTTCCCCGGCGTGGCCAATGCGTGGACGATGCCGATCAAGGCGCGCACCGACATGCTGTCCACCGGCATCCGCACGCCGGTGGGGATCAAGGTGTTCGGCAACAGCCTGACCGAGCTGGAGCAGGCCGCGCGCGCAATCGAATCGGCGGTGCGCAAGGTGCCCGGCACCACCAGTGCCTACGCCGAGCGCCTGACCGGCGGCTATTACCTCGACATCGTGCCGCAGCTGCCGCAGTTGGCTCGCTACGGGTTGTCGGTGGGCGACGTGCAGGACGTGGTCGCCAGCGCGCTGGGGGGGGCAACTGGTCACCACCACGGTGGAAGGCCGCGAACGCTTCGGGGTGATCGTGCGCTATCCGCGCGAACTGCGCGACACGCCCGAGCAGATCGCAACGCAAGTGCTGGTGGCCACACCCGGCGGCGCGCAGGTGCCGCTGGGTGAACTGGCTTCGATCGACATTCGCAAGGGCGCGCCGTCGATCCGCACCGAGAACGCGCAGCTGGCGGCCTACATCTATGTCGACACCCGCGAAAGCGACCTCGGCGCCTACGTGCGGCGTGCGCAGGACGCGGTGGCCAAATCGGTGCGGCTGCCGCCGGGCACTTACGTGAGCTGGAGCGGCCAGTACGAATACATGCAGCGGGCCAAGGCGCGCATGCAGGTGGTGGTGCCGGTGACGCTGGCGCTGATCTTCCTGCTGCTGTATCTCAACTTCCGGCGCATCAGCGAAGCGCTGATCGTGATGCTGTCGGTGCCGTTCGCGCTGGTCGGCGGGGTCTGGCTGCTGTGGCTGCTGGACTACCAGCTCAGCGTGGCGGTCGCGGTGGGCTTCATCGCGCTGGCCGGGGTGGCCGCGGAAACCGGCGTGGTGATGCTGCTCTACCTCGACCATGCGCTGGAAGACATCAAGGCACGCTGCGCGGCGGAAGGCCGGGCGCTGTCCGCCTTCGACCTGCACCGCGCCATTGTTGCGGGCGCCGTGGAGCGGGTGCGGCCGAAGATGATGACGGTGGTGGCGATCATGGCTGGCCTGCTGCCGATCATGTGGAGCCACGGCAGCGGCTCCGAGGTGATGCGCCGGATCGCCGCACCGATGGTGGGCGGCATGGTGTCGTCCACCGTACTGACGCTGGTGGTGATCCCGGTGATTTATGCGTGGATCAAGGGGTGGCGCATGCGCTGAACCGGCTCAGCCGCACACCCGGTTGCGGCCGGCCGACTTCGCCCAGTGCAGCAGCTTGTCGGCGTGGCTGACCATCTTTTCGTGGTGGTTGATTCCGGTGCGATCGACCACGCCCGCGCTGATGGTCAGCCGTGTGCCAGGCGCGTAGGCGCTGCAATCGATCGCTTCAACGGCGATGCGCAGTTCCTCGCATAATTTCAGCGCGCTTTTGAGATCGGTATCCGGAAGCAGAACCGCGAATTCCTCGCCGCCCCAACGCGCCACGGTACCGCGCTCACCGACGCCGTCGCGCAGCGTGTGCGCGATCGCGATCAACGCGCGGTCGCCGGAATCGTGGGAATAGTTGTCGTTGATCTGCTTGAACAGATCGACGTCGAACAAGGCGAAACTCAGCGGCTTGTCCGCGGCCACAGCGCCGGCAAAGGTGGCGGCAAGGATCGCGTCCAGATTGCGGCGATTGCTGACGTGGGTCAGCGAATCTTCCAGCGCCATGCGCTGGAAATCGCGGGTCTGCTCGCGCAGGCGATCCAGAAGTACGGATTTCTCCTTGTCCGCCCGTCGCAGTTCCGCAGCGTTTTCGCTCAGCGCATGGGTTCGCTGTTCGACCACGTGTTCCAGCAGGGCGGCGTGCTGGCGCAAGCTATGGGTGCGCCAGCGGATCAACCCCACCAAGAGGAGACCGAATGCGACCACCAACCCAACGTGGAAACCGGTGCGTTGCCAGAGCTGCGGCGCAATGTCGATCTGTACGCGGGTGCTGCGGGGGCTCCAGGCCTGACCCAGGCCAGGCGCCGAGACCGCAACATCAAACTCGTACTGGCCAGGGCCGAGGTTCGTGAACTGCGCCGTGTGGCGATTGCTGGTTTCGACCCAGCCCGAATCGACGCCGTTGAGCCGGTGCCGGTATCGCAGGAATCGCGGAATCAGGAAACTGATCGCGGCATAGCGGAATTCAAGCTTCCGGGTGCCCGCAGGAAGCTGCAGGGGTTGTCCTTCCACCCAGTCGACGACACGGTCGTCGGCGAGGATCTGTTCCAGCACCACCTGCGGCAGCGCCGGCCGGTTGCCCTGGAGGGCGGTTGGTGCCACCATCGCCGCGCCGCCCGCGGTGGCTACCCACACATTGCCGCGTGCGTCGAGGATCGCCGCCGGGCTGGAACCGCCGTTGCACTGTGCACTGGCCAACCCGTCGGGTTCGCTGAAGTGGTCCACCTGCAGCCGGCTGCTGCGGCCGTCCAGCACCGCGTCGACCGACGATCGGGCAACGCGAAGCACGCCGCGATTGGAGGTCAGCCAGAACGCCCCGCGGCCGTCGTCGACGACCGCGAAGAACGTGTCGAACGGCAGGCCCTGGGCCAATCCCAGCGAACGCATCTGCCCGTTCCGCCAGCGGATCAGGCCGCGGTCGCTGGCGATCCACACGGTGCCATCGGGATCGTCCAGGAAGTCGAACTCGACCTTGCCGTCGTTGACCGAGCGCACGTCGATGGTTTCCATCCGATCGCCCCGGATCACTGCCACACCGTCCGAAGTGCCCACCCAGAGCGCACCCTTGCGATCGATGTGCAGTGCAACGACAAATTCCCTGGGGAGCCCGTCGGCGCGGGTGACAAGCCGGTATTGGCCATCGCGGAATCGCACCAGTCCGCGGGTCGTGCCTATCCAGAGGGTGCCGTCGGCCTGTTCCGCGATCGCACGAACCTGATCGCTTCCCGGCATGCCGCTTGCCGTGTCGTAATGGGCGACGACCTTGCCGTCGCGCAGGCGCAGCAGTCCGTTGTTGTAGGTGCCGACCAGCAGGCTGCCGTCGCGGCTCGGCTGCAGGCTCAGGATCGAATCGCCCGGCAGTCCGTCGGCATGGGTGTAACTGACGACGATCCGGTTGTTCCGCCACAGGTTCAAGCCACGGCCGGTACCGATCCAGACGCCCTCCTGATCGGCCGGCGCCAAGGCCCGCACATACTCGTCGCTCATCCCCTGGGCGCGCCCCCAACTGGTGAACGGTGTATCGGCCAGATGCAACAGCCCGGCATTGGTGCCGGCCCAAATGCTGCCTTCGCGGTCGACCAGGAGAGAGGCCGTGCGGTTGTTGGGCAGTTCATCGTCGCTGGTGAAATGTTCGAGGCCAAGCGCCGACATCCGGTACAGGCCATTGTTGATGGTTCCGACCCACAGGTTCCCTGCAGCATCTTCAGCCAGGCTGGGGACGTTGTCCTTGGGCAGCAGCGGGGAAATCGGCTCGAAGCGCTCCTCGTGGCCGATGCGGCGGTAAGCGCCGCGCTCGGTTCCGATCAGCAGTTGCCCGGACCGGGTGTGGGTCAGGTGCACGATGGCGCCGTTCGGCAACCCGGCGTCCAATCCAAGGACGCGGCTGCCCCGGTCGGTCAGGTGCACCAGTCCGCGCGCGCTGGCGATCCAGATGCTGCCGTCGTCATCCTCGGCGAGGCTGTAGACGACGTCGCTGGGAAGGCCGCCGTTGGCGGCGTTCAGATGCGTGAACCGGCCGTTCTCGACGCGGGTGACGCCATGGCTCTCGTGGGCCACCCACAGGCGTCCACGTCGGTCGAGGATTGCATCCATGACACTGTTTTCCGCCAGCCCGTCACGCATTTCCAGGGTCTGCCAGCGATTGCCGCGCCTGATGACCACGCCGCCACGCGCGGTGCCGGCGACCAGCGTGCCATCGGCAACGGCCTGGAGCGAACGGATCCCGTTGTCCTTCAGCTCCGGCGTGTTGCCGCGATCGAATACCTGGAATTCAAGACCGTCATAGCGGACGATGCCTTCCCAGGTTCCCAGCCACAGATAGCCTTCCGGCGTCTGCGCCATCGCATTGACCTGGTTGTGCGGCAGGCCCTGCCGCGTGGTCCAGACTTCACGGTAGAAGGTGGAGATCGGCTTGACCGCACGGGGCTTGACCGCATCGGCCGTGGGAACCGTTCGCGCGATCGCCGCGAGCGGCAGAAAAAGTGCGCACATGGATGCGACAAGCAGCAATGCCTTCAGCAGCGCATCTCTTGTGAAAACGTGAGCCCCCCTGCTCATGCGTCTGATCCCCTCCTCTATGCCGTGGAAAGCCCCGCCAGTGCGCCCATGAATCGTCGGTAGTGCTTCAGTTCGTCGATGGAATCGCGCACATCGCTCAGCGCGGTGTGCGCGGAGGTCTTGTTGAATCCCGAGTGGATCGTCGGCGCCCAGCGCCGCGCCAGTTCCTTGAGCGTGCTGACGTCGAGGTTGCGATAGTGGAAATGCGCTTCCAGCCCGGGCATCAGCCGGCTCAGGAAGCGGCGGTCCTGACAGATCGAGTTGCCGCACATGGGCGATACCCCGGCAGGAACCCAAGCCTTCAGGAATTCCAGCGTCCGCGCCTCCGCTTCGGCCAGAGCGACGCCCTCTTCCAGCACTCGCCGCCACAGCCCGGACTTCCCGTGCTGGTTGCGGTTCCAGTCGTCCATCGCCTCCAGTGTCGCCAGCGGTTGCGAAATCGCCAGTTCCGGCCCGTCGGCCAGCACGTTGAGCTGGGCGTCGGTGACGACCGTGGCGATTTCGATGATCTCGTGCACAAGCGGGTCGAGCCCCGTCATTTCGAGATCGATCCAGATCAAACGATCGTTTGCCACATCCTTGTCCATCAATTCAAGCACCTTGCTCAGGGTTTATCGCAAGCAAGTGCAACCAGCGTTGACTTGCGCCATGGATGGAAAACCCGCAAACCAAGTGCATGGCGCACATCAGGACTGTCCACAAGCCTGAACGACTCCTTGTCGAAGATAGCGCAAATCAATCTCAAAAATCGAGATTGGGCGAAATGGCGCACCTTGGCCAGGTTCCGTGCATGCGGAAGGGGCGATCCTTCAAGCCGTTCCTGAGTCCGGATCGCCATCCGGGCGAACCGACATGGCCCGTTTGGACCGGAAATACCGGCGCAGGATGTCCCCGCAGTCGGCCTCAAGCACGCCAGCCGTCACCGTGACGCGGTGGTTGTGGAGGGGATCGGCCAGCAGATCGAACACGCTGCCCGCCGCGCCGGTCTTGGGATCGAGGGCGCCGAACACCACCCGCGCGATGCGCGCATGCACCATGGCCATCGCGCACATGGCGCAGGGCTCCAGCGTCACGTACAGCGTGCAGCCGAGCAGGCGGTGATTGCCAAGCGTCTTCCCCGCCTGTCGCAGCGCCACGATCTCGGCGTGGGCGGACGGATCGTGGTCGGTGATGTTGCGGTTCCAGCCTTCGCCGATGCACTTGCCGGTTCCGTCGACCACCAGCGCGCCCACCGGGATTTCGTCGTCCTCGTCGCGGGCTCGAACAGCCAGCGCAAGGGCGTGCTGCATCCAGTCCTCATCCTGGGGGCGCAGTGCGGCATGACTCGGCTTTTCAATCTCGGACATCCAACACCCCCGCTGTTGCCCGGTCCGGGCGCTGCTCGCCTGCACGATGATAGCGGCGCACAGCGCGGATGCCTTCAGGCGCTCGCCAGTCGCCAGCCATCCCGGCCCGCGGCCTTGGCCTGATACAGGGCGGTATCCGCAAGACGCATCAAGGCTTCCGGAGTGTCGCCGCCGGGAACGCTGACGCCGATGCCGATGCTGGTGCTGACCCTGAGGCGGGTTCCATCCACGTTCATCGGGTCGCGCATCGCCGCCACCAGCTTCTCCGCGATGATCTGCAGGCCGTCAGCGGACTCGACGTCCTCCACCAGCACGGCGAACTCATCGCCTCCCAGCCGGGCCGGGAAATCCGCCGCGCGGAGACATCCGCGGATGCGGCGAGCGAACTCGCGCAGCACGGCATCCCCGACCGCGTGGCCGTGGGTGTCGTTGACTCGCTTGAATTGGTCGACATCGAAATACAGCAGTCCGATGCGCAGTCCGCTGCGTTGCGCCCGGGTGTGGGCCAGCACGATGCGTTCGTCGAAATGCAGTCGATTCGCCAGGCCGGTGAGGGCGTCTTGCCTTGCCAAGCGATCCAGGGCCTGCTCGGCTTCGACGCGCGCGGTAACGTCGCGTCCGGCATACACGACATCGGCCTCTCCTGTGCCGCTGTCGTGCACGCTGCGCGCGCTGGCGGCGAACCAGAGGTAATGCCCCTGCTTGTGGCGGATGCGGTACATCACGTCGGCGGTGCCACCGGACTCGAACAGCGGCAGCATCGCTGCCTGCAGCTGTGCCGCGTCCTCCGGGTGCACCAGTTCCCAGCGCCGGGCTCCGAATTCCTCGCGACTCCAGCCGAGCAGTTCGGTGACCGAGGGAGAGACGAATTTCACGGTTCGGTCAGACCCGATCCGGAGGACAAGATCCCGCGCATGCTCGGCCAATGTCCGGTACAGCAATTCACTTCTTTCGACCTGCCGCGCGAGGATTCCACGCTCGGTCAACACCGCGGCGATCGGGAACGACAAGAAGCAGTTGCAGAGAATGAACAGCTGCAACATGCGCGTACGCTCCACCGCATCGTCCACGCCCATCCCGATCGTCAATGGGCCATGGCCGGCGGCCGTCGCCATCGTGGAGATCATGGCGATCAGCGCCATGCCGGGGACGAAACCGCTGAAGCGATGACGCAATACGCACAGCATGAGAAACGGTGGCACCAGGAAGGCGACCGGGAAACTCGACTGTCTGAAAGTCAGCCAGCAGCTTGCGGCGACCAGTGCCAGGCTCGCGAGCAGCTCGAACCGCTGCCCGCGTACCCCGAACATGCGGGCGCCCTCGACGCGCACGATCACGGTCAGCGTTCCGAAAATGGCCAATCCCAGGATGTGCGAGCCGAACCAGGTCTCGAACAGGACGTCGAAATCCTGCGCCAGCAACAACAGGTATCTGCGCGCGATCGTTGCGATCGCGGCAGACAGCGTGCATGCCAGCACGATGGCAGCCCCGCCGACCCACAGCGTACGCTGGATATCCCGCAACCGGCTGACGTCGGGCACCCGGCGGGTGAGGATGAACGCGGCGATCCCCGCATCCGCGACGTTGGCCAACCCGAGCAGCAGCGTCATGGCGCCGAACCCGTTGCGCTGCAGGTTGGCAAGGACGGACGCCAGGAACGCACACGCGATGTAGCGCCCCCAGTGCCGTCGCGGGGTCGTCAACAGATAGCCAAACAGGACGCCGCTGAGGACCCAGAGCATCGAAAAGCCGGATGGGCCGGCGGTGAAATTGATCGACCACCACGCGCACAGCGTCAATCCGGCGGTGAACAGGACCAGCTCGGAAATTCCTCCGAGTGCCGCGCCAGCCACGCCCCTGTACGTCGTACGCATGGGGCCAGCATACGGCCAGCGGGTCCGTGCGGCTACCGGACGGGGCGCTTCCGCCACTACCCCGCCACGGCAGCCCAAGGTGGCGTCCGTGTCCGGCCGGCAGGCTACCTGCGGCGCATCGAATCCAGTGGGCGCAGGTACTACGCGATCCGGGCTGACGCCGCGTGCGGGCTAACGCCGGTCCTTGTGCGCGGGACGCTCATTCCCACTCGATCGTCGCCGGCGGTTTGCCGGAGATGTCGTAGACCACCCGCGACACGCCACGCAGTTCGTTGATGATGCGGTTGGACACCGTGCCGAGGAATTCGTACGGCAAGTGCGCCCAATGCGCGGTCATGAAGTCGATGGTCTCCACCGCGCGCAGGGCGATCACCCATTCGTAGGCGCGGGCGTCGCCGACCACGCCCACCGACTTGACCGGCAGGAACACGGCGAAGGCCTGCGAGGTCTTGTCGTACAGTCCGGCCTTGCGCAGTTCGTCGATGAAGATGGCGTCGGCCCGCGCCAGCAGTTCGGCGTATTCGGGCTTCACCTCGCCGAGGATGCGCACGCCGAGGCCGGGGCCGGGGAACGGGTGGCGGTAGACCATCTCGCGCGGCAGGCCGAGCGCCACGCCGAGCCGGCGCACCTCGTCCTTGAACAACTCGCGCAGCGGCTCGACCAGCCCCAGCTTCATGTCCTCGGGCAGGCCGCCGACATTGTGGTGGCTCTTGATGACGTGCGCCTTGCCGGTCTTGCTGCCGGCCGATTCGATCACGTCCGGGTAGATGGTGCCCTGCGCCAGCCACTTGGCGTTTTTCAGTTTGGCCGATTCCTCGTCGAAAATCTCGACGAACAGGTTGCCGATGATCTTGCGCTTGGCCTCGGGGTCGCTGACGCCTTCCAGCGCCTTGAAATAGCGGTCGGCGGCGTTCACCCGCACCACCTTGACGCCCATGTGCTCCGCCATGGTGCGCATCACCTGATCGCCTTCCTGCCAGCGCAGCAGGCCGGTGTCTACGAACACGCAGGTCAGCTGGGCGCTAATCGCACGGTGCAAGAGTGCGGCGACCACCGAGGAATCGACGCCGCCGGACAGTCCGAGGATCACTTCGTCGGAACCGACCTGTGCGCGCACGCGGGCGATCTGGTCGTCGATGATATTGGCCGCCGTCCACAGGGTTTTGCAGCCGCAGATATCCACCGCGAACCGACGCAGCAGCGCTTCGCCGGCGGCGGTGTGGGTCACTTCCGGGTGGAACTGCACGCCGTAGATCTGCTTCGCATCATTGGCGAACGCGGCGATGCCGAGGCGGTCGGTTTTGGCGGTGACGGCGAACCCTTCTGGCGCACGCGACACATGGTCGCCATGGCTCATCCACACGTTGCGCAGCGCCTCGTCGGTGGCGACCGGCGCCAGCAACGCATCCTGCGCGACGACCTGAAGCTGGGCATGACCGAACTCGCGCTGGTTGCCGGCCTCGGTCGCCCCGCCCAGTTGCACCGCCAGGGTCTGCATGCCGTAGCAGATGCCGAGAATCGGCACACCAGCATCGAAGACCTGCTGCGGTGCTGCGGGGCAACCGGCCTCCGTGGTCGATTCCGGGCCACCCGAGAGGATGATGCCCTTCGCACCGAACGCGGCAATCTCGGTGGGATCGTGGTCCCACGCCCAGATTTCGCAATACACGCCGAGTTCGCGGATGCGGCGCGCGATCAGCTGGGTGTACTGCGCGCCGAAGTCGAGGATCAGGATCTTGTCGGAGTGGATGGCGGTCATCGGCTTCGCATTTTGAGAACGGATGTCGCCGTCCATGGCGCAATACCCTCGGCTCCGGATGGCCCTGCCCGGCCATCCCTGGCCGGGCGTTCGGCGGCGCGCGAACCGGTGGTTCGCAAGCGCGCCACCTCACCCCGCCCGATAGTTGGGCGGCTCCTTGGTGATCTGCACGTCATGGACGTGGCTTTCGCGCTGACCGGCGCCGGTGATCTGCACAAACGACGGTTTGCTGCGCATGTCCTCGATCGTGGCACAGCCGAGGTAGCCCATCGTCGCGCGCAGGCCGCCCATCAGCTGATGCACGACGCCAGCCAGCGGGCCGCGCACCGGGACCCGGCCCTCGATGCCTTCCGGCACCAGCTTGTCGGCGTCGGCGGCGTCCTGGAAATAGCGGTCCTTCGAGCCCTTCTCCATCGCGCCCAGGCTGCCCATGCCGCGATAGCTCTTGTAGCTGCGGCCCTGGAACAGTTCGATTTCGCCCGGGCTCTCCTCGGTGCCGGCGAACAGTCCGCCGATCATCACGCTGGACGCGCCCGCCACCAGTGCCTTGCCGATGTCGCCCGAGTAGCGGATGCCGCCGTCGGCGATCAGCGGGATGCGGTCCTTCAGCGCGGAGGCGACCATGTCGATGGCGGTGATCTGCGGCACGCCGACGCCGGCCACGACGCGGGTGGTGCAGATCGAACCGGGGCCGACGCCCACCTTGACCGCGTCCGCGCCGGCGTCCATCAGCGCCAGCGCGGCATCGCCGGTGACGATGTTGCCGCCGATCACCTGCACCTGCGGGTAGTGCTTCTTCACCCAAGCCACGCGCTCGATGACACCCTGCGAATGTCCGTGCGCGGTATCGACCACGATCACGTCCACCCCGGCGCCGACCAGTGCCTCGACCCGCGCCTCGGTGTCGCCACCCACGCCCACCGCGGCGCCGACCAGCAGGCGCTCGTGACTGTCGTAGGCGGCGTTGGGATTGTCGGATTTTTTCTGGATGTCCTTGACGGTGATCAGCCCGCGCAGCTCGAAGGCGTCGTTGACCACCAGCACCTTCTCGATCCGGTTCCTGTGCAGCAGTTCGACGACTTCCTCGTCGCTGGCGCCTTCCTTGACGGTGACCAGCCGGTCGCGCTTGGTCATCACGTGCCGCACCGGATCGTCGAGCTTCTTCTCGAAGCGCATGTCGCGGCCGGTGACGATGCCGACGAGGTGCCCGCTGTCGTCGACCACCGGCACGCCGGAGATGTTGCGCGCGCGGGTGAGCTTGAGCACTTCGCCGATGGTGGTTTCGGGCCCGACGGTCAGCGGTTCGCGGATCACGCCGGCCTCGAAGTTCTTCACCCACGCCACCTGCGCGGCCTGCGCCTGCGCGGTCATGTTCTTGTGGATGATAGAGATGCCGCCCAGCTGCGCCAGCGCGACGGCCAGCCTGGCCTCGCTGACGGTGTCCATGGCGGCCGAGGCCAGCGGCAGGCGGATGCGCAGGTCGCGGGTCAGGCGGGTGTCGAGAGTGACGTCCTTGGGCAGGACGCTGGAGTGCGCGGGGACGAGGGAAACATCGTCGTACGTCAGTGCTTCAGCCTGGATGCGGAGCATCGGCAGTCCCATGTGGAAGTGGGGAAGCGCGTCATTGTACCGCGATTGCGGGAAGCGCGTGGTCCTCGTGGAGCTTGGGGAGATCCTGGCAGGCGGAGGTGAAGCCCTTCCCGAAAGTCGCTCCCCGATACTCGCTTTGTTTCGGGAAGGGCTTCACCTCCGCCCGGCGGGTTTCACGCACTTCAGCTGGTCATGACCGCATGCCAGAGCATTCAAGCACACGGCCTGCCAACAGGCCCGCAACTCTGCCGTGCCAACACGATCCGGAGGCGTCTTGCCTGCCCATGGCCTCGCAACAAAGCGAGTATCGGGGAGCGACTTGCGAGGCCATGGGCAGGCAAGACGCCGCGACGGGGCTTCCAAGCGTTAGCAGCCCGCCAGCTCCGCCGCCTCCAGCGTGTTCTGCATCAAGGTCGCCACGGTCATCGGCCCCACCCCGCCCGGGACCGGCGTGATCCAGCTGGCGCGCTGCGCGGCGGCCTCGAAGCCGACGTCGCCGACCAGCCGGCCGTCGTCGAGGCGGTTGATGCCGACGTCGATCACCACTGCGCCCTCCTTCACCCACTCGCCCGGGATCAGCCCGGGCTTGCCGGCGGCCACCACCAGGATGTCGGCCTCACCGACGTGCCGACGCAGGACATCCGAAGGCGTGAACTTGTGGCAACTGGTGACGGTGCAGCCGGCGATCAGCAGCTCTAGCGCCATTGGCCGGCCGACGTGGTTGGAGACACCGACGATCGTGGCGCTCTGCCCGCGCACCGGGCGGTCGGTCCACGCCAGCAGCGTGGTGATGCCGCGTGGCGTGCACGGGCGCAGGCCAAATTGGCGCAGCGCCAGGTGGCCGACATTCTGCGGATGGAAGCCGTCGACATCCTTGTTGGGATGGATGCGCTCGATCAGCGCACTGGCGTCGCGGATGCCCGGCAGCGGCAGTTGCACGAGGATACCGTGGATCTTCGGGTCGGCGTTGAGGCGGTCGATCAGGGCCAGCAGTTCGGCCTCGGTCGTGCCTTCGGGCAGATCGAAGTCGAACGCCTCGATGCCGACCCGTTTCGCCGCATGGCGTTTGTTGCGGACGTAGACCGCCGAGGCCGGGTCGCCGCCAACCAGCACCACCGCGAGCCCCGGGCGCGACTTGCCTGCCGCCAGTCTGGCATCCACACGGGCTTTCAAACTGTCCAGCAGTTCGCCGGCAATACGCTTTCCATCGAGGATTCTGGCGGTCATCCGGCACGCGGGGGCTGCTGGTCAGCCACCATTATCGCGCAGCCGCCCGCTGGTTCGCGAACTGGCTTCGCGGGGCGGTGACGGCCGCCGAAAAGCGGTGTAGGTTATCGGCGCAGGATCTGCGCGGGCCGGGGCCGAATCCGCGCAGGGCAACCGTCCGGTTGTCCGCTTCCAGTCTTCGGCCGACAGCTGCTGACAGTCCGAGGTGCGTATGGCGATCCAGGGACTCTGTCCGAAGTGCGGCAAGCGGGTATTGCACGTCAACGTGGAAAACGTGGTTGGCGTCGTCGAAGGCTCCAGCAAGGCGCGCTGCCTTTGCTTCACCTGCATCCATTGCAACACCGTGCTGGGCGTCCAGATCGACCAGCGCTCCAAACCAAGGTCGCGCAGCGCCCAGGCGGCGCCCCCAGCGGCCTGATTCGTTCAGTCCGAACCCTGGATCGGTTCCGCGGTTTCCGGATCGGCCGGCGGCTGCAGGGTTCCCGGCGCCGGGCAGCGCGGAATGCCGGATCCCAGCACGCAGTTCACGCAGCAGCGCGGTTGCGCTGGCTCCTGCCCTTGTGGCGCGTTGAAGCGCGGCGTCACCGGGCCAAGCCTCGCCAGTTCGTCCTGGGGTTTGAGCTTGAGCACGACCGCCCAATCCTGGCGATTGAAGCTGCACACGGCCACCTGGTCCGGCGAACAGGCGACGTTTCCCGATTCGCGCTGCGGCAGGCCCCAAGCCTGGCCGCTGGCATTGATGTCGAGCACCCGCAGGGTGACCGCCTGCTGCACATTGCCGCCCACCGTGTAGGCGTGGCCGTCGTCGGTGCCGACCACGAAGTCGCAGTGCATTGGCAAGCCCGCCGCGCCGCCGCGGTCGATCAATGCCGTCAGGCCGTCGAAACCGTAGATTCGGCCGGCGCGGACATAGCAAAGCAGATCACCCTGGGCGAGTTTCACCGTCCTCGGGTCGGCATAGCCGTAGGGGCTGCTTCCGGGATTGGATCGGGCCGCGCGCACGTAGTCGTAATGGCTGGCCGACAGGGTGAAACCGGGAATGCCTGCGCGCTGTGCGACCCAGCTGATGAAGGCCGCGGACCACGGGGTGTCGATCACGAAGCCGCGGCAACTCGGTCCCGCGTAGGAGGGATTGCCGGACGCATAGCTGCAGTCGCTTGCGCCCGGGCGCTGGGCAACCGAACGCAGCAGTCCGCTGGATTGCCAGTAGAACGCCACCCGCCGCCAAGGCGAGGAGCCGTCGGCCAGCCCGCTGTTTTCCGCCTCATAGACGGTGGCGCTGGCCAGGCGGCCTTCGCTGTCGAAGAAAGGACGGTTCCAACGCAGGTTCTCGTCGCAGGCAAACGCACCGATGCGGGTGGCCACCATCGGATCGGACTGGCGCTGCGCAAGTTCCGGGCAAGGATCGCCGGCCCAGGCCGAACCGGCCATCAGCAGCATGCACAGGGCAAACAGGTGACGCAGGCAACGGTGACGGTACATCAGCGGCAACTCCCTTTGATCGATTGGATGCCGATCCTTCCGGGCGCGTCGCATCGGCCAGATGCCGCGGCTTGCCCGAATCCAACCATTGGCTCCCTTACAGGAAAGCGCAATCGGCGGCGCAAACCGGACACCGGGGGTCGGGCGCGATGCGCAGCTCGTGGAAACGCATCGACCGCGCATCGAATTGCAGCAGCCGCCCGGCCAGCGATTCGCCCAGCCCAAGCACCAGTTTGACGGTCTCGGTGGCCTGCAGCATCCCGATCACGCCCGGAAGCACGCCCAGCACCCCGGCCTCCGAGCAACTGGGCACCGCGCCCGCTGGCGGGGGCTGCGGATACACGCAGCGATAGCACGGCGCCTGCCCGCGCCGGCGGCCGGCGTCGAACACCGACACCTGCCCTTCGAAGCGCTGCACCGCGCCATACACCAGTGGCTTGCCCAGCCGCACGCAGGCATCGTTGAGCAGGTAGCGGGTCGGGAAGTTGTCGCTGCCGTCCAGCACCACGTCGATGCCGTCGAGCAGGCGTTCGACGTTGCCGGCATCGAGTCGTTCGTCAATGGCTTCGATCCGGGTGCGCGGATTGAGCGCAGCGACGGCCGCCGCCGCGGAATCGACCTTGGGCCAGCCGATGCGGCCATCGGCGTGCAGGATCTGCCGCTGCAGGTTGCTGCGATCGACCACGTCGGCATCCACCAGCCGCAGATTGCCGATGCCGGCGGCGGCCAGATACAGCGCGGCGGGCGACCCCAGCCCGCCGGCGCCGACGATCAGCACGCGGGCACGTTCCAGCCGTAGCTGCCCTTCCAGCCCCACGTCCGGCAGGCGGATCTGGCGCGCATAGCGTTCGCTGAAATCCGCGTCGATGTCGGGCGTGCGCATCGGCAGGCCATCGGCGCGCCACGCCTCGGTGCCGCCGCTGACCGAGAGGGCCTTGGCGTAGCCGAGATCGCGCAACGCCTGCACGCATTGCTGCGAACGTACACCCGCCTCGCACAGCAGCATGACCGTCGCATCGCGGTCCGGGATATGGCGAGCCGGATCGCGCAGCAGATCCTCGCGGACTACCCCGAGCGCGCCGTCGGCCATTCCCAGCGCACGCTCGTTGTCGCTGCGCACGTCGATCAACAGCACGCCGGCCAGCTGGCGCTTGCGGGCTTCGGCTGGACGGATTCCGGAGGCGGTCTCGGCGGAGGTCATGCCGATAGTATGAAGCCGCGCGCTTCAGGGTTCCCCATCGGGGTCCGGAATGCAGCCGGCGGCAGCCAGCGCCTCCGGCGTATTGAGATTGCCGAACCGCGCCCGATCCATGCGCACCACCGGCATCCGCATCGCGCTTTGCAGGTCGCGCACCGCGTGCCGGCCGGCAGCGATCGCATCCGCGACGGCCTCGCGCAGCGCCTGTGTGCGGTACAGCGCGAACAGCGGCTGCAGACCGTCCGCATCCTGCGCGACCGCGCCCTTCCCACCTGCGGCCGTCAGCGCTTCAAGCAGCGCAGCGTCGCTGTCCAGCGCGTCCACCGGCAGCGTGAGCAGCCAGGGCGTTTCGCATCCGGCGGCCAGCGCTTCCAGACCGGCGATCGGCCCGATGCCGGGATGCCGGTCAGGCAGCGCCTGCAACCCCAGCGCCGCGTAGCGCTCCAGCGAGCGGTTGGCGCTGACCAGCACGGTTCCGCAGTGGTCGGCGAAACGTTCGATCAGTCGCAGTATCTGCGGCTGGCCGTTGCAGCGCAGCCAGGCCTTGTCCAGCCCGCCCAGGCGGCTGGCGCGGCCACCGGCCAGCAGGCCCAGGGTGACGGTTTCTGCCACAAGGCTCATTCGCTGCGTTTGCGATGACGTATCAGTCGCCGGCGATGCTCGATCTGGCGCTCGGTCGGCGCGTTGTGGCGACCGGCGTAAGGATTGCTGTTTTCCCTGAGCACCAGCCGTACCGGCGTGCCGACCAGCCTGAAGCGCTTGCGGAAGAAGTTTTCCAGATAGCGCAGGTACGACTGCGGGAGCGATTTCAGGCGGGTGCCGTGGATCACGAAGGTGGGCGGGCTGTCGCCGCCGGGATGCGCAAAGCGCAGCTTGGGGGCGTGCCCGCGGACCATCGGCGGCGGATTGGCGGTGCTGGCCGCCTCGATAGCACGGGTCACTTCCGAGGTCGTGAACTGGCGCGTGCTCGAATGGTGGGCGCGGTGGATCGCCTTGAACAGCTCGCGCAGGCCGGACCCATGCAATGCCGAGATGTGCACGAGTTCGGCCCATTCCACGAACACCAGCTTGCGCGCCGCCATGGCGTCGGCCTGGCGCCGCTCGTAGTCGCTGCGGCCGTCCCATTTGTTGATCGCCACCACCAGCGCGCGACCGGCGTCGAGGATGGCGCCCAGCACGGTCGCATCCTGATCGGTGACACCTTCGCTGGCATCGAGCAGCAGCACCGCGACCTGGCACTGCTCGATCGCCTGCAGGGTCTTGAGCGCGGAGAACTTCTCGACCGCCTCCTCCACACGCGCACGGCGGCGCAGGCCGGCGGTGTCGATCAGGCGATACAGCCGGCCGTCGCGCTCGAGATCGACTGCGATCGAATCGCGGGTGGTGCCAGGAACTTCCGAGGCGATCATCCGCTCTTCGCCGAGGATTCGGTTCACCAGCGTCGATTTGCCCACGTTCGGACGACCGACGAAGGCGATCCGGATCCGCCTGGGATCGTCGTCCAGCGTTTCCGCGGTGCCCGCCTCGGGAAGCCTAGCGAGCGACTGGGCCAGCAGCACGTCGAGGCCGGTGCGGTGGGCGGAGGACACCGGCAGCACGCTGTCGAAACCGTAGCGTGCGAACTCGGCCAGGGCCGCCTGCACGTCGATGCCGTCGGTCTTGTTGACGATCAGGACGACCGGCTTTGACAGCGTGCGCAGCCACCTGGCCAGTTCATCGTCCAGGCCGGAGCGACCCTCGCGACCATCGACCACGAACAGGATCAGGTCGCATTCGGCGGCGGCGGCGCGCGCCTGGCGTGCGGTCGCGCCGGAAAGCCCGGCGTCCTCGCCGGCGATGCCGCCGGTATCGACGAGGACGAATGGCCGGTCCTCGGCCAGCCGGCAAACGCCGTAGTTGCGGTCGCGCGTGACGCCGGGCTGGTCGTGCACCAGCGCGTCGCGCGAGCGGGTCAGCGCGTTGAACAGGGTCGATTTGCCCACGTTGGGCCGCCCGACCAGGGCCACCAGCGGGAGCATGTGCCTAGCCTCCCCGGCCGCGCTGTGCGTCCGGCTGCAGCCGCGGCCGGCACGCGCGGTTCATTGCAGCGCGAACGCCGCCAGCTTGCCGTCGCTGCTCTGGATCACGACGATGTCGTTGGCGACCACCGGCTTGCCGCTGATCGCGGAGCCGAGGTTGCTGCGCGCGGCGAAGGCGCCGTCGCTCAGGCGGATCCAGTGGATCACGCCTTCGAAGTCGCCGACCACGGCGTAATCGCCCTGCACCGTCGGCGCCGTCACCCGCCGGTTGAGCAATCCGGTCTGCTGCCACAGGCTGCCGCCGGTGTTCCTGTCGAGGCCGTTCACGTAGCTCTTCGGGTCGGTGACGACGACTGCGGAGTTGCTCACGCCCAGACCGCGCGCACCGCCGTGCTCGCTGTCCCACATGATCTGCCCGCTGGGTCCGTTGATGGCGACGGTGTGGTTCTTGAAGCTGGTGGCGTAAAGGGTGGTGCCATCCAGCACCGGCTCGCCATCGACGTCGGCCATGCGCTCCAGTTCGGTGCGACCATCGGGCTCGGCCACCGGCGTGGACCACAGCACGTTGCCGTCGCTGGCGCGCAATGCAACCAGCTTGCCGCCGTCGGTGCCGAAGAACACGAGGCCCGGGCCCATGGTCAGGCTGCCGTTGCCGCGCACGGTCAGAGGCGGCAGGTCGCTCTCGTAGAACCAGCGGCGCTCGCCACTGGTCTCGTCGAAGGCCGTGACGCGGCCATCGTTGGAATGGACGAAGACCATGCCGGCGCCGATCACCGGCGCGGACAGGATTTCGTTGCCGACCTTGGCGGTCCACTTCTCCTGCCCGGTCGAGGCGTCGAGCGCGATCACGTCGCCCTGCAGCCCGCCCACGACCACGAGGCCATCGCCCGCACCCGGCCCCCCGGTCAGCTTGAGATCGGAGGCGTAGGACCACAATTCGCGTCCGCTGGACAATTCGTAGGCGTGCACGCCGCCCGTGACCGCCGCAGCGTAAACCGTACCGTTCTCGATCACCGGATGCTGGCCCATGCCGAGGTATTTCTCGCCGGTGCCGACGTTGGCCGTCCACAGGCGATTGACGGTGACGCTGGGAGTGATGCTTTCCAGTTTTGCCGGTACCCCGGTCTCGTCCTTGGTGCGGCCACCGAACAGGTTCTTGACCGAGGTGCAGCCGGAAAGAACGGCCACGGCGAGGGCGGTGGCGACAACGAGGCGGAACGTGTGGCGTCGGGCCGGCTTCATCAGCTGTTGTCCTCGGAATGCGGCGGGGTGCCGCCGGCTTCGATCAGTTTGAGTGTAATCAAGCGGTGCTGCGGATCGCCCACGTCCACCAGGCCGAGCGCCCGCTTGTAGGATTCCTGCGCCGCGGCAAGGTCGCCCTTGGCGAACTGCGCATCGCCACGGGCGTCGAGCATGGCAGGATCGCGGTCGTCCTTGAGCAGCGCCAGCGCTTCATCGGGCTTTTGCGCATCGATCAGCAACCGCGCCAGACGCTCCTGCAGCACCGGCGCAAGGTTCGGATCGACGGTCTTCACGCCACGCAGCGCGGCGATGGCCTGGTCGCGCTTGTTGGCATCGACCAGCGCCTTTGCGGTTTCCAGCGCGATCAGGGTTCCCAGGGTGGCGTTGCGCTGGTCGAGCGTGGCGATCTGTGCCTTGCCGTCGTCTGCCGGAATCCGGCCCTGCGCGAGTGCGTCCATCCCTTCGGAGTAGCGTGCACCGACCTCCATCCGCTGCTGCAGCTGGTGCCCCTGCCACCATTGCCAGCCATAGATCGCGCCCAGACCGAGCGCGATGCCGGCAACGATGCCGATGCCATTGTTGCGGAGCCAGTTGCGAACGCGTTCGCTTTGTTCGTGCTCGTCGACGAGCAGATCGTCAATTGCCATGCTGCCTCTCGCCCGCCGTCCGAGGCGGGTGGTTGGTCGTGATCAAAAACGGTTGTGGCCCGTCGGGGCCGTCAGTCCGTGGCCACCAGTGCGCCATCGGAGGATACCGCAAAGCGGGCCACGCCCGCCTGCCTGGCGAACTCCACGGGGTGGCCACCATTCACCAATTCCACGTTGGCGACGTCGCCAATGGTCAGGTTGCGCACCAACCCCGGCAGGAAATGGCGTTCACTCCCACCCGGCAGCAGGGCCTTCTCGAGCACCCGTCCATCGTTGCCGACGACCTCGATCCAGGACTCCCCGTGCGTGCGCAGCACGATGCCGGGAGGCGCGGGTGCAGCAGCCGGCGCTTCCGCGGCCGCGACCGGCGCCAGCGAAGCCACCAAGGTGCGCGGTGGCGCCGGCTGTGCAGCACCGTCGGCCGGCGACGTCACCGGCGCGTCGAGTGCGGCCACGCCTTCGCTGCCCGCACCCAGATGCTGGCGGGTCGCCACCCATGCCGGGATCGCCAGCGACAGGGTCAACACGATGTAGACCAGACGGCGCCCGAGTTGCTCGGCCCACCATTGCAGCTTGGGCGTATGGGTCCGGCTGACGAGACTGGTGGGTTCGACCGGGCCGACGTCCAGCGCGGCCATCATCGGCGCCGTGGTCAGTCCCAGGAAGCGGGAATAGCTGCGCACCTGCCCGCGCACGAACACCGGCGCGCCAAGACGAGACCAATCCTCGGCCTCCAGCGAGCGCACCACCCGGGTGGTCATGCGCAGCTTGAGGGCCACGTCCTCGACGCTCAGTCCGGCGGCCTCGCGCGCGTCACGCAGACGCTGGCCACAGCCTGCAAGGGCTGCGTGATCCGGGTTCAGGTTCGGATGAACGGTCATTGCGTCGGTGGAACAGGTGGGGCGCCGGGGGAAAGCGCCTGTAAACGGGAAAGATAGCGCGAAGCGGCCGCGTTGTCGCCCAGTTTCTGTTCGGTCTCCGCCGCGAGGCGCAATCCGGCCGGATCCGTGGGGGCCTGGGCCAGCCAGCGCTCCGAGAATGCGCGGGCGTCCATGTAGTTCCCGCGCGAGAATTCCAGCTGGGCCATGCCGGCCAGCGCCGGCAAGGCATTCGGATCCATGCCCAGCGCCGCGCGCCAATAACGCTCGGCGCGATCGCTCTGGCCGGCCAGTTGCGCGCACTCGCCCGCATTCGACAACGAAGCGACGGGCGTCGTGTAGGCCGGATTGCCGAGCGCGCGCTCGAACCAGGCCAGCGAATCGGCGGGGCGCCCGTTCGCGCACAGCCACTTGCCGTAGTTGTTGGCATACGGTGCGCCGTTGGGCGCGGCGACGGTCGCGGCCTCGTAATACTTGCCGGCTTCGGCATTCCGGCCGCGCGCGTCGGCGATCATTCCGAGCAGGGTGTTGGCATCGGCGGCGGCGCTCGGGATTCGCAGCGCCTGCTTCAGATAACGCTCGGACTGGTCGTACTCGCCGCGCTGGAAATAATCGGTGGCCGCGGCCATCAGCTGGAAGGCATCATCGGCCTTCTGCCCGCGCCGGCCTGACACGTCATAGGTCGGCGCCACCTGGGTCGTGCCGCGGATATGCGCGCTGGGGCGGACGATCGTCAGCCGCTCCAGTTGGCTGCATCCAGTCAGCAGGGCCATGCCCAGAAGGGCCGTCAGGATCGATTCAAACCGCACCACGCGCCGCCTCCCTTGCCTGTTGCTGTTTGCGGATCTTGGCCGACCGCGGCGTGCGGTCCACGAACTTGCCCTTGAGCTGGCCGCAGGCGGCATCGATGTCGTCGCCGCGGGTGCGCCGCACCGGCGCGATCATGCCGGCGTTGTTGAGCAGCTTCTGGAACGCGCGGATGGCCTCGTCGGTCGGCCGCTTGAACTGCGTGCCCGGGAACGGGTTGAACGGGATCAGGTTGATCTTGGCCGCGCCCTTCATCTGCACCCGGCGGTCGAAGTCCTGCAGCAGCTTGACCAGCGCGCGGGCGTGCTCGGGCTGATCGTTCACGCCGTCCATCAGGGTGTATTCGAAGGTGACCGATTCGCCCTTCTTGCGCAGCGCGTAGCGCACGCAGGCGTCGATCAGGGTCGGCAGCGGGTACTTGCGGTTGATCGGCATGATCTGGCTGCGCAGCTCGTCGAACGGCGCGTGCAGCGACACCGCCAGCGACACGTCGCTTTCCTGCGCCAGGCGGTCGATCTGCGGCACCATCCCGGCTGTCGAGAGCGTCACGCGCTTGTTGGCGAGGCCGTAGCCGAGGTCGTCGCGCATGATGCTCATCGCGCGCACCACGTTGTCGAAGTTCGCCAGCGGCTCGCCCATGCCCATCATCACCACGTTGGTGAGCTTGCGCTGCTGGTGCGGGACGTTGCCCAGCGCGCGCGCTGCGATCCACACCTGGCCGATGATCTCGGCGGTGGACAGGTTGCGGTTGAAGCCCATCGCGCCGGTGGAACAGAACGCGCAGTTCAGCGCGCAGCCGACCTGCGAGGACACGCACAGGGTGCCGCGCCCCTTGTCCGGAATGTAGACGGTCTCGATCGCGTTCCTGGCGTCCATGCCGAGCAGCCACTTGCGGGTGTCGTCGGCGGACTGCTTTTCGAAGATGACCTGCGGCGCGTGCACCACCGCGCGCTCTTCCAGCTTGCCGCGCAGCGGCTTGGACAGGTCGGTCATCTGGCCGAAATCGGTGACATGGCGGTGGTGGATCCACTTCATCACCTGGTGGGCGCGGAAGGATTTCTCGCCCAGTTCGTCCTCGAAGAAGCGCTCCAGCCGGGCGCGATCGAAGTCGAAGATGTTGGTCTTGCCGGTGACATCCGTGCGCGCGCCCTCGCCCGCTGCGACCGGCAGGCTGACGAGGGCGGGCGCGTCGCTCATGGCCGGCTCAGCGGGCGTAGACGTCGGTGGCCGGGAAGAAGTAGGCGATCTCGATCGCCGCGTTCTCCAGCGAGTCCGAACCGTGCACCGCGTTGGCGTCGATGCTGTCGGCGAAGTCGGCGCGGATGGTTCCCGGCGCGGCGTCCTTGGGATTGGTGGCACCCATCAGCTCGCGATTCTTCAGCACCGCGCCCTCGCCTTCCAGCACCTGGATCATCACCGGGCCGGAGATCATGAAGTTGACCAGCGCGGAGAAGAACGGACGCTCGCGGTGAACGGCGTAGAAGCCCTCGGCTTCCTGCTTGGACAGATGCTTCATCCTGGCGGCCACGACCTTCAGGCCGGCCTTCTCGAAGCGGGAATAGATCTCGCCGATGACGTTCTTGGCGACGGCATCGGGCTTGACGATCGACAGGGTGCGCTCCAGCGCCATGGATTTTCTCCGGTTGATGGGCGTCCATGCCGGAGCGCCCGAGGATAACAGAAAAACCCGCGTCCTGACGCGGGTTTGGCAAACATGCCTGCGGGCAATTCTAATGGATTTTTCGACCCAAACCCAGATGTCCCGCATGCCTCAAGGCGCGAAACAGGCTGGCGGGGGCGCTTTCAGTCGGGCAGCGCCCGGCGGATGGCTTCGGCCTCGTCGAAGCGGTCCAGCAGGATATCGACCAGCCGCGGCTCGAACTTGACGCCGCGCTGCTCGGTGAGCAATTCGACGATCCGGTCCGGCATCCAGGCGTCCTTGTAGCAGCGCCGGCTGCCCAGCGCATCGAACACGTCGGCCAGCGCGGTGATGCGACCGCTCAGCGGAATTTCCTCGCCCTTCAGCCCGCGCGGATAGCCGCTGCCGTCCCAGTTTTCGTGGTGGGTGCGGGCGATTTCCGCCGCCAGCTGGATCATCGGCAGATGCGATTGCTCCAGCAATTGCGCGCCGACCTCGGCGTGCGTGTGCATGATTTCCATTTCCTCCGGGGTGAACTTGCCCGGTTTGTTGAGGATGTGGTCGGGTATCGCGATCTTGCCGACGTCGTGCAGCGGCGCGGCGAATTTGAGGGCCTCGGCGGTGTGCGCATCCAGCCCGATTTCCGTTGCCAGCATGTGGGCGAGCATTCCGACGCGCTTGACGTGGTTCGCGGTCTCATGCGAACGCGATTCGACTGCGCCAGCCAGGAGCAGGATCATTTCCAGTTGCGCGTCCAGCAGGTCCCGGTGCAGGTGCAGGTTCTCGAAGGCGATCCCGACATTCGTGCAGAACACCTTGACCAGGTGCAGTTCCATCTCGGTCATCTGCGGCGCGCCGGCGACGATCAGCAGGTTCTCGGAATCGCGTGAATCGGTGAAATACAGGACGTAGTGGTCGTCCCTGAAGACATGCGCCTTGTCCGCGCAAGCCGCGCGGAAACTGTCCAGCATCGGCTCGGGCAGGCTGCGTTCGATGGTCTCGCTGACGTGAGATTCGAATGCCCCGGTGGCCGCCGTCACGAGAACAGGGCCCGCATCCGCGTGGTTGGCGCGCGGAATCGAGCAATACAGGGCCCCCTCCTGCATGCCGGTCAACGTCGCCAGCTGCGACAGGACCGCCGAAGCGAATTCGTGGCTGTGCCGGCGCGAATGGATCTGCGCCGAGGCTTCCACCACCCGCTCCAGGCCGCGCCGCGCCGCGTCGATCATGGTGATGTCGCGGTAGCCGCGCAGCGCCACGTACACGGTGGTTTCGAGCTTGTTCGACGTGAGTTCGGTCTTTTCCTTGTAGTCGTTGATGTCGTAGCTGCGGATCACCTCGCGCTCGGGAGCCTGCCCCGGATTTCCGGTGCGCAGGATGATGCGAACCAGCCGGTTGCCCAGTTCCTCGCGAACGTGGCGCACCAGGGCGAGGCCGGCGTGCTCGCTCTCCATTACCACGTCCACGATCATCAGCGCAATGCCGGTTTCATGGGCGAGGATTGCGCGCGCTTCCTGCGCGGAGGCCGCATCGATGATCTCCACGCCGCGCCCGTCGAACTGCATGTCTTCGAGCACCATGCGGGTGATTTCACGCACGCCGGATTCGTCGTCGACGACAAGGATTTTCCAGGGTGCGTGTGCGGCCATCGGGTTCCCCAGTGAAAGCGATGCGTCTGCTCAGCTATCCGTATGCACCGAAGCCGCGCCCGGCGCAAGTGGCAGGCGAATGGTGAAACGGGTGCCGTCACCGGGCGCGCTGCTGCAGGCAATGCTGCCGCCCAGCAGCTGGGTGACGAGGTTGTAGACCAGATGCAATCCCAGCCCGGTTCCGCCGTGCCCGCGCTTGGTGGTGAAAAACGGCTCGAAGACGTGCTGGCGGACCGCTTCAGACATCCCCGTTCCGTCGTCGCTGATCGTCAGTTCGACGCTGCCATCTTCCTGCGTGCAGGCGATCCGGATGGTGCCACCCTGCTCTTCGGGAAATGCGTGCAGCAGTGCGTTGAGCACGATGTTGGACACGATCTGGTACAGCGCGCCCGGGAGCGTTTCGAACGCGAGATCCGGCGGGCATTCGACCTCGAGGCGGTGTCCGGTGGTCTTGATGCGCGGATGCAGCGACGCCAGCACGTCGTCGAGGAAGGCGCGCATTTCGACCAGTCGCCGCACTTCGTTCGACTGGTCCACCGCCACCTGCTTGAAGCTGCGCACCAGCTGGGCGGCCTTGCCGAGGTTGTTCAGGATCAGGTCGACGCAGCGGCGCGCCTTGGCGACCGAACGCGCCAGCTCCGGAAAGACCGCGATGTCCTTCGAACGCTCGATGTCCTTGAAAATCTCGTCCAGATGCGAGGCGGAGGTGACGCCGATTCCCAGCGGCGTATTGATCTCGTGGGCGACGCCGGCCACCAGCCGCCCCAGTGAGGCCATCTTCTCGTTCTCGATCAGATCCGACTGGGTCCGCTTCAGCTCTTCGAGCTGATCGCGAAGCTGGGCATAGGCGTTGTGCAGCGATTCGGCGGCCTGCCGGCGCTGCAGGGCGATGGCGATGTTCTGGGCAACGAAGGCGAGCAGCTTCTGCTCCGCCAGCCCGTAGCCGATTTCCTCGGTGTAGCTTTGCACGGCCAGCATGCCGACGACGGCGCCATCCATTTCCAGCGGCACGCCCAGCCAGGTCCGGGCCGGCGCGCCGACCTGCACGATTTCACCAGCGGCGATCAGCCGGTCGTGCGTCGCGCGATCCATCAGCAAGGGCTTGCCGGTGCGCAGCACATATTCGGTGGCGCCGTGTCCCAGCGCGGAGTGCTTGGCAAAGTCCTCCGGCGCATCGTATTCATCGATGGCGTAGGGGAATTCCAGCGCGGTCCCGCCGTCGGTCAGCAGTGCGATGTAGAAATTTTTTGCATAGAGCAGAAGGTTGATCTGCTCGTGCACGGCGGCATAGAACGCATCCATGCCGGTGCTGGCGTTGGTCAGCTCGGAAATGCGGTACACCACGCTTTGAACCGCCTCCGCGCGTTCCAGCCGACGCACCGCGCCCTTGAGGCGCTGCGTTTCCATGAGGTTGGCCAATCGGCTGGAAAGCAACTCGAACAGCTGCCTGACTTCAAGGTCGGTCTTCAACGTCGCCGTATCAGCAGCCCTCACCTGCAGTTGCAGCACCGCGCGGCTCGACTCCGTCACGACCATCGGCAGCGTGTAGAGCCCTTCGCGGTCGCATTCGCCAGCGATTACGCGCTTGCTGCCTTCCAGGACGGGCAGCGCCTGCTCCGCGTTGGCCCAGTCCCGTGCGCTTTGCGGCGAGCAGTGCAACCGCCTGGGATCGATCGCGCCGGAGCGCAGCGTCCACCACAGCGCGGCCCGTGCGTCCGGGAATCGCACCTGCAGGAATTCTTCGGCAATCCTGGCGATGCGCGCAAAGCGGTCGGTGGCCAGCAACGCACACGCGAAATCCATCGGGCTTGCCCGGTCCCGTCCTCCAGCCGTTTCGACCCGATCGCTCACGCGCCCCCCTGTCGACGCAGCGGTTCAGATGGTTCGCCGTATGCGCCTTGTTCTACCGCCTGCGGCCGGACCACGCAACTGGAGGCACAGGCTGTCGCACATGACCATTTTCCATGCTTGACCGTACGCAACGGTACGGCTACTATCAAACAAGCGTTTGAATCAGGCCTGCACATGCACACGCGCAATTTTTCGACCAAGGATCGGATCTTGTATGCGGCCGAGGCGCTGTTCGCGCAGCAGGGCTTCGCCGCCACCTCGCTGCGACAGGTGACCGGACGCGCCGACGTCAACATCGCGGCGGTCAACTACCACTTCGGCAGCAAGGAAAACCTCGTCAACGAGGTGTTCCGCAGGCGCATGGACACGATGAGCGAACAGCGCCTGGCCGCGCTGGATGCAAGCCGAAGGGATGCCCCGGGGCAGCTTGAACCGATCCTCGCCGCCTTCGTCGAGCCGGCGCTGGCGATGGCGCAGGACCGCCACGGCGGCGCCGACTTCATCCGCGTGATCGCCCGCGCCTACGCCGAAAGCAACGCCAGCCTGCGCAAATTCCTGTCCGACCGCTACGGCCACGTTCTGCGCGAGTTCGCGAAGGCGATTGCCGAGTGCGTACCCGACCTGGGCAAGGAAACGCTGTATTTCCGCCTGGACTTCCTTGCCGGTGCGCTCACCTACGCCATGGCAGATTTCGGTTTGATCAAGCGTCCGGCCGGGACGTCGGAGGCCAGCCATCGACAGCGCGCGGCCAATGCGCTGATCCGGTTTGCCGCCGCCGGCTTCCAAGCTAAAGATTGAATATCAAGGAGATAAAGAACATGTTTGATAAACTTCTTGTACGTCGCGCCGCGGTGCTCGGCGCCGGTGTGATGGGTGCTCAGATCGCCGCCCACCTGACCAATGCCGGCATCGACACCGTGCTGTTCGATCTGGCCGCGAAGGAAGGCGACCCGAATGGGGTCGTGCTCAAGGCCATCGCCCACCTCGGCAAGCTCAGCCCCGCGCCGCTGGCCAGCAAGGCGCTGGCGGAGGCCATCGCTCCGGCCAATTACGACACCGGTCTTGACCAGCTCAAGGGCTGCGACCTGGTGATCGAGGCGATCGCCGAGCGGATGGACTGGAAGCAGGACCTGTACCGCAAGATCGCCCCGGCCATCGCCCCGCACACGATCCTCGCCAGCAATACATCCGGCTTGGGAATCAATGCGTTGGCGTCCGTTCTTCCAGAAGAACTTCGCCACCGCTTCTGCGGCCTGCACTTCTTCAACCCGCCCCGCTACATGCATCTGGCCGAACTGATCCCGGCCACCACCACCGATCCGAAGGTGCTGGAAGGGCTGGAAGCCTTCCTGACCACCCAGCTCGGCAAAGGCGTGGTGCACGCCAAGGACACCCCGAATTTCATCGGCAACCGGATCGGCGTGTTCTCGATCCTGTCGGTGATCCAGCACACCCACGCCTTCGGGCTGGGCTTCGACGAGGTCGACGCCCTGACCGGGCCGCTGCTGGGGCGGCCGAAGTCGGCCACCTACCGCACCTCCGACGTGGTCGGCCTGGACACCATGGCCCACGTCATCAAGACCATGGGCGACACCCTGCAGGACGATCCCTGGCACCGCTATTTCAAGTCGCCCGCGTGGCTGGACGCGCTGATCGGCAAGGGCGCGCTGGGGCAGAAGGTCGGCGCCGGCATCTTCCGCAAGGTCGGCAAGGACATCCACGTCGTCGACTTGGCCACGCAGGACTACCGCCTGGCCGATCGCGGCGCGGCGCCGGAACTGGTCGAAATCCTGAAGCAGAAGGATCCGGCGGAAAAATTCCGCCAGCTGCGCGCGTCCAGCCATCCACAGGCGCAGTTCCTGTGGGCCTGCTTCCGCGACCTGTTCCACTACGGCGCCTTCCATCTGGCCGCAATCGCCGATACCGCCCGCGACGTCGATCAGGCGATCCGCTGGGGATACGGCTGGACGCAAGGCCCGTTCGAGACCTGGCAGTCCGCCGGCTGGCGGCAGACCGCACAGTGGATCAACGAGGACATCGCCGCCGGCAAGGCGATGAGCGACGCCGCCCTGCCCGACTGGGTGCTGGATGGCCGCGAGGGCGTGTATGCGCCGGAAGGCAGCTTCAGCCCGAGCCGCAATGCCCTGCAGCCGCGTTCCGCCCTGCCCGTCTACAAGCGCCAGCGCTTCCCCGATCCGATGCTGGGCGAGCGCTTCGCGCCGGGTGAAACCGTGTTCGAAAACGACGGCCTGCGGATGTGGCACGACGGCGACGACATCGCCGTTGTCAGCTTCAAGACCAAGATGCACACGGTCAACGATGCCGTGATCGAGGGCATGCAGGAAGCGGTGGCGCGCGCCGAGCGCGACTTCGCCGGTCTGGTGATCTGGCAGCCCAAGGAGCCGTTCTCGGCCGGCGCCGACCTCGCCGGCGCGCTGGGCGCGCTGCAGGCCGGCAAGATCGCCGAGTTCGAGGCGATGGTGGCCGGCTTCCAGGCCACCAGCCAGCGCATCAAGTATTCGCTGGTGCCGGTGGTCGCCGCCGTGCGCGGTCTGGCGCTGGGCGGCGGCTGCGAGTTCCAGATGCACAGCGCGAAAACCGTGGCGCACCTGGAAAGCTACATCGGGCTGGTCGAGGCCGGCGTCGGACTGCTGCCGGCCGGCGGCGGGCTGAAGGAATTCGCGGTGCGCGCGGCGGCGGCGGCCGGCCCCGGCGGCGACGTGTTCGCCGAGCTGAAGAAAGTGTTCGAAACCGTGGCGATGGCCAAGGTGTCGACCTCGGCGACCAGCGCCAAGGAACTGGGGCTGATGCGTCCGGGCGACAAGGTCGCATTCAACGCCTTCGAGCTGCTGCACATCGCCAAGGCCGAAGCGCGCGGTCTGGCCGAGGGCGGCTACCGCCCGCCGCTGCCCGCGCGGCGCATCCCGGTGGCCGGCGACGTCGGCATCGCCACCTTCAAGATGCTGCTGGTCAACATGCTCGAAGGGCGCTTCATCAGCCCCTACGACTACGAGATCGCCGAGCGCATCGCCACCATCCTGTGCGGCGGCAAGGTCGACCGCGGCGCCCTGGTGGACGAGGACTGGCTGCTCAAGCTCGAACGCCAGCACTTCGTCGAGCTGGCGCAGCAGGAAAAAACCCAGGCCCGCATCGCGCACATGCTCAAGACCGGCAAGCCGCTGAGGAACTGAACCGCCTTCAGGCGCCGCTCCCGCCTGGAGGCGCCGCCGCACGATCGCGCCCCGACGCACGGGGCGCAGAACCATCTTCCGGAGATTCCAGATGAGCAAGCAGATCCAGGACGCCTACATCGTCGCCGCCACCCGCACCCCGGTGGGCAAGGCGCCGCGCGGCGTGTTTCGCAATACCCGCCCCGACGACATGCTGGCCTTCGTCCTCAGGTCGGTGCTGGCGCAGGCGCCGGGCGTGGACGTCACGCGCATCGGCGATGTGATCGTCGGCTGCGCCATGCCCGAAGCCGAGCAAGGCATGAACGTGGCGCGCATCGGCCTGCTGCTGGCGGGCCTGCCCAATTCGATTCCCGGGCAGACCATCAACCGCTTCTGTTCGTCCGGCCTGCAGGCGGTGGCGCTGGCGGCCAACGAGATCCGCCTCGGCAATTCCAACCTGATGCTGGCCGGTGGCACCGAGTCGATGTCGATGGTGCCGATGATGGGCCACAAGGTCGCGATGGCGCCGTCGGTGTTCGACAACGACCACGTCAACATCGCCTACGGTATGGGCATCACCGCGGAAAAGGTCGCCGAGGAGTGGAAGGTGACCCGCGAGGCGCAGGATGCGTTCGCGCTGGCTTCGCACCAGAAAGCGCTGGCCGCGCAGGCGGCAGGCGAATTCCGCGACGAGATCACGCCCTATGACGTCGTCAGCCACCAGCCCGATCTCGGCGGCAACACCATCCGACTGAAACAGCTTCTGGTCGAGAACGACGAAGGCCCGCGCCCGGACACTTCACTGGAAGGCCTGGCCAAACTGCGCCCGGTGTTCCGCAACGGCCAGTTCGGCGGCACCGTCACCGCCGGCAACTCCTCGCAGATGAGCGACGGCGCCGGCGCGGTGCTGCTGGCCTCGGAACAGGCGATCAAGGACTACGGCCTGACCCCGCTGGCGCGCTTCGTCAGTTTCTCGGTGGCCGGCGTGCGCCCGGAAGTGATGGGCATCGGCCCGATCGCCGCCATCCCCAAGGCGCTGGAGCAGGCCGGCATGGCCCAGGACCAGCTCGACTGGATCGAGCTCAACGAAGCCTTCGCCGCGCAGTCGCTGGCGGTGATCCACGACTGCAAGCTGGATCCGGCCAAGGTCAACCCGCTGGGCGGCGCCATTGCGCTGGGCCACCCGCTGGGCGCCACCGGCGCGGTGCGCACCGCGACGATCGTTCACGGCCTGCGCCGGCACAAGCTCAAGTACGGCATGGTGACCATGTGCATCGGCACCGGCATGGGCGCGGCGGGGATTTTCGAGGCGCTGTAGTCGTCGCGGGAAGCAACGCCGGCCGCCGCTGCAAGTGCCGACCTGAAGCGCCGACCTGAAGCGCCAAACGATCAGCCCTCGGAAACGCCCATTTCGTCCAGTGCGCGTTGCATCAGGTGGCGCACCGAGTCGTTGAGTTTTTCGTTGTCGAGCGCGAAGCGGATCGTCGCTTCGACCAGGCCGATGTGGGTGCCGCAGTCGAAGCGGGTGCCGCGGAAGCGGAAGGCGTCGACGCGCTCGGCATCGAGCAGCGCGGCGATGGCGTCGGTGAGCTGGATCTCGCCGCCGGCGCCGCGTTCGGTGCGTTCAAGCAGATCGAAGATCGCCGGGCTGAGGACGTAGCGGCCGACCACGGCGAGGGTGCTGGGCGCAACCTCGGGCTTCGGTTTCTCGACGATCTGGCGGATCCGGCCGGCCTGGCCGTCGAAGGCCTCGGTGGCGACGATGCCGTAGCTGGCGGTCTGCTCGCGCGGCACGTCCTGCACCGCCACCGCGCTGCCGCCGGTGGCCTGCGCATGGTCGGCCATCTGCTTGAGTGCACCGTCGCCGCGGCTCCAGATCAGGTCGTCCGGCAGCAGCACGGCGAACGGCTCATCGCCCACCACCGGCTTTGCGCAGAGCACCGCATGGCCCAGCCCCAGCGCCTCGGCCTGGGTGACGAACACCGCGCGCACGCCTTCCGGCAGCACGTTGCGGATCAGCGCCAGCTGTTCGGCCTTGCCGGACTTCTCCAGCTTCTGCTCGAGTTCGTAGGCCTTGTCGAAGTAGTCGGCCACCGCGTGCTTGTAGCGGTTGGTCACGAAGATCAGGGTGTCGCAGCCGGCGGCGATGGCCTCATCGACCGCGTACTGGATCAGCGGCCGGTCGACGATCGGCAGCATCTCCTTGGGGACGGTCTTGGTCGCCGGCAGGAAGCGGGTGCCGAGTCCGGCGACGGGGAACACGGCCTTGCGGATGCGCGGTGAGGAAGTTGCTGTTGTCATCCCGTCATTCTACGGGAAGCACCGCGATGCCCCCCGATTCACACCACCGAATAGTTGAGCAACGGCTTGACCGTGCCCCACTCCTTGCAGCTCGGGCATTGCCAGTGGTGGCTGCGGGCGCCGAATCCGCAGCGGTTGCAGCGGTAGCTGGGATTGCGCGCCAGCAGTTGCTCGGTGACATGCTTGAGGTCGCCCAGCGTCGTTTGCGCGTCCGCGTTGCTGGCCAGGCTCAGGTCGATCAGCGCCGCCTCGCCGCGCACCGAGGGACGGTCGCGCAACTGTTCGGCGAGGAATTTCCGCGCGGCGGCGGCGCCTTCGTCGGTTTCGATCATCCGTGCCAGCGCCAGAACCGGCGCGATGCCGCGGTAGTGTTCGCACATGCCCGACAGGAAGGCGCGGGCGCCAGTGCGCTCGCCGACCTTGGCGTAGTTTTCCAGCAGGCTGGGCAGGATCACCGGCAGGAAATCGGGGTCATGCTGGGCGGCGCGCTCGTAGGCGCGGATCGCCGCCAGCGCATTGCCGGCATCGGCCTCCAGACGGCCTTCGATCATCCCGGCGCGTGCCGACGTGGGGTCGGCCGCATAGGCGCGCACCACTGCCGCACGGGCGCCATCGAGATCGCCGTCGGCGCGCTGGCGCTCGGCCAGTTCACATTCAAAGTGGGCGATCAGCTTGCCCATCGGCTGGCCGCTGGCCTGCTCGAATCGGGTGGCGTTCTCGATCGCACGCGGCCAGTCGCGTTCGGACTGGTAGATCGCGATCAGGTGCTTGAACGCCTGCGGCGCGCGCTGGTCGAGACGGGCCAGATCGTTGAAGACGGTCTCGGCACGATCCAGCAAACCGGCGCGCATGTAGTCCTCGCCCAGCGCCGACAGCGCCTGCACTTTCTGCGCGTCGCTCAGGTCGTTGCGCTGCGCCAGTGCGACGTGCAGCTTGATCGCGCGGTCCACCTCGCCGCGGCGGCGGAACAGGTGGCCGAGCGCGATCTGGGTCTCGAAGGTGTCGCGGTCGAGTTCGGCGACGTGCAGGAACAGCTCGATCGCCTTGTCCGGCTGCTCGTCGAGCAGGTAATTCAGGCCGCGGAAATAGGTGGTGGACAGTTTGCTGACCTGATTGCCGCCGTGCTGCTCGCCGCCGCGGCGCCCGAGCACCCAGCCGAACAGTCCCGCCAGCGGGACGAAGATGACGAACCAGATCCACTGGTCGAGAAAACTCACATTGCGCTCCGGGTCGATTCGGTCCATCCGCGTGCAAGCGGCCCGTGCAAGCTTAGCGAACCGGAACGCGAAAATGCGCGCGGGATGTCGCAGTCTCGATGATCGGTCCGCATGAATGCCTTTCGACACTGTGCACAAGAGCCGTCGAGAGGCGATGCCGCAGACCCTTGGGTGCGAATGTCCTCCGGCGTCGGCCCGTGGCCGCCGCCTCCCCCTTGATTTCGCACCCAAGGGTCTGCGGCACCGCCTTTCCGACTTCCGTAAAAGCAATCCACAGTCCCAAAAACAATCGGGCCGGAAATTCCGGCCCGATACGATCCAACTCAATCTTCAACGTTTATTGGAACGACTTCCGACACCCGCTCCCGAAGTTCCTTGCCGGGCTTGAAGTGCGGCACGTGGCGCCCGGGCAACGAGACGGTTTCGCCGGTGCGCGGATTGCGTCCGGTGCGCGGCGGTCGGTAATGCAGGGAGAAACTGCCGAAACCGCGAATCTCGATGCGCTGGCCCGACGCCAGCGCGCCCCCCATCATCTGCAGAAGCGCACGCACCGCCAGATCGACATCGTCGGTCTTCAGGTGCGGCTGGCGGCGCGCCAGCAATTCGATGAGCTCGGATTTGGTCATTTCAACTCGTGGAATGGCGCGGACAACGTGGCCGGCCCGGCGCATTGCCGATGCCGGCCATTTCGTTCACCGATCAGTCGGCGCGGCTGTTGAGCTGCTCGCGCAGCAGAGCACCCAGCTTGGTGGTGCCGCTGGCGGCTTCGGCGTTGGCCTTGTTGTACTCGGCCATGGCTTCGGCGGCCTCGGCGGCGTCCTTGTCCTTGATCGACAGCTGCAGGCTGCGACCCTTGCGGTCCATGCCCACGAACTTGGCCTCGACTTCCTGACCGACCTTGAGCACCTGGCTGGCGTCTTCGGTGCGCTCGTGGCTGATGTCGCGCACCGAAACGTAGCCTTCCACGCCCTCGCCCAGATCGATGACCGCACCCTTGGCGTCGACTTCCTTGACGGTGCCGGTGACCTTGGTGCCCTTCGGATGCGCGGCCATGAACTGGCCCAGCGGATCCTGCTCCATCTGCTTGACGCCCAGCGAGATGCGCTCACGCTCCGGATCGACCGCCAGCACCACGGCTTCCAGAGTGTCGCCCTTCTTGTAGTTGCGGGCGATGTCCTCGCCGGTGGAGTTCCAGCTCATGTCGGACAGGTGGATCAGGCCGTCGATGCCCCCATCCAGTCCGATGAAGATGCCGAAATCGGTGATCGACTTGATCTGACCGGACACCTTGTCGCCCTTCTTGTGGATGGCCGCGAAGGTCTCCCACGGGTTGCTCGTCACCTGCTTGATGCCCAGCGAGATGCGGCGACGCTCTTCGTCCACGTCGAGCACCATCACTTCGACATCGTCGCCGACCTGCACCACCTTGGCCGGATTGACGTTCTTGTTGGTCCAGTCCATTTCGGAAACGTGGACCAGGCCTTCGACGCCCGGCTCGATCTCGACGAACGCGCCGTAGTCGGTGACGTTGGAGACCTTGCCGAAGACGCGGCTGTTGGCCGGGTAACGGCGGGCGATGTTGTCCCACGGATCTTCGCCCAGCTGCTTGAGGCCGAGCGAAACGCGGTTGCGCTCGCGGTCGTACTTGAGTACGCGCACGTCGAGTTCCTGGCCGACTTCGACCACTTCGGACGGATGGCGCACGCGCTTCCACGCCATGTCGGTGATGTGCAGCAGGCCGTCGATGCCGCCGAGGTCGACGAACGCGCCGTAATCGGTGAGGTTCTTGACCACGCCCTTGAGCACGGCGCCTTCGACCAGCTTCTCGAGCAGTTGCTCGCGCTCTTCGGAATGCTCGGTCTCGACCACCGCGCGGCGGGACACCACCACGTTGTTGCGCTTGCGGTCGAGCTTGATGAGCTTGAACTCCAGTTCCTTGCCTTCGAGGTAGGCCGGATCGCGCACCGGGCGCACGTCGACCAGCGAGCCCGGCAGGAAGGCGCGGACGTCCTTGATGTCGACGGTGAAACCGCCCTTCACCTTGCCGCTGATGCGACCGACGATCGTGGCGTTGGCTTCCAGCGCTTCCTCCAGTTCGTCCCACACCATGGACTTCTTGGCCTTGTCGCGGGAGACCTGGGTTTCGCCATAGCCGTTCTCGATCGATTCGAGGGCGACCTTGACTTCATCGCCGATGCCGACGTCGATTTCGCCGGCGTCGTTGCGGAACTGCTCGATCGGGACGATGCCCTCGGACTTCAGCCCGGTGTTGATGACCACGACGTCGTTGCGGACGTCGATCACGGTGCCCTTGACGATGGCGCCGGGCTTGAGCTTGGCGAGGTTGATCTGGCTGTTTTCGAACAGTTCTGCGAAGGATTCGGTTGCTGCGGAGTTCATGAAAAATCTCGTGTGGATACACAGGCCATCCGCGGATGCGGACGACCCACCTTGGGTCTGGCGCGGCGCAAGCCTTGCCATGTGCGAATGAAAGGACACCGCGAGCCGGAATGGCCCGCGGAACGGTTCTGCCGCGAAAGATCGCCGACCGTCAGGAGCGCGGGGCGGACACCAGTTCCAGCACCCGCGCGACCACGGCCTCGACGGCAAGCCCGGTCGTGTCGATGAGGACGGCATCCGGGGCGGGCCGCAGCGGCGCAACCGCGCGATTGGCATCGCGGGCGTCGCGGGCGACGATCTCTTGCAGCAGACCGCCAATTGTGACTGAAACCCCTTTGTCTTTCAACTGTTTATAGCGCCTTTGCGCGCGTTCCTCGGCGCTGGCGGTCAAAAACACCTTGAATGCGGCCCCGGGGAAGATCACCGTGCCCATGTCGCGGCCATCGGCGACCAGCCCCGGCGGCTGGCAAAACGCGCGCTGGCGCTCGGTCAGGGCGGAGCGCACCTCGGGGATCGCGGCAATGGCGGAAGCCGCCGCCCCGGCCGTCTCGGTGCGCAGTTCGTCGGTGGCATCGACCCCGTTCACCAGCACCCGCGGCTCGCCTTCGGGCGTGTCGCGAAAAGCGACCTCCGTGGCGTGGGTGCAGCGCACCAGCGCCACCGGGTCGGACAGGTCGAGCGCCGCCCAGCCCGCCGCGACCGCCACGGCGCGGTAAAGGGCGCCGGAATCGAGGTAGCGCCAGCCCAGCCGTCCCGCCACGAGGCGGCTGATGGTGCCCTTGCCCGATCCGGACGGTCCGTCGATGGTGAGGACCGGTGCGCTTGCTTCATTGTCCATACCCGCGATTATTGCCGATTGGCGATGGAAGCGGCCCCGGGTTGACCCGCAGCGGGCGCTCAGGCTCATGCGTCGTTGGAATCACGCAGCCTTCTCCAGGCTCATGTGTCGTTGGAAGAGGCTATGTATTGTCATTGCTTGGAAAATCGCGCTAGAATGACTGGCTAGCACCATTCATTTGTAATTCCTGCCGAGGTTTGTCATGAAGGTCCTGTCCTCCCTGAAGTCGGCGAAGACCCGCCACCGCGACTGCAAGGTCGTCCGCCGCCGCGGCAAGGTCTTTGTCATCTGCAAGTCCAACCCCCGTTTCAAGGCTCGTCAGCGCTGAGTTTCCTTGCGCACTGACGTGTCCGGGAGCCGCCGCGAGGCGGCTTTCGCGTTTCCGGGCACGGTCGTTTGACGCCGCCCGTACTGTTTTCGCCCTAGAATCCACAGTTGTTCCCGATCCGGAGCACGTCGATGAAGCACCTGCTGTGCAAGACCGCCCTGTCCGCTGCCCTGCTCGGGTTGATCGGGACAGCCGGCGCCGACACCCTGCTGATCAATCGCGTCCAGCAGGAAACCGCCAACATGCCTTCCCGTGGCATGACCACGGCGCAGGTCCAGGCCAGGTTCGGCGCTCCCGGCGACCAGCTTGCGGCACAAGGCGGGCAAAAGCGCGCATGGCCGGCCATCACCCGCTGGGTCTATCCGGGCTTCACGGTCTATTTCGAGCGCGGTCGGGTGATCGATGCCGTGGCCAACCAGGCCACTCCGGACGAAGTCGGTCCGAAGCCGGCCACGCCCTGATTCGATGACAGACCACGCGCTGCGCTTCCCCGCCGAATGGGAGCCCCAGTCGGCGATCCTGATCGCGTGGCCGCACGCCGGCACCGATTGGGCCGCGCGGCTGCCTGAGGTCGAGACAACCTACGTTGCCCTGGCCGCGGCCGTCACGCGATTCCAACCGCTGCTGATCTGTGTCCCGGATGCGGAAGTGCAGGCCCACGCGCAGGCTCTGCTCGGACGACACGGAATCCCGCCGCAGCGCCTTCGTTTCGTCCGGGTACCCTACGACGACACCTGGCTGCGCGACTCCGGCCCGATCACGCTGACCGCTCGCCCTTCCCCTCGGATCCCCGGGGAATCGGATGAGGCAGGCGCTTTCCATCTGCTGGATTTCCGCTTCACCGGCTGGGGCGGCAAGTTCGAAGCCGGCGCCGACGACCGTCTTGTCGAGCGTCTGAGCAAGTTGAACTTGTTTATCAATAATTCAATACAATCCATTGATTTTGCATTGGAAGGTGGCGCCATCGACACCGACGGCGCGGGCACCTTGCTGACCACCTGGCGCTGCCTGCACGAACGCCATCCGCTCGCCAGTCGCACCGAATTGACCTTCAGGCTTTCCGGCTGGCTGCACCAGGACCGGGTGCTGTGGCTGGACCACGGTGCGCTGGAAGGCGACGACACCGACGCCCACATCGACACCCTCGCCCGCTTCGCGCCGGGCGACGCCATCGTGTTCCAGGCCTGCGACGATCCGGCCGATTCGCACCATGCCGATCTCAAGGCGATGGCCGACGAGATCGCCGCGCTGCGCACGCAGGGCGGCAAGCCCTACCGCCTGTTTCCCCTGCCTTGGGCCCGTCCCATCATGGACGAAGGTCGCCGTCTGGCCGCCAGCTACGCCAACTTCCTGATCCTCAACGGCGCCGTCCTGCTGCCGGCCTACGGCGACCCCGCCGACGACCGCGCCGCTGCGGTGCTCGCCCAGGCTTTTCCCGACCGCGAGATCGTCCAGGTGCCCTGCCGCCCGCTGATCTGGCAGAACGGCAGCCTGCACTGCATCACCATGCAATTGCCGGCAGGTCTGGTCTGAAGAATTCTTGACGCGGATTGCCGCGGATAAATGCCGATCCATCAAGGCATCCTGTCCGCGCACATCCGCTCCGATCCACGTCCAAACGCTTTCCTGCTTCTCACCACAGCCGACATACAATCACGGCATGAACACCAAGACCCTTCCCGTCGCGCTGGTTCAGGAAAAGAATCACGGCGACGCCGCGGCCAACCTCGCCGTGATCGAGGCGCGCGTGGCCGAGGCCGCCGCTGCCGGTGCGCGGCTGGTGCTGTTGCAGGAATTGCACAACGGCGCCTATTTCTGCCAGCACGAATTGGTGGGTGAATTCGACCTGGCCGAGCCCATCCCCGGACCTTCGACGGAACGCCTCGGCGCGCTGGCGAAAAAGCACGACGTGGTGCTGGTGTCGTCGCTGTTCGAGAAGCGCGCCACCGGGCTGTACCACAACACCGCCGTCGTCTTCGATGCCGACGGCCGCATCGCCGGCAAGTACCGCAAGATGCACATCCCGGACGATCCCGGCTTCTACGAAAAGTTCTATTTCACCCCCGGCGATCTCGGCTTCACCCCGATCCAGACTTCGGTGGGCAAGCTGGGCGTGCTGGTGTGCTGGGATCAGTGGTATCCGGAGGCGGCACGCCTGATGGCGCTGGCCGGCGCAGAACTGCTGCTGTATCCCACCGCCATCGGCTGGGATCCGGACGACGCGCAGGACGAGAAAACCCGCCAGCGCGATGCGTGGGTGCTGTCGCACCGCGGCCACGCGGTCGCCAACGGGCTGCCGGTGCTGAGCTGCAACCGCGTCGGCCATGAAGCCTCTCCGATCGGCGCGTCCGGCATCGACTTCTGGGGCAATTCCATCGTGCTCGGCCCACAGGGAGAAATCGTGGCCGAAGCCGGCACCGAAGCCACCGTGCTGCTGGCCGAGGTGGACATGCAGCGCAGCGAGCACGTGCGCCGCATCTGGCCGTTCCTGCGCGACCGCCGCATCGATGCTTACGGCGACCTGACGAAGCGCTACCGTGACTGAGGCCGACGCAAGCGCAGCGCAGCCGGCCGCCGCTGCCGAAGAACGCGCGCCCGCCGAACAGCCCACGGTCGAAATCGAGCGCGACGGCGTCCACTACACGCTGCTGGGCACCGCGCACGTGTCCAGGGCCAGCGTCGATGCGGTGCGCGCCGCCATCGACAGCAATCGGTTCGATGCCATCGCGGTGGAACTGGACGCCCAGCGCCTCAAGGCCCTGACCCAGCCCGACGCGATGGCCGAGCTCGATCTGGTCAAGGTCATCCGCGAGCGCAAGGTGGCGCCCTTCGCCGCCAACCTCGCGCTGGCCGCCTACCAGCGGCGGCTGGCCGAGCAGATGGGCATCGAACCCGGCGCCGAGCTCAAGGCCGCTGCGGTCGAGGCGGAAGCCCGCGGCCTGCCGCTGCAACTGATCGACCGCGACGTCGGCATCACCTTCCGCCGCATCCTGCAGGGACTGGGCTGGTGGGATCGGATGAAGCTGATCGGCGGCGTCGGCGCCAGCCTGTTCTCCAGCGACGAGGTGGCCGAAGAGGACATCGAGCGCCTGAAGGAAGGCGACATGCTCGAATCGAGCTTCGGCGAATTCGCGAAGCAGACGCCGACCCTGTTCGCCACCCTGATCGACGAGCGCGACCAGTACATGGCGGCCAGGCTGCGCGAACGCAGCGACGGCGCGCGGCGCGTTCTGGCGGTGGTCGGTGCCGGGCATCTGAAAGGCATGGCCAGCTATCTGGAAACCGGCACGGAAGCGCCGGCCGCCGCCGCCGAGCGTCTGTGCGAGATCCGCAAGCAGCGCAGGATTCCCTGGTTCACGATCGTCCTGCTCGCCCTGATCTTCGGCGGCATCGCCTGGGGTTACCACCACGGCGGCGCAAGCCTCGGCCGCGACCTGCTGCTGCAATGGGTGGCCTGGACCTGCGGCCTGACCGCGCTGGGCGCGCTGCTGGCCGGCGCGCGGCCGCTGGCGATCCTCGTCGCGACGCTGGTGGCGCCCTTCAAGCCGTTCCGCCCGACGTTCCCGTCCGGCATGTTCAGCGCGCTGATCGACCTGCGCTCGCGCAAACCCGCCTATCCGGATTTCCTCGCCCTGCGCGACGACGCCCAGACCCTGCACGGCTGGTACCGCAACCGCGTGACCCGCGTATTGCTGGTATTCCTGCTCACCAACCTCGGCACCGTTGCCGGGGAATATGTGGCGGGCGTAAGCATTTTCGGCAAGCTGGTGGGGGGCTGACGAGAGGATCAAGCCGACGCAGTTCCCGATCCGTCGGCGCGGAGCCTCCTTTCCCGCCTGCGAAGCGTTTCAGCCCGCCGTGACCGGTGGCGACTGCAACCCGACACGAACCCCGCGAGCCCTGGCAACCAGCCGCGCGCTGCCGCTGCGCAAATCGTCCAGCAGTGCGTAGATGGTGGGCAGGAACAACAGTGTGACGACGGTCGAGAACGCCAGGCCTCCGGCGATCGCGCGCGCCATCGGGTTGTACGGCGGGCCGTCGCCGGCGATCTGGGTGTTCGAGACCGCGATCGGGATCATCGCGAGGATCGCGGTACCCATCGTCATCATGATCGGGCGCAGGCGCTCGCGACTGCCTTCGATCAGGGCTTCGGTGCGCGGCAGGCCGCGCCGGCGCAGGTTGTTGATGTGCTCGATCATCACGATGCCGTTGTTCACCACCACGCCCATCAGCACGAGGATGCCGATGAAGGCCATGATGTTGAACTCGGTGCCGGTCAGCCACAGGCCCCAGTACACGCCCAGAATCGAAAACGCGACGCTGCTCATGATCGCCAACGGGAACAGCAGCGATTCGAACACCGAGGCCATCACCACGAACATCAGCACCAGGGCGATCCACACGTTGGCCAGCATCTGCTGGTTCATGTCCATGTTCATGCCGAAGCCGCCCCCTTCGAAGGTGTAGCCGTAACCCGGCGGCAGGTCGAGTCCGCCGAGGATGGCCTCGATGTCCTTGCGCGCCTGCTCCATGCTGGCGCCCTGGGCGAGGCTGGCCTGGACCTTGAGCATGGTCTGCCGGTTCATGCGCTGGATCGAGTTGGCCGACGGCTGCACCGACACGTCCACCATCGCCAGCAGCGGCACGCTGCGGCCGTCGGGCGCGCGCACGGTGAAGGCCTGCAGGTTCTCCGGCCCGTAGTGCTCGGCGCCCTTGAAGCGGACGTTGACCGGGATCTCGATGTCGCCGCGCTGGAAGTCGCGCAGCGAGGAACCGCGCAGGGCCAGTCCGACGAACTGCGCCACCTGCTGCGCGGAGAAGCCGTAGGCGGCGGCGCGCTCGCGGTTGACGTGGACCGACAGCTCGCTGTTGGCATCGCCGGCGTTGACGCGGGCGTCGCGCAGGCTGCGGCTGCGGGAAAGAATCGGCAGCAGGTCGTTGGCGATTTCCTTGAGCACCTGGGTGGAATCCCCGGTCAGGCTGAAGGAAATGTCCTGCCCGGAACCGCCGCCCATGCCGCTGTCGCGGCCCATGCCGATGTTGGCCCGCGCCGATTTCGGCAAGCCGGCGCGGATCAGGTCGGTGATCTGCTGTGCGCGTTTGCCGTCGTGGGTGTTCAGCTCGACCTGGGTGAACGCCCAGCCTTGTTCGGCATAGCGCGAATAGACCTGCTTGACGTCGAACCGGGCGCGATTGGCGTTGATGTAGCGCTCCACGGAACCGACCACCTCGCCCATCTGTTCCTTGGAGTAGGAGCCGTTCCATTGGTAGTAGATCTGGACCTTGGTCGGGTCATTCTGATCGCCGGTATCCCCCTTGGTCAGCTTGGCCGGAATCACGCTGATGGCGACGATCACGAGGATGCCGGCCACGCTCCAGCCGCGGTGGCCCAAGGTCCAGCGCAGCAACCGCGCGTAGCGCTCCTGCAGGCGCGTGATGAAGGGCGATTTGACCGCAGGCGGCGTGCGCAGCTTCGCGGAGAGCATCGGAATCAGGCTGATGGCGACCAGCCAGGACGACAGCAGCGAGACCGAGATCGTCACCGCCAGCTGGGTCAGGAAGACGGTCAGCATGTTCTTCTCGCCGAACATCATCGGCAGGAACACGATGCAGTGGCACAAGGTGCCGGCCGACAGCGCGATGGCGACATGACGGGTACCGATCACCGAGGCCAGCCTCGGCTGGCCGGGGTATTTTTCGCGCTCCTGATAGATGCTCTCGACCACCACCACGGCGTTGTCCACCAGCATGCCGACCGCCAGCAGCAGGCCCATCATCGACAGGATGTTGAGCGTGATCCCGGCGAAATACATGAACCCCAGGGTCATGATGAAGCAGATCGGAATCGCCGTGCTCACCATCAGCACCGAGGGCCAATGGCGCAGGAAGAACCACAGCACGAACACCGACAGGATCAGTCCGATGGCGCCGGCTTCGGCCAGCGCCGTCAGCGAGCTGACCACCTGCTGGCCCTGGTCGTCCGTCACCTCGATGCGGATTCCCGACATCGCCGGGTCGCGTTTCAGCGCCTCCAATTCGACCTGCACCGCGCGCGAGAGGTCGACGAGATTGGCCGCCCGCTCCTTGTAGATGTCGACGCCGACGCTCGGGTGGCCGTCCATCTGGCGCACATAGGTCATGCGCGTGGGTTTGAGCTCGACATCGGCGATGTCGCCCAGGCGCACGCCGCGAGCGTTGATCGGCATCGAACGCAGTTGTTCGAGATTGACCATTTCGCCCTTGGGCTGGATGCGCAGGCGCTGGCCGTTGTCGGTGATCATGCCGCCGGACACCGCGAAATTGGCGGCTTGCAGGCGCGAGACGAGTTCGTTCAGGACCACGCCGTTGGCGGTCAGGCGGTCGGGTTCGATCGCCACCACCACCTCCAGCTGGGGCACGCCCTCGACCTCGATCCGGGCCACGCCAGGAAGCCGCTCCAGCCGGCGCTTCACGGCCTGGTCGATCAATTCGCCGCGCGAGGTCAGATCCTCGTTGCTGGTCAGGCGCAGGCTGATGGCCTCCTGGTCGCCGGTGCTCCAGCGCCAGACGAAATAGCGGCGGAAATCGTCCGGCAGCTGGTCGCGGATCGCATCGATGCGCTCGCGCGCTTCCGAGGCGGCGACCGCGACGTTGCGGCTCCAGTCGCTGAACTGGACGAACACGCTGCCGCTGTCGGCGGACGCGGATGCGTTCATCGACTTGATCCCGGACATGGTCGCCAGCGCTTCCTCGACCGGCTTGACTACGTTCTGTTCGACCTCTTCCGGGGTCGAACCCGAATACGGCAGCGACACGAAGAAGAACGGCGGACTGGCCTCCGGCATCGATTCCAGCGGCAGCCGGAAGGCGGCGATCAGGCCGATCACCACCAGCGAGACGAACACCATGATGGTCGTCACCGGGCGCCGGATCGAGAATTCGGTGATGTTCACGCGTGCGCCCTCAACCCGGTGCTCCGTCGCCCAGGGTGTCGTGCTCGTGGGAAAGCACGTCGGCGACTTCGGCGGCATCGCGGCGGGCGCGCCGGCCGCGTTCGGCGTACCAGGCGTCCGGACGGCGGTCGAGCAAGTCGTAGACCACCGGGATCACCACCAGGGTCAGCAGGGTCGAGACCAGCAGGCCACCGATCACGGTGATGGCCATCGGGCTGCGCACTTCGGCGCCGTCGCCGAAGGCCAGCGCCAGCGGCAGGAAACCGAACACCGCGCACAGCGTTGTCATCATGATCGGCCGCAGTCGCGAACGTGCGCCCTCGACCAGCGCCGGGCGCTTGGCCACGCCCTCCTCGCGCAGCTGGTTGACCTTGTCGATCAGGATGATCGCGTTCTTCACCACCAGACCGACCAGCAGGATCAGGCCGATGAACACCACCACCGACACCGGCGAACGGGTCAGCAGCAGCGCGCCGACGGCGCCGACCAGCGCCAGCGGGATGGTGAACAGGATGACGAACGGATGCAGCAGCGATTCGAACTGCGAAGCCATCACCAGATAGACCATGAACACCGCCAGGGCGAAGGCGAACAGCAGCGAGCGCAGCGACTCGGCCAGCTCCTGGCCCTGACCGCCGATCGCGATTCCGATGTCCACGCCCAGCGGATCCTGCGCGACCATCGCCTCGACCTCGCGCACCGCCGTGCCCAGGTCGATGTCGCGCAGGTTGGCCGAGATCACCGCGACCCGGCGGTGGTCGACGCGATGGATCTCGCTCGGGCCGGAGGTCGCGATCACCCGCGCCACCGAATCCAGCTCCACCGGCGCGCCCTTGCCGGGGTTGACGATCAGATGGCGGATGTCGTCGACCGAGGCGCGCTCCGACTCGCGCACCCGCACCAGCACGTCGATCTTGCGGTCGCGGAAGCTGTAGCGGGTGGCCACCTCGCCGGCCACCTTCTTGGTGACGGCGTCGGCGATCTGGCGCGTGGTCAGGCCCAGCGCGGCGGCGCGGTCGGGGTCGAACAGGATCTGGATTTCCGGAAAGCCCTGCTCCACCGTCGATTTGACGTCGGCATAGTGCGGGTTGTCGCGCAGCATGGCTGCGAGCTTGTTGCCGGCGGCGCGGATCGCGTCGAGGTCGTTGCCTTCCACTTCGATTTCCAGCGGCGGCGACAGGCTGAACAGCTCCGGTCGCGCGAAGTCCACCTGCACGCCCGGGTGGTTGGCCATGGTGGCGCGCAGGGCTTCGGTGAGCGGACCCTCGGCGCTGTTGCGGGTCATCACCACATCGAGCTTGCCGATGTTCTCGCCGCTTTCGGAGGGACTGGCGTCGAGCCGGGTGCCGGCGCCGGAGACGCCGTAGAGCACGCGCACGCCGTCGTCATGGTCGTGCGCCGCTTCGACCTGGCGGATCAGCGCGTCGGTGCGCGCCAGCGGCGTGCCCGGCGGCAGCTTGGCGGTCATCTCGAAGCGGTCCTGCGCCAGCTGCGGGATCAGATCGGTACCGAGGAAGGGCATGACCGCGAGCGTGGCCGCGAACGCAAGGCCGGCCACCAGCAGAATGGGGGCGGGTCGTTGCAATGCCGCAGGCAGGATCCTGAGGTAGCCGTTTTCCGCGCGCATGTACAGCGCCATCCAGACATCGCTGGCCTTGCGCATGACCGGGCCCACCACGTGTCCGAGGCCACGCCAGAGGCGGACCACGAGCCACGCGATTCCGAAGAAGCCGTAGCGGAACACCCCACCCAGTCCGCGGCCTGCGTACATGGCCGGCTTCTGCCAGCGCTTTTCCGGCGTCCAGCGCGGGGCCGGCGCTTCTACGGGAAACCCCATCGGCGCTCGGCCCTTGAGCGAACTGAGCATCGGCACCAGGGTCATCGCCACCACCAGCGAGACCGCCACCGCGATCGCCACGGTCAAGGCCTGGTCGCGGAACAATTGGCCGGCAATGCCCTGCACGAACACCAGCGGCAGGAACACCGCGATGGTGGTCAGGGTCGAGGCCATCACCGCCATCCCGACCTCGCGGGTGCCGGCGATCGTCGCATCCAGCACGCCCAGGCCGCGCTCGCGCGCCTTGGCGATGGATTCGAGCACCACGATGGAGTCGTCGACCACGAGGCCAGTCGCCAGCGCCAGGCCACCCAGCGACATCACGTTCAGGCTCAAATCCAGCCGGCCCATGAAGAAGAAGGTGGCGATGATCGACACCGGCAGCGACAGGCCGATGACGAAGGTGCTCCAGCCGTCGCGCAGGAACAGGAAGATGATCAGGATCGACAGCAGGCCGCCGATCACGCCATCGACCTTGACGTCGTTCACCGCATTGCGGATGAAGACCGACTGATCCTCGATGGTGGTCAGCTCGACGTCGCGCGGCAAGTGCCGGCGGATCTCCTCGAGCCTTGCCTGCAGCGCGTCGGCGGTGGCAACGGTGTTGGCATCGCCTTCCTTGTAGACCGCCAGCTCGACCGCCTCGCGGCCGTTCATGCGGATGATGGTTTCTCGTTCCTTGTAGCCCTGCCGCACGCTGGCGACGTCGCCCAGTCGCAGCGCCTGCCCGCCTGCACTGGCCGACGACCCGCCGGACTGCTGGGCCAGCGCCGCCATCACGCTGGCGTTGCCGCTGGCCGCCGCCACCCGCATCGCCTGCTGCGAACCGCTGGTGTCGGCCGCGGCCGCCCGCGTGGTCAGCAGCATGTTGCGGATTTCATCGACGCTGGCGAACTGGTTGACGGTACGCACCAGAAAGCGCTGCGAGCCCTGCTCCAGCCGACCGCCGGAGATGTTGACGTTCTCCTGCTGCAGCCGCGAGATCACGCTGTCGATGGTCAGCCCGAGCTGGGCCAGCCTGCCCTGATCGAGATCGACCTGGACCTCGTCCTCAAGGCCACCGCCGACCTTGACCGCAGCCACCCCGGAAACGGGTTCGAGCCGACGCTTGAGATCTTCGTCGGCATAGCGGCGCAACTCGACCAGTCGCCGCAGTTCCTCGGCATCGTTGCGGGCCTGACTGGCCGACAGCGCCAGCCGCATGATCGGCTGGGTCGAGGGATTGAAGCGCAGCAGCACCGGCGGCTTGGCGTCGAGCGGAAGCTGCAGCGACTCCATCTTGTCGCGCACGTCCAGGCTCGCCTGCTCCATGTCGGTGCCCCAGGCGAACTCCAGCACCACGTCGCTCTGTCCGGTGCGCGAAATGGATTTGAGCTGGCGCAATCCCTTGACCACGCCCAGCGTCTCCTCGGCCGGCTGCGAGATCAGGGTTTCGACCTCGGCTGGCGCAGCGCCCGGGTATTCGGTGCGCACGGTCAGCGTCGGATAGCTCAGGTCCGGCAGCAGGTTGACTTTCAGCCCGCCCAGCGCGATCAGGCCGAACAGGACGAGGGTGATCGTCATCATCGCCACCGTCACCCGCCGGCGGGTGGCGAACTCGACCAGGCTGAAGCCGCGGGACGGCGCGGCCAGCGGATCGTTGGCCTGCTCGGAACTCATCGGGCGTCCTGCGCGGTCGCGCCGGCCGGCTTGGCCGGCGCGGCGGCCAGCACCTTGACCGCGCTGCCGTCGCGCAGCGCCGCCTTGCCGGCCACCACCACGCGATCGCCGTCCTTCAGACCGGTGCGCACCTCCACCCAGGGGCCGTCGTCGTAGCCCAGTTGCACCGTGGTGCGAACCGCCTTGTCCCCGCGCACGACGAACACCGCCGGATCGCCTTCATCATCGAGCAGCGCCTCGCGCGGGATCACCAGCGCATCGGCGCGCTGGTCGTAGCGGATGCGGATACGACCGAACATGCCCGGCTGCAGCGCGCTGTTGCCGTCGAAGGCCACGATCGTCCGGAACGTGCCGCTGCCGGCATCGACCACTGGCGAGACCCGATCCACCGTTCCGGCGAAGCTGCGCCCTGGCAGCGCATCGATCGCCAGATCGACCGGCTGGCCCGACCGGATGGTTTCGATTTCCCGCTCGGGCACGTTCAAGGTCGCTTCCAGCCGCGAGGTGTCGACCACGGTGAAAATCGGCGAGTTGATTTGCACGAAGTTGCCGGGCTTGATGTCGCGGCTGGCGATGACGCCGGAAATCGGCGCCGTGACGTTGCCGTAGGACAGTTCGAGTTGGGCCATGCGCAGCTGCTCGCGCGCATTGGCCAGGTCGAACCGCAGCTGGTCGACGTCGTTGGCGCTGACCATCTTCTGCTCGGCGAGTTGGACCGCGCGCCGATAATTGGCTTCCAGCTTGCCGACCTGAGAGGACGCCTGGGCGACCTGCAGCGTGGCGCGGTCGCGATCGATGCGCAGCAGGACCTGGCCGGCACGGACGTGCTGGCCGACATCGACCAGCACCTGAAGCGCGATCCCCGAGGTCTTGGACACCACCTGCGCTTCGCCGCGGGCGTCCAGCGCGGCAGTGCCGGAATAGCTGGCCGCGATGGATCGGCGCGCCACCGCAGCGACCTCGACCGGCACCGCTTCGGGCGCCGCCGCATCCTTGCCATGCTTGCCGGCGTCGCCAGTCTGCACCTTGCAGCCCGTCAGACCGAAAATCAGCGTCAACGCGGCCAGCAGAACCCACTTCGACAGACCGCGCGCAAAATCCTTGTCGTGCATCGGAATCGACCAATGATTGGTGTTGTAGCAAAGTATGTCACCGCCCGCGCGGCTTGCGCATAAGCCGAAGGTCATGCCTTGATGTACGTCATTGCGTGATGGACGCAGCGGCGCGCATCGCTATACTTGAGTGATCGCGTTCGACTTTCATTCGTCGCGAACTCACTCCACGGGGAACCCATCACAATGTTGCGATCGTTGTCGATTGCCGCCGGCCTTGCCCTGCTGGCCGCGGCATTTTCCGTCACCGCCCAGGATCCTGCACCTGCCGCCACCCAGGAAGCCCCTGCCGCCGCTGCGCCGGCGCCGGCTCCCGCCGCTGCCCCTGCCCCGGCTGCCGCCGGCCCCGGCGACGCCGCCCGCGGCAAGGCGCTGACCTATACCTGCCGCGGCTGCCACGGCCTGACCGGCTACAAGAACGCCTACCCGAGTTACCACGTGCCGAGGATCGGCGGGCAGTCGGAAACCTACCTGCGCAATGCCCTGAACGAATACCGCAACGGCAACCGCCAGCACCCGACGATGCAGGCCCAGGCGGAGAGCTTCTCCGAGCAGGACATCAACGACATCGTCGCCTACCTTTCCACCGTGAAGTGAGCCCAGCCATGAACAAGATCTCCATGACCGTGCTCGCCGCCGCCTGCGCCCTGGTCCTGTCGGCCTGCGGCACTTCCGGCGCACCGGAACATGCCGTCGACGGCGGCAATGCCACCGTTCCCGCCCGCCTGCCGGACGGCAACATCGAGGCCGGTCGCACCCTCGCCACCAAGGGCGAAGGCAGCACCGCCGCCTGTGTCTCCTGCCACGGCGCCGAAGGCAACGCCCCGCTGGCCGACATGTATCCGAAGATCGGCGGCCAATACGGCGACTACATCGCCCACGCCCTGCAAGCCTACCGTTCCGGCGCCCGCAGCGGCGGCACCGGCGAGGTGATGGCAGCGCAGGCCAAGGGCCTGAGCGACCAGCAGATCGCCGACCTGGCCGCGTATTTCGCCAGCGTTCCGCCGCAGTTGCGCGACCTGCAGAACGCAAACTGAGGCTGCAGCCAGTTGCCGCGTCACGAAGGGGTCGCAAGGCCCCTTCGTCGTTTCACGGCCGGCGCTTGACCATCATCATGGTCTCCGCACGTGCTTCGGACGACACTGTGCCCTCGCGACAGGCCACCGGACATGGGCAGACGCATCGCCATCGAGCTCAACCCGACGTTTGAAATCGTGATCGACGGCGCGCCGATCGCGCGTGCGCTGGGGCTGGACAAGGACGCCTTCTTCCGCCTGCTGGCACAGCGCAAGATCGACCGGCTGTGCGAACGCGGCACCGGCGAGGACACCGGCCGCTGGCGCGCCAGCTTCTACCACGGCCACAAGCGCGTGCGGGTGGTGGTGGATCGCGACGGCCGCATGCTGGAACCGCCGGAAGTCAGCGAGCGCACGCCGCAAAAGCGCTGAAGGACGATCGAAAAGAAGGCCCGGCTCCGCAGGCATTGCGCCTGTCGAGAGTCGGGCCTCATCCGCCGAAGCGATTCTGTACGTTGCCTTGCGCGGCGTGCAGTTTTTCTCCAGCCCGCTCAGGCTAGCGCAGCGAATGTTAGAAAACGGCTAAGCGGCGCGCATTCATCTTTGCCGTTCGTCGGCGTTGCGCATTCAGTCAAATCGACGTGGAAATGCCCGCGAAAAGTCAGGCGCCGTCCGTTCGCATCGCATCGTCCGGATTTTCCGCCCACGGCCACCAGCCGCGTCCGGTCAGGGCATAGCGGTCGGCGGCCCGTTCGAAGCGGTTGCGCGCGCTGACCGGGCCGCCCGAAAGCAGGTACAGCGGCAGGAACAGCAGGCCCAGACACATGTATTGATAGACATGGGCGCGCTCGTGGTCGGCCATCGAGATGGCCGGCTCATCCGCCAGACCGGCGCGGCAGGCGTAGGTGCGGCAGGGGCAGGCCAGATCCGTCCCGGTGTGCAGGATGACGTTGCCCAGCGTGATCGCCCCGCCCGGGCCCCAGGGAAACTTCTGGAACACCAGCGCCAGATCCTGCGGCCGCCACGCGACGCGGGCGCCGAAAGCCAGCGCGACAAGGCCCGCCAACAGGCCGAACAGGGACATCGGCAACGCCCACAGACCGCCCAGCGCGACCAGCGTGCCGCGCAGGACCGGATTCAGGCGACGCTCCGGCATGGCAGGGCCCGCTGGCTCAGGTGCGCCGCTGCAACCAGTCGTGGATGGTCTGCGGCACCTCGCGCTGGGCGCGGCCGGAAACGTAGATGCCGATGTGCCCGCCCTTGAACGCCAGCTCGGTGTAGTCGTCGCTGCCGATCAGCCCGCGCAGCGCGCGCGAGGAATCCGGCGGCACCAGGTGATCCTGCAGCGCATAGATGTTCAGCACCGGCATGTCGATCTCGCCCAGATGCACCTCGTTGCGGCCGATGCGCGGCGGCGTGCCGGTCATGAAGCGGTTTTCCTGGAAGAACTGCTTGCTGAACTCGCGGAAGGCTTCGCCGGCCTGGTCGGGCGAATCGAAGATCCACTTCTCCATCCGCAGGAAATCCTCCATCGCCTTCCGGTCGTCGAGGATGTCCACCATGCCGACGTACTTCTGCGCGAACAGCCGCCACGGCTTGAGCATCAGGTAGGTGAAATTCATCATGTCGGCGGGCACGTTGCCCAGCGTGTCCACCAGCAGGTCGACGTCGATCTCGCGGTTCCAGTTCGACAGCATGTTGTCCGGCGTGTGGAAATCCACCGGGGTCACCATGGTGATCAGGTTCCTGATCTTTTCCGGATGCAGCGCGGCGTAGCACAGCGAGAATGCGCCGCCCTGGCAGATGCCGAGCAGGTTGATCGACGGCAGGCCGCAGGCCTTGCGCAGGTGGTCCACCGCGCCGCCGATGAAACGCTCGATGTAGTCTTCCAGCGTCAGGAAGCGGTCGGAACGGTCGGGATAGCCCCAGTCGATGACATACACGTCCTCGCCGCGCTCCAGCAGGCCCTTGACCAGCGAGCGGTCCTCCTGCAGATCGACCATGTACGGGCGATTGACCAGCGCGTAGCTGATCAGGGTCGGCACCCGCGCACTGGGGCGGCGCTCGCCCTTGAAGCGGTAAACCGCGACCTTGCCGTCGCGCCAGACCTCCTCGCGGGGCGTCGCGCCGTAATCGACGTCGTCCATTTCGCGCAGGGTGCGCACGCCGGCGCCGAGCTTGCGCTGCAGTCCGGCCGCTTCTTCGGCCAGCGATTCCGGGGTGATGTTCAGCGGTCCTTGCATGTCAGCGCTTCCTTGCGGCAGGCTTGCCGCGCTTCATCGTTCCGGATGGCTGGGGTTTGCGTGCGCCGGTCTTGCGTGCGGCCGGCGCGGCTTTCTTTGCGGCTTTCTGTGCGGCCGGTCTGGCTGCAGCCTTTTTCGCTGCGGGCTTCTTCGCCGCAGGTTTTGCGGGTGCGGCCTTTGCCGGCGGTGCGTCCGGCTGCTCGCGTCCCATCGCCTGCAACGCGCGCTCCAGTTGCGCGATCTTGCGATAGGCGCCATCCAGTTCGCTGCGTCCCGGCAGCCCCCAGGTCTGCGCCGACTGTTCGGCGATGTCCTGCGCTGCGCTGCGCAGCTGCATCTGCGCATTGGCCAATTCGCCAAAGGCGTGGCGATAGTCCTTCGACAGGGCGGCCTCCGCCCAGGCGTCCTCGGCGGCATCGACCCACAGGTCGAACAGCGCGCGCACGCTGCCGATCTGGCGGCCCGGTTCTTCATGCTCGATCAGCTTCGACTCGAAACGGTCGAACGCGGCCTGCGAGACCTTGGCCAGCAGCGCGTTGTAGCCGCGCTGCGCGTCCTGCATGCGCAGTTGCGCCTTGCCCAGCGCCTGCAGCCGTTCCTGATGCTCGCGGGTGAAGCCGAACGCCGGCAGTCCAAGCGTGCCCATGGCCTGCGTGCGCAGCCCGTCCAGCCACGGCGCCGCCGCCTCGCTCCACTGCGTGAGGTTTTCCAGCCCCGGGCCGCGCAGGCCCTGCAGCAGGCTGTCGAACGGATGGCCGCCGCCGAACGCCTTGCGCCAGGCCTCGACCACGTCGTGCGCGCGGTGTTCGCGGCCTGCGAACTGCGACGCCACCTGCTGCATCTGGCCGTACCAGTCGCGGCACTGGCCCTGGAAACGTTCGAGCAGCCCGCCGAAACCGCCCTGCATGCCCGCCTGCTTCGCCCACAGGTTCAGCGATTCGTCGAGCCCCTGCTTGCCGACGTCGAAGCCGAGCCCCGCCGAGCCCTCGCGCAGGGCGTTGGCCCACAGGCCCCAATAGCGCTGTGCCAGCGCCGCCGGATCGTTTGGAATATCAGCCATGCGTCCTCCGTGTCTGAGCAAATCGTAGCAACGCGCCGCCACGGTCGCCATCACGGGGCGATCCGTCCCTGCCGAAACGGGCAATCAAGGCTTGCGCCCGACGCGCTGGAGCAGGAAGCGCCGCCCGAGCAGCGCCCCGATCAGGGCGTCCAGACCCACGAGGACGACCAGCAGGCCGAATCCCAGCCGCAGCGGCGCACCGCCGGACAAGCGCGCGATCCAAAGCCCCGCGATCAGGCACAGCAGTCCCGCGAGCAATCCGAAAATCCGCACCTTTGGCCGGTTTGCACCACTCCCTGCGGCCATCCTGTCCTCCGCGCCATCCCGCGCAGTGTGCCACGCAGCAGGCGCCATCGCCGCGTCCCGACCCACCGGAACGCGCGGCAATCAGTGCGGCATCGCCAGATTCTCCGCCGCCAGCGGCTGGCCCATGCGCGGCACGGTGGGGATCACCGCATCCGCCGGCAACGCGCCCTTGCCGTCGAGACTGGCATCGACGCGATCCAGCGCCGCATACACATAGGGCAGCAGCGGCAGATAGACCGCCGCCAGATGGGGCAAGGCGAGGAAGGCATCGAAGTGCTGGGCGCTTCTCACCTGCCAGTAGCGCACGTCGCGGCCGGCTTCGCGGGCCATCGCCACGTACGGCAGGCTGGAGAACGCCTGCGGCACCAGCCCGTCGTCGGTGCCGTGGACGATCATCACCGGCAGCCCGGCGCGCGGCAGCGCGGCACGGGTTTCCTCGACGCCCTTGCGCACGCGGGCGCCCGCTTCCGAGTTCTCGGTCCACAGCGCGCGCAGGCAGCGCATGCCGCCAACGCCAGGATCCGCCGGCGGATTCGGATCCATGATCGTCACGCCGTTGCCGGGCGGAATGCCGGCGGCATCCGCCCACCACGCGGCGCGTTCCTCCGCCGTCGCCGCACGCGCGGTCGCCGGGCCCGTCGCCGAATACCAGTAGCCGCAGGGATGGGCGTCGTGCGGATAGCGGCCATAGGCCGAAGCGTAGGCGACAGCAATCGCGCGCCACAGGTCGAAGGTGACGGCGATCGAACCGGCGCGGATGGCCGCGTCGGTCCAGCCGGACGCGTGCAAGGCTTCCAGCGCCTCCTGCTGGCGCGCTTCCGGCGTTGCGCCCCGGAGCACGCCCAGTCGCGCCAGTTCGGCGCAGCGCAAATCGCTGATCGGCGTCGACGGAATGCCCAGCTTCGGCAAGGCGCAGGGCATCAGCAGGGCGGCTTCGGTAGTGTAGTCGTAGAGGCTGCGCGCACCGTAGCCCCGGGCAAGGATGTTCGGCTCGCCGGCCACCACCGCGTCCAGCCATGGCTCGGCATCCTCGGCCGCGCGCAGGACCGCGCCGCCGCCGTTGGAAATGCCCACGGCGATGATGCGGGTGTTCTCGAAGGTGAACGGCGCGGCCTGCGGCAACTGTGCGTTCAAGGTCTCGATCGCGAACTGCGCGGCCTGCTTCACGTGCCGCCCCCAGTCCGCCTCCGGGTTGTCCTGCGAATGGGCGTGCTTGAAGGCCACGCCGTGGCCGTCTTTCGGCTCGGGCGAGAACGCAAGGCCGGCCTCGGGCGCGGCCACCTGCCCCGCCGCATCGAAACCGAGGTTCGCATCGATGTCGAAATAATCGCTGCCGGTGCCCTTGTCGGTATAGACGACCGCGCAGCCGCGCGGCAGGCCCCAGGCGCCGGCGACCGCGATCGCGCCGTAGATGCCGCGCGAGCCCGACGATGGCGCGACGACGAGACAGCGCTTGCCCACGTCGAAATTATCCGGCAGCTGCAACAGGACGCGATGCGGCTGCTTGGCGCCCGGCAGCGTGGCGAAGGCGCTGAACTCGCGTCCCGGCACGTTGGCGACGCTGCCGTACAGCTCGCCATAGCCGCCGCCCGGCGCCAGATCGGCAATTCCGCGCCAGTTGCTCCACAGCGCGCGCCGGCGCAGTTCTTCGGGCGTCGGATGCGCGGCGTCCGCAAACGCGGGCGCCACCATCGCACGCAATCCCTCCAGACCCAACCCCGCGGTCAACAGATCGTCCTCACCGCGGTGCTCGGTGCTGCGCTGATGGCTGAACATGGCCGGTTCTCCCCCCTTTGCGGGCAGGCCGACGGCGCTGCCCAGCAGCAGGATCGCGGCCATCAAGATGTGCTGTCGAAATGGTTTCATGACGTCGACCTTACCCTTTGCGGCGTCGCCCTGCGTCGTACTTTCGTACCACGGGCCGCGTCCCGCGTTCCTGCTAGCGTAGTCGCCAACGTGGAACGACACGAAGACGGGTTGACGATGGACGGTTTCTTGCAGGGGCGCTGCGCGCTGGTGACCGGCAGCACCTCGGGGATCGGGCAGGCGATCGCACGCCGACTGGCTGCCGCCGGCGCTCGGCTGGCCGTGCATGGCCTGGGCACGGAAGAACAGATCGCCGCCGCGGTCGATAGCGTTCGGGCCGAGGGCCAGGGCGAGGTGCGCCATTTCGGCGGAGACCTGCGCGATGCCGACGCCATCGAACGACTGATGGGCGACGTGGCCGACTGGTCCGGCGGCATCGACATCCTCGTCAACAACGCCGGCATCCAGCACACCGCGCCGCTGGCCGGAATGCCGCCGGAAAAATGGGATTCCATCCTCGCCATCAACCTCAGCTCGGCGTTCCACACCATGCGCCACGCCCTGCCCGCGATGGCCAGCCGCGGCTACGGCCGCGTCATCAACATCGCCTCGGTGCACGGACTGGTGGCCTCGAAGGAAAAATCGCCCTACGTCGCCAGCAAGTTCGGGCTGGTGGGCATGAGCAGGGTGGCGGCGCTGGAATACGCCGCGCAGGGCAGCCGCGATTCGGGCGGCATCACCGTCAACTGCATCTGCCCGGGCTGGGTGGAAACCCCGCTGATCGAACCGCAGATCGAGGCGCATCGCGGCGGCGGCAGCCGCGACGACGGCGTGCGCGCCCTGCTGGCGGAAAAACAGCCCAGCCTGCGGATGTCCCTGCCCGACGAGATCGCCGCGCTGTCGGTATTCCTGTGCCGGCGCGAGGCCCACAACCTGACCGGATCGGCGATCCCGGTGGACGGCGGCTGGACGGCGCAGTGACGAAGCTCCCCCGAATGCGTCAAAGTAGCCCGCGATGCCTTCCCTGCTGATCGCCGATGACCACCCGCTCTTCCGCGCCGCGCTCAAGCAGGCGGCGCGCGATGCGCTGGGCGAGGTCGAGCTGTTCGAGAGCGATTCGCTGGGCGGCGTACTGGCCCTGCTCGACGCCCAGCCGCAGGTCGATCTGGTACTGCTCGACCTGCACATGCCCGGCAACCACGGCCTGGCCGGCCTCGCCGCCGTGCGCGCCCAATACCCGGGCGTGGCGGTCATCGTGGTGTCGGCCAACGACGATCCGCGCGTGATCCGCCGCGCGCTCGACCACGGCGCCGCCGGCTACCTGCCCAAAAGCGCCGGCCTGGACGAACTGCGCGATGCCATCCGCAGCGTGCTGGCCTGCGAAACCTGGCTGCCGCCGGTGCTGCGCGCCAGCGTGGCCCGTGCCCAGAGCGCGCCCGCCGACACCGATCTCGCCGCGCGACTGGCCAGCCTGTCGCCGCAGCAGTTCCGGGTGCTGTCGCTGGTCGCCGACGGCCTGCTCAACAAGCAGATCGCCGATCGCCTGGACATCCAGGAACGCACCGTCAAGGCCCATCTGACCGCCATTTTCGAGCGTCTGGGGGTACACAACCGCACCCAGGCCAGCGTGGTGCTGCGTGAGCTGGAACTGACCGACCCGGCGCGACGGCTCGAAGTCTGAACCTCTCGCTGGCTGGAAGCGCGCCGGATCAGGAACTCTCTCCCGCGCCCGCCTGGCGGGCAGCCACGAACGCACCGCGCACGACGGCCAGCAGTTCGTCGTCGTCCCAGGGTTTGGTCAGGAACCGGAACACCGAGCCGCGATTGACGGCATCGGTAATGACGTGGATGTCGGTATAGCCGGATAGGATGATCCGGACGACGTCCGGGTAGAGGCTTTTTACCTTGTCCAGCAATTCCGTGCCGGACATGCCGGGCATGCGCTGGTCGGAAATGATGACGTGCACGCGCTGCATCGCCAGCGATTCCAGGGCCTGCTCCCCGGAATGCGCAATCAGCACGTTGTAGCCTTCTTCCCGCAGCAGACGGCTCAAGGACTTGCAGATGCTCGGCTCGTCGTCGACCACGAGGATGCGCCGTTGAGCGTCGTCCTGCGCGCGGACGAGGGCGAGCTTGTGGTCCTGGCGCAAATAGCCGGCATATTTGTCAGCATCCACCGGCGGACTGAAGTAGAAGCCCTGGATTTCATCGCACTGGTGCTGGACCAGGTAGTTGAGCTGCGCAGCCGTCTCGACCCCTTCGGCAACCGACGTCAGGCCAAGACTGCGGGCGATCCCGATGATGGCCTGGGCAATCGCCGCGTCCTCGACGCTGGTGGTGACTTCGGTGACGAAACTGCGGTCGATCTTGACACGGCTGAACGGCAAGCTTTTGAGCTGCGACAACGAGGAATATCCAGTCCCGAAGTCATCGAGCGTCAGGCTGATCCCGAAGTCGCGCAACGCCCGCAGGGTTGTGGTAGCTGCCGCAACATCCTGCATCACGGCGCTCTCGGTGATCTCGAGCTCCAGCCACTTCGGTTCCAGCGCGTTCTCGCGAAGCGCCTCGACGACCACCCCCAACAAGTCGCCGCGTCCCAGCTGCGCCGCCGACACATTGGCTGCAACGGGCTGGATCGGCAGCCCCTGCGCACGCCAGGCGGCCTGTTGCGCACACACCTGGCGAATGACCCAGGCCCCGATCGGAACAATGAGCCAGGAGCGCTCGGCAACCTCGATGAACTCCGCTGGCGAGAGCAGCCCACGCTCCGGGTGCTGCCAGCGCAACAGCGCTTCGGCGCCGACCATCTTGCCCTTCACCACGTCCACCTTGGGCTGATAGACCAGGGTGAACTCGTCGTGGTCCAGGGCGCTCCGCAGCTCGGTCTCCATTGCCGTGCGGCGTGAACGCAAAGCCGTGGCTGCCGACGAATACAGCACTGACCGCTTGCCGGATTCCTTCGCCAGCAGCACGGCAGCATCCGCGTGATCCAGGCCAATCGGGATGTCGTAGCGCCCGCCCTGTTCGGGATAACGCGCCACGCCCAACTCCGCGTCCAGGGCTATGGATTGCCCCGCGACGTCGAACGGTTGGGCGAAAACCGCAAGCACCATGTCCTCGAAAGCATCCAGCTCGGCCTCCGTGGCGGCAAGCCGAGCCACCGCGAACTTGTCGCCGCCGCTGCGGCCGACCAGGCTGTCCTCCCCCATCGCGGTCCGCAGGCGATCCGCGACCGCGCTGAGCAGATGGTCGCCCATCGCGTAACCCATCTGCCGGTTGAGCTCGGAAAATCCTTTGAGATCGATGACGCCGATTCTGATCCGCCAGCGCCGCTCCCCGGCAACGACGGAAAGGTCCGCCAACCTTTTGCGAAACGCGCCTGCGTTCATCAATCCGGTCAATGGATCGAAGTTCGTCAGGCGCTCCAGACGCCGCGCCGTATGCAGATGCTCCAGCGCGTAGGACAGATCATCGACCATCCAGGTCAGCAGCTCGATCTCGTCATCGTCGAAGGCATGCGGTTCGGGCGACATCAAGATCAGTACGCAATTCGTTTGCCCATCCACCCGCAGCGGAAACGCGGCCCCCGACCGGATTCCGATCTCGTTGAGCCTGCCGCGCGCGCGTTCGGAGGCGGCTGCCGACCGCATCGAATTGACGATTATCGGGCGGCCCTCGCGCAGCAGGCTCCAGCTGAACGCGTCGGGGCTCTCCATTGATTGCAGCAGGGATTCGATCACGCGACCGCCCCCTTCCAGCGTTCCTTCGGCCGCCAGCATGTGCGGAGTGCCGGCGACCGGATCGAGATCCACCGCCAGCGCAAAAACGAAGCCCCCGTCATAGACCGCCACCCGACATGCCTCGAGGAGCAGCGGTATCCGGTCGGTTCGGCGCAGCATCACGGAGTGGATGCCGCCGATCATGCTGCGAATGCGCTCGAGACGGGCGATCTTGCGCTGCTGCGCGTTGTGTTCGGTGACGTCCCGCACGACCACCATGACCTCGTCGTTGCCGATCGAAGTGGCGGACAGCCGCAAATCGACCTTCCCATTCACGACCCGACGCAGCGGCCACTCCCCGGATCCGGGTTCTCCGGCGCGGGCGCGGGCGAACAGCCGCTCGATCGCATCGGCATCGGCCGCGGCAAACGAATCGATGAACCGGGCGCCGGTCATTGCCTCCTCGGTCTCGGCGAACGTCTTGCACAGGCTGGGGTTCACGGCCTGGATTCTTCCATCCGGGGCGAGGATCGCGATCCCCGCGATCGAGGACGCGAACAGGCGTCGATAGCGCTGTTCGGCCGCCTGCATGGCCTCCTGGGCCTTGATGCGGGCGGAGCTGTCGATTCCGACGCCGATGATGCATCCGCCCTCGTCGAGGTCCACGCGTCGCCCCGTCAGGAAGAAGGGACGCAGTTCGCCGCTCTTGAGCCGGATTCGCCCTTCGAAGGCATCCTCGCCGCCAACGGACAGCAGGCGCTCCATTTTTTCGTGGAAGGCGGGGCGTTCGGGCTCGGGCACAAGATCCAGGCGGTTCATCGATCCCAGTTCGGCGGCGGAATATCCCGTCGTTCGCTCGAAGTCCCGATTCCAGCGCAAGAACCTGCCCAGACGATCGTAAACCACGAGCATCCCGGGCATGCTGTCGAAGATGGCGGTGGTCAGGCGTTGTTCCTCGGCAACGGCCGCTTCGGCCCGAGTCCGGGCCTCCGATCGGTCGCTGTCGTCGAGGCCGAAGCCGATGCTGTCGGCTACTCCCTTCAGCAAGGCGATTTCGCGATTACCGAAATATCCGACGTGCTTCGAATAGACGCTGAGCACACCGCACACGCGCCCTTCCTGACGAATCGGGAACGCCGCCGACGAACGCAGTTCGCGTCCCGCAAGCCGATCCTTCCAGGGCTCGATGTCCGGATCGGACGCAAGATCGTTGCGCACTTCGAACATCCCCGAACGAAACGCGCGCCCGGTCGGACCTCGGCCGAAGGGCCGGTCCTCTGCATGGATGACCAGGCCGTCCACGTAGTCGGTCGTCTCGCCGCTGGCCGCCGCAGGGACGATCAGCCCCGATTCCGGGTCAAGAAAGCCCGCCCAGGCGAGCGTCAAACCGGCGTCCTCGACCAGCGCGCGGCAGGCATCCTGCAACAGCACTTCGCGCCCCGGCTGATCGACCAGCATCCGGTTGACGCGGCTGAGCGCCGCATACAGCTGCATCAACCGCAGCGCCTCGCGTTCGCGCTGGCGCAGCATCGTGACGTCATGGATGATCTTGCAGCCGCCGACCAGCTTCCCGCCGTGGTCATGGATCGGGAAGGCGCTGATCACCACCGAGAATTCGCGACCGTCGCACCTGCGTCGAATGGTTTCGCGCGACTCCATTTCCCGCCCTGCGCGGATCGCGGCGAGCAGTTCATCCGTTTCCCGTCCCTGCCCTGCTGCTGCAAGAGCGTTAACGGACATTCCCAGCGCCTCCGAACGAGTGAAGCCGTAGATCGCCTCGGCTGCGGGATTCCACTCGGTGATCGTACCTTCCAGATCCATTTCGACGACCGCGTCCAGCGACGATGCGAGCAAACCCTTGAGCAGCGCGTCGGAAGACGCCATCCGCTCGCATACCGACGCGCTGCCCGGTTCACCCACGAGACATGCAAGGGACGTCAGCAGACGCTGTTTGTCCGGGCTCCATTCCGCCGGTACAGGCAAAAGCACGGCAATTGCGCCCTTGGTTGCCAGACAACAGGCATCGATCGGCGCAGCGGCCAGCCGCGTTCCCGGCAGGACATCGGATGCGGGCAGCGGAGCTTCCCCGCCGGCTGTGCCGGCCGAGCCGGATTCGCCGGTGCCGGATGCCCGCAGTTCGGCCTCGCACCGCACGCCAGGTCCGAGTGCGGCGCCTTGGCGCTCACTCATGCCGATCGCCGCAAGGGGGCGTTCCGCCTCCGAATCGAACGCCACGATCAAAGCGGCATCCGCTTCGAACCACTTCATCGCCAGCTGCAGCACGTCCAACAAACCCGTGGTCGGCAGCCACTGGCTGGGGGGGGCGCCGAACACTTTCGGCTTGTTCCATGACCGTCGCGTTTGCTTCATGCGCACCTGCATCGTCACTCGCAGTCGCCGCGGAACCTTCTGGCAGGGTAACAAGCCGAAGAAGGTTTATGCTGTACCACCATACTAAAGATGCCGTTTAGGCAAGATCAATGAGCGGGAACAGAGAATCGAGGGGGGTTTCCCTCGCGTCCATTCGTCCCAGCCTGCGGTTCGCTTGGCACGGATCGCAAGCGGCGGACGCCGCCACACCGGGGCGCCGCTGGAACCCCGTGCTGCTCCCGCGCCAGCCCCCGTCGTTGCCGGAGCGGCAGTGAACATGCAGCCGGAAACGGGCGTCCTCGAGGACACGATCTCGTCGCTGGTCCAGTCGATGAGCGTGGCCTTGGCCGTAGCCGACGAGACGGGGCGTCTGCTGTTTGCCAATCAGGCATCCCGTCTGTTCGCGCGGTCACTGGATCCAATTCGCGAAGAAAGCGACCAGGCGCTCCTGCAGCGCTGGCTTCCGATATTGATGCCACAGCATGCGGTGGACATGTGTCGCCAGTTCGGCTCGTGGTCTGGCGAGATCGGTCTGTCCACCGCGACGTCGATCGACCGGAGGGTGGCCATCCAGCTGGTCGCATTGGGGCCGGCTCTCACCCCACCGTACGGTCTGATGGTGCGCGACGTCACCAAGGAGTACCAGCGCGAAACGGAATTATTCCAGCGCAACGGCGATCTGGAGGTGGCCTATGCCAAGCTCCGTGATGTGCAGGATCAAGTGTTGCGAGCCGAGAAGCTGGCGTCCATCGGTCAGCTCGCAGCTGGCGTCGCCCATGAAATCAACAATCCGATCGCCTACGTAAAGTCGAACCTGAACGCATTGCGCCGCTACCTGCCCCGCCTGCTGGCGATCCTCCGCAACCACGGCCACACCGGCAGCGGCGAGACCGACGACGATGCGGAAAGCCTGGGAACGGAGATCCAGGACATGATCGCCGAGTCGCTCGAAGGCGTGGAGCGCATCGGGAAGATCGTCATCGACCTGAAGGATTTCTCGCGTCAGGATCAACTCGACAACTGGGTCATGGCGGACATCAACGCCGGCCTGCAGTCGACCCTCAACATCGTCGGGAATGAACTGAAATACAAGGCCAACGTGGTCCTCGACCTGAAACCGCTCCCGGCCATCGAATGCCTGCCTTCCCAGCTCAACCAGGTATTCATGAACCTGCTGGTGAACGCGGGGCAGGCGATCGAGACACAAGGCATCATCACGGTAACCACCGAATTCGTCGATGGCGTCGCCATGATTTCGGTCGGCGATGACGGCAAGGGCATTCCGGATGACGTCATGCCGCGGATTTTCGACCCTTTCTTCACCACCAAGGGGACCGGCGAAGGCACCGGCCTCGGGCTCGCGATTTCCTACGGGATCATCGCCAAGCACCATGGGACGATCGAGGTCACCAGCAGCCCTGGTGACGGCACGCTGTTCCTGATCAAACTGCCGGTACGCCAGCCTGCGAGTACCGATGATCCAAAGGAGTGACGCCCATGTACAGACTGCTTCTCGTTGACGACGAGCCCAACATCCTGAACGCGCAGCGCCGCTGCCTGAGCGGAATCCCGGCGTCGCGACTGGGCGGCGAAGCGCTGCGCATCGAAACCTTCACGTCGCCGCGCGCGGCACTCGATCGCTGTGAAGAAACCGAGTTCGATCTCATCATCACCGACTACCGGATGCCGGAAATGAACGGCGTCGAATTCCTCACCAGTCTGGTCGCCACCCAACCCGACGTGCCGCGGATGATCGTTTCCGGCCTCGCCGATCGCGATGCGATCATCGCCGCGGTCAATCAGGGGCGCTTGACGCGATTCATGGAAAAACCCTGGTCCGACGAGGCGCTGCAGGATGCCGTCGCCACCATCCTGGTCGGCCGCGGCTCCCACGGCAGCGAATCGTTCGGGCAACGCGCCGCGACTGAACTCGAACGCCGGCACCTCGAGGAAGAAAGTCCCGGCATCACCCACGTCGAGCGCGAAAGCGACGGCAGCATCCACCTCGACCTCGACGATTTCGACTCCTGAAGCCCCTCGGACGCAGCCAAGCCGTGGGGAGGCGTGGCCCGTCGCAGACGACCGATGCCACGGCGTGCGAAAATGCCCGATCCGGAAGCGTGGCCGAGCGGTTTAAGGCACCGGTCTTGAAAACCGGCGATGGTTCATCCCATCCGTGAGTTCGAATCTCACCGCTTCCGCCAGTTCCCGCGCCCTGCCCCCTGCCGTCAGGCGCCGGCGGCTTCCCCCTCCACGGGCTCGAAGCGGCCCTGGAAGAAGCGCAGGTCCTTGGGCTCGTAGACGAAGCGCAGGCCGTGGATGCTCTCGCGGCGCTGCCACAGGCGGACGATGCCGTTGGCGACCTCGCGCAGGTGGTCGTCGGTGTAGACCCGGCGTGAGAGCGTCAACCGCACCAGTTCCAGCGCCGGACGGTGGTTGCTGCCGTCGGGATCGCGGCCGCTGGAGACGTTGCCGCGTTCCATAGTGCGCACGCCGGTCTCGATGTAGATCTCGCTCGACAGCCGCTGCGCCGGGTATTCGTCCTGGTCGACGTGCGGCAGGAAGGCGCGCGCGTCGACGAACACCGCGTGGCTGCCGGTCGGCTCGACGATCGGCACGCCGGCCTCCCGCAGCCAGCCGGCCAGCCGCTGCGCCTGCCCGAGGCGGGCATTGATGTAGCGGTCGTCGACCATCTCGCGCAGGCCCTGCGCCATCGCCGCCAGGTCGGCCGCCGGCAGACCGCCGTCGTGGACGCCGCCTTCGTAGATGCGCAGCTTGGCCTCGGCCGCCTGCGCCCACTGCGCGTTGTCCTTGAAGGTCAGCGCGCCGCCGATGTTGATCAGGTAGTCCTTCTTGCCGGAAACGGTGGCGCCGTCGCCGTAGAGCATGATCTCGCGCAGGATGTCCTTGACGCGGGTGTTGCGGTAGCGCGGATCGTGCTGCTGGATCATGCAGGCGTTTTCGACCGCGCGGGTGGCGTCGAACATCACCGGGATGCCGTGCTGCCGAGTCCAGGCGTAGACCTCGCGCAGGTTGTCCATCGACACCGGCTGGCCGCCGGCCAGGTTCACCGACAGCTCGAAGGAGATGTAGGCGATCTTCGCGGCGCCGTGCTCGCGCACCAGCGCGTCGAGCTTGGCGATGTCGATGTTGCCCTTCCAGCGGAAGGTCGAGCTCGGGTCGTGCGCCTCGTCGACGATGACGTCGGCGAACACGCCGCCGGCGAATTCCTGGTGCACCTTGGTGGTGGTGAAGTACATGTTGCCGGGCACGATCTGGCCGGGCTGGATCATCACCTCGGACAGGATCTGCTCGGCCGCGCGTCCCTGGTGGGTGGGCAGGACGAATTCGTGGCCGTAGGTGTCGCGGACGGCGGCGACGAAGTCGAGGTAGGCGCTGCTGGTGGCCGGCGTCGGCAGCGCGGCGTCGTAGGCGGCCCACTGGTCGGTCGACATCGCGGTGGTGCCCGAATCGGTGAGCAGATCAATGGTGACCTCGGCCGATCGCAGCAGGAAGGTGTTCCAGCCGGCCTCGCGCATCGCCCGCAGCCGTTGCTCGCGGCTGGTGATGGCGATCGGCTCGAGGGTGTGGATCAGCCACGGCTCGCAGTCGAACTCCGCCGTTTCCAGATCGGCGAATACCGTCGTGAAGCGCAGCGCGTCGTGCCACGGCGCGAAGTTTTCCACCGCCAGCGCCGGTACCTGCGCGCGCTGACGGTACAGCGCGATCACCGCGTCGGCCACCTGGTCGAGCTGGCGGTTGGTCATCGCCAGCCGCGGGATCTGCAGCGGCAGCAGCGGGTCTCGCCCGACCAGTCCCTGCACCAGCGCGCGCACCCCGGAGGTCTGGTAAAGCGCGCAGGCCAGCGCGTGGGCGGGATGTTCGGCGACCTGCGGCAGGAAGGCATCGGCGCGCAGGTAGGCGCCGTCGCAGCCGCGTTCCAGCGGCACCCCGCCCTCGCGCAGGCGCGCGGTGAAGCGCTCGGTCTGGAACATCGCCCACTGCACGGTCGGCTCGTCGCACATCTCGTCCAGCCCGCGCGCCATCACCTCCATGGTGCGGCCGGCCATGCCGCCGTAGGTGTGCAGGCCTTCGAACACCACGATCTCGTTGATGAAATGCTCGTGGTCGGCGGGATTGTCGGTGGCGAGAAAACCGCCGGTGTTGGCGCGCGCGTCCTGGGCGCCGTCCATCAGGATCACGTGGGCGGTCTTGGCGATGCGCTTGACCAGCTCGGCGATGCCGCGATCGCCCATACCCGGCTCGAAGCGCTGGATGTACCAGGCGTTCTCGACCACGCGGGACACGTCGAGTACCAGCCGCAGGCCGTGGCGATCGGCGACCTCGCGCGCCGCGCGCAGGTTCGCGAGGCTGATCGGGTGCTGGCCGTCGGCGAAGCACTGGGCGCCGACGAAGGGCGGGCGGCTTTCGAGGATCTCGGCCTCCAGCCGGGCCAGATCGAAGTTGCCGGTGAACGGCGACTCGCCGTGGTCGCGCACGTCGCGCAGTTCGATGCCGCGCGGGGCGTGCAGGTCGATCCGCCCGCGGGCGTTGCTCGGCAACCGCTGGCCGGACTTGGCAAAGACGTGCAGCAGGATCTTCACCGAGCCCAGCGAGTTGTGGGTCGGGCACACGTAGGTGTGACCCAGCACGCGGTTGATGGTCGCCGTCAGGCGCTCGAAGTTGCGCGCGCCGGCGTAGGCCTCGTCGCCGACCAGCTGCCCGGCCAGCTGCTCCTGGGTCATCGCACCGCAGCCGTAGGACACCATGTCGAAGCTGACCTGCTGCGGCGTCAGGTTGAAGACGTTGAAGTGGGCGGCGGCGAGGTTGCGCTTGCGCTCGTCGAGCGACGGGAAGGCGATGCGGCGGACGGTCTTGACCTTGTGCGGCTCGTGGACGGGGACGGGGCTGACCATGGCGGTTCCTGTTGGGTGGCGTGGAAGAGCGCTGGCGACGGACGCATCCGGCGCAGCGGATGCCATGATTGTAGAAACTGGATTGACGATAATTAATGCCATATATTAAACATGACGCGGATTTCTACTTTCATTCGAAATTCAAAACCGGTGTTTTCTTACACACAGACAAAATCGCTCGACGCCGCCGACTGGCGGATCCTGGAACTGCTGCAGGAGGACGGGCGCATGAGCTTCGCCGCGATCGGGCGCGCGATCGGCATGTCGACGCCGGCGGCGGCCGAACGGGTGCGCCAGCTGGAAGCCGCCGGCATCATCCGCGGCTACCGCGCAGAGCTGGACCTGGCCGCCATCGGGCGCCCGATTCTCGCCATCGTGCGCATGAGCGTTGTCGGCGATGTCCTCACCCGCGTCACCAATGCAGTGCGGACGATGCCCGAAGTGCTCGAATGCCATCGCGGGACCGGCGCCGACTCCTTCATCGCCAAGGTGGCTGTCGCAACAGTGACCGACCTGGAGCGGTTGATCGACCGCCTCACGCCCTGGGGAACCACCTCGACAGCGTTGGTGCTGTCCACGCCGGTCGCCAGGCGCACGCTCGCGCCGTCCACCCGGCCCGCACCGGAGCCGACCGGCCGACGCGGCAGGCGGCGCAAGGCGACCTGAGTCGCCTACAGCCGCGCCGCGTCCAGCATCGGCGGCAGGCGTTTGGCGAGGTCGTCGATGAACACCCGCACCGCCGGCAGCATGCCCCGGCGCGACGGAAACACGGCGTGGACGATGCCCTGCGGCAGCCGCCACTGCGGCAGCACGACCTCCAGCTCCCCGGCGCGCACGGCATCCGAGCACAGGGTTTCCGGCAGCAGGGTGATGCCGATGTCGCGTCGGGCCAGCTCCAGCATCAGCGGCAGGTCGTGGCCGCCGACCCGCGGTTCCAGTTCGATCCGCCGCACCTCGCCGTCGGGGCCATGCAGCTCCCAGCGCTGTCGCGCATCGTCCTCGCCGGTGCACAGGGTGACGTGTCCGGCCAGTTCTTCGGGCGCGTTCGGGCGCCCGGCCTTGTCCAGGTAGCGCGGGCTGGCGACCAGCAGCTCCTGGATCTGGCCGAAGCTGCGCATCACCAGACTGCCGTCATCGTCGAGATTGCTGCGCACCCGCAGCGCCACGTCCACGCCCTCGTTGATGACATCGACCCGGCGATTGCTGATCAGCAGTTGCAGGCGGACCTTGGGATGGCGCGCCAGGAAGTCCGGCAGCAGGCGCGGGAACTGCAGCTGCGCCATCGTCACCGGCACGCTCACCCGCACCGTCCCGCGCGGCTCGACGCTGAGGCGATCGACCACCTCGCGCGCGGCCTGGGCCTGCGCCAGCATCGCCTGCGCATGGTGCACCACGCTGGTGCCGACATCGGTGACCGCGAAGCGCCGCGTGGAGCGCTGCAGCAGGCGCACGCCGAGTTCGGCCTCCAGCGCGCTGACGCGCCGGCTCAGGCGCGACTTGGGGATGCCGAGCGCGCGCGAGGCGGCGGCGAAACCGCCGTGCTCGACCACCGAGGCGAAGTAGTACAGGTCGTTGAGGTTCTGCATGCAGAATTCCGAATTCGGAACAATCCTGCGGATTTGACTTGTTTCATTTCGACCATGCAACACTCGACGCTTGCGCCGACGTGATTTGGCCATTTCGCTCGTCCACTCCATCGCATTTCCCGCAAGAACATTTTGACGCGGATTGGCGCGGATGAACGCGGATAGGAATCGGACTCAGAGAGTGCCTGATTCACCCGAGTTCCAGACAGCGTTTCGGTGGAAAATTGCTGCGGTTCGTCAGCCCCACCTTCACGGGAATGACGAGCTGAGGGACAAGGCAAATCAGGAAAGCTGGATCCGCGTTCATCCGCGCCAATCCGCGTCCAAAAAAATCACCCGAAACCTGCGATGTTGCGGCGACAACATGACGCGCCCGATCAGCTGATGCGCGCGACCCCGCCCATGTAGGGCCGCAGCACCTCGGGCACCTCGATGCTGCCATCGGCACTCTGGAAGTTCTCCATCACCGCGATCAGCGCGCGACCCACGGCCACGCCGGAGCCGTTGAGGGTGTGCACCAGTTCGGGCTTGCCGGTCTCGGGGTTGCGCCAGCGCGCCTGCATGCGGCGGGCCTGGAAATCGCCGCAGTTCGAGCAGGAGGAAATCTCGCGGTAGGTATTCTGCGACGGCAGCCAGACTTCCAGATCGAAGGTCTTGGTCGCGCCAAACCCCATGTCGCCGCTGCACAGCAGAACGCGGCGATACGGCAGGCCGAGCCTTTCCAGCACGGTTTCGGCACAGCGGGTCATGCGCTCATGTTCGGCATCCGATTCCGATGCGCGGCAGACGCTGACCAGCTCGACCTTCTCGAACTGGTGCTGGCGGATCATGCCGCGGGTATCGCGCCCGGCGGCGCCGGCCTCGGCGCGGAAGCACAGCGAGTGCGCGGTCATCCGCAGCGGCAGGCGCTCGGCCTCAATGATCGTGTCGCGCACGGTGTTGGTCAGCGGCACTTCGCTGGTCGGAATCAGATAGCGCTTGTGCTCGCCCAACTGGGTGGAAAACAGATCTTCCTCGAACTTTGGAAGCTGTCCGGTGCCGCGCATCGAGTCGGCGTTGACCAGCAGCGGGACGTTGGTTTCCTCGTAGCCGTGCTCGCCGCTGTGCAGATCCAGCATGAACTGTGCCAGCGCGCGATGCAGGCGGGCCAGTTGCCCGCGCAGCACGGTGAAGCGCGCGCCGGAGAGCTTGGCTGCCGTATCGCCGTCCAGCCAGCCGTGCCGTGCGCCAAGTCCAACGTGGTCCTGGACCTCGAAATCGAAGGCTCGCGGCGTGCCCCAGCGGTGCTGCTCGACGTTGCCGGATTCGTCGGCCCCCATCGGCACCGAAGCATCGGGCAGGTTCGGAATGCCCAGCGCGATGGCTTCCAGTTCGCCGCGAATGCGGTCCAGCTCGACCTCGGAGGCCTTCAGCTCCTCGCCGAAGCCGGCCACCTCGGCCATTACTGCGGAAACGTCCTCGCCCTTGGCCTTGAGCATGCCGATCTGCTTGCTCCGGGTATTGCGCAGATTCTGCAGTTCCTGGGTGCGCACCTGGATGCGTTTGCGGTCGGCTTCCAGCGACGCGATCTGCGCCACGTCGAGATCGAAACCGCGCGTTTCCCGCAGGCGTTGGGCAAGGTCAGTGGGTTGGTTGCGGAGCAGCGCGGGATCTAGCATTGCCGGATGAATCCACGAAAATGAACCGCCATTATCGCCGACGCCTGCAGGAAGCGTGCACCGCCGCCCACGCCCACACCTGATGCGTGTGGCTATGCCAAAATCGCGCCATGTCCGAACACGACGCTCCGCCTCCAGCCCGGCAACGGTGGAGCCTGCCCAAATTGCTTGCGCTGGCCTTCGCGGCAGGATTGCTGTTGTTCGTGCTGGTGTGGCTGGGCTCGCGCCACGACTACGATTTCTACACGGCGCCCGCCGGCGACGATCCGGCACAGGACAGCACCTTGCCCGCGCCGATCGCCCCCGACCTCGCCGGCGGCAGCGGCGCCAGCGGCCTGCAGGTCGACGCGGCGCCCAGCACTGCATCCCCGCCCACCGACACGCCCGGGATCGTCCAGCGGCCGGCGGCGCCCGTCGCCCAGCCTGTGCCCACGCCCGCCCCTGAAATCGCGACTGCAGACCGCACGACCCCGGTCCCCCTGTCCGCGCCGACGCCACGGTACCCAGCGCAGGCGCTGCGAGGCGGCATCGACGGCACGGTGCGGGTGCGGATTCACGTCGCGCCCGACGGCAGCGTGGCCGGCAACGACATCGAAAGCAGCAGCGGCAACCGCCTGCTGGATCGGGCCGCGCTGGAAACCACGCGACGCTGGACCTTCCAGCCGGCCACGCGCGGCGGCCAGCCGGTCGCCGCCGATGTGGTGGTGCCGATTACCTTCCAGCGCTGAAATTCAGCCCGCGATCCCGCCCTTGGTGAGCTTGACCGGATCGAGCAGGACGCGCAGCTGCTTCTCGGACAGCCCGCTGTCTTCCAGCGCCACGTCCAGCACCGGACGCCCTTCGGCGTAAGCGCGCTTGGCAATCTTGGCGGCCTTCTCGTAGCCGATCACCGGGTTGAGCGCCGTCACCAGGATCGGATTGCGGTCCAGCGCCTCGGCCACCTTGTCCTTGCGGATTTTCAGCGTGGCGATGGCGTTGTCGGCCAGCTCGGTCATCGAATGCGCCAGCAGGCCGATCGCCTCGTCGAGGTTGCAGGCCAGCAGCGGCAGCATCACGTTGAGCTGGAAGTTGCCGCTCTGCCCGGCCACGGTGTTGGCCGTGTGCAGGCCCATCACCTGCGCGCAGACCATGCACAGCGCCTCGGGAATGACCGGATTGACCTTGCCCGGCATGATCGACGAGCCCGGCTGCAGCGCCTTGAGCTCGATCTCGCCCAGCCCGGCCAGCGGCCCGGAATTCATCCAGCGCAGGTCGTTGCCGATCTTCATCAGCGCCACCGCCAGCGCGCTGAGCTGGCCCGACAGTTCGACCAGATCGTCGTGCGCCGCCAGTCCTTCGAACGTGTTGGCGTTCTGCTCGAACTTGACGCCGGTCGCGGCGGACAGCGCCTTGGCCACGCCCTTGCCGAACTTCGGATGGGCGTTGATGCCGGTGCCGATGGCGGTGCCGCCGATCGGCAGCCGGCGCGTGCGCCTGAGGCTGTCTTCGATGCGCCCCTGCGCCGAGGCCAGCTGCGCCGACCAGGTGCCGAACTCCTGCGCGAAGGTCAGCGGCATCGCGTCCATCAGGTGCGTGCGCCCGGTCTTGACCGTGCCGCCGATCGCCTTGGCCTGGCGGTCGATGGTCTTGCGCAGATGCGCCAGCGCCGGCAGCAGCGCGCCGACGGTTTCGCGCACCGCCATCACCCGCAGCGCGGTGGGAATGGTGTCGTTGCTGCTCTGCCCGAGGTTGACGTGGTCGTTGGGATGGATGGCCAGCTTGGCCGCCGCGCCGGCGACATGCGCGATCACCTCGTTGGCGTTCATGTTGGTCGAGGTGCCCGAGCCGGTCTGGTAGCGGTCGATCGGGAACTGCTCGCCGTGGGCGCCGCCAGCAACCGCCGTGGCCGCCGCGACGATGGCCTCGGCGCGCGCCGAATCCAGCAATCCAAGGTGACCATTGACCACCGCCGCCGACGCCTTCACCAGCGCCAGCGCGCGCACGAACGCCGCCGGCATCGGTCGCCCGGAGATATGGAAGTTGTCCATCGCGCGCTGGGTCTGCGCACCCCAGAGCGCGCTGGCGGGCACCTGCAGCTCGCCCATGCTGTCGTGTTCGATGCGGAATCCCTTGCGGGCGGCTGTGGCGGCCTTGGCCATGTTTCGCGACTCCATGAAGAATTTCGGCGCGAAAGGATACCGCCTCCGGCAGTTAGAATGGCGTGCTTCCGACAAGATCAACCCACATGGCCACCCACCTGACCTGCCTGTCTCCGCTCGATGGCCGCTACGCCGGCATGGTCGATGCGCTGCGCCCCATCTTTTCCGAATACGGCCTGATCAAGGCGCGCGTACGGGTGGAAATCGAATGGCTGCTGGCGCTGGCCGGCGAGCCCGGAATCGTCGAACTGGCGCCGTTCTCGCCGGATGCCCAGCGTCGCCTGCGGCAGTTGGCCGACGGCTTTTCGGTCGAGGACGCCGCCAGGGTCAAGTCGATCGAACGCACCACCAACCACGACGTCAAGGCAGTCGAATATTTCATCAAGGAAAGCCTGAAGGACGATGCCGAACTCGGCCCGGCGCTGGAATTCGTGCATTTCGCCTGCACCAGCGAGGACATCAACAACCTGTCCTATGGGCTGATGCTGGACGCGGCGCGGCGCGAGGTGCTGCTGCCCGCCTATGCCGGCATCGCCGCCTCGCTGCGCGCGATGGCGCACACGCAGGCCGGCCAGCCGATGCTCTCGCGCACCCACGGCCAGACCGCCTCGCCGACCACACTGGGCAAGGAAATCGCCAACGTGGTGGCACGACTGGAGCGGCAGACGCGGCAGATCGCCGCGGTGGAACTGACCGCCAAGGCCAACGGCGCGGTGGGCAACTACAACGCCCACGTCATCAGCTACCCCGACGTGGACTGGCCGGCCTTCTCCCGACGCTTCGTGGAAGGGCTGGGGCTGGTGTTCAACCCCTACACCACCCAGATCGAACCGCACGACACCGTGGCCGAACTCGGCGATGCCGTGCGCCGCGCCAACACCCTCCTGATCGATTTCGCCCGCGACGTCTGGGGCTATGTCTCGCTGGGCTACTTCAAGCAGAAGCTTAGGGAAGGCGAAGTCGGTTCCTCGACCATGCCGCACAAGGTCAATCCGATCGACTTCGAGAACGCCGAGGGCAACTTCGGGCTGGCCAACGCGCTGTTCGAGCATTTCTCCGCAAAGCTGCCGATCAGCCGCTGGCAGCGCGACCTCACCGACTCCACCGTGCTGCGTGCGCTGGGCACCGCCTTCGGCCACACCCTGGTGGCGCTGGGCGCCCTGGGCAAGGGCATCGGCAAGCTGGAAATGAATCCGCAGCGGCTGGACGCCGACCTCGACGCCGCCTGGGAAGTGCTGGCCGAAGCCGTGCAGACGGTGATGCGCCGCCACGGCCTGCCCAACCCCTACGAACAGCTCAAGGCGCTGACGCGCGGCCACGGCATCAC